>TARA_R110002110_G_scaffold287407_2_pt1 | contig 13419 bp, 12 predicted proteins | sample TARA_R110002110 | Tara Oceans TARA_R110002110 (sample SAMEA4397330) | marine metagenome | biome: Polar Biome; feature: [SRF] surface water layer (ENVO:00010504); material: water (ENVO:00002006), including particulate matter (ENVO:01000060) such as... | depth 5 m
CTGCGGGTTCCGATACCAAGGTATCCACACTGCCCGCAAATTCAGGCGGAAATTCACCCAAAATCAACGAACGCTCGATCAGATTGCGCAACTCGCGCACATTTCCGGGCCAGTCATAGCGCGCGAGAGCCAACAGAACCTGTTCCGAGATCGGCAGCGGCGCAAAGCCAAGCTGGCGCGCGAATTTTCCCATGAACATTTCGGCCAGCTCGCCGATATCGCCCACCCGTTCTTTGAGAAGCGGCATATGAACCGAAACCACGTTGATGCGGTGAAACAGGTCCTTGCGGAAACGCCCCTTGGCGACGGCGTCCGAAAGATCGCTGTTCGAGGCAAAGACGAACCGCAGATTCAAAGGTATTTCGCGTTCTGCCCCGGCCGGGCGGATGCGGTTTTCTTCGATCACACGCAGCAGCGTTGCCTGGATCGGCAAGGGCAACTCGCCGACCTCATCGAGAAACAACGTGCCACCCGAGGCATATTGCAAAAGCCCCTCGCGCCCGGACGCAAGCTCGCCGAACAGCTCTGTCGCAATCCGGTCGGGCGAAATCGCAGCACAGTTGATCGGGACAAAGGGCTTTTCCGCGCGTTCTGACAGCACATGCAAGGTCCGCGCCGCGATCTCTTTGCCGGTGCCACTGTCGCCGGTGAACAGAACCGAAGCCGGCGTCGGCGCCACTTTTTCCAACGTCTTGCGGATCGCCGAAATCGACGGCGAATTGCCGATAAGCCGCCCCCGCGCCCCAAGGTTGTCGGCACGAAGCTCATATTTCAGCAGGAAGTTTTCGCGCCGCAGCAGGCGCTGATCCATGCAGCGGTTGACAGCGTTCAAGATTTGATTGGAGCGGAACGGCTTGAGCACAAAATCCGACGCCCCGACCCGCAAGGCGTGGATCGCGGTATCAAGATCGGCAAAGGCCGTCATCAGAATGGCTTCGGCAAAAAAGCCGACGCCACGCTGCTCTGACAACCAGTCCAGACCTGACTGGCCCGGCATCACATTGTCGAGGATCACCAGATCAAAATGAAATTTATCCAGCAATTCAGAGGCCTGGCCTGCATTCGCCGCTTCTTCGATCCGTTTGCAGCGCGGACCCAGGGTGCGGAGCAGGAAATTGCGCATGCCCGGTTCATCATCGACGATCAAAATCGAGATGTTTGCGAGGGCGCGGTATATTTTACCGCCGTCCTGCGCGGCGTCAGGGATGGTCTCGGACGAAATGGCGGTCATCTTCTGCAATCGGGCCCTTTGGTCAGTCCAGGCGCGTTGCCGGGCCCGAAGTTTCTTCCTGTGCAGAAAACCCCGCGTTTTGCAGCCCGTAATCAGCCAGAACTGCGATCACCACGATCGACAGAAAAGCCAGATACATGCTTTTCATCAGCAGATTCCTTCTTTTGGCGCTTTATCGGGCCTTTGGTGCGTTGTCGGGTCCGGTGTCATTCCCTGGCAGCGCTCTGCGCGGCGGCTTTGGCTTTCACCTCGTCCAGCCACATCCCATGGTGTTCCTTCGCCCACTCTTCGTCAACCTCACCCTTGCCCATCGCGTCAAAGGCACCTTCCATTCCGACCGAACCTATATAGATGTGCGCGAGGATCACCGCGATGAAGACGAAGGCGATGATGGCATGCCAGGTCTGGGCCAGTTGCATTTCCGCATGGGGTGTCAGGGTGGTCGGCAGGTCGGCAAACCCCAGCAACCGCGGCAGCCCCGACGCGTTCAATGCATCAAACGTCGCGGCGAACATCGGCAATTCAAAGGGAAACAGCAGCGACAGCCCCGAAACAGAGATCGAGGCACCCAGCACGACCACGGCCCAGAAAATAATCTTTTGCCCGGCGTTGAACTTTTTCGCCGGCGGATGAACGCCTTTGCTGAACAAGCCCCCGCCGACGGCAAGCCATTTCAGATCATGCTTTGCTGGAATATTGTGTATCAGCCACAGCACTGTCACCAGGATCAGCCCCAACATGAAGGCCCAGGAGACGTTGTTATGCGCCCACTTGCCCGCGATGGCGATGGGCGAAAAGGCCTCTCGCCCGATCAGCGGGATGATGAACAACCGGCCCATCAACTGCACCAATCCCGTCACCGCCAGCAGAATGAAGGCACCGCCCATCAACCAGTGGCCAAAACGTTCCAGGGATGAAAAGCGCAGCACCTTGCGGCCAGACAACGCCCCGTCAATCCGTATCCGGCCCCGCAGCAGAAAGAACAGCGCCAAAAACCCCAACGTACCCAGCAGCAGATATCCGCCATAGGTCACCAGTGGCCCTTTGCGGAATTTCAGCCAGGTCATGCCGCTGTCCTGGATCAGCACATCGGCGGCCGGACCGCGCGACGAGACGTTCACATCGGCCTTGTTATAGCGCAGCGCCCGCCAGTCTTCGGCAAGGGAAATCCCCCCGAGCGTGCCAAGCTGCCCGGTAATCGGCGCTGCCTGATCGGGGTTTCCGGTCTCGTTGCTGCGGTAACCGCTGTCGATTTTCAGGCCCTTCTGGCGGGCCAGAATATCCGCCAGCGTGGTTGCCCCACCCGTCGCGCTGCGATCGGGGGCGCTTGTGCCCGGTGCGCCAAGGTCTGTGGCTGCGGCCTCCTGCGCGACGGCAGTCCCACGAAGGCCAACAGCAACGGCAATCAACAATGTCAGGATCAGCAGGATCGGTTTCAGGGTCATGGGCTCCGCCGGTTTCACTCAGAGGGGGCAACATTACCCGTGACGCAGAGCGCATCACGGGTAAAAGCTTTTTGTTCCGTTCCCTTGCAGGGAAACGTCAGCGGTTGCCGGTTTTGGCCCCGTAGGCGGTTCCCCAGCCCCAGGCCCCCGACCCGAAGCCGCGCGAAACCACACGCTCGCGGTAGATCGACGACACCACGTCGCCGTCACCCGCAAGCAACGCCTTGGTCGAGCACATTTCGGCACAGATCGGCAGTTTGCCTTCCGCGATACGGTTGCGGCCGTATTTCTGGAATTCGGCTGCCGAATTGTCCGGCTCCGGGCCACCGGCGCAGAAGGTGCACTTGTCCATCTTGCCGCGCGACCCGAAATTGCCCGCCTGCGGAAACTGCGGCGCGCCGAAGGGACAGGCGTAGAAACAATAGCCGCAACCGATGCACAGATCTTTCGAATGCAGCACGATGCCGTCTTCGGTCTGGTAGAAAACATCCACCGGGCAGACCGCCATGCAGGGCGCGTCCGAGCAATGCATACAGGCAACCGAGATAGAGCGTTCGCCCGGTTTGCCGTCATTGATCGTCACGACCCGGCGGCGGTTGATGCCCCAGGGAACCTCGTTTTCGTTCTTGCAGGCCGTCACACAGGCATTGCACTCAATGCAGCGTTCGGCATCAACCAGAAATTTAACTCTTGCCATGATGTTTGCTCCTTATGCTGCTGAGATCTTGCACAGCGTCGCCTTGGTTTCCTGCATCTGGGTCACCGAGTCGTAGCCATAGGTCTGTGCCGTATTGCTGCTTTCGCCCAGAACATAGGGGTCGGCGCCTTCGGGGTATTTGCTGCGCAGGTCCTTGCCCTGATAATGGCCGCCGAAGTGGAAGGGCATGAAGGCAACGCCTTCGCCGACCCGCTCCGTCACCATCGCCATCACCTTGACCTTGCCGCCCTCCGGTCCCTCGACCCAGACCTGGGCCTTGTCACGGATGCCTAGGTTGTTGGCGTCGCGCGGGTTGATCTCGACGAACATGTCTTGCTGAAGTTCGGCAAGCCATGGGTTCGAGCGGGATTCTTCGCCGCCACCCTCATATTCGACCAGGCGCCCCGAGGTCAGGATCATCGGGTAATCCTTGCTGAAGTCATTCTTCTGGATCGAGGCGTAAAGCGTTGGCAGGCGGTAGAATTTCCGGTCTTCATAGGTCGGATAATCGGCCACCAGGTCACGCCGGTTGGAATACAGCGGTTCGCGGTGCAGCGGGATCGGGTCCGGGAACGTCCAGACGACGGTGCGGGCCTTGGCGTTGCCGAAGGGTGCGCACTCGTGCTTGATCGCAACGCGCTGGATACCACCCGAAAGATCGACCTTCCAATTGGTCTTTGGCCCGGCGAGCGCGTCGATCGAGGCCCGCTCTTCCGTTGTCAGATCGCTGTCCCATCCCAGATCCATCAGCATCTGCATGGTGAATTCCGGGTAACCGTCCTGGATTTCCGATCCGGCAGAGTACACACCCTCGGCCAGCAGGTTTTCGCCGTTGCGTTCCACACCGAAGCGGGCGCGGAAGGTCAACCCGCCTTTGGAGACCGGTTTCGACATGTCATAGAGGTTCGGGGTGCCGGGATGTTTCATCTCAGGGGTGCCCCAGCACGGCCACGGCAGGCCGTAATATTCACCGTCCGCCGGGCCACCGATGGCCTGGAGCGTGGTGCGGTCAAACGTGTGCTGGTAGGCCATATGCAGCTTGATCCGCTCGGGGCTCTGCCCGGTATAACCGATCGTCCACATGCCCCGGTTGATCTCGCGCAGCGTGTCTTCGACGTCCGGGGTCAGGCCGTCATCCTCGAGTTTGATGTTGCGGAAAATCCGCTCGTGGAACCCAAACTTCCTGGCAAACAGCGCCATGATCTCGTGATCCGTCTTGCTTTCGAACAGCGGATCAATGATCTTGTCGCGCCATTGGAACGAACGGTTAGACGCGGTGACCGATCCACGCGTTTCATACTGTGTGCAGGCCGGCAGCAGGTAGACGCCGTCGGTGCGGTCATGCAACACTGCGGATACGGTGGGATAGGGATCGACCACGACCAGGGTGTCGAGCTTTTCCATCGCCGTCTTCATCTCGGTCATACGGGTCTGGGAGTTGGGTGCATGCCCCCAGAGCACCATGACGCGGACATTGTCGTTCTGGTCGATATTGGCCTTGTCTTCCAGAACCCCGTCAATCCAGCGCGAAACCGGAATGCCGTTTTCGTTCATCAGGCTGCGCTCATTGCCGTCCTTGTCGAGGATCGGCTGACCGTCGGGGCCCTGCAAGTTGACAAAGCGGCCCTTCAGCCAATCCAGGTCCTCTTCCCAGACGCGCGACCAATGGGCCCAGGAACCGGGCGCCAGGCCATAATAGCCGGGAAGGTCGTGGCTGAGAACGCCGAGGTCGGTCGCGCCCTGCACGTTGTCGTGGCCGCGGAAGATGTTGGTGCCACCGCCGGAAACCCCCACATTCCCCAGTGCAAGCTGAAGGATGCAATAGGCGCGGGTGTTGTTGTTGCCGGTGCTGTGCTGCGTGCCGCCCATACACCAGATCACGGTGCCGGGACGGTTGTTGACCAGGGTACGGGCCACACGCTCCATCTGGCTACCGGGCACGCCGGTGACACGCTCGACCTCTTCGGGTGTCCATTTTTTGACTTCGGTCAGTACCTGGTCCATCCCCCAGACGCGGGTGCGGATGAACTCCTTGTCCTGCCAACCATTTTCAAAGATGTGCCACAGCAGACCCCAGATCAGGGCGACGTCGGAACCGGAGCGGAAGCGCACATATTCATCGGCATGCGCCGCCGTGCGGGTGAAACGCGGGTCGCAGACGATCAGCGGTGCGTTGTTCTCTTCCTTGGCCTTCAGAATGTGCAGCAGGGAAACCGGATGCGCCTCGGCCGGATTGCCGCCGATGATGAAGATCGCGCGCGATTTATGGATATCGTTGAAGCTGTTGGTCATGGCGCCGTAGCCCCATGTGTTGGCCACCCCTGCCACCGTCGTCGAATGGCAAATCCGCGCCTGGTGATCGACGTTGTTGGTGCCCCAGTAGGCCGCGAATTTGCGGAACAGATAAGCTTGCTCGTTGCTGTGCTTGGCCGAGCCCAGCCAATAGACGCTGTCAGGGCCGCTTTCGTCGCGAACCGAGAGCATCTTGTCGCCGATCTCGTTGATCGCCTGCTCCCAGGAAATCCGCTTCCACTCGCCGCCTTCTTTCTTCATCGGGTATTTCAGGCGGCGTTCGCCATGGGCGTTTTCGCGCACCGCGGCCCCTTTGGCGCAATGCGCGCCAAGGTTGAACGGGCTGTCCCAGCCGGGCTCCTGCCCGACCCAGACGCCGTTGTCGACCTCGGCAATCACCGTGCAGCCGACCGAGCAATGGGTGCAGATCGACTTGACTGTTTTCACCGCGCGGGCGACAGCGGACTGCGCCTCGGCACGTTGCACCATGCCGCCGGTCGCGCCGATCGCCGCAAGCCCGCCAATGGCGAGACCCGAGCCGCGCAAGAAGCTGCGGCGGTCAACCGTCTTGTCCGCGACGGCGGACAGAAGCGGGCTGCGATGGCCTGTGCGCATCACTCCGCTGGTCTTTTTTCTGAGCATCTCTCTCTCCCTTGATGGTCGGGGCCTCTGGATATCCGGACGCTTTGAGGGTCCGGAACGAGCCCGTATGCCGGGTTAACCTGTGCCGGAAATACCGACGGAATGGCCTGTCAGAAACGGGCCGACGCGAAATAGGCGCGGGTGTGTTCGGTGTCTTGCAGCCCGGACTTCGGCGTTGCCGCCTCTGCTTCGGTCGCCGTGGCGCCCACGGCTGCCGCAACTGCCGCTGCGGGGGCCGCCGCCGTTGCAAGTTTCAGAAAATCCCGCCGTCCCGTGTTCTCGGCTTCGCTGGTTCTGGCCATCTGCTGATCCTCCCTCTGGTCGTTGTGCCCGACTGGGCTTTGGCAATCCGGCGTCATCGCATCCGCCCCGTTTCCGGGTCGCCGCCGCCGCCAAGGCGAAACGCTTCCCGCTCGATCTCCATGAAAATCTTCCCCACCGCGCCGACCGGCGCATACAGGACAGAGCCCTTGGCCCCCTCCAGATCGGTAAAGAAATGCCGCGCCCAAGGGGCGATATGGCGGTTGAAAAACGTCTTTTGGGCCGTGGCGGGGGCCGGCTCGCCAAAGCTGCCGTCGATCAGCCCCGCCATCATCTCCATCAGACTGGCGATATTGTCTTCCGGCTCGTAGACGTTCGCCGCGCGTGTGATCTGCTGCGCCGCCATGTCAGCGCGCAGCAGCGCCAGCGGCTTTTCGTTGAGAAAACCGGTCATGTAATAGCTGGCGTAGGGCAACAACTCGCCGCGTGCGAGACCGATGAACAGCGCGTTGAATTCGCGCTCGGCAGAGCCCGGGGTCGCCTGCCCCGCCAGTTTTGCCAGCGCCGTGACCGCACGGCCCAACGGCGTATCATCGCCGGTCAGCCCGGCGCAGCTTTTCAACAAAGCCGCGTCGGGTGGCGACGCCAGCAGCGCCGACAGGAACCGGTAAAGATCGGCGCGCAGGGCGTCTTCTTCACGGATGGCCATCCGGACGGCTGGCTTGGACGCGGCAAGGTCTGGCATCGGCTCTCCTTAACTCGTGAATTCGAAACGAAGGTGACGGGGGCGAACAGGTTCGGGGTCGTTCGTCGGTTCTGTCCGGGCCGCATTGCCGGCATCTTCGGCAGCGGTGGAAATTGCTTCCCTGTCGCCCGCACTTTCGCGTGCCGCAGCGTCAGGCTTCGTTTCAGCCGATCCGGGCATCGGATCGGTAGCGGACATTTCCGCTGCCTGCCCATCTTCGGCGGCCTGCTCATCTTCGGCGGCCCGCTCATCTTCGGCGGCCTGCGCCAGCGCCTCGACATGGGCAGACAGGCCACGGCCGACCTGATAGGTGGTCTTCATGTCCGGCATGACGGTCGCGGCACCGGTAAAATCGTCATTGTGGTCAAGCAGGCCATCGAGATTGGCCAACACAGGGTTCGACAGCCACAGCTTGCGCAGTGCCCGGCGGCGCAGATGCTCGGGCACGGATTTTTGCAGGAAGGCGGCAAAGTCATCGCCCATCGCCATCCCCTCAGGGTCGGGCAACCCCAGATCGGTCAGTATCTCGGCATCGGTCCTCTCTGCCTGGGCAGCGGTCAGCGCCTGATCCTCGGCCAGCGTTCGGGCGGCAAGCCGGGCCTCGGCTTCTGCCCGCGCTTCGGCCTCGACCGCAGCACGGCGGCGCGACCAGAAATTCGTCGGTTTCTGCTGCCCTGTCATCAGACATTCCCTTTCGGGCGCGGCGCGCGGTAGACATCGGCGATCTGGCGGACCCTGGCATCGCCCTTGCCATCTTCGACCATATCCACCCGCATCCTGTCACGACGCCGCTTCACGAACACTTCTTCGACGTGGTGCGCCGCGATGAAATCCCGCACCCAGGCGATCATGCCCAGCGGCATCGGCACCGTTTCGATCAGGCCGTCGCCGCTGTCGAGATAATCCTGGCCCTCATAGGGAGAGGCCGTCACCCGCACCACATCCCAAGGAGCGTCCCCAGCAAGATCCCCGGCCCGGTCCCCCGACAAGTCCCCCGGCAAATCTGCACCGGTCTGGCTTTCGCGCAGCACCACGGTCAAAGACGGTACTTTTGCGGACAGCCCGACCAGATAGGCCTCGGTATCGGATGACCACAATTCGAGCGGCAAGGTGGCCGCGTGATACTCGACCGCATCGCCATCGCGGCGCAACTCCCGCCAGTTGGCAGGCCCGGCCCCCGGCAGCACCGCAACCACCCGCCACGCCCATCTGGCCCAGCGGGTAACGCCCGGTGTTTTGCGGACAACAACGCCGACCGGCATGAATGCACGCGTCAGTGCCATGAATTCAAGTTCCCTCCCCGAAGTGCGTTCTACGCCGCCTTCCCCTTGATCTGAGCCGCAATCCGTTCAGTAACCAACCAAAATTTGCACGAATCACTCAGTTTTTGCTGACATGCCGGGCAAACCGGACATTTTGTCCCATCCTGGGATTCCGGGGTGGCGCGGGCCTGGACGAAATGTCCGCGCCGCGATTTCCGACTACTTCAGTTGGTCTAAATCAGCCTGAAATTCCGCGAATCACCGTCAGAAAAACACCTGGGGTCTTTACCCGAAGCCGGCATCATGCCTAGCTTGCGGCGAGGGCAGACGGACGCAGGGTTTCGCGGGCCGGTCTACAGGGGGAACGAATGGCTAAACATTTGATTTTGTGCGATTGCTCGAACAGTCAGGTGCTTGATCGCGACGGTTTGGCGCGCGCGGTCGGCCTGACCTGTTCGCGGGTGCATACGGCACTGTGCACAAGTGAAATTCAGGCTGCGGCCACACTGATGTCGGGCGGGGAAACCATCATCGCCTGCGGTCAGGAAGCCGCACGCTTCGCCGATCTTGCCGAAGAACTCGGCGCGGCCCAACCGCTGTGCGTCGATATCCGCGACCGCGCCGGCTGGAGCGACGATGCGGGTGCCGCCCCGAAGCCGGGTGCCACGCCGAAAATGGCGGCGCTGCTGGCCGAGGCGCTGATTGCCCCCGCCGCCTACAAAACCATAGATATCGTCTCGCAAGGGGCTTGTCTGGTGATCGGGCGCGCCGCCGTGGCCCTGCCTGCCGCCGAAAAGCTGGCGGGCGCACTGGCGGTGACGGTACTGCTGACGGATGACGGCGATACCACAACCGGTCGCCGCGTCGAAATCGTGCGCGGTCGCCTGAAACGGGCCGAGGGCACGCTGGGTGCGTTCAGGTTGCATTTTGATGCGCTGGAGATGCTGAACCCCGGCGGGCGCGGCAGCTTCGGCTTTTTCGCCCCGCGTGACGGCGCGATAACCGACTGTGACATGATCCTCGATCTGTCGGGCGGCACCACGCTGTTCCCCGCCCCGCACAAGCGTGATGGCTACCTGCGCGTCGATCCCGGCGATCCGCTGGCGATTGCCGACGCGCTGCTTCAGGCCAGCCAGATGGTCGGAACCTTTGAAAAGCCGCTGCATCTGGTGCTGGAGCCGCATCTGTGCGCCCATTCGCGCTCGGGGCAGACCGGTTGTACCCGCTGCCTCGACATCTGTCCGACCAGTGCGATCCGCCCCGACGGCGACCATATCGCAATCGACCCGCTGGTCTGTGCCGGTTGCGGGGCCTGTTCGGCGCTGTGCCCGTCCGGGGCGATCCGTTATGATGCGCCGCCGCTGGACCACACGCTGCACCGCGTCCGCGTTCTGGCCGAAACCTATCTGGCGGCGGGTGGCGAAGCCCCGCGCCTGCTGGTGCATGACGCGGAACATGGCGCCGAGATGATCGCACTCGCCGCGCGTTACGGCCGCGGCCTGCCCGCCGCGACCATACCGCTGGCGGTCGAGGCGCTGGCCGGTTTTGGCCATGCCGAAATGCTGGCTGCCCTGGCGATGGGCTTTCGGGCGGTGGACGTGTTGACCGCCCCGCGCACCGAACAAGCCCCGATAGCGGCCGAGATCGCGCTCGCCAGCGCCATGGGCGGCGCGGACCGACTTGCCCTGCTGGATTTCGCCGACCCGGATGCGCTGTGCGATCATCTTTATGCGCAGACCCCTGCCCCACTGTCGGCGGAGCCGGTGCTGACCATGGGCAGCCGCCGCCAGATTGCACGGATAGCGGGCAAGGCGCTGCTGGCCAGCGCCGCCGGAACTGGCATCGGATCTGGCACCGAACCCGTCCCGCTGCCGGCGGGCGCCCCCTATGGTGCGGTTCTGGTGAACACCGACAGCTGCACGCTGTGCCTGTCCTGCGTCTCGCTTTGTCCGAACGGCGCGCTGATGGACTCCGAAGACAAGCCACAGTTGCGCTTTCAGGAAGATGCCTGCCTGCAATGCGGCATCTGCGCCACCGCCTGCCCCGAAAAGGCGATCACCCTGCAACCGCGGTTCGACCCGAGCGATGCCGCCCTCGGGCAGAAGGTATTGAACGAGGAACATCCCTTTGAATGTATCGGGTGTGGCAAGCCATTCGGGGTGAAATCGACCATCGAAAAGATCACCGCAAAGCTGGCCGGCAAACACTCGATGTTTCTTGAGGGCGGCGCGGGAAGGCTGATCCAGATGTGTGACGACTGCCGCATCCAGGCGCAGTATCACAGCACCGACAATCCCTTCACCGGAGCGGAGCGGCCGCGCGTGCGTACCACCGACGACTATCTGTCAAAGCGCCGGGACCATTGAATGACGCTACTCCACACCCGACAGCGCCCCCGGATCGGCACCCGGATAAGTGCCGAGATCGGCCCCGAGATCGGCAGGCGCGAGCCCCGAGACGTAGGCCTGGATCGCCTGCATCTCTTGCAGCGAGATAACCACCGGGATGATCGACGGCGGAAAGGCCGGATCGAAGGCCGGGCTGATGTCTTCGATCTGCATGAAGGAAGGATGCGGGTTGCGGTCAGGAAAATTTCTGAAACGCTCTGCCCAATCGGACAGCGCCCGCAGCGCCATGAAGGACGGAGTAGAGCCGATGCCGATACCGGTTCCGTCGGGCGCTACGCGGTGGCAGCGACCGCAATTCAACAGCGCGGCGCGTTTGCCAATATCGACATCCCCTTCAAAAACAAATTCCTGCACGGCAATCTTGATGCTGGCAGGCGTGAAGGGTGCGCCGGTTTCTGGCGTAAAACGACCAAGGCTGTTCTGCCCGATATCCGACAGCAGCCAATCGGCAAAACGCGCGGCGGCGGGGTTCTCACTGCCAAGGCGCAGCGTCCAGACACTGTCGCCGCGCGCCATGGCCGGGCGGCCCGTGCCGTCCTTTTCCAGCAAGGCGTCGCCGCCCGCATCGACAATCCGCGCCCGGCGCCCGGTCTTCAGCGCAAAGCGCGGCAACAGGTACTGCATCAGACCGGCGGCTTTCATCTCTGCCCCGACATTCAGGCTGAATTCGCGTGGTTCCACCTGGGCATTCACGGGGAATGCCAGAAACATCATCAAAACCCAGATCCTGCGCATTCGGCCCTCCGCTTTCAGGGCAGGCTAGGCAGTCCGGGCCCTCTTGGTCAACCAGCAAAGGACGAACCCCATGGATGACGACTTCAACATGTCGCTGCGCAAATTCCTCAAACAGGTCGGCGTCACCTCGCAACAGGCGATCGAGAAAGCGATGCGCGAGGCGGGCAGCGCGGCGCAGGGCAAGACCTTTGCCGCCCGCGTCGTGCTGACGGTCGATGGGCTTGATGTCAACCACACGGTCGAGGGCACCATCACAGGGCCGGACAAAGGGCCAAAAGCATGAGCCTGACACGCGACGCGGTGCTGGACGTCCTGAAAACCGTCAAAGATCCGATCCGGGGCAATGACCTTGTTTCTGCCGGGATGGTGCGGGCGCTGACGGTCAGCGACGGTGCCGTGCGTTTTGTGCTGGAAATCGACCCGGCCCGCGCGAAAAAGATGGAGGAAACCCGCGCCGAGGCCGAAGCAAAGATCAAATCGCTGGCGGGTGTGGTTTCGGTTGCCATCGTGATGACAGCCCATACCGTCGCCACGCCACCGCCTGATCTGAAAGGCAGCGGCCACAAGGGCGGCGGCCACGGCCACGCGCCGGCCAAAGCCACCGGGCCGGAAAAGATTCCCGGCGTTGCGCGCATTCTGGCGATCGCCTCAGGCAAGGGCGGTGTCGGCAAATCGACGGTGGCGGCCAACCTTGCCACGGCGCTCGCGGCCGAAGGGCGCAAGGTCGGCCTGCTCGACGCCGATGTCTATGGTCCGTCACAGCCCCGGATGCTGGGGGTTTCGGGCCGCCCTGCCAGCCCGGATGGCAAGACCATCCTGCCGCTGCGCAACCACGGCGTCACCCTGATGTCGCTGGGCCTGATGACGCAGGAGGACGAGGCAGTCGTCTGGCGTGGCCCGATGCTGATGGGCGCGCTGCAACAGATGCTGTTCCAGGTGCAATGGGGGGCGCTGGATGTGTTGATCGTCGATCTGCCGCCCGGCACCGGCGATGTGCAGATGACCCTAGCGCAGAAATCACAGGTTGACGGCGCGATCATCGTCTCGACACCTCAGGACATCGCCTTGCTCGACGCCCGAAAAGGCATTGATATGTTCAACAGACTAGGCACGCCGATCATCGGGTTGATTGAAAACATGTCGACCCATATTTGCAGCAACTGTGGCCATGAAGAGCATATTTTTGGTCACGGCGGCGTGGCGCGGGAGGCCGAAAAACTCGGCGTGCCGCTGCTGGCGGAAATCCCGCTGCATCTGGACATCCGCACCGCAAGCGACGGCGGCGCGCCGATCGTAGTATCGAAACCCGCATCGACGCAGGCGCAGGCCTTTCGCAATCTTGCGAAGGCGCTGATTGCCAACGGCCAGGCCTAGGGGACATCATGTCAGCGCATCCTTCCTTTCCGCCCCTTCTGTCGGGCCTCGCCACCGGCCCCGCCAACCCCTTTGCCGTCGCCTGCGCCGAGGCCGTGCGGGGCACTGACTCGGGTCTTCTGACCTGGTCGCTGTCAGAGGACCGCCTGCGCGCGGCGCTGGTGCTGGCCCCGGAAGAGCCGCTGTGTGCGGCCATGGCGGCGTTTTGTGCCTGCGCCGTCGGCCTGCAAAACGCGCTTGGGGTGCTGGCAGCACCTGAAACCGCGGTGCAGCTTGACTGGTCGGGGGGCTTGCGCGTCAACCAGGCCCATTGCGGCGGGCTGCGCG
>TARA_R110002110_G_C13467873_1_pt1 | contig 13418 bp, 16 predicted proteins | sample TARA_R110002110 | Tara Oceans TARA_R110002110 (sample SAMEA4397330) | marine metagenome | biome: Polar Biome; feature: [SRF] surface water layer (ENVO:00010504); material: water (ENVO:00002006), including particulate matter (ENVO:01000060) such as... | depth 5 m
ATCCCACGTCGATATCATCCGGTTAAGTCCGACAGGCTGCTAGAGCGGCACCGTATAACCGAACACACCAGAGTGCGTGCGATTCTGCAGGGTCACCGCTTCGGCACTAATTGAAAGCCGTCGGCCAGGGCCATTATATAGCCGCAATGACGAAGTAACCCGGAACACGACCACCGTCCCGGGACAGCGTCATTCCGACGGAAGCCTGAGCGAAGCGAGGTCCGTGACAGTGCAGGCATATCGTGTGTCCGAGGGGAATTGACAGATACTGCCGCTCAAAACCATAATGCAACCATTATGGATTCAACCAGAGGCCTAACGATGGCTACTGTTACCTTTAAAAACATACCCGAAGATCTGTACGAGCAATTGAAACAGGCTGCCAACGCGCACCACAGAAGCATCAACAGCGAACTCATCCATTGCCTGGAAAGAACGTTCAGACCAACCCCTGTTTCTGCCGCAGAGCTGGCCGAGAAAGCACTTGCACTGCGGAGTCGGGTAGCGGCCGCACAGCTGGATGTTGAAGAAATCAACGCCGCCAAAAACCAGGGCAGAGAATGATTGTAGCGGACACCAACACTATCGCGTATCTCTACCTCCCCACTCAATGGACCGACGACGTTGTTTCATTGCTGCACAAGGATCCTCATTGGATTTCCCCTTTGCTGTGGCGAAGCGAGTTCAGAAACGTACTGGCACTCTATGTCAGGAAAAGCGTGATCGATTTAAGCACGGCTGTCGCGATGCAGACTCAGGCAGAAAAACAGCTTGCGGATAACGAATACACTGTCGACTCCATGGACGTGTTGACGCTGGCAAACGAGACCGGTTGCTCCGCATATGACTGTGAATTCGTATCGCTGGCCAAATCACTCAACCTGAAGCTGATCACTGGCGACAGGAAGCTGCTCCAGAATTTCCCCGGAATCGCCATCACGGCTGCGGATTACATACACGCTGAATCCTGAAATTCTGCAGCCGCATCTGTCGAGATCGACAGCACTTACCCCCCAAACGTCCACTCCGCCAACTGCTGATCCGCCTTCAGGCGCGCCCGCTGGTGCAGCATGGCCCGATAGATATCCGCGGGCGCGGGCTGTTCGACCAGAGTCGGTAGGGACACGGCGGCTTCCAGCAAGAAAGCCACCTCGGTCAATCGGCGGGATTCTCGTAAATCACGTAGATTTTGCGGGTGGGCTCCAGCACCTCCCACTCGCCTTCAAAGCCGGCGGGGACACAGACCTTGTCGCCAGGCGCCAGCGCCATTTCATTGCCATCCAGGTCGCGCAGAATCGACCGTCCGGAGAGGATGTGAAAGTACTCGTTTTCGCTGTAGCTCACTCGCCAGCAGCCGGGCTCCGCTCCCCACTCACCAGCGAAAAACCGGTCGTCGGCCTCGAAGTGCAGGGTGTTGTGCTGCTCAGGGTTCCCTTTGACGAGCCGCTCGGCAGGTGTGGGGTAATACTCGGTAGCCGCGTTGCTGGTGGCGAAATTGACAAGATCGGCGACAGTTTTTGGCATGCTCATTTCCCGCTGTGGTTTGGTTCAGTCCGGGCCAATCGTGCTATCGGCTCGGCCAGGGCGCAATAACCCCGAACGGGTACTCTCGGCTATAGCGCCTGCCAGCGCGGCCGCGCAGCTGTTCAGGGTTGACTTTGTTATCATATTTGATACCCTCCCCGAATGTCATGGAAGATCACATTCTTCAATCACAAGGTTGAAGCCGAGATACTGGCCTTTCCCGCAGGTATCCTGGCTAATTTCCTGCACATTCTGGAATTGATTGAAGATTTTGGACCCGCACTTGGGAAACCACATACCGCTCCGTTGGGTAGTGGCCTATTTGAGATTCGGGCCAAAGGCAGGGAAGGGATTGGTCGGGCGTTGTTCTGCGCAGTCAAGGACCGGGAGATCGTGATTCTTCATTCCTTCGTCAAGAAAACGCAGCGAACGCCAAAAAAGGAGCTTGAAAAGGCTCGCCGCAGATTGAAGGAGTTGGATTAGTGGGAAGGCCGGATTTAAAGGGATTCAGGAAAAAAGCTCTTGAGCGTTCTGACGTTCGCGAAGAGTATGAACGGCTGTCCCCGGCATACGAACTGCGCAGAAAACTCGTCGCGCTTCGCCAGAGTGCCGGACTCACTCAGGAACAGGCGGCAGAAAAATTGAATACCAAAAAGAGCAACATTTCCCGCCTTGAGAGCGTGAACTCATCGATTTCTCCGAAGCTATCGACGATAGCGGACTACGCTCAGGCCATGGGTTATCGCGTCCAGATCGAATTCGTTCCCCTGACTGCGCGTGAACGCAAGCGGGCCTCGGCGCAAACAGAAGGCTGAGGCCAGCCTCGTCCTAAAAAGCTGCCAGTCCGGCCATTCAAGATGAAACGTGCCCGGATTGGACGTACCAATTCGCCGTCAGAACTCACATGCTGACCGCTGATGACACTGTAGACGCTGCTGACGTTTAGTAGAACCAGGGAGACGCCACTGTTGTCGTCAAAATAGCTTGTAAACTTGCGCACCAATTTAGGTACGATCTCAGTGAAGAGGATCACAGCCCACTTCTTTGCAACCGACGCGGGCGCTGAACCGGTCCGAAACTGGCTGCGTGGACTCGGAGATACAGACAAACGGACGATCGGTGAGGCACGGCGCATGGCACCTAACCAACACCTGGGCAGCAGCCTGAACAGCTTCCTGGAAGAGGAAGGCTTACTCGACGAATTGGAAGCGTATCCGTACCAGCCGATCACAGCTAGACAGACTACTCGAGCCCGACAATCCGAGTGTCACCCTGCAAACGATGGTGAAAGCCGCGCGCGGAATCGGCAAAAAACTTGAACTACGGCTTGCCTGATTTCGACACTCTCGCTACTCCCTTGTCAAAACAAAACCACTCAGGAGCTGAACTATCCGCTGGACCCGGCTCTGGTATAGTCTCCAGCAATACCCCCGACACCCGAATCTCCCCCTATGGTCGATCACAGTATCAGCGAGAATTTCCCCAACCACTTCCAGCGCGAGAGCCTGGATCTTGTCGGCAATCTGCTGCCGCTGAGTTCATCCGGCTTTTACCTGGTCGGCCCTGATATACGCCATCGCGGTGTAGTACTTCGCAACCTGCCTGCACAGGTGGAGCAGGATTACACGGACAATTTTCGCGAACTGGACCCGTTGCGACCGGCGCTGTTCGAGCACACGGATACCCGGGTTGTATGCCTGGACGAAATACTCACGGAAACCGAATTGCTGGCTTCGGCGTACTATCAGCATTTCATGTCGCCGCTAAACCATCGCCATGTGGCCGACATGTTCTTCCGCAGTGATGGCGATATCATCGCGGTGCTGACCATGCTGCGAGCGGCCGACCTTGGCCCATTCAGCCCGGGGGAGTTGGTGCTGTTGCGCACCCTGCAACCCTTTCTCGAATTCACCCTGAACAGGGTGTACCTGCCGCGGCGTCGCCGTGAACGCGCCACGCTCGGCCAGCAGCACGGCTTCACGGAGCGCGAGCTGGACGTTGCTGAGCTTCTCCTGGCGGGAGCCAGCAACAAGGTTATCGCGATGGAACTGGGGTTGAGTGTGGCGACGGTAAAAACCCATCTGCAACATGTCTTCCGTAAAGTCGGAGTGACCTCGAGGACCGCGCTCAGCGTACGCCTGCTCGGGGATCTCGGGTTGCGCAATACAGAGCGATAGACTGTCCCGGCTCACATCATCCCTTTGATGGATACCGGCGGCCATCGCAAGCCGCTATCCTGAGCAATCACCGCCCTGAGAGACGATCAGACCATGTTGGAGAAAAACCTGCTTTTACAACGCCGGCAGCGCGTAATCGGCAGCCATTCGCCGCTGTTCTATGATCAGCCACTACATATAGTTCGCGGAGAGGGGGTGTGGCTTTATGACGTCGATGGCCGGCGCTATCTCGACGTGTACAACAACGTGCCGCATGTCGGCCACTGCCATCCGCGGGTTGTGGAGGCCATAGCGCGACAAGCGGCGACCCTGAACATCCATACGCGCTACCTGCACGACAACATCGTCAACTATGCCGAGCGCTTGACGGCCAAGTTCGATAGTTCACTCAGTATGGCGATGCTGGCCTGCAGCGGTAGCGAGGCGAATGAAATTGCACTGCGCATGGCGCGCCACCACACGGGTGGACAGGGCATTATCGTCACTGACTTTGCCTACCACGGCAATACCGAGGCGGTGGCCGAACTGGGTACCGGGTTCATGCCGGAAGCCCGCACTACCCGGCGCGTCCGCGGCTTTCCGTGTCCGGATTCATACCATTGCCCTGCCGGCGTCGCACCTGAACAGCTGGCGGACCACTACGCCGACGCGGTGCAGGCCGCGATCGACCAGTTCGCCGCCACCGGTATCAAGCTTGCGGGTATCCTGATCTGTCCGGCCTTCGCCAACGAGGGCCTGCTGGATGCGCCGCCCGGATTTGTTGAAAAGGCGGTGGCAAGGGTACGCGCGGCGGGGGGCCTTTATATCGCCGATGAGGTTCAGGGCGGATTCGGCCGCACAGGCAAACACTGGTGGTCGCATGAATGGGCCGGTGTGGTACCGGACATAGTCACTCTGGGCAAACCCATGGGCAATGGCCACCCGATCTCCGGGGTGGTGGCCAGCGCCGAGCTCATTGAAGCGTTTGGCGCCTGGGGCATGTACTTCAACACCTTTGCCGGCAATCCGGTATCTTGTGCTGCGGCACTGGCGGTTCTGGACGTGCTCGAGGAAGAACAGCTGCTCGCCCATGCGGTGACGGTGGGCGCCTACCTGGGCAGTGGTCTGCGGCGACTGCAGGCGCGCCATGCACTGATCGGCGATGTGCGCGACAAGGGACTTTTTTTCGGGGTGGAGCTGGTGCGCGATCATGGCACCCTCGAGCCGGCGACCGCGGAAAGCGCTGCACTGGTCAACGCCATGCGCCGCGAGGGGGTGCTGATCAGTGCCATTGGCCGCCATGACCAGGTGCTCAAGCTGCGCCCACCCATGCCGTTTTCCCGCGCCCACGCCGACCTGCTGCTGGACACCCTCGATCATTGTCTCGGCGCTCTGGAGGGGCAATGACATGAACGATTTTTACCAGCTGGATGCACAGGGCCAGGCGGCTCGCATGGCCCACCTGGCACAGGCGGCGCTCGCCCACTGGGACATTGCGGCAGAGGCTATCGCCCTGATCAAATACCGTGAAAATGCCGTGTTCCAGGTCACTGACCGCGCCGGTGTCCGCTATGCCCTGCGCATCCACCGCGCCGAATACCACAGCGATGCCCAGCTGCGCTCGGAGCTGCAATGGATGCGTGCGCTGGACCACGACGGAATCGCGGTTCCCCCTGTGGTTCCCGCGCGCGACGGCAGCTCTTTCGTGGTAGTGGCGACCGAGGGTGTGCCGGAGCCGAGACAAGTGGATGTTTTCACCTGGGTAGCCGGCGAACAGCTGGGTAGTGTGGAGGTAGCCGGCCAGCTGAATGCGCCGGTCAGTGACAGCTATCGCACCATCGGTACTCTCGCGGCACGATTGCACAACCAGGCGGTAGGCTGGCAACTGCCTGAGGGCTTTGAACGCCATAGCTGGGATGCCCACGGCCTTGCCGGGGAGGAGCCGCTGTGGGGACGTTTCTGGGAGCTGGCGGCATTAAGCCCGGCCCAGCGCGTCACTCTGTTGCAAGCGCGCGAACGCGTGTTCGAGGGCTTGCAACGTTACGCCGCTGCGCCGGAAAACAGTGGACGCTACAGCCTTATCCATGCTGATTTTGTTGCCGAGAATCTACTGGTCCAGGGTGATGATGTACGCCTGATCGATTTCGACGATTCGGGTTTCGGTTGGCATCTGTTCGAAATCGCCACGGCCCTGTTCTTTGAAAAGGACGAACCACATTATCCAGAGGCGCTTGCTGCCCTGCTTGCCGGCTACCGCGAACACCGTGAGCTGCCGGCGTCACAGGTTGCGCAACTACCGCTGTTCTACGCCGCGCGCAGCTTCACCTACCTGGGCTGGGTGCATACGCGCAGAGAAACGGAAACGGCGCGGCAGATGACACCGATGCTGATCGACAAGGCGTTCAGGGTAATTGGCGAGTACAACTAGCTCCGGTAACGCGGCCCGGGTACTTCAACGTAGCGCATTTCCTCGCGGCCCTGGGTTACGATCGCGTTATCCACCCACGCCTTGATCATGCCGGCATCCATCAGGTTGAGGTAACGGCCGTCGTCGCTGTCGAAATTGATGTTGGCGCCGGAGACCACCATGAAGGTATCGGTGTCCCCGTCATTGTCCGCGGGGGTGTGAAACTGGTGGACGGAGCCGCCGGGCTCGTAGAGGTAGCTGCCCGCCACCTGCTTCTGGGTGGGATGCTCCAGGTAATACCAGCAGCCCGACAGCGTATACAGATGTACGCAGCCGGTATGGAAATGCAGCGGCAGGGTAAGCCCCGGGGCAAACTTCACCCGCAGGACCCAGAGGCCGTTGCAGGGGTCCAGCAGTAGCGGATGCAGCTTGATGCCGGGATGTAGCAAGCCCTCCAGGAATGGATTGGCATTGGTGTCGATGGTCAGCAGTTCGTCCTGCGTGGTGACGGTATCCGGAATGCTCATGGTGTTTCCTCGTCAGTGTCAGAAAAACGTCAGCTGCGATTGAGGCCGGCCAGTGCCTGATCCAGCCCGTAGCGCAATGCGTCGAAGATCTCGTCGAGCTCTGTCTCGCTGGTAATGAAGGGCGGCATCACGCCCACAGTGTCGGCACCGAGGTCACGCACGATAACGCCGCGTTCGTAGCAGTGCCCGGTCACGCGCGCATCGACGCCGATCTCTTCCGGGAAAAACGCGCGGCCGACTTTGTCCGCTGTGAGCTGTATACCGGCGCCCAGCCCCATGCCGCGTACTTCGCCCACCAGCGGGTGATCCGCCAGTGCGTGCAGGTGGCGCCAGAACGCCGGTGCGAGCGTGTCGCGTACGCGCTCCACCAGGCGCTCTTGCTCAAGGATCTGCATGTTCATGCAGGCCACTGCGGCGCCGACCGGATGGCCGCTGCAGGTATAGCCATGGTAGAGCTCTCCCGGGTCCCCCAGCAGGGCTTCGCCAACACGCGTATTCAGGGCCACGGCCGATACCGGGAAGTAGGCCGAGGTCATGCCTTTGGCCATCACCGTAATATCGGCATCGAAGCCGAAAGTTTGCTGGCCAAACCAGGCGCCGGTGCGACCGAAGCCGGTGACCACCTCATCGGCAATCAGCAGCACGTCGTAGTGGTCGCAGATTCGGCGAATCGCCGGCCAGTAGCTTCCCGGCGGGGTAATGACGCCGCCAGTGGCTTGCATCGGCTCGCCGATGAAGGCCCCGACCTTGTCCGCACCCAGACGCAGGATCTCCGCTTCCAGTGCGTCCGCCGCGCGCTGACCGAAATCCTGGTCATCACCCGCAACGCCCTCTACCCAGCTCCAGGGGGCACAGATATGGGAGACGCCGGGCAGGGGGAGCCCGAACTGAGGGTGGCAGGGTGCCAAACCGGTAAGGCTGGCGGTGAGCAGGTTCATGCCGTGGTAGGCCATATCGCGGCTGATCACGTGTTCCTTGTCGGGCCGTCCCTGCAGGCGCCAATACCAGCGCACCAGCTTGATTGCCGTATCGTTGGCTTCACTGCCGGAGTTGGCGAACAGGAAATGCTGCATGTTATCCGGCGTCAGCCGCTGCAGTTGTTCTACCAAACGGGCGCTGTAGGGGTTGGTACACTCCCAGAAAGTGGGATGAAAGGACAGCGTGCGCATGGCCTCCGCCGCCGCTTCGGCCATTTCCTCGCGACCGTAACCAATGTTGACGCAGCCGAGGCCCGAGACGGCATCAATATAGCGCCGCCCGGCGGTATCAATCTGATACACCCCTTCTGCGCGCTCCACGACCCGACGAAAGCGCCCGGCGCGGACCTCCCCCGGGTAGCTGAAAGGATGGATATGATGGGCGCGGTCTGCCGCCAGTGCCGCGGTATGTTCATTGTTCATGGGCTTGGTCTCGCATCAGTCAGTGGGTTTCGCTTGACGGGCTGGCGGCGCTGTAGTCCACCGGCGTACCGTGCCAGCCAGCCCAGCGTTTCTGCCAATAGCGGTTGTGTAATTGCGTGGTCAGCGGCCCCGGCCCACCGCTGCCGAGGGTGCGGCCGTCGACACTGTTCACTGGCATGATGCCGCCGGCAGTGGAGGTCAGAAAGGCTTCGTCGGCGCGGTGCAGCGCAGCCACAGGCAGCCGGGTGAGGTGGGCGGGCAGCCCCAGTTCGGCCGCCAGCTCCAGCACCGTGGCGCGGGTGATGCCCGCCAGGCAACCGCTGTCCGGGCTGTACAGCTGGCCGTCCCTGACCAGGAACAGATTGGCTCCGGGGCATTCGGTCAGATTGCCCTCCGTATCCAGCAGCACGGAAAAGTCCGCACCGCGATCGCGCGCCTCGAACAACGACAACTTCATGTCCATCCAGTGAAAGTTCTTTGCTGTCGGGTCCACGGCCTTTTCCGGGATGCGTATGTACCGCTCGCTCACGTGCAGATCGAGACCACGGTTGCGGGTAGCGTCATCGGCGATGTAAAGATAGGGAATGACAAAGGCGTAGAAGCAATTGCGGTACGCAGAGGGATCACCGCGCTCGCTGCCGCTATCGGGCATCGCACCGCGGGTCACGCACCACCATACGTAAGCTTCACGGGTACCCGCCAGCTGCAACAGCCGGGTGAGTACGGCAGTGGTCTCACTTTCGTTGTAGGGATTGCGCAGGCGAAAGGCCGCGCAGGACTGCTCAAATCGCGCCAGGTGATCGGGTAGCCGGAACAGTTGTCCGGCGCTTGCGCTGACCACATCGTAGGCGGCATCCGCATGCAGGAAGCCGACATCGGTAATGGGAATCGCGGCGGTGTCGATGCCGCAGAATTGTCCGTTGATAAAAGCGGCGCCGTGGCTGTACCCGGTAGCGTGGGGCAGCCGCGTGTGTCCCGGGCCATCGCGCATGATCTGCTCGGCCTGGATAAGGGTCACTGGAGCCCCTCCGACTCATCGCCAAACAGTGCCTGCAGCAGCGGATAGCCAAAACCCGCACTCAGGCCGCCGTCAATGGGAATGACCGCGCCGGACACATAGCGGCTGTCGTCGCTGGCAAGAAAGTGGACCAGAGCAGCCACTTCGCCTGCCTCGCCGATGCGCGCCGCCGGACACAACACCTTTACCGCCGCGACCTCCGGGTGATCCTCCGGCAGCATCTCGCTCCAGATGCTGCCCGGACAGATGGCATTGACACGGATGCCCCGGGGCGCCAGCTCCAGCGCCGCCGTGCGTGTGAGGGAGACCACCGCGGCCTTGCTCGCGCCATACTGCGCATAGCCCGGCATGGTGGTCATCGCCGCCACCGAGGCGGTATTGATGATACTGCCACCGTCGGCCATGCACGGTGCGCCATGGTGCAGGGTGTTGTAGGCGGCGATCAGATTGAGGTCGAGCAGGCGCTGGAAGGAGCCGGCATCGGCTTCCTCAATGGTCGGGCCGGTGTTTTCAGTGCCCGCATTGTTGAACAGGATATCCAGTGCGCCCTGGGTTGCCGCTGTTGCCTGCAGGGCGGCGGCCAGCCCCTGTGTATCCGTGACATCCAGCGCTGCAAAGCGTGCGCCGATACTATCGGCGATCGCTTGCCCCGCTGCGCGCCGGCCGCTGATCGTCACCCGCGCCCCCGCAGCGACCAGACGCTGCGCGGTGGCCAGGCCTATGCCCGCCGTGCCGCCGGTGATGAAGCAGGATTTACCCGCGACGTTGAACGGCGCCATTTGCTGTGTAGTATCTGCCATGGTCACCTCAGAACCGGTACTGGACATCAATGCCCAGCGTGCGCGGCTCACCGCGCATGCGTTGCAGGAAGCCAAAGTCGGCGCGCAGGTCGAACACGTAGGCGGCGTACTCCCTGTCACTGAGGTTCCTGCCCCACAGGGCAACTTCCACCGCATCGTCGGGGCTGTGCCAGGACAAGCGTGAGCCGAGCAGCGTGTACGCCGACTGGCCCACGGCGCTGTCCTGGAAGGTGCTGTAGAACACGTCGTCGGAGTAGCTGGCATCCAGCTGCGCCGCGATCATGCCACGGTCTCCGAGCTGCCATTCGTAGCTGGCCAGGGCGAAGACGCTCAGTTCAGGCGTGTTCTGCACCGCCAGGCCATCGATAGGCAGCGGGCCGGTTACGGGGTCGATGATATCTTCGTCATAGCTGGCATCCACATAGCCCAGACCCAGTTGCAGATAGAGGCCATCCACCGGTGTCCAGCGCAGGTCCAGATCCAGGCCCTGCATACCGGCATCGGCATTGCGAATGGTGTTCGAGGGCAGGCCGACACCGGGAATGGGCGCGTTATTGAAGACCTGTGCGTCGCTGTAGTCGTAGTAGAACAGGGCTGCGTTGAGTTGTAGGCGCCCGTCAGCCAGCTGCGTCTTGGCGCCCAGTTCCCAGGCTGTCAGTTCTTCGTTGTCATAGCTGCCAATGGCGTCGGCATTGATGTGGAAGTTGCCGTTGTAGCCGCCACCCTTGAAGCCGCGGCTGAGCGAGGCGTACACCAGCACGTCATCCATTGGGCGCCAGTCCAGCGCCAGTTTCCCGGACACGTTATCCTCATCGAAATCATCGGCAAAGCGGTAGCTGTCGGTGATGCCGCCGGCAACAGTGCTGTCGAGAAAGAAGGTGCCAGTGCCCGCACTGGTAAAATCGACATCAAGCTGGGTATAGCGCAGCCCGGTGGTCAGGGTCAGCGTGGGGCTGAGATCGAACTCATACTGTCCGAACAGGGCCCAGGTGGTAAGCGCCTGGGTATTGTCGTAGCGGTACGGTATGGGCAGCCCGACACCAGTGAGGTCCACACCCTGGTCCTGGTCCAGGTTTTCCTCGAAGTAGTACAGGCCGGCGATCCACACCGCGCCTTCACTGCCGCCGTTCAGGCGCAACTCCTGCGAGAACATGTCCGCCTCCACGCCGTACTCCGGGTGGATAATGGTCGCGGGCAGCATGTCGGCATCTTCCTGATGCAGCTTGTCCAGCTCGTCGTAGGCCGTGATCGAGGTCAGTTCGATGTTGGTGACCAGGGCGTAGTCAATCTTGACGGAAGCACCCGCTTGCTCAACCTGGAGGACCGGGCTTATATCCGATACCCCCCGGTAAAAGTCGGGGTCGGCGGAACTGTTGTAGAGGTCCGCGTCGGAGTCGTTATCGCTTCCATGCAGGTTGAACAAAAGGTTGAAACGGTCTGTCGGCGCCCAGTTCAATTGCGCACGGGCCGCCCAGCGATCCTTCTCCACGTAGCTGTCGTCGATCAGGTTCTTCATGTAGCCATCGCTGTGGTAGGTCACCCCGGCGACACGCGCCTGCAACGTGTCACTCAGGCTGCCGCCCAGCGCGCCCTCAATCCGGTACTCGTCATTGCCGGTGCTGTAGTTGCCATAGCTGCCACGTACATAACCTTGTGTTTCCGCGCCGGGCTTGCGCGACATCACAGAGATCGCGCCGCCGGTGGTATTGCGCCCGTAAAGCGTACCCTGCGGCCCCTTCAGCACCTCGATACGGTCAATATCGAACAGCGCCGCAGACTGTGAATTGGATGACCCGGCATAGACCTCGTCGATATAGAAGCCCACCGGGCCGCTGTTGTTGGTCGCGAAGTCATTCAGCCCGACCCCGCGGATAAACACCACGCTGACACCGCCCTCCCCGACCGGTGACTCTATGTTCAGGTTGGGAATGCTGTTGGCGAGATCGTTGCTGTCGTACAGCCCCAGTTTTTCGATGGTGTCACCCGTCATTGCCGAGACCGTGATTCCGACATCCTGCAGCGACTGCTCACGCTTCTGCGCCGTGACTATCACCTCCTCCAGCGTATTGGCCTGTGTGGCCAATGGCGCCAGGGTGGCCGACAGCGCCAGACACAGTGGCAACCGTCGCTTGCCGAGGGTGGCCGACTTCGACCCTGTGGCTACAGAACCTGGTTTGAGAACTGGCATGGTGTACTCCCCGCCGCACAAGCGGCTGCTTTTATAGATCGGTTTGGCGCGGGCAACCGGGCCACCCGCTGCTGTTGTGTCACGTGGGTCACAGAGTATTTGTTCTGCCTGCTGACAACAGGTTAAGATTGACCAGCGACCTAATCATTTTCGGACAAGCACCCAATGCCGCGATCCACTCATCACCGCACCCACGAGCGTGAGATGCCGCCGCAGCTGGCGGTACAGCTACTGGAATTGCTGGAAGCGCAGGGTGTTTCCCGTACCCACGTTCTCGCCGGCACGGGTATCCGCCCGCTGTTGCTCGAGCGCGAGGACAGCTTTATCCCCTATCGGCAGATGGTGAATCTGGTACGGCGCGCGTTGGCGTTATCCAATACCCCGGCCCTGGGGCTGCTCAGTGGTTCGGGGGAAAATGTCAGTAGCTGGGGGATACTCGGCTATACCATCATGAGCTGCTCCACTTACCACGAGGCCTTTTTTACCGGCCTCAAATTTTACCGGGCCGCCAGCGGCATGTTGGCGCTGAGTGCGCATGAAGAAGGCGATCGCCTGTGCCTGCGCATGGAAGCACCGAGCGACCTGGAGGACATCCTGCCGTTCAGTGTCGAGGAGATGGCCGGTGGTATTGTCACCGTACTCGGCGATGTCATTGGCGAGCGCTTCCAGCCACTGGAGCTGCAGACCACCTACGCCAGGCCCAGTTATGCCCATTTATACCGCAAGGTGCTGCACTGTCCCACGCGCTTCAACCAGCCCCAAAACGCGCTGTGGATCGTGCGGCCAGACGACACACCGCTACCCCACGCCAATCCGATAAGCGCCCGAATGTGTCGCCGCCTGGTAGAAGAGATGCTGGACAAGCACAGCCCGGAAGAGAATCTGGTACGGGAGGTCCGGCGCGTGCTCATGCGCACGCCCGGCCAAATCCCCGACATGGAAACCGTGGCCGCAGAACTCGGGGTCAACTCGCGCCAGCTGCGCCGCCAACTGAACAGTTTCAACACCAGCTTTCGTGCCGAAGGGGACGACGTTCGCAAGCAGTTGGCGTTGGGCTACCTGCGCGACTCCTCCATGAACCTGGAGCAGATCGCCACGCTGCTGGGATATACCGAGGTAACGAATTTCAGACGCGCATTCAAACAGTGGACGGGACAGCCGCCCACCTATTTTCGGAGCGGTTGAATCAACTGTACACAGGGGCCGGTTCCTCAACCAGGGTCGGCAGTGACACCGCGGCTTCCAGCAGGGAACGTCCACACCGGGCTGACGCAGGTCCAGCAAGCGGCCGGGGGCGAGGCTGGTGTCGCGGCGCCCCTCCTCCCAGGCAATTACCTGCTGGTCGCCGGCGCTGCACACCGACTACCTGCCCTTGCCGGTTTGAGATCACCGTTACGT
>TARA_R110002110_G_scaffold124505_1_pt1 | contig 13415 bp, 8 predicted proteins | sample TARA_R110002110 | Tara Oceans TARA_R110002110 (sample SAMEA4397330) | marine metagenome | biome: Polar Biome; feature: [SRF] surface water layer (ENVO:00010504); material: water (ENVO:00002006), including particulate matter (ENVO:01000060) such as... | depth 5 m
GCTAAAGTGTTATCTAAACTGTAATTCCAGTTACCATTAGCATCAATGACTAAGCTGCCCAAAGGGCTACCGACATTGCTGACGCTGGTGTTAAATTGAGCTTCGCCGCTATCTATATCGGTGATATTTAAACTACCGGATGCGGTCAGAACACTAGAGTTTGCATCTTCCGTTACAGCTTCAGTATTAGCACCACTAATGACAGGAACATCATTTGTACCGAAAATAGTGATGTCAATTTGCTGTGTGGCTGTCCCATCTATGCTTTGCACTTGGAAACTGTCGGTGAGCTGGGCCCCGGCCGCTAGGGTTTGGACGGCGGCTAAGGTGTTGTCTAAGCTGTAATGCCAATTGCCACTGGCATCAAGGGTCAAGTTGCCTAAAGGACTGCCAACATTGCTGACACTGGTGTTAAACTGCGCTTCACCACTGTCAATATCCGTAACAATTAGTAGGCCGGTTGCTGATAAGATGGATGGAGCTGCATCCTCTGTGACTGTACCTGTAGAAACACCACTTATGACTGCCACATCATTAATTCCGGTAATAGTAATGATCAGATTAGTTGAATCTGAATCCAAGCCATCACTTACGGTATATTGAAATACTTCCGATTGCTGCTCACCATCAGATAGTGCTTGTACTTGAGGACTGTCATTATCAAGGTGATATATGTAAGTGCCATCTGAATTTATGGTTAAAGTTCCATATGTACCAACTTTAGTGCCCGCATCAGCTACCGATAAAGGATCTGGTTCTGAATCAGCATCGGAATCGTTAATTAAAACATTCCCCGAAATAAAATTTGGAGAGGCATCTTCTATTATACTATTCGCGTCAGGCTGAGCTTCAGGTAACTTGTTAGTTACTTCATCAGCAGTATAGGTTCTATTCGTAAACTGAAAGAGTTCAACTTTGCGAATTATATCTTCACCGTCACGATCTGGAACATTGTCTTTGATTATAATAAACCCAAAGCATTTTGTTACGGTATATTCATTCCTGTGCCCCGAGAATATAGCAATGTCATGATAAGATGATCCGCCATCTAAGTAATCATCTCCTTTACCACCTATTAGCGTATCATTACCTACTGATCCCAACAAATTATCATGGCCTGTTCCACCTTCCAATCTATCATGTCCGTAGCCACCAATAAGCGTGTCATCATCTTCCCCGCCCTTTAATAAGTCATTACCTAAACCACCATAAAGAAAGTCATCACCGGCCCCTCCCACCAATTCATCATCACCCCAATCACCAAACAAAATGTCATGTCCATGACCACCGTCTACGTAATCATTGCCCGAACCGCCAAAGAGTTTATCATTACCACCTTCACCGTATAAATTATCTTCTCCACCCTTACCAAGAATCAAATCTCGACCATCATTGCCCATAACGAGATCATTTTGATTACCGCCGATAAATACATCATCACCGGTTCCTAAGTAAGCAGTAGTTGATAAAGTAACGCCTTTGATAATAACTGTGTCATCTCCGCTACCAGCATCAATAGTCACATGTCCATCAACAGCTACAACATAGATGCAGTCATTCCCTGAGCCGCCATCTACAGACACATTCCCTTCAACATCTTGGATAAGGACATTATCGTTTCCACTGCCGGCATTAACCGTTACATCTCCAGTAGCACCGTTGATTTTAATGAAGTCGTTCCCTGAACCACCATCGATCGTAACATCGCCTGTCAGATTGTTTACCATAATTTTATCGTTACCTGACCCTGCATCCAGGGTAACCTCACCTGTGACATTATTAATGACTATCTTATCTTTACCAGAACCAGAATTAATTTCAATTTCAGCTTCATCAGTAACGCCTTTTATGGTTATCTTATCCTTGCCGCCACCTGTGTCGACAACAACGTTCCCACTCACATTTTTTAGAACAATACGATCACTGCGATTACTGCCTTCTATGATTTCATCATCACTCATAACTACACCCTTTCTTGTTATATTGATTCTTACACGTATCCTATTAACGTTATATGTTTACTTTGCCATGTTCAACATATTTTTCTAGTGGGGGGTGAAATTATAAAGTTCACTGTTTTTGGCAGTTATTTATATTTTAACCCTAAACACTAAATCAGCACATACAAATGAAATGAATTGCATTAGGTCAACAATACTTTTAAATGTGTACCTTCATTAAAGTTTATGTGGTATTGTTTAATATTCTTTTTCAGAAAATTCTTAAACAACTCCTTAAAGTTCACAAAAACACCATTGCCTAGGCAGCGCCTTAAAACATCTACTATATCTCATGATTATTTAATATTATTTTAGAATGAGTTTTACCAAAAACTCACGGAATAGAAAACCCATATCAAGATTGAATATACATCTAACATTTCTCAAACTAGGTTTTGCTTGAAGTTATCTCTGCATCACTTGGATAAAACTATTTCTATCATTCTATAAACAGGTATTGTCTTGTATTTTTTCGGGGTATATACTTGATGAGCTTTTGCATTGGTTCATAAGCTGAGGTTCAGTAAAGATAATTATTCAGGCATTAAATGATAATTTTTCTCTATAGTAGTAACTGTTAATGCCAACGATAAAAGTCGTTAAGTCCTATGATCAACGCTTTATTTCTAACATTACGGTTTGACCCTTCAACACTTGACCTTCACTTTTAAATATAACCATGAGATATACAAACTTTATCGAATAACTGAACAGGCAAGTTATCAATTTTCTAGAAACAATAATAAAAACTTTAGGGCAGGATCATATTGCGCATAGTTGCCTTTCAAAAATAACAAGAGCACTAAGGCAAAAAATTGTAGAAATATCGCCTAATCCATAGGCACATATATTTGTCATAAGAGGTAAGAGTATAAACAACTCAACGATCAGGCTGATTGGTTTGCTTGCAACAAGCAATTTTATTAGATTATCACTTGTTGCACTTAAAATATAAGCTAAGTTTACACTTTTGATTTAGCGCGTTCTAAGTCTTCTTCCACTCTATCCTTGTACCAACCTGGCAAGTTCTTACTTGCCAACGACTTGGTATACCATTCGATAGCAGAGGTATAATTTTTATATTGCTCCATGATGTTTCCCAAAAAATGCATGGCTGCGGGATTATCTTTTTCCGCTAATACTTTCAAGCCTTTTATGTAGCAAACATCATCCTCCGTAGCGCTTTGTGAGCTAACAATACATTTTGCTGTCACCTCATAAATAACCTCAACATTCTGCGCATGTATTTTATTCACTTCATTGCCAGTCAATTCGGCGAGCTCAATTGCTTTTTGGGTATATTCTTTATTGGCTTCAATTTTCTCTAATGCTTTCTTCTTGCTCTCATCATCATATGGCTCAGCATGTACACTTAACATCAAAAATGTCGTGCAAAAGATAAGTGCTAGTTTAATCTGTTTCATTGTGAGTTCCTTAGTTTTTTGCTTTGTTTGTTGTCCGGGGTTGTCTCTATTAGCTTTCTAATCTCATCATAACTTAAAATTTCATTTTCGATTAAACCTTCTGCGATTATGCGAAGTTTTTCTTTGTTCTTGGTTAGTATGGCTTTTGCAACATTATAATTTCGTTCTAATATTTTCTCAGCTCGTTCTGCGCTATTCCCAATGCTACTCCCAAATACTTCATCAACAATTAAGCTTTGCTTATCATCCATAGCATATTTTTGCACCATATCTTTGACAATTTGGTTTGCACTTTGTAAATCGCTAGATGCACCCGTGGTGACATTGTCTGGACCAAATGTAAGTTGCTCTGCAACCAAGCCTCCCATTTTAACGGCAATCATTGCCTCTAACTCTTTCTTTGTGGATGAAAAATTTTCATCTCTTAGCTCAAAATAAGTGACACCAAGACTATGGCCGCGTAAGCCTACTGTTGCTTTGTGTAGATTAAGTGGGTAATTTGGGTGTAACAGACCTACAAGCGCATGCCCTGCCTCATGATAGGCGGTCAGTCTTATTTCTTTTTCTGTGAAATCACCCGTCCCTAAGTCAACACCCAATACAATCTTGTCCTTGGCATATTCAATGGACTCATTATCAACAAAAGGTTTATTTTGATTTGACGCATAAATGGCAGCTTCGTTTATAAGATTTTCTAAATCAGCACCAGAAAAACTAGGCGTTGTTCTCGCAATCTTTTCGACATTAATACTAGGATCATATTTTACTTTGTTAAGCTTTTGTTTGACTATGGCAACCCGCTCCTTAATGCTAGGCAATCTAAAATATACTTTGCGATCAAACCGACCGGGCCTTAATATTGCCTCGTCCATTAGCTCCATTTTGTTGGTCGCGGCAACAAAGATGATCCCCTCATTGACATCCTCTTGAATGTTATCCATTTCGGACAATAATTGATTAATGGTTTGAGATTGCCCGCTCATATTTGAGCCACCACGCTTTTGCGCTAAAACATCGACTTCATCAATAAACACAATACAAGGACTAAATTTTCTCGCTGTTTTAAATAGCTCTCGGACTCTGGAAGCGCCCACCCCAACGTACTTCTCATCAAAATCAGAACCCGATACGGCTAAAAAGGTCACGCCAGCCTCACCTGCCATAGCCCTAGCCATTAAAGTTTTGCCCGTACCTGGCGGACCATAAATTAAAACGCCTTTAGGTACCTTAGCACCGATTTTTTTATATTTGTCTGGCTCTTTCAAATAATCAATAATATCTTTGACTTCTTGCTTGGATTGATTCATCCCGGCGATATCCGCAAAACTGCTTTTAACTTCATAAGGTGATAAAATTTTAATTTGCAAATTTGGGCTCGGGTCGCGCTCAAAAAGCGATATCTTCTTAATAGCATATTCAATTGACTCAGCATCGACTTCTATTTTTTTATTTTTCCCCGCAAAAATTGCCGCTTCATTTAATACCGCATCAAGCTCTGCTCCAGAAAAACCAGATGTTTTTTGCGCTATTTCAGTTATATCGATATTTTTATTGTGTTTTAGTTTTTTTAACAAATATGTAAGAATTTCTTTTCTGTCATTTATAGAAGGTAAGCGAACATATACCTGCCGATCGAATCGACCGGGTCTTAACAACGCGCCATCCAATGATTCTAATCTATTTGTGGCTGCAACTAAAAATATATTTTTATTAATATCATCATCAACAGGACTCAGCTCTTGTAACAATTGATTAATAGTCTGCAGCTGACTTGCAGACATATTATCGCCTTTCCTAGAGGGGGCTAAGGCATCCAGCTCATCAATAAAAATAATACAGGGTTTATTGTCTCTTGCTATTTTAAACAGCTCTCTTATTCTAGCTGCCCCGACACCGACGTATTGATCCTCAAACGAAGCGCCCGATGTTGCAATGAAGTTTACTTTTGCTTCGCCGGCAACCGCTTTTGCTAATAAAGTCTTACCGGTTCCGGGTGGGCCATATAGCAATATCCCTTTAGGCGCACGTGCACCCAGTTTAATATAACGTTCAGGTTCACGAATAAAAGTCAGTAAATCCCTCAAGTCTTCTTTAGCTTCTTTTTGCCCAGCGACATCTTTTAACTTTGTTTTTATTTTATTCGCTTCAATTATTTGAAACTGAGAACCTTTGTTTGTTGTTCCTTCCGCATTGTCACTTAATGCATAAAAGTAGCCTAAGGTATGTAGTAATTTCTCTGCGTCATCGTGCCCTTGTTCTGCCGCCAATAACAACCATCCTACTGCTTGATTGTTGTCTTTAGGTAACAGCTGACCATTATAAAAAGCCCGTCCAATTTTATATTGCTCATCAGGCTCTGTAAATTTCACCTCATCTGTGACGCTGGCTTCATCTGCAGTATAATTAAAAGCATAGTTTGCGCCCGTTAAACCCACAGAAAAAAGCAGCAATACACCTAGGTTAACCACTGATAATATACTTTTATTATTTTTTGAAATATATCTTGAATATAAGAACTGTGACAATAGTGTTACTGTAAACACTAATAATGTGCCAATAATTAAGTACATGTATTCCATGAAACAATCCTAATATAAATACAGATAAAACATACTTCAAAAATACTGCGTATTAGCTCAGCATCTTGAGCGGTTAATTAACTTACAATAATAATAGACGATTTAGGAAAAACTGATAGCTTTAAAATTTATACTTTGTTTATTCACCAGCTGATAACGAATGAGTTTTCATCTTGTCCACTCAGTTATATTTAGACTTTTAAATTTGCTTATTATTAAGTCAATCATCAATACTGAACGTTATCCATCTTATCTTAGCGTTATAACTCTTAATATCCATTTGCTTGCTTATACGATATCTTTGCTTAAATTTTAACTTTTTACTTGAAAATCAAACTAAACTTGAAATAATTTATACATATGCGTAAAATTTTATTATTTTAATTTAAATTAAATAGTTCTTATGACCATACTCAAAATACTGCAATACCCGGATCCAAAATTAAAAAGAGTCTCAATCCCTGTTGATGATTTTGGTCCTGACATACAAAAAGTAATCGATGATATGCTCGAAACGCACTATAATGCTGAAAATTGTGCCGCACTTGCTGCTACACAACTAGATTTAGAACCGGCTTGGCGAATTACTGTGATTGATTACTCTGAGAATAAAGATCAACCCCAGTGTTTAGTCAATCCTGAAATAATAGAATCTTCTGGAGAACAATTTGAGATAGAGGGTTGTATGTCAGTTTACCCAGATTATGCGCGTGAAAAAGTCAAACGCGCAATGAAAGTTAAAGTGCATGCTCAAGATAGATACGGAAAACCAATAGAAATCGAAGCAGAAGGTTTTTATGCTAAGTGCCTACAACACGAGATAGATCACTTAGATGGCCTAACTTATGTGGACAGATTACCTAAAATCAAAAAAGATCGCATCAATAAAAAAGTTACTAAGGCCAAACGCGAGATTAAAAACAATCGTGAAAGTTAGACTTTTAATGACTCTTGTCAACAAATTTGGTTTATACTATATCTCAGGTTTATCTGGATTAAAAAACCCTGCTAGTCGCCACCTTTCATTGTTTCGTTTTTCCAGAATAACGACAGTTGCAGGTTCAAAATAGATTGGCGGTATCGCTTCTGAGCTTGATTCTAATAATTGATGCAAGATAATTTGAATTGTTGGCAAATGGCCAACAAATAAAGTATTCTCTTGAACATACACAAGCTCATCAATAAATTTATCTGCATCCATATCAGGATCTAGTGTTGAACTATATTTTAATTTTTCTATCATATTAAAATAACTGGCCACTATTCCCGCTGTTTGGAGTGCTCTTGTTTTTTGACTATGGTATATTGTCTGTATTTCTAAAGATTTTGAGTCTAAATACTCACACACTCGCTCAACTTGCCTAATGCCGACTTCACTCAGTGGGCGAGCTTGGTCCACCATTTGATCGACAGCATCACCGTGGCGCATTAATAATATATGCATATTCACCCTATTTATATTCATCAGATGGTATCAAGTAAAATAAACAATCACTGATTGCCACTTCAAAATTAGTTGTGACCATATATAATCTCAGTTTTTTTTTTGCAAGCAAACGATTTTGAAGAATATAAAAGTACTCGTTAATATTCAATGTATCTGGCATATTGACAAAATCGAGCATATCTACTGAATCGGATTTGACCCAGGCTATCATTTCATCTTGCATGACAATTTCACTATTAAACTTATCTGCATCAAAAGGTAATACAATGTCGCAACCAGGCAATAAAGAATCTCCATATCCTAAAGTGCGATCTTTTTTCAGCTCTACTCTAATGGGGTCTTTTCGCACAACTAAACCTTGTGCATTTAATAAAGATAAATCAGGTGCCATAAAATACTGTTCAATACCTTGTTCTGCTCTCAAACGAGAATCAGGGTCATCTGCACCACCACATTCGATAACAACACTTGGATAGTGCATCGCGACTGTCTCAACCAACGTGTCTAATTTTATATCAAAGACAATACACTCATTAACAAATAAAGAGGCTATCTGTTTATTCGCCTTAGATTCTTTAGTGATGACAGCATAAGCTGGGCTTGAACCTGAGGTATTATGAATATCGACTAAGCATTGTGGTTGTACTTGTTTCAAGATTTTAATAATCTCTGCTGCGATTTTGCCTTCTGCTGAATCACTCTGATTGTTGAACACTCTATTTAAATCTATGTTTGACTCAGCAGTACGGTAGTTGAAGTATGGTTCCCTCAGCGCAGCCTGTATTGCAGATATAAAACAAACAATATTCACGGCAGGTTTTTGCCCTTTACGAAGCCAATGTATCATTGCATCAAACCCTGAAGGTTCATTTCCGTGTAATAATGTTGAAATCACTCTCGTTTGAGACGTATCTTCGCCATGGAGAACAATGCATATTGGTTGTTGATATTTCTGCAACCACTGTAACGCTGTCATACGACACAAATTGAGCTCAGGCTCTTCAATGACTTTAAAAATATTGCTTTGAATTTTCAAATTTCTTTACTCCATTCATGAACGGGTTTATCTTGGAGGCTATTTTTAATGTATTGCTCAAACATCAACTTCACAGCCTCTTCTCGGCTATGCTTATGTTCAAATTTATATATTAATTCTTTTTGCCAATTAGCACCATTTTGCTTATTATGACTGCGTGCTTCTATGATATCCATTACCCATTTAACTTCTTCTTGCGCAATACCTATCTCCAACAAGGATTCTTTTACCATTGGGAAATAGTACTGTAATATGTCAACAACAGGCCTTGCCTGCGAATAATCTTCTTGCGTCAAGGGCCAAATTAATTCGGCTTGCAAACCATGTTTAGATGCTCGATAAAAATTGTATTCAGCAAACATAAATGGGAAGGACACCAAGAATTTGTTTATATTCTTTTTAATTGCATAAGATAAACCAATTAAGAACGCAGCATTAGCCAACATATCTCTTTTGGTGGGTCCCGAGGGTAATGTCCTTAACTCTATTCTTAAGTGTCCACCATCTGCTTCATCATATATGGCTCTATTCCAGTGCCATACAACGCCTTGCTGTACTTTTAGCTCAAATAAATCTGGCCCGTCATTTTTATTTGGCTTCATCTCTTTTGGCTTACAAATTGGTAGTAAAGGTGGGTAAAGACAAACGTTTTCCGCGAAACATTCTAATGCACTTTGACGTAGCCACCCGTAACCGAATGGCACGCGATTCGGTTGCCGCCATTCAGTATATAAATCATCTCTACGGCAATCTACAGTCTGCTTAAATAAAGTAATTCTTGTTTCATCCCATAGTATCTTGTTCATGAGAGTAGGCGAATTGGCCCCAAGCGCAATAGCCAAAGGGCTTGCAATTTGTATGGCATTAAACAGATCGACAAACTCATGAGGGGGCACTTTAAGCTGTACCTGAAAAGATGTGTTAGCGCCCTCTAAGGTCAAATCATCATTTTCCATCTGAAGCGACTCAACGCCATTAATATTTAATTTAAACTTGCCATTTTTTAATTCTTTGGTGATATTAGACAAAGCATGATATCTTTTTTCATTTGTCATGAAATCTTTTGAAATATGGGACTTTTTCAAAATAGGCAAAATGCCAATTGTCACCGCTTGGCTATCAAATTGGGCACATTGTTGATTAATACGATTGAGTGCGGTGGACATTTCTTGATGAATCATTGAAAAAGGTTTGTTCTGAAAGCGTACTGGGGAAAGATTATACTCTAAGTTGTATTGATTTAGTTCGTGTTGTAATAAAGGATCATTCGCATGTTGAATGATGTGGTGGCTGATAAGACTGGGGTTTAGCTTTGAGTCGACTATAGACATTTCTAACTCTGCCCCAAATGTTTGTTCGCCCAGTCCAAAATCGGGCTCATCTAACAATGTCGATAAAGTCTCCAAGTGTGCATGCAACCTGGCACTAAATAAATCATAATCTGCTTTCGTAAAATTTTCTTTTTCTATTGGCAATCCCATCAAACAGTCCCTTGGTAGTCCGGTTATAGCGGTCAAAATATTTTCTCTTCCATAATGATATGCTATTTCCTATATAATGGTCACTATATAAACCGAATACTCATATTTGATAATGGTATAAACTTGAAAGATTTCATCAGCCCTATATTTTTAACCCAAGATTCTTCTGATTTTAGTGAGCTTAATAAACGATTATCAAAAACGCCAGGATATAATCTCAAAGATGGCGATAATATGATAAAAGCCTCAAATGATGCAGAAGCAATTAAGTCTTTCTTAATTGGTTATCAAAACTCAAAATTAACTTATCAATCTTACTTGAAAGAGCTTGAACGCATTCTTTTATGGTGCTCACATATTCAAAAAGTGACTATTTCTGATTTGAGTTTTGATGATTTAATTGAGTATCAAAATTTTTTAGCCGATCCAAAACCTAGGGCACGTTGGTGTGGCAACAAGCGCTCAAAAACTTTAAAAAATGGTGAGATTAATCCACAATGGCGGCCATTTGGCACGCCCCTCTCACCCGCTACACGCAAAAAAACCATGAGTATCTTAGATTGCTTTTTTAATTATCTGGTTCAAACACAATACCTAAAAGGTAATCCTTTATCAGTCAATAAGCGAAGAAAGCAAAGAGGCTTTACCCAAAGTATGGAGCGCTGGCTGGAAAAAGAAGAGATCAATACAACTCTGCATGCATTAGATGAACAGTTGAAAACAAACCCAGAACAGAAAGAACAAATCGTGAGAGCAAAATATATTATTCTGACGTTATTCTATACTGGCTTAAGATTAGCAGAGTTAAGTGATCACTTAATGGGACATTTTACTCTCATTGAAAATCAATGGTATTTAAAAGTAGTCGGTAAAGGCTCTAAGCCTAGAAACATTGTGGTTGTTGATGATTATTTAGATATTATCAGTCAATTTCGAGCATCCATAGATTGCCCAACACCACTACCTGGCTTTGAAGAGCAAATCCCATTGATCCCAGCACTAGACCAAACAACCCCTATTCAAAAAAGACGCATTGACCAAATTATTAAATGGGCTTTTGAGCTAGGCGCAATCCAATATGAGCGAATGGCAGCTTCTGAGCAAGAGGAGAGTCATAAGTATTTACATCGCGCCTCTAGATTACGCAAAGCCTCTGCACATTGGTTGCGGCATTCATATGGCACTTACCTGGTGAAGTCAGGTTGTCCTATTGAGAAAGTGAAATCTTTAATGGGGCATGCAGATATTTCTACGACAATGATATATGTCCACATTGCAAAGAATGATCTGCATGATAGTGCGCAAGGCTTAACCTTGCGCGAAGCCTGAGCAATTTTTATTATCTTACTCTTCTTTGTGAAGGTGATGGAAAATCACTTGCACCAGAAGAATACTCGGCCTCTTCACCAGAGGAATATGATGAAGAAGATGATTCATCAAATATAATATGTTGTCTTTCCTTCGTAGGAGATGATGCCTCTACAGGAGCAGACGTATGTAAATATGTCACTGTGGCTGGTGCTTCAGCGCCTAAAACAGCATCAGAAACAGCATTTTGAGCCTGTAAGTTGGCATCATCTGAGGAAGAAGATGAATCTTTACCCTGAGCGGCTGCTAATGTTGAAGTCAGCTCGTCCATATAAGGCGCATCTTTAACAACACTTGGGTTGACGTCTTTTTTCTTACCAGCACAACAACCTTTGACTTCCGCAGCTTGTTCGTCATCAGATAAACTAACAACTGGCGTTGAATTATCTGGGCTATCACCGACTTTAGCTGTATTATTTTTGTAACGTCTTACTAACAATCCTAAACCGAGCACTGCGGTTAATGAGCCTGCTAAAACACTTAAAGAGAATACAGAGGCTTTAGCTAATACTGCAGCGACTGCTGTGGCACCTACGGGTGTTGCGAATAATACGCTTGCTGTGACAAGCGCGGCACTGCCAACTAATAAATTTCTACGAGAAAACAAAGCGCTCAATCTTGAAGGGGTTTTGCTATCCATTTGCTTTTCTGCTTTTAAACGTTCATCTGAGTCAGAACCTGATGTTTCTGGACCTAATTTACTCATACTACAATCTCCATTTTCAACTACTAAAGTCACCCATCAAACTGGGCGGTAAAATTCCAACTCATGCTAGCATAGCTAGCAAGTAGCTACAACAAAGATTTATCAGCACATATATTCCATTTCTTTTTTCTCACCAATAACAGTCTAAATTAGACAAAAAAAATCCCCAACACTTTGCAGTGTTGAGGACCTTAAGTTCGGCATTCTATCGAATAGAAAAACCAATCTAGCGATACATTTTACTGGCCAAAGCTAACATTGCGGCTAGCACTGGGAGCAGCGACTTCATCTTTCGCAGCATCATCATTAGTGGCTGTAGCCATATTATAACCACCTTGAGCAGGTGTATGGGTTGGGCGAGTTGCAGCTAATGCCGCTTCTGCAGCTGGATCCATTTCAGCCTGAGCAGGAATTGATGCATCATTTTGAGCGTCAGAACCATTTGTTTTAGTTGAGCGAGCTTTCGCTGCACGAAAGGTAGCTGCTACAGCCTTGAAAGGAAGTGCTGCAATTTTAGCAACTAGGCCAACCGTACCACTGATTACAGCATAACCTAACTTGGCAACGGCTTTAATTGCGTTAAAACCTGCTTTGGCAATAGTGCTAATCGCGCTTCCAGCAAAACCAGCAACCCTTTTAGTGGCTGAGAAACCGGCTGTAGCAACAGTGCCAATACCATTTCCGACAAAGCCAGCAACACTTTTAGATGCAGAGTAAGCGGCTTTTGCAACAGTGCTAATACCATTTCCAACAAAGCCAGCAACACTTTTAGTGGCAGAATAAGCGGCTTTTGCAACAGTACTAATACCATTTCCGACAAAACCAGCAACACTTTTAGTGGCAGAATAAGCGGCTTTTGCAACAGTACTAATACCATTTCCGACAAAACCAGCAACACTTTTAGTGGCAGAATAAGCGGGTTTAACAACAGTGCTAATACCATTTGCGACAAAACCAATAACACTTTTAGTGGCAGAATAAGCGGCTTTTGCAACAGTGCTAATACCATTTCCGACAAAGCCAGCAACACTTTTAGTGGCAGAATAAGCGGCTTTTGCAACAGCGCTAATACCATTCCCGACAAAACCAACAACACTTTTAGTGGCAGAGAAAGCGGCTTTGACAACAGGCGCTGCGACTTTAGCTGCAATAAAAGCGCCTGCAGTCATAGCGGCACCAGCTGCAAATTGTGCGGCAAGTGTCATACCAGGAAAAACGCCAGCGTAAGCAATTGTTGCACCACCTAAACCAGCGACTAATGAAGCGACTGCTATTTTAGCTAATCTGCTTCTTCTAGCTGATGCTTGAATACGTTTTGCTGCTCGATCACGTTCTGCTGCTTGAGCACGTTCCGCTGCTTGAGCACGTTCTGCT
>TARA_R110002110_G_scaffold399890_2_pt1 | contig 13406 bp, 20 predicted proteins | sample TARA_R110002110 | Tara Oceans TARA_R110002110 (sample SAMEA4397330) | marine metagenome | biome: Polar Biome; feature: [SRF] surface water layer (ENVO:00010504); material: water (ENVO:00002006), including particulate matter (ENVO:01000060) such as... | depth 5 m
CGTTTAGCCAATTCCTTTTGATGGGAATTCTCAGTTTGTGAGTAAAAGTCGTCATAAATAGAATCGAGATCAGCTTGGAGGCCGCAACATGGATGGGGTGACGCCCTAGTTTCCCCCGCGTGGGTATCCGTGTAGGTGGTGCGGCTTAATGCTCGGGGCGTGAATTTAAAGTTGTCTTGGGGGCGATACCATCTTGCAAAATTTTTCGTGTTACCCAAACCAAACATAAACTTGGAATCCGCTACGGTGGAATTATCGGTGTAAAGACAGAGATTTTGAAGCCTACCCCATGGTCTGCGCCCTGCTGAATTAGACCCGACTAAAGGAGTGAAGGGATTACCCGACCTTTCTTCGGGGGATGCCCCAGGACTATCCTTAGTGAAGAGTTTATATGATCCAATTTCGTTGCGAATCCATGAACCGCGCCATTCCTGACTTAGATTGCGATTTCCCCCCGCATCTTGCCAATGCATGGAAGTAGTTATCAGTGATTGGGGGGTGACTACACTGCGACTGGGCGCTTGGGTAGTAACAGGTCCAACGTCCTTAAGCTCTTTGAAGAACCCTGAGATAAGTTTTGTATCGTTAAAAGCTAACGCCCCTGTGGGGTCAGTTAACGACCCCTCATTATAATAACCCTTGACCACATTATTGTCGGTAACGGCAATGGGCGTCCCATCGAGGTATATCCCCTGCAAAATGTTACCGCCATCACAAAGCAAGCCATTTTGATTCACTATTCCCTCAATTGGTCCGTCTGTAAGCAAATCAATTGTTTCGGCGTAGCTGTGAGATGCTCCATATTGAAGCTCCCCCAGTTGGGGGGGTAAATAAACAGGTGGGAGAATTTCGGGGCCTTTGGAATTATGCTTCGTATTGTTTTTACTGCCACCTCCACCTCCACCCCCTGAATCGGAACCTCTTCCTGGGAATCTACCTCCTCCTCGGGAGCTTGGTGTACTTGACGAAGAGGAACCTCCTCTTCCTGGGAATCTACCCGCTCCCGCAAGCCTTATCTTTTTATTAATATGCTTCATTACTCTTCCCCAGCAGTATAGATATCTTGCATATCAGTGCTATAATTTTCTTCCCCAAAAGCGTTAAAGGGATTTTTAAGAAATGCCCGTGCGGTTTTGTGTGACATTGGAAAGGATTTGATAGTCGCTTGCACAACGGATGATCCAATTAATAAGCGCCCATAACCAATCGGCACGGGGTCTCCCTGAGAAGCAATATTAGCCATATTATTAAACATCATGGAGGCGACCGCCGCTCTAGATTCAAAGGTGATAGGTTCATCTTGGGCGGCAGCAGTTGTGTCAGTAGCCGCAGTTCCCCCAACATCAGGTTTTTGTTCTGGTTTTGGTCTCAAGGCGTTCGAAAGCGCTGACACTCCCGCCCCAACAGCCATGGTCGCTGCCGCAGTGGCTATGGCACCACCGCCAAAAATTCCCGCGATTCCACCAATTATTGCTGCAAATGCCCCCGCGATTACTGGCACCAAATCAATTTGTTCAATATTTTTAGTTATCGAACCTACAGTTTGCCCCGAATCCCGTTTAACTATGATCTCATAATGAAAACCTTCTTTTTTTAATTCGTTTATACGCCGCAGAAATCCCTCTCTGTTACAATCAATAGCCCTGACCACATCCTTCGCTTTGTCTACCTTTAAAACGAATTGTTTTTGGTATTCCTGCGCCAAAAGTCCATGTAAATTTATAGTGGTCATACGAGAGCCTTCATCCTTCTCACTATGTTTACATTACATTCTATGTTTTGTGGCTCATAAATATGTATTTTTTTTGTATTTAAAGAGTAAATTAAAAATGGCACACAACAGTTTTGAGCCATTTTTATGTCAAATTCAGAAGGTTCCTCATCACCTATTATATGGCTGTGAAAAATACCCACAAGATGATACTGATCCTTAAATAAAAGATAATTAATTGGATCGATCATAAAGAATTGCGCGGGGGATGGAGAACTATTGTATTCTTCTCTTACGACAAAAAATTCCTCATCTTGATCAAAGCCCAAAAAGCCACATACCTCCATGCGAGGATTTTTATGGGCGATTTTCCGTATCTTGCCAAGGGCCGCTTTAGCGGTTTTAAACCTGTGATCCTTCTCCATATCCAAATCCATCGGTTCCTGGGTATCCCCCAAAGCGCGGGTAGGGACTACTGGGGTTCTCTACCCTCTGTAAAACATCAAGCTCCACATAAGGTATTTCACCCGTCCCATAAAAGCCCGAGCCAGTTAAAAAGTAATTGTTTTCTGATTTATCTACTAAGCCCGTTAATCCTCCCCCAAGGTCTCCCGTCGTCATGTCCCACCACCCGACTAAACCATTTCCCGTTATACCCGTGCGATAACCAGTGCATTCCTCATAGGGGCGCGGAACATAGTTGATTGGTTCAGAGGTTGTGGGGGGGTTTTCAATATCCTTGTATAAAAAGTCAATTTCCTCGTCATTCAAAGCCCTGTCCCAAAGCGCCCATGGACCAAGTTGCCCATTCATCGAAGCGTGGCCTGAGCCTGTCCCATAGGGAATTGCCCCCAACATAAAGTGGGATGGCACATAACCACTTAGGCTTCTAATATCTTCATTTTTAAAAAGCTTTTCTCCGAAACCCACCTTGTTTAAAAGCGGCCCATTTCCTATAAAAGCATTTAATCGAGTTCCATCGCTGGTATCGGCGTATACTATTGGCTCAATGGTTCCTGTTCCCTCGTTACTTATAGCGTAAAAATACCAAGTGGGATTCATCACTGAACCCATATCCATCATGGATGCATCAGAGAGGAGTGGGAATCCCTCCTGTGGATCTTGTAGTGGCCCAATAAATTCGTCCAAGCCATCGTTAAGCGTTATAAATTCAGGACTAATATCTTGTCGGTAAAATCCCCCCACTGTCCCAGGAATCTCTAGTTCTTGGCCTGACTTAAGGGTTATATTTAAAAAATCATATAGACCTCCGTTATAACCTGTATTTTTTGTGGTGCTGAAGATACCAGCCACTTCACTAGATTGATTATTGGCATTAACCCAACCCGCAATTGTCCATGCGCCCGACGGCGTTAAGACGCCCGTTATAGCGGCGTTATTGCTATAAAACATTCCCGCCTTAGCGGCCACATCATCTGCGTAACCATCTGAATTTTCTAGCGTGCTCGTTCCCGACATACTCATGTATTTAAATCCCGAAGAGACCGAGGAGTTTTGAAAGAAACCCAGATCTTCGGTGTCATTAAACCTTTTACGACACGCTCCAAGTTTTTTGGTGCATCCATCTTTTTGCCAGTAGGTGGGATTACCTTCGGGGAATTGACCGTTGTTTCCACTTACGCACACATAAACCGTTTTCAATTTTATGGGAGCGTCCGTTACTTTGGTCCCTGGGCCGTAAGGGTGAATTAAAATTTTGTTATTGGAAAGTACAGCTACATCACCCCTTTCATATACCCTGTTTTCATTATATTCACTATTAGGATCGTCAAAAAAACTACTGGCACTATCGCCCCCCACAAGCGGGTCGCTTGCGAAGCTGCGGTAGACGGGCGTAACATTTCCCCCCGTGGGATCAGTAAATAATTCCCCATCATCCCTTTCGATAGGGAGTCCTTCATACCGACAACCTTCCCCCCTATATTGCCAATAACAATATTTAGCGATTATAGAGCGGTAATTAACATCAAAACTCTCCAAGTCCAAGGGGGAATTCAGTTCAAATTCTACAAAAACCTTATTTTCTTGCAGCTTTTGTCCTATTAGCCATGTTTCGGAGCTTATTTCTGCCTCTGGATTTGCTGCACCGAAAGGGTTCCCACCATCAAAGTTAACATCGTCTAGATTTTTAACAAAAGCCTTTTTTCTAACTACCTGAGCATTAATTAAATCTTTATAGTTTTGAAGTAAACGAGTTATTTGATAATTTTCATTAGAGATGCGAATGTGGGGGCGAGCTAAACGTTTATCGCCAAAAGTTTCAAACCCCTCCCCCTCTAATGATGTGGGTATATATTCTATTCCCTGCCAAGTGACGACGCCCCCAAATAGCGTTCCTCCATGAAAATTTATACGATTCGTCCCGAAATTAAGGGGATCGGGAAATATCTGAAAAAATTCCAATGCGGCGGTAGGCTGCAAGTCCAATAGACTGCTCGCTACTTGATTTTTTCCTTCACCCGCCATAGTTGATTTTACACTTCAATGATATATAATATAAAAAAGAAGTTAAAATTATATATTTTTTCCGTGTAATTGGGTAAACATGAAGGCCAAATTTAAAGTTGTGGGGGCAAACGCCAATACAGAACATTTGCGAGATAAAGAGGGTATTGTTATGAAAACCTACCACAATGGGGCTGCAATCATCCATGAAATCCTCTTTGAAGAAGAAATTTACCTTTTTGATCAAAAAAACGTTGACTTCCTACCCGATTGCGTTTTAGTGAATGGGTTCCTTTCTGATAATAAAGAAAAAGTAGGAAGGGTCGCTTTAAAATTTATACCTCAAAATGAACAATAAACAATACAAAGTATACACTGCCGCAGGAGAATATCATCACGTTTACAACAGCACTTTAGAAGGAGCCTTGGGCTGGGCCATTGATTGCGCCAAAACAGTTAGAGGCTCAGTAAAGGAGGTTTGCAACGATGGGAAGGAGACGGTAGTTTTTAACTGTAACCAAAAAGCCAATGTTCGCACTAATTAAATCAGTATTAAAATCTATAGAATTATATCTACAACTTAAAAACAGAAAATTTTATTATGATCTCCACAAAGACTTTAGAGACAGGGAGGACGCTATTACGCAAAGGATTGAAAAGCTTAGGGATAGCGGCGATAGCAATGATGCTGAGCGGGCTGACCTCCTGCGAAAGCGTCTTGGGGCCGAACGTCAGCGGTTTGAACATTTATCAGCCTTCTACGCTAAGACTGATAAAGGGTGAGTCCATTCAAACTAGGGATGGCATTTATGCTCCCCAGACGGATGAGGTTTGGCATTCTGACGCGAGATACAGGCGTCTAGAAAGAGAGTTTTATCATGGAAGTGGTAACAAATAAGTGGGTTACTCCCGCCCAAGTAACATGGGCCGATATCATAGAGAAATTTAACGAGGAATCTAATAACCGTGCTCACCATGTTTTTTCCGATCCCCACGATTGTTTCTCTTCTCTGGTTTTAACCAGTCCCACATTACCTCCCACCCTTCAAATAGCGTTTGATGAAGTTAAAAAAACAGAGGATATCACGATTTTGCATGTTTACGCTTCTCTTTCACACCGAAGTTCCACTTTTGGAAGGCACTCGGATTCAATGGATGTTTTATTGGTTCAAGCAATAGGTGAAACAGGTTATAGATTTGATGACGGTAAGACCATTACCCTCAAACCCAACGACGGGTTAATAATAAAAAAAGGGATATACCACGAACCTATTATTTCAGGCCCCAGAGTAACTTTAAGTTTTTCGTGGGAATAAAAATGCGAATTTCTTGGGAAGAATACGCCTTAAGCCTTGCGCTTACCGCTTCGCAACGGAGCGAAGATCCATACATGAAGGTTGGCGCCTGTGCTTTAAATAAAGAAAATATGGTTTTAGGTGTGGGTTACAACGGTTTAGCTTCAGGGAAGGGTGTATCGGAGGCTTTCTGGGGAGATCGGAACTATAGACGGCCATTTATGATTCATGCGGAGGTAAATTGCTTAAGTCTTTTTAAAAAAGGGGAGGCTAAACTGTTAGCTTGCACACTCATGCCCTGTGCGGCTTGCGCTACAATGATAGCCTCTTATGGGATTAGTACTGTGATATATCAAGATATTTACGAGAGGGACACAAAAGCACTGGGAATTTTTGACTTTTATGGAATAGAATGTGTAAAGAAACACTTGACGAAGATGACAAAAATGTCATAATAGAGATATGAAGAAATTAATATTAGGTTTTATAACCATGCTGGGCATTACTTTTAGTAATGCAGGAGACATTTACCTCGATTTTAGTGCTGAAGAGCAGCAGTTTTATCGGGGCCTCGGAAGGGCTAAGGATGCTTTTTCAACTACCCTCTCAACAGAGCAAGCGGTTGGAGGCTTTGGTATCAATGCTTCCGCTTCTTTAGTGGCAGACAGTGAATCTGAAAGCCATTTTGGTGTTGGTGTTTCACGCGAAGTTAAGCTCGGTTCTTTGGCCCTGTTGGCAGACGCGCAATTCCGCTACCATCAATTTGAGGATGCGCTTCCAACATCTCAGGAAGTTGGCGTAGGCGGCTGGCTTGCCACTTCTTTTGCTGATGTGGGCGTTCATTTTTGGAGCGATCTGGAATATGACTGGGAAGGCATCGAAGTAACAGTTAAGCGAGACTTGCCTGTTGCTTCTATTAAAAACCTCACCCTGTCCCCTTTCGTCACGCGCAGTTGGTTTGATGCGTATGATTCACTTCATGCTGGAGTGAAGGCTACATACGCTCTCAAGGACAATACAGACGTTTTTGTTCAGGGCGCTTATGCTGATAACGACGTTGATGTTGCCACTTTTGCAGTAGATGAAGAAATCTTCTGGAGTGCTGGCCTGACCTTTAGATTTTAATTTAAAACCTTAAAAATAAAATTAAAAGCCTCCCGAAAGGGGGGCTTTTTTTTTATAAAGTGTAAATACCTCGTATATGGAACCTGAAAAGTCTATTTTAAAAGAGTTTCTCAATGGCGGGTGGCTTGTTCCCCTTATCGGAGCAGCAGCAATGTTTGCACGATTATTGTCTGCGCCTAATAAGTTGTCAATAAAGCAACAATTTAAAAGAATCATTACCGCCGCCCTTGCATCGGGCATAGCATGGTTTGTTCTCGAACAAACCGACATCTCCTCCCTTTATAAAGCCATCACTTATGGAATTATTGGTGTAGTTAGTCCCGAAGTGATAGGGGGGCTTGTCAAACTGGGTAAAAAATTTGAGACAAATCCCCTTAAATTCATTAAAAAATGAAGCCAAGGTTCATAGTGTATTTTATTGCAATCATTGTGTTTTGCTTTGCCTTTAGGGGGTTCCAAGTACACAATGAAATGTATGATATATTTGCTGATGGCTATGCAAGTAATCAACCGATATGTGAAATTAAACCCGTTATTGAGGAAAAAATGGGTACCCTAGAGGGTCTTTTTTGTAAATTAACTGCTCTTGTGGCCGTGTTGGCTTTCTGCGCTTCTTTCTCGAAACGTTGTCACTAATATCTCATGCACTTTAAAGGTAAAGCGGAGGTCATAAAAAAGGTTCAAAATATTTTGGGCTTAGCTGCTGATGGGCAAGACGGCCCCGTGACATGGGGAGCAATTTTAAATACCCTTTCCTTAACGCCTTGCGAATCTACCTCTTCTGACAAAATCAGTACACGAATGGTCGGCTTGGCCAAGGAGCAAATTGGCGTTTCAGAGATAGACGGAACGAATTGTGGTCCCATTGTCGATGAATATAAAGCCGCGACATGGCTGGACTCCACTAAGGGTTGGCCGTGGTGTGCAGCTTTTATCTGTTGGTTAGTAAAGGAAGCAATTAAAGACGAGGATGTCTCTTTTGACCGACCCCAAACAGCGGGAGCGTGGGATTTTGAAAATTGGGCGAAGAAACAAGATGGCGTTGAGCTTCGTAAGCCCACCAATCATGACGTTAAGGCGGGGGATATTGTAATCTTTACGTTTTCTCATATTGGGTTGGCCATTAAAGATGTAGACTTAAGCGGCGATGTCGTCACAATCGAGGGTAATACCAATGGTGCGGGAAGTCGTGAGGGTGGTACCGTTTTAGAAAAAAGAAGGCACATCTCTACAATTCGGAGTAGAATCCGTATTATATAAAATTTTACTTGACTCAAACCACTAACTCATTATTATTACATGGTGCATAAAAAACAAAAAATCCAGATCAACAGAAACGACATTTTCAATTATGTTGTTGGAAAAACCCACTTTGACCCCATCGAACATTGTATAGACCCCACTCGCTATGAGGTTCACGAAGAGTTTATCCATGATAGCCAAGAGGGTAAAATAATAGAACAGGAAGATGATTTTATTTATTTTAATAAAGAGGTTGGAAAACTGAGAAATGTAGTCCAAGATAAGGATACCTGCAAAAAGATTGGTAAGGCTGAGATAATTCGTATTTGTAAAGAGCTTGAAGAAATTGCTCCCAAAATCGTTAAATTACCCGTGCCTGAAGTGCATAACGATTTGGACCTTAATATGTCTCCTGAAAAAGAGCGGGAAATGAAAGAAAAATTTAAAGATATATTTGGTTTACCAGATACAAATGTTTGGTGGAGAAATCGTGGAGATATGAAAAAATAAGATATGGCACAAAAACCTCAAAGAGCCTACGCAAAACCCAAACAAAAGCGTAATAAAGGCGTCCACTCAAAGAACAAGTGTTCCCGTAATAAGGGCAGCACTCACTATAAAAAGAAATATCGCGGACAGGGGAAATGAGGCCCAATGGTTGCATCTTTACCTGTTTTAGTGTAATTAGAAATAACAAACAAATATAAAAAATGGATACTATTCTACAATTAGTTCAAGATAACCCTTGGTTTGGCGTTGTAACCGCCGCTATTGCTTTGGCGTCAGCTTTTGCGGCTGCAACCCCAACTCCTGCCAAAGGGGGCCTGTGGTCAAAAGTTTACGGTGTAATCGATTGGCTCGCTCTTAATGTTGGCAAAGCCAAGCAGAAATAATCTTGCCATTAATCCGCAAGGATTCTCGACCCCACCGTTTGTCTCTTGACGCGGTGGGGTTTTTCTGTTATATTGTATGAGATATGATTTCTAATAGAGCAAAAGGACTGTCGGGCGCAAATCACGTTGCGCGATCTATGAAGGTGGGGGATGAGTCTACCTATCGTTACCATGATTCCTGTCTAAGCGCAGGATTAACCATTAAGAAAACCAAGAAGCAACAGGATATTGGGCATGTGGATTTCGTAGTTAATGGCGAAACTGTGGATTTAAAAGGAATAAAAAACTCACATCGGGAGGGTAAGATTCTCTTGGAGTTCTATAACGTGCAGGGCAAGACGGGGTGGTGCAATGAAAATGGCACACCTCTCTGGGTTGCCTTTGATTTTGGCGCATTCTTCCTACATGTTAAAAATATTGATTTGTATAACCTAGCCAAGAAAAAGTGTGATTTGCGCGAAAAGGTCTATAAGGTGGAGGAGTGCCTCCACAAAGGTTATACTCGAAGGGGGCGCAAAGATTTGATGTCAATGGTGTTGTTGCAAGATGTTCTACAGGATTGTGAGCATTGGTTCCTACCCTATATGAAACACCACACCCCCATGGAGTCAGTCTAGGGTTGATTTATTTTACACATTTTGCTTTGAAATCGTGTAATACAAGATATGGCAACAGTAGACAATTCTCCACAAGGACTTTTACTTCAATCAATGGGAGGCCCAGGTAGTGAATACCTCACAGGAACCAATCCTGTTACTGGTAAATATTTTGGCATACAAGCTTTGGAGGATTGCACCATGGGGGGACTTACCGTTGGGAATGTATCTAGCAGTGATGCGGGCAACGATGGCATTTCTGGAGCTATCATCCCTAAAGGGGCAACCCTTTTTGGTCAGTTTGAAGCCGTCCAAATTGTAGGTAAAGCAGTCTTATACAAGTATGGCTCTTAAGGAGCATCGTTATGTGTCCATTCGGGGGTAGCGAGGATAGCCAAGATTTCAGAGTGATTGTATTGGGTTTTCCCGTCTAGAAAAGAGGGCGTCTCGCCAACAAACTTAACAACAGTTTTAGTTTGGTCTATTGACCAGCGCACAGTATCTTCTGATGTTTCGAGAACTTCGCTGAAATCGACTTCCTCGACATCGGTGGCATCGATTATTACATATGTTGTATTATCCATGATTAAAAATTATTTTTAAGGGAGAGGGAGATCAAGAATACCTTCTCGTATAATATTATAAGCCTCTTCAGTTATTTCCTCGACTACGCCATCCTCAATAGCTTTCGCAACGACCGTTTCGTCCTCATCAGTGAAGCGCCACTTATCAATAGGGATAATACCCCATCCTGTGTCCTCTTCATGAAGCAACCAATCAAATAAAGGAAGCCCGCGATAAGTAGTAGCAGTTGGATACCCCCGTGATGTGTCTACATAAGAGGTTAACCCAACGTAAGCGGTAGGTTCAACTCGAAAGAATCGGTGGGTAGATGTCATAATTTTAAATTAGTTTATTGAGCAACCCCATTTAGGGTAATTGTCCACGCAGGGGAGAGACCCTTTAAAGTTGAGACGGCAGAGGCGACGGAAGGGGTTCCAGAACTCGCATTGAAGTCGATGGTAATGTCCACCCCGCTAGACGGAGCGGCAACCCCTGCGGCTGCGAGAGAGTTTAGGATATTTTCCACGGAGGTGGCGGTGAGGGCGGTGCAACCGTCCCATGCTTCGTTGAAGCAGTTATCGACAACGCTTGTAGGAGACCAGCTATCGAATAGGTTGGCGGGGAAAGTGGTAAGGGAAGTGCAACTGTGCCATGCTCCGTTGAAGTTAGTCCCCGCTGTAATGTTGACTGCGGGGAAGGTGCTAAGGGAGCTACAACTCCTCCATGTCTCCTTGAAGATTGTCCCCCTTGAAAGATTGAAGGCGGGGAATGAAGTCAATTTGCTACAACCCTTCCATGTTTGTTGGAAATTGAGAGTAATACTCCCTGAAGTGCTGAACGTAATGGCGGGGAAGGAGGTGAAACTCGCGTTGTTACAATTACTCCATGCCAACTGGAAAGAGCGTCCAGCCGTTAGGTCTAAGGCGGGGAAGGATGTGAGACCTGTGCAGTTATACCATGCGTAAGCAAAATTACTCCCCTTCGAAAAGTCCAGTTCAGGGAAGGAAGTCAAGCTTGAGCAACCGAACCATGTAAGACTAAAGTTTGTGCCGTTAGATGTGTCTAGTTCTGGGAAGGAGGCCAGATTCGAATTGTTGAGGAATGCGTAAGTCCACTGAGTAACCCCAGAGGTATCTATCTGTGGGAAACTGGTCAATGATGACATTGCTGGGAAGGCGTAACCAATAGACGTTACCCCACTGAAATCAATGGCATCAAATTTAAGGGAGACCACATCAGTACGACTACGGAAATAACTGTCCAAGGCCCCAGTCGGATTCTTGGTCGCGTCTGTATTTTCATCTAGCCAACTGACAACTTCGCCTATCTCAGTGTCCGTGACAGAGGCGGGAAGAAGAATATACGCATACAGGTCGAGGTCTTCGAAGTAGCCTCTCTCCCATCCAAGAGCGGTGATCTCATCAACCGAATCCGCGTCAACTTCGCAAGCCCAAATACCGTTACTGGTAGCGACGATCAAAATACCCGCTTGGGCCACCGCGACATCAAATGCAAGCTTGTCATCTGAGCCATCGAATTTGACGGCCAATGAACCCGAGTTATCGGGTTGGAGGTTAGCGGTTCCTTGCGCTAACGATCTGCTTAATTGGTTGTCACCAGCACTGCGCTGACCCCACGAAGCAACCGCACCACCATCGGTGATTACGTTCTCAGAACCAATAAAATAAAGATATGGATTTAGGTCAAGCGGGTTTCCCACTTCCCCTCCAATAACCGCGTTTGTAATAAGACTGATTCCTAAGCGTATCATTTTTAAGGGACTGAAGTTGAGAATGTCGGGCCATTTATGAGGATTCCAGCGTTGCCGCCAACCGCCTTCACGGAAAGGTTGCTAACTTTGAGGAATTTGCTGGGGTCCAAGTCATTAAACGTGATGTAGGGTGCCCCGCTTGTAAAATGAAGATACATCGTCTTCTCACCCGCACCCGCCGTTGAGTAATTATGACCACCCACAAAACCTAGAATATCTGCTCTGCAATTAGAGTCATCGGTATCGAATGTGAAAGTTATCTTGTAGGTCGTATTGGCAACGAGGTTAGATGCCAAGAAGCCAATTGACGTGTCAGTCAGATATGAATATCCTCCCGCAGAGTTACCACCAGATGCGGGTCGGTCAATACGGACGCTCTCTCCAGCAACGAGTGTTTCCGTATTTCCGCCACTCATAGTCCACCTAGCGGCGGTGTAGGGGTCGGCAACTACCAACTCGCTCCCAAGGGTTTTATCTAACTCATCGTAAATCAGAGTCCCAGCACCATCATTTGAATCGCCCATTCGCCACCAGTGTTCCAGACCACTTAATCCTGTTAAATCTGCTGGAACTCCACCATTGTAGATGGCGACGACTTGGGCGGCTGAAAGCTCACCATCGAAGATTGCGAACTCGTCAAGGTTGCCCTCGAAGCCTCCAGTATGACTTTTACCAATACGCAGTCCTGTGGTGTAGGCAACAGCAGCAGTGCCAGAAATTGTAAGGTCTGGTGTCTGTAGAATCCCGTCCACATACCACTTGCAGTTTGTGATGTCGTCATACTCGATGTAGACAACGTGATGATGCCAAGCCCCATCATCTTGGGCAGAGTTGTCAACCCAGTAGCGGAAATAACTAGCCGCCATGTATAGCAGCGCTCTGCCACCGCTATAGTTAAAGTGGAATGCGCCAGTGGACTGGCTCCCGTGGTCAAAGGCCCCATTCACCCCCGTTTCGATACTCTTCGCCCAGAACGAATAACTCTTCGATGCCAGAGTGCTATCCGCCCCAGTGACCATGTAATCATCAACCCCATCAAACAGAACGCTATAGACGTTCTCAAACGCATTCATAACCAAGTTTGTAATAAGAGTCGCTCCTAAGCGTAACATAACCCTTTTTACACCTATTTTAATGATGCGACTTCAAAAATCCTCTTGACACAATCCCTGATGGCTTTATAATGGTTGCGTGTTGAAATGGATATTAATTGTTATCGCCTGGATAACCTTAGTTTTAATCATCTGTCGCATTCTAGGCACAAATTCCGACCAAGAACGCAAGCTCAATAAAAAAAAATCCAATCAGAAAAATTTCTGACATTTATTGTTGACACAAACGGCATCATGTCGCACTATACTGACACATGAAGCTTAATCATTTACCTTATCTGATTTTATCTATCGTCGCGGGGCTAACCGTTGGTATCCTAGTGGCTGTATTCGCTGGTGTTGTGACACTTGTGCATAGCCTCTACGCTTTCCCGATACAGGTTTATCGCTCCTCAACGTATAGGTTGAGGGAATTAGAGGATATCAGAAAAAATGAAGACATATGGGATCGCCATATAGCCAGAATGGAAAAGAAGAAACAACAATACAAAGACCACGACCGAGTATGAAGAATTTACCATCCATCACTATCTTGGGGATATGCTGTAGTGTAGCTATCTATCTATTCCTCTTACCCACAAAAACAGGGGAGCTTGAGGAATTAAAAACAAAAGAAACTCCCCCACCCATT
>TARA_R110002110_G_scaffold319885_1_pt1 | contig 13401 bp, 10 predicted proteins | sample TARA_R110002110 | Tara Oceans TARA_R110002110 (sample SAMEA4397330) | marine metagenome | biome: Polar Biome; feature: [SRF] surface water layer (ENVO:00010504); material: water (ENVO:00002006), including particulate matter (ENVO:01000060) such as... | depth 5 m
GAAACTGCCGAGTTTATAAAGTATATGAATAATTGTTTTTTTGCCACCAAGGTATCATTTATGAATGAAATGAGATTAATAGCCGATAGGAGCAATGTGGACTGGCAGGCAGCCGTTGATGGGTTCGTCAGAGACGGAAGGGTCGGCCATTCACATGTATCTGTGCCTGGACCGGATGGAAAGTTTGGTTTTGGCGGAAGCTGCTTCCCCAAAGACATCCAGGCACTAATTAAGCACGCAGAGGCTGTAGGGGTGAATCCTTTCGTGCTCAATGGAGCATGGCAGACCAATTTAGATGTGAGACCAGAGAGAGACTGGGAAAAGCTCGTAGGAAGAGCCATTATAAAGGAGAAAGAAGATGAGTAGTGAAGAGATGTTTTTGTCAGATCAGGCAGTCGGGGCCCTAATGATGGCCCTACAGAGATCGCTTTTGGAGCAGTCAGACATTGTTCCTGTCCTCAAGGAGTTTAAAATAAAACTCTCAGAGGATGGTTTAATGGTTATGAACCCTCCCCTTGTTAAGTTTGGAATAGAGGATTTAACTGGGGAAGAACCCGATGCCGAAGTATAATTACAAATGCTCGGGGTGTGACAGAGAATTTGATTTATACCACTCCATGTTCGAGAACGTGGAGGAGTGTATTTTATGCGGGGCCGAGAAGGTTGTAAAAATACCTTCTCTGTCTTTTTCCGTTTCAAAAACAAACGGAGCAGGAAAACTTGTGAAAGAATTTATTGAAGACGCGAAACAAAGCGTAAAAGAAGAAAAGAAGAAACTAAAGGAGGAATACAATGATTGAAATATCTATAATACTGACCCTTTCGATAATGTTGAATGTGTTCCTTATCTGGTATGTCCGTAGTACATTAATTAACCTGCTGTACATATCGGACAATCTAGGGGCTTTATACGAAATTATACTAGGGTTCACTAATCATCTGGAAACGGTGTATGAACTTGAAAGATTTTATGGAGACCCAACATTGACCAATTTGCTAGAACATTCTAAGGCTCTCTCACAGGAGCTTGAGGCGTTTGAGGAAATATTTTTATTATCGGAAGGGCCAGAAGAGGATGAAGTTGAAGATGAGGAAGAGACGCAGCCGTAAAAAGAGAAATTATTTTACTCAAGACCACGAAAATGCCATTATAAAATACAATAACTCGGTTAACTCCCGCGAAAGAGAGGAGCTTTATAGAATTTATATAAAGCCCGCTTTTAGCGAGATGGTCGATAAAATTGTATTTACATATAAGTTTACCAATTTGCCAAATATAGATATTCTAAGAGAAGAATGTAAGATCCACCTTACTACGATTATACACAAGTATAATCCGGATAAAGGGTCCAAGGCATTTTCTTATTTTAGTGTTATAACCAAAAATTGGTTCATACACAGCGTTAAGAAGAATAGCATTAAAAGCAGAAGAGAAATTGATATTGACCAGTTAACAGCGGACCATCAATTAGAGTATGCGTCTACCAACAATGATTACGACGATACTAGGTTAAAGGAGGAGTTCTGGGGCCTTCTATGGGGTGAGATCGAGGTTTGGGAGCAGGCAAAGTTAAAGCCCAATGAAGAAAAGGTCTTAAAGGCCATTAAAATTCTTCTGAGCGATGTGGACAATCCTAATTTAATTTTCAACAAGAAGGCTATTTATTTATACATTAGAGAGATAACAGGCTTAAATACGAAGCAAGTTGTCAATAACCTGAATAAAATTCGCACAAAGTACAAAATATTTAAGGTTAAATGGGACAAGGGGCAGGTTTGAAAAATTTAGATCATTACATTGAAAGAACGATTAAAAACATAGAGAGCGATAGAAAGGTCACTAGGGAACTTCTCGATGACGTTATGAGGCTTTTGTCAAAAGACGAACAGCTACATAAAGAGGTTGGAGCCATAGCAGCCAAGTATGTCGAAACGCTACAGAGGTCTAACGAACAGTTAGTAAAAGTTAGTGCTCTTATGCATAAAAAACAATCCAATGATACTGGCCTTTCCGAAGAAGACAAAAAAGAGATTTTTAATTTAATTCAAGAGGAAAATTAAAATGTCCAATGTGGATAAAATATTACAAAATGTAAATATCGGAGAGCTAAACACAATCTCCCGAGAAAGATTTGGTATTAAGAAGAGCAAATATAACGCCAAAGGTATAACTGCTATAACGAATGCTGTGGGCGACCTATATGAAAATACGTTGAAGGCCACCCCAAAGGGCCCCTATAACGCCATTTGTTTAGCCAGCGCCCAGGACCCCATCGCAGACGTTCCAGGTGTGCCAAATTTTGGAAAAAAGTTTGGTATCCAAAAAGGAGGATATTTGGTTAAAGTGTGTGCAAGAATAGAGGAAATACACGCTGGCTTGACAAAACCAATTTTATACGGAGCAGAAGGACTAAATAATATCGAGGAGCATACGTTGGCGATACTCCTCCACCCAGTTTTCTATTCTTTCTCGTCAAAACAAGCCGAGTTGCCCGAAGTGGGAAATGTAATAAAGGTTGATTTTCTTGGTGACAGAGCGGACAAGTCTTATGGAGAATATCTTGGAATCGTAGATTCTACAATCAGGGGCTGCAAGGTTAATTTTATCAATCTTAGGGACCTAATGGGAGACGCGCCTGAAGGCTCCCTTGGTGAGACCCAGGAAGAGTATGATGAGCAGATATCCCAAGAGCTAGAGGACTCCGCACAGACGTTTGAGGGCTCAGGGCTCAGTACAGATACCCCGACATGGGAGGAGACGTATTAAATGGCTACCGATTCATGTAGAGATTTTTCTGGATTTCCGCACGATATGCGAAAAAACGCAGAGCAGTGTGACGAAGATATTATAAAAAGAAAAGGAGAAGGGGAGACGGGGCTGCGACTCCCAGGACAAGGGTGCAGCAAATTAATCGAGCCCCTACCTACTTTTGACAAGATGGAGTGTGAAGTTGTGTACCCGTCTGACAACGGCTCTGACAATAACGCATACATGGTTTTTGGAAGAGACAGACACACGAGAAAGGCCCTTGCCGGTTATGGTGGTTATGGTTGCACTAGCGCTGGGATGATCGACCTTGTTGTTGGTAGGGGGGGTGCAGCCCCAAAACACCAAGAGATTGTTGGGCCTAACTTCTTTACTGATGCGGCCAGAGTCTATATTTCACAAAGGGCCGATATTGATCGGTATTTTAATTTGCCTGTTGACATCGCTGTGGGGATCAAGCCGTCAGAGAATAGATCCGCTGTGGGGATTAAGGCTGACGCTGTCAGAATTATCGGAAGAGAGGGGATACGCTTGGTCACAAACGCCAGGACCGGGGAGAGTAACCCAAAAGAATTTAACTCAAGACTGGAGCCTATACAAAGTGATGGGCCAGATCGAGGGATCCATTTAATAGCTCACCGCAAAATGGGCAAATACGATGTTATAAACCCTCACATACCACCGAGATCCGGAGATCCTCTAATGTTTAAACTAGACAGGCTACAACCATTGGTTCGCGGAGACAACTTAAAACTCTGTATAAACGAGCTTGTTGAACTTACAAGAGAAATGAATTTTCTAATACGGAATTTTATCACAACGCAGACGGAATATAATACACGTCTTGCCTTCCATACTCATACCACCAACACGGGAGTAGCCTTTCCGGATCCGGGGAACATATCAGGATGGGCAAAGGCTACCATAGAGACGATAAAAAACGCACAGGTAAACCTTTCTATACTAGATACAAAGATGGGCGTATGGTATAAGAATGTTTATTTATCTTCTGCTTCGCCGTTGAGTTTTTTGTCTAGGTATAACAAAACCAATTAAGGAATCTTAGTAAAATGTTGAGTAAGATAATAAAAATAAGGTTAGCAAGTCATGGCATGTAGATACCCACCCGCAGGCGAAATTTTGTCTAGTGCAGGTGGCGATTATACGGCTGCTGCCGAATCCTTACTCGATTATATTGAGGATGCAAACCGTGTGGTTGGTGATTATCTCGACTGGCTTGAGAGGGTTATCAACCCCACCTACGGTTCCGGCGATTGGGACCCGTATGAAGCAGCCGTGATGGGGAGTGACGATGGTGCCGGGGCAGAGTGGAGCGGCTATTTCACAGAGTGTGAATGGATTTTTAGTAACTTCGACCCAGCGGATGTTCGTTATAACCCGGAGTCTGTTACCCGGATTATGAGCGCGGATGACCGTGATGGTCTGGTGTGCTGGTTTCGAGGAAATGGTATAAAATATGATGATCTGGTTTCTCTTGCTAGTGGCTATATTGCGTTTGCTGGGGTTGACGAAGAGGCTTGGCTGGAGATAGCTAACGGCTGGGACTCCATACTACATTTAAGCGATACAAGCGCAAAACACTTTCTGGACTGCCTGGCGGCAGGGAGGGATTGCGAGACATGCTCCGAAATCGCCTATGGCTGCACAGACCCCGCTGCTATAAACTGGAACGACCTGGCAACTTTCGACGATGGTAGCTGCGTATTTTTACCTGATCCTGGGGATGCTTCCGCTGGAGGAAGCTCCGATCCTGCTGCCCCTGGCTTTGTTCTCATCGACGCTGACAAATGTATAGATGAAACCACGCCAGCTATCATAATCGAAACTTACCAAACATGCACCCCAAACCCCGAAGCCCCAGTTCCAAACTGGCTTAACCAAACGGAAGAAGAGCCGTTTTTAAATCAAAAGACTTGTGAATATTCTATTGTTATGCTTGCGGACCCTCCCGATTGCAGCGAGGAGTATTTGAACACGTTTATTGAACCAGCCGTCAGAAAATTGCTTGAATATTATAACAAAGAGGAACTCGCGCCCTTCACCGATGCGGGCGCGGACAGCCCTGAGGTCGAGATCTCCTCTCTTGAGGCGCTTAGGGCGGGTAGTGGTGGCTTGTACCTGGAGGGCCTACAGTTTGTTGGCACCGCTAGAAAAAAAGATTTTTATATTCCCCCACGACCTTTGGCAAGAACAAAAGTTCTGATAACGGTCGGCGCGGAAGAATTCAATAGGATTCCGGAAAAGTCGGAACTCTATACGCAGGGGACACCAGCATCTGTCCCATTCGAGGGATCGCCAAGCTATGCAGTGTTCCAGACTAAAGAAATATTTTCAATATTTAACACTGTTTCTAGAAATATGCGTTTCTTTGAAGTCCCCTATGCCGAATGGAATTTGGAAACGGGGAAAACGATTAAAGGGCTCAATCTTACTTCCGAGGCTAACCGCATAGAAAAATTCTATAAAGAGCTAATCCTCCTCTTGGAGGAGTCGGATTATTCTTTTTACGATCTAGAAACTGTCGAGGTGGGATTTGATAAGAACTTTAAAGTTGAATATATTAAGGCAAAGGAGCCTTATCGGCCTCCCGTTACCCTAGAAAAAGGGTTCCAATCGTTTGTTGATCGCACCCCGATGACAAACGCGACAGTGATGGCCTACATCTCCAGGCTCCCGGATATGAGAGATGATTTGCTAGCTAGAGAGCCCATCCTTTGGTATGACTTTCTTAAGAAGTATAGGCACCCAGAGATAGAAGAATTGTATGTTGATGACTTGTCTTCCCCTATCATTGAGGGCAACGAGGGAGTTAAGGCCCTCTCGGAGGCTGCCTGCCCCGCTGGTTCTTCTGCCTACGAGCCCAAGAAAACTGCTGGTGAGTGGGCCCTGGCGCACGTTAATTCAATCAAAGATGCCCTAATGGCAGAGTTAAGAGAAGATCCTTGTATTTTGGTGGATGCAAAAATTCTTGAGGAGCGCAATAGGGAAGATCTTGCCATGCAGGTTATTGATATGACCCTTAAGGAATACCTGTCAAGCGACAGAATTATTAATGACCTCCCGGAACAGATTGTCTACGGCCAATGGGACGACATTGAGGCACTTTACGCGGGGATGCTGAATAATTTAGGTTATTGCGGTATTATAGATTTAGTAAAATCTGCAATAGATTGCTTACTTAATGCTTTGGGTTATGATGATTCAATAACCATAATTGTTGGAGCAACCGTGAGGGGGATGAGCAACGCAGAATTTGCTAAATTCCTAGCAGGGATGCCGGAGCCCCTCCAGGATGTCCTCATTGCTGCTGTCAGAGAAAGCGCTCCCCAGCTAATGAACTTTTTGCAGAGTCTGATAACAGTTACAATCGTGGACGACGACGGAGAAGTGATAAAGGCCGCTCACGACAGAGGTCTTGCTTACAGCTACACCAGCGTTGGCTCTGGTAGAATTACTGGGACCTCTGTTGTCTCTACATCAACCCCCACTTTCTTTGGCCAGGCGAATGGGCCCAAGCCCCCCACACCGCAAGACTGGCAGTCTTTAAACGAAGTTGTTTATGATCTAATCGTTAACGGACTCCTAAATGTCGACGATCTCTTGGAGATGTTGAATAATCTACCTGGTGCTGCTATCGCAATTTCTATAATACAGAAATTAAATAAATATTGTGCTGTGCCTCCGAGGTTTTACCCCCCTCTAACTGACTTCTTTAGACTGCCCGGCTATAACGTGGACATATGTTCGCTACAAGACGGTATTGTTATGAACCCACCACCCGCGTTCTTGGGGATTCCAAAGCTAACTTTAGCTGGCCTTGGGAGTGCCCTTGTAGATAACGCTTGGTTGGTTTTGAAACATATTATGAAAAGACTATTGGTTCTGGTATTGAAAAAAATATTAGAGATTATTTTTGAAGAATTGTGTAAACAGAGAGTTGGAGGAGACCCGCTGGGATTGCGGGATGCTATGCTTAGCAGGTGTGGGGACATAGACCCCGCAGTGCTGGATGATGCTCTAGCGGATATATCGGGTGCTCTTGGATGTTTGTCTGATCCTGTAGCGCTAGGAAGGTTTATAGATAATATTTCGTCCGTTATAACTGAGTGCGAGCTTGTGGATGTGATCAACGGCACAGCGTCGGACAATATCTATGATATTATAATTCAAATAATTAAGGTCGACCCATTGACCCTCCCACTTCACGAATGTCTAAACGACAAAGAGTCCATTACCAGCTTCTTCAAAGCAGTGGGAGTATTTATCGATTTAGACACTCTTTGCGTGTTCGACCCACTTGACCTTCCCATAAGTCAAGACGTTTGTGATAATTTTGGTTTATTAAACTTGTTTAGGGAAACAAGAGCGCAGGCCTTAAGGGATAAGGGCGTGGATGAGGAATGCATAAACGATCAATTATGTAAGTTAAGAGACAGAACTATAGCTGATTTGGCTGACGTAACCGCCCTTTTACAACAAGGAATCTTTGATAGCATAATGCCGGATCTGGTTAAGGACCCCAGCAACCCAGACAAACCTGGCCTGCTGCCAAATGTTAACGAGGCCCAAGCCGAAACTTTTAATTCGATATATGATTCTATGTTCCAGGGGATCGCCGTGGAGTATACAGAGGATCTTATAGGCCGGCGTGGGTTCTTAAATATGTGCTTGGCTGATTCTCGTGGACGAGGGTACACCCAGCATTTGAATTATCAAAAAATGCTTGGACCATCTACTTTTAATATTTATGGCTCAAGAGGGACAAGAGCCTATCCCCCGAGAGACGAGTGGGGACCCGGTTCTGACAGTCCTGGGGATCATAACGATACTTGGGTCACAGGGCCTCTACCCTTTACGGAAGACGCTAAAAAATTCATCTGGATGCCCTATTTATTCAACCCCCTAAGCTCCGTGCCCGACGATGATGACGAAACGGAAATCGGAGACCAATTCGACGGCGCAAATTTTGAGGAAGATGTGGAAGTTAAGGGACGCCCCCCAGCTATTGGCGGACTTCCGAACAAAGTGGCTGGATGGCTGCAAACAAACCTAAGGGACTTTTCCGTTCTCTTTTCCAAAGACTCAAACTATTCGTTTAGCACCGCTTGGTCGGATTATGATGGCGATAACGACTTATTATATAACTTTAGTTACGACTTTTACAGCCCACCGCCAGAAGGCAGAACACCGTATGACTATGACGGTTATAGGTTCAAAATATCTAGGACTTTAGATTCTGGGTTATTTGACGCCCCAACAACTGAGACGCTTTCTTATTTTGCGACGGAAGACCCTCTATCTGCGGAGATTACCTCATATATACGAGATATCCTAGCGCCAGTATCTAGGACTGGGGATTCCCCAGACAGAACACCAGCGGATACATGGGCTGATTTTGTTGAGCTTAAGTTTGCAAGTGCGACTGATTCCGAGCTTGCTAGCAGCCCCTTCCACAGTGAATTCGCGGGCCCAATATTTGAAAAAATAAATGCTGGATTTGTCAATATGCTTGCTAAAGATGTTTCCAAAACAGATATTTTTGACTATGGTTACGACAGAGAATCAATCCCTGAGGTTATCTATTTTCACGATGAGGAATTTGATGGAGATGTTGCGGCTGCCGTTTCTGCTTACGGGGGCTCGGAAGGGAATCCCCCATTCTATATAAAGGAGGCCCCCACTTCTGGCTTCTTAAAGCTTGCTAAAAGCGTGATTCCTGAATTTAATCCCTGCGAAGATCCCGTAAGCTCTGTGTCTTTCCCAGATTTTCCAAGCCTAAAAGAAGTGGCCAATGATTTAATTGGAAAAATAAAGGACGATAAGAGGTTGTCCCATGCTAAGGGAAATCATACAAAAATACAAGAGGCTCCCTTTGAGAGGGCTCTTCCCGCTGTTTCCGTGGCTCTAAACGAAGCATTAATTCTTGCTACAATAAGAATTTATCTAACTGAATTTATGCTTAAAGCTATAACTGTTTTCGGCTTCCTTAGTCCCAAGTACCCAAAAAATTATACTAATCTTTTCGTTGAATTTGTGATTGACAGTATGGAAAGAGGGCTAAAGGAGAGTGGGAGAGGCAAGAGATATAGGGAAAACAATGAAGATTATTGGTGGCTCTTCTTGGAGCAGGTTGTGCAAACTTTTACAACGAAAAGAGAACATGGAGCGATCAAGGAAGAGGAAATAACCGACGCAGAAAGAGCAGCTTTGAACGAAATATACCCTTATGTTGAGAATACGTGGACAGGAGAAAACGGATATCAATTCTTTAAAAATAGACCGAAGAAAAACAGTAAAGTCAAAAAGGATAATTGGGATTATGTGATGAACAACAGCGCGTTGCTTAATAATTGCAAAGTTATACTTAGGCGTTATGTTGGAGAAGAAATGTCGAGAGTCGTTCCCGCCCTAGAGGAACTCCTCCCAGATGCGATAAAAGATATAGACACCCTCTTGTTGGAGTCCCCAGGCAGGCCGGCTCCTGCGATTACCCCATTTGGGGGCCCCGACGTTCCGTACTTTACGGGAGCCCTTAACAGTGGCGAACAGGGTCCGGTAGATGTTCCTGGCGTGAGTTATCATTTCTTAGGCGGCGGAGTGTACGGCACCCCCTCTGAACCGCACCCGCTAGATGTATTTGCCGGCGGAGCCTTCTACGACAGGGATTGGCCTTTTGTTCTTGAGAGGTACGCTGTGGTGAGAGAAGAGGGCTTAGATGCAAGAATTTACAGTCTGGGTAGCGTTACAAACATTTTTGATTTACAGGAACTGACCGATGACATCGGGACGGAAGTAGGTCCAGATTGGTACTTTGGCCTTAGAATATCATATGTGCCAAGCCAAGAGAGTGCTGAGAGGATTGATTTTGAGCCGTTAGAGGCGGGTCTTATATCAGGCATGGACTTTTCACAAAAAGCCTTTTCTTCACTTTACAAGAACTTAATTCCACTAGTTTCTGTCGAGGAGCCCATGGATTCGGGAGAACCGTACAGCGCGGCTGCATATTCTAGAAAACTACAAAGCTTAGTTTGTAAACTTATAGAGACCACTGAATATAAGATGTTATTTTCGCACTGCTTCCCGGTCGCGAGATATATGTCCTACCTCGCAGTTTACGCAGCAAATACTTTTGTTCCGTCTCTGGCAAAGATAGACGATGGATGGGCAGCCACAAGCAAGAGTATTTTAACAGGTAACAAAAATCGTGGTGGCGGACGCTGGATAGGAATAGGGAAATTTGGCGGTATGAGGACCTGGAGGGGTAATGAGGGGATGGAAAACTCCTTCCATAGATCAAAGAGAATGGTCAGGCAAATGCTAGAAGATTCTTGTAACACTAATTATTTGTATAAGGACCGAGATGAGATGACTCCACAAGAAGCACTTATAGAAATTAACAGAACTGATAGCGACAGCGACCCTGGTATTAAGTGGTGGCAATGGAGTTCTTTGAGGCCCGCTCCCTGTAAGAACGAGGAGGATTAAAAATGCCAGGATTTTCACCCAAATTGCCCTTAGTCTTAGACCAAGAAGACGGCTATGCGTTGACGAAAAACCTCCAAGAGGTAGCTAAGCAAAATTTTAAAATGCTTGTCCTCACAAACCCAGGGGAAAGAGTCATGGATCCTACTTTCGGGGTTGGTATTTTGGCATATTTATTTGAAAATAATTCCCCCGCCGTCTATCAGCAGATAGAATCTCGGATTAGGCAGCAAGCAGAAAAATATCTCCCGTACATAACAGTGGAAAATGTTCAATTTAATGGACCTGGAGGGAACCCAGACGCTGCTGATAATTTTTTGGGCGTGAGTATAAACTATAGCATCCAAAGACTGGGCGCTAGAGACACGCTACAAATATCGACAAATTAGTTCAAACTACTAATTAATTAAGAAAACGGAGATATTTTAATCTATGGCATCCCAAAAAACTCCCATTAAATATACTAGCAGAGAATTTGACTCTATCAAAAGGGACCTGATAGAGCACGCAAGAAGATATTACCCGGAAACCTTTAGGGATTTTAACGAGGCTTCTTTTGGGGCGCTCATGATAGACACCGTGGCCTACATAGGCGACATTCTATCTTTTTATTTGGATTACCAAGTTAATGAGTCGTATCTAGATTCTGCAATAGAGTATGATAACATTCTTCGCCTTAGTCGCCAACTCGGCTACAAGCACTCTTCCAATCCATCATCATATGGTGAAGTTTCCATATATGCTATAATTCCCTCCAACACCTCTGGGCTTGGCCCCGACGCTAGATATCTTCCCATCTTGAAGAAAGGCTCGGAGCTATCCTCTAAGACTGGAAACAATTTTCTTCTAGACGAGGATGTCAGGTTTGATGATCCGTCCAATGAAGTGGTCGCAGCAAGGACTGACTCCGAAACAGGCTTGCCGACTCATTATGCTGTAAGGGCATATGGGAGGGTCGTGTCAGGCGTCTTTGGTGTGGAGAGACATCAAATAGGTACATTTGAAAAGTTTAGAAGGGTAAAGCTTTCTTCAAATAAGGTAACTGAGATTAGCTCGGTCGAGGATTCGGAGGGGAACGAATACTTCGAAGTTGATCACTTGTCTCAAAACACCGTTTATAAAGAAGTTGTTAACAAGGGGGACAACAAAGAAGCCGCTCCTTCTATCTTGAGGCCAATGGTTGTCCCAAGGAGATTTGTTATTGAGAAAGAAGGGAATTCCTCGTTCTTGCAGTTTGGGTATGGGTCCATCACGCAGGCTAAGGAGCCCTCGGTGGCAGATCCAAGAAATGTTGTACTACAGCTAAACGGCAGAGATTACATATCTGACGTTTCCTTTGACCCATACAAGTTAACTCAGACAGATAAATTTGGGATTGCCCCGTCTAATACAACTTTGACCGTTAAATACCGGTCCAACACTGTTGACAATGTTAATGCTGCCGCTGGCGCAATTACAAAAGTTATAAGCCCTATCATTGAAATGAATAATCGATCTGAGCTTTCTGACGCAAAAGTGTCAGAAATCATTAATTCTTTTGAGTCTTTTAACCAAGATCCAATTACTGGTGACGTGTCCTTACCAGACTCAGATGAGTTGCGTCGTAGAACAATTGATTATTTTGCTACGCAGAACAGGGCTGTTACTCAACTTGACTATGAGGCGTTGGTTTACTCTATGCCGGAGAAGTTTGGCTCGATAAAGAGATGTAGGGTCGCAAGGGATCCCGATTCTCTTAGAAGAAACCTAAACCTTTATTTAATTTCTGAGGATTCTTCCGGCAAACTTACAAAAACCAACACTACTATAAAAGAGAATGTAAAGACCTGGCTCAATAGAAACAAAATGATTAGTGACACTATCGATATACTAGACGCAAAAATAGTTAATATAGGAATAGACTTTGAGGTAATTGCCGACGAAGAAACAAACAGGTTCCAGCTTTTAAGTGACTGTACAAGTGCTGTGAGGGGGGTGTTTGCTGTTTCTCCTTTTATCGGGGAGCCATTTTATTTAACCGATATCTACAGCGCTCTCAACAAAGTTAAAGGAGTGATTGACACAAAGAGAGTCAATATTACTAGAAAATTAGGAGCAAATTATTCTCCTATTAGGTTTGATATAGGCGGCTCAACGTCGGCAGATGGCAGATATTTAAGCGTCCCCACCAACGTTGTTTTGGAGTTAAAATTCCCGAACTCTGATATTAAAGGAGCTATTACGTAATGGCCATTAAAAGATATGTCGCCTCGGCAGACTCTACGATTACGAATGCTTTCAAGAGCGATCTCACCACTAGGGGTACCGGCTCAAACATGGGCTTAGCAGACATACTAGAGACGTTTACGATTTACGGGCAGGCCAACTCAGCTTCTCTTGAAAAGGCGAGAGTATTAGTTAATTTTCCTGTTAGTACGATCACAACTGATAGATCTGCCGGGACTATCCCAGGTAGCGGAAGTGTCAGTTTCTACTTAAGACTCTTTAACGCCGAGCACGGACAAACTCTCCCCAGAAGCTCCACCTTAGAGATAAAGACCGTTCTTTCCGCTTCATGGGAGGAGGGCTTCGGTCTTGACATGGAGGGGTATACTGATGCGACCAGAGACAGCACTGGAGTTAACTGGATTAATGCCGAGGAGGGCACTGCCTGGCTAAATGAGGGCGGAGATTATTCGGATCCAGATATGGATGCTTCGTCTTCCTTTACTCAATCTCTTACCGAGGGGGACGAGGATATAGAGGTTGATGTCACAACCCTGGTCGAGCAGTGGGTCAATAGCGCTGGAAATGTCCTTGGCTCTAAAAGTACGTATGGTTTAGGTGTTATGTTCTCCTCTAGTCATGAATCCGCTACCCGTTCGTTTTACACAAAGAAATTTTTTGCAAGAAGCTCAGAGTTTTTCTTTAAGAGGCCAGTCTTGGAGGCAAGGTGGGACTCCTCTAAAAAAGACGATAGAGCAAAGGTTTATTACAGTAGTTCTTTGGTTTCTGGGGAGGATAACTTAAATACTATATACTTGTACAATTATATTCGCGGTCATCTTAGAGATTTGCCCCACGACTCGTTAAAGAATACGTCGGACACTGTTTACGTAAGCTTTTTTTCTGGCAATGCTGTCAACAGCGAG
>TARA_R110002110_G_scaffold415117_1_pt1 | contig 13399 bp, 8 predicted proteins | sample TARA_R110002110 | Tara Oceans TARA_R110002110 (sample SAMEA4397330) | marine metagenome | biome: Polar Biome; feature: [SRF] surface water layer (ENVO:00010504); material: water (ENVO:00002006), including particulate matter (ENVO:01000060) such as... | depth 5 m
TCGGGACGAAGGGGTCGCAGGTTCGAATCCTGCCACGCCGACCATTTCCCGCTTTTTCAGCCTTACCCCTCAGTGCACATCCGTCTGTAACACCTCGATTTCTGTATTTTTAGTAAGTCTGCTAATGTTCCTGCGTAAGACGATTGCGGAGGGATACAGTGAACAATGCCACGGAGTTCAAATCAGGCAATTTTTCGTTTCTGTCGGAACACGATGACGTATTCGTGGAGCTGGCCGAATCCGCCGAGCGTGCCTTTGCCAGCGACCCCAACACCACCCTGATAAAACTCCGCCAACTGGGCGAAGCCCTGGCCCAGCACCTGGCTGCGCTTTCCGGTGTCGGGTTTGACGAACAAACCAGCCAGTCTGAACTGCTCTACCGCCTGAGTCGCGAATTGCGCCTGGAATCGCAGATCAAAGAGCTTTTCCACATACTGCGCATTGAAGGCAACAAAGCGACTCACCAGTTCCGCACCCAACATAAAGAAGCGATGAACGGGCTGAAGATAGCACGGGCTCTGGCCATCTGGTTTCACCGCTCTTTTGGTAAAACCGGCGCCAGCTTCAAACCCGGCCCCTTTGTCCCGCCAGCCGATCCCAGTACCCAGCTACGTCAGCTCCAGAGCGACATCGAAAAACTTCGCCACGATCTGCAGCACGCCAGCATGGAGCTCGACAGCAGCCAGCAGCTCGGCCAACTGATCGAAAAAGAGAAGGCCGAGTACGAAGCGCTGGCGCTGGCTATGGATGAAGAATCCCGCACTCTGGCCAAACAGGCCAGCCAGCACGAACAGGCACTGGTACAGCAACAGCTGGCTTACGAGAGCAAGATAAAAGCCCTTCAGAAACAGCTAACCGAGCAAGGCGAGCAAAAACTTAACCAACAGCGCCAGAAAGTAGCCAAGCAAACCAAAGCCGCGACAGAGACTCTGGTACTGAGCGAAGAGCTCACCCGCATTTTGATCGACCAACAGCTGGTCGAAGCCGGCTGGGAAGCCGACAGCCAGGAAATCACCTACCAGAAAGGCGCCCGCCCTGAAAAGGGCAGCTACCGCGCCATTGCAGAATGGCCCACTAACCAGAAGGGGGAAAAGGGCCGGGCAGATTACGTTCTGTTTGTGGGGCTCACACCCATCGCAGTGGTGGAAGCGAAGAAAGAAAACACCAACGTGGCCGGCAAAATCCGCCAGGCCGAACGCTATAGCAAAGGTTTCAAAATAGATGCCCCATTGGTCGGGGCCTGGGAACTTACCGGCAGAACCATAGCCTGGCCCGCCGATGAAAGCGGCCATTATCTTGTGCCCTTCGTTTACTCCTGTAACGGTCGCCCCTACGTGCCACAGCTCGCGGAACAATCCGGCACCTGGTTCCGGGATGTGCGTGAGCCCAGCAATATCCGCAGGGCACTGCCGCAGTTCCATACCCCCGGCGGCCTTCTGGACCTGCTGGAAAGGGATAAAGAAAACGCCGAGAAACTTCTGAAGGAAGAGCCCTTTGGCTACCTGAAACTTCGCGACTATCAACAGAACGCCATCATCGCCACCGAACACGCGCTGGCGCAGGGTGTGCGAACCGCGTTGCTGGCCATGGCGACCGGCACCGGTAAAACCCGCACCATCATCGGGCTGATGTACCGGTTTCTGAAAGCCGAACGCTTCCACCGCATTCTGTTCCTGGTGGACCGCACCGCTCTGGGCCAACAAGCCATCGACGCCTTCAACGAAGCACCGCTAGAACAGAACCACACCCTCAGCAAGATCTACAACCTGGCAGAGCTGGGCGACATGGCCGCCGAAGCGGAAACCCGCATTCAGGTGGCTACCGTGCAGGCCATGGTTAAACGTATCTTCATGAGCGACAACACGCCGCCTATTGACCAGTTTGACTGCATCATCATCGACGAAGCCCACCGGGGCTACACCCTGGACCAGGAAATGACCGAAGGTGAGCTGGCCACCCGTGACACTGGCCAATACCTCTCCAGCTACCGCCGGGTACTGGATTACTTCGACGCGATTAAAATCGGCCTCACCGCCACCCCGGCCAAACACACCAGCGAGATTTTTGGCAAACCCGTTTACACCTACTCGTACCGGGAAGCGGTGGCAGACGACTGGCTGATCGACCATGAACCGCCGATCCGTTATGAAACCCTGCTCACCCGGAACGGCATTACCTTCGAAAAGGGCAAACCGGTAGAAGTCATCAACACCCAGACCGGGGAAGTGGACACCACCGAACTGGAAGACGAACTGAACTTTGAGGTGGATGCCTTCAACCGCCGAGTGATCAACGAGAACTTCAACCGGGTAATCTGCGAACAGCTGGTGCAGGAACTGGACCCGTTTGGCGACGAAAAGACCATGATCTTCTGCGCCACCGACCTGCACGCCGACATGGTTAAACGTCTGCTGGATGATGCCTTCAAAGACCTCTACAACGGCCAGTACAACGAGGCCGCCGTCGCCAAAATCACCGGCCAGAGCGACAAAGTGGCTCAGCTCATCCGCCGCTACAAGAACGAACGCTACCCCAACATTGCCATTACCGTAGACCTGCTTACCACCGGCATCGACGTACCCCCTATCTGTAACCTCGTATTCATGCGCCGGATTCGATCGCGCATCCTGTACGAGCAGATGATCGGCCGCGCCACCCGCCGCTGCGATGAAATCGGCAAAACCGTGTTTCGTATCTACGATCCGGTGGATATCTACGCCGCCCTGCAAGACGTGAACACCATGAAGCCCCTGGTGAAAGACCCCAACATCACCCTGGAGCAACTGGTGGATGAACTCACCGACGACGAGAAACTGGAAAGAGCCCTCAACAGCCCCGGCGAGCTACCGGACGAAAGCCAGGCCGATGCAGTGCTCAGCCAGCTCAGCCAGAAACTCATGCGGATACTGCGCAAGGCCGACAACAAAGCCGAAAACCGGCCAGAACTGAAACAAAAGCTGGACGAGCTGCATCAGAGCTGGGGCGTGGAGCCCAAATCCCTGCATCAACACCTGCACAAACTTGGCCCGCGCCAGGCCTCGGAGTTCATCCAACAGCACAGCGGCCTGTTGAACCAGTTGGCCGAAGTAAAATCCCTGGTGGGCAGCGAATACATGCCGCTGATTTCCGAGCACGAAGACGAGATCCGCGACCGCACCCAAAGCTACGGCGTACACGCCAAACCAGAAGACTACCTGGACAGCTTCAACGAATTCATCAAACAACAACTCAACCAGTCTGCCGCCCTGGCGGTGGTGGTCAACAAACCCCGGGACCTCACCCGGGAACAGCTACGGGAAGTAAAACTGCTGCTGGACAACCACGGCTACTCCGAGGCTCGCCTGCAAAGCGCCGTGCGCAACCAGACCAATAAAGACATAGCCGCCAGCATCATCGGCTATATCCGCCGCGCCGCTTTGGGTGAAGCGCTGATCCCTTTTGAAGAGCGCGTAGCCAAAGCCATGGACAGCATCCATACCCAGCACCAATGGACACCAAACCAGCGCAAATGGCTGGAACGGCTGGCCAGACAGCTGGTGCACGAAGTCATTATTGACCGGCAGTTTGTGAACCACCGCTTTGCGGATGATGGTGGGGCGAAGCAGATGGACAAGGTACTGGGGGCGAAGCTGGATACGGTGCTGGAGGAGTTGAATGAAGCCATGTGGCCAGAGCGGAGTGCATAGATTTTCCGGTTTTCTATATTCGTGACACGTCACATGTATAGAAAACTGCGATTTCCTTTGCATATCCTCCGCGACGTGTATAGATTTTTGGTTTTTCTATGCACAAATTGAGAAAAGGATATTCTGTGCTGCCAACCTTACCCTTGGAACATGTCGAACAGTGGGAATCCCGAACCGTGCTGAAAAAGGCGGCCGAGGCCCATCGGTACCTGGCGGAGCTAAAGGGAGTTGCCGCAACCATCCCCAATGAAGAAATACTCATCAACACACTGACGCTGCAGGAAGCCCGGCACAGCTCTGAAATCGAAAACATCATTACCACTCAGGATGACCTCTATCGGGCTGTGGTGGCTGACGACGCCAGTGTTTCACCCGAAACAAAAGAAGTTCAGGACTACGCAGCGGCGCTGCGGGCCGGCTTCCGAAGCGTTCGGAAATCCAGATTGATTCGACTGCACGACATTCTGGTTATTCAGGAAACCCTGGAACGAAACCGGGCTGGATTGCGTAAGCTGCCGGGCACGGCCCTGAAGAATCAGGCCACTGGGGAAGTCGTGTATGAGCCACCCCAATCTGCCCGTGAAATTGAAGACCTGATGGGTAATCTGGTGGCTTACATAAACGACGATGTGCTGTGCGACGCTGACCCACTGGTCAAAATGGCGATCATTCACCATCAGTTTGAAAGCATTCATCCCTTCTACGATGGCAATGGCCGCACCGGGCGCATCATCAATATGCTCTATCTGGTGGCGAAAGATCTGCTGGATCTTCCGGTTCTTTACCTCAGTCGCTACTTGATTCAGACCAAGGCAGGCTACTACCAGGAGCTTCAAGCCGTGCGCGATACCGGCAACTGGGAGCCCTGGCTGCTTTACATGTTGGAAGGTGTTAGCCAGACGGCTCAACAGACGATTGCACTGATCGGCCAGATTCGTGAACTGATGCAAAACACCAAACACCGAATGCGTAATGAGCGCCCTAAAATTTATCGCCAGGAGCTGCTGAATAACCTGTTCAACCACCCCTATACCAAGATCGAGTTCGTGATGGAGGACCTGGCCGTCAGCCGAATCACCGCCACCAAATATCTGGATGAGCTGGTCAGCATTGGTCTGTTGGACAAAACCAAGGTAGGCCGCAGCAATTTCTACATCAATTCACCGCTTATGGCACTGTTCCTCGAGCGCGCTTAAAAACAACCGGAAGCACCATGACCAACAACGACATCGTCCAGAAACTCTGGAACCTCTGCGACGTTCTGAGAGACGACGGCATCAACTACTCGGATTATGTGACCGAACTGGTATTGCTGCTGTTCATTAAAATGGTGCACGAGAATACCGAAGCCGGCACCCTGAAAAAGCATCCGCTGCCGGAAGGCTGCCGCTGGACGGATCTGAACAACAAATCCGGCATCAATCTGCTCAACGACTACAAACGCATTCTGCTCAGCCTCTCCACCGGCAAAGACGGCGACGGCACTTTGGTACACGACGATCCGCTGATCAGCGCCATCTACGCCGACGCCCAAACCCGCCTGCGGGAGCCACGGCACCTGGAGCAAATGATCAAAACTCTGGATCAGATCGACTGGTTCAGCGCCCAGAAAGACGGCCTGGGCGACCTGTACGAGGGCCTGCTGGAGAAAAACGCCAACGAAACCAAATCCGGCGCCGGCCAGTACTTCACACCTCGTGCGCTGATCAACACCATGGTGCGCTGCCTGAAACCGCAACCCGGCGAGCGGATACAGGACCCATCAGCCGGCACCGCAGGCTTTCTGATTGCCGCCCACGAATACATCAAAAGCCAGACCGACGAGCTGTATGCATTAAATGACAAAGACAAAACCTTCCAGACCACCCAGGCCTACACAGGCATAGAACTGGTGCCCGGCACCCGCCGCCTAGCCCTGATGAACTGCCTGCTGCATGGCATGGAAGGGGGCAGCGAAGGCGTCGTTCAGCTGGGTAACGCCCTCGGCCAGACCGGCGCAAGCCTGGAAAAGGCCGATGTCATACTCGCCAACCCGCCCTTTGGTACCAGCAAAGGCGGCGATGCCAGCATCACCCGGGACGACCTCACCTACAAAACCAGCAACAAACAGCTAGCCTTTTTGCAGCACATCTACCGCAATCTGAAACCCGGTGGCCGTGCGGCAGTAGTGCTGCCAGATAACGTACTGTTTGAAGCCGGCGTAGGCACAGACGTACGTCGCGACTTGATGAACAAGTGCAACCTGCACACCATCCTGCGCCTGCCCACCGGCATCTTTTACGCCCAGGGCGTAAAAACCAACGTACTCTTCTTCACCAAAGGCAGCGAAGCGGACAAGTACCAGGAAGAAAACTGCACCGAAAACGTCTGGGTCTATGACCTGCGCACCAACATGCCCAGCTTTGGCAAACGCACGCCGTTTGGCGACAAACACCTGACTCCCTTCGAGCAGGTGTTTTCTCCCTCTCCCCTTGCGGGAGAGGGCCGGGGAGAGGGGGCTGCAGGCAACTCCCACCCCATAAACCGAACCGAAGGCGAATACAGCTTCCATTCCAAAGACATCGAACTGCCTGAACACAGCGATGAGAACCAAGGCATAGACCCGCGACTCGCCCACAGTCGCTGGCGCAGCTTCAGCCGCCAATGGATTGCCGAGCACAAAGGCGACTCGCTGGATATTTCCTGGCTGAAAGACAGTGACAGTGTGGATGCGGCCAACTTGCCGGAGCCTAACGTTTTAGCTCGGGAGGCGAAAGACGAATTGGATGGCGCGCTCATTGAACTGAACACACTGTTGATGGCGTTAGATGACGGGCACCCAAATGAATGATGCGAGATTGACTGACTGTTGGTTATCAGAGCGGTTGGATCAACTATCAAAGTTTATCGATTACAGAGGTAAAACCCCGAAGAAAAAACCAGAGGGGCTTCCACTTATTACTGCAAAGAATATTCGAGATGGCTACATTAAAAGAGAGCCAAGAGAATACATTGCGATTGAAGATTACGATGAGTGGATGACTCGCGGCATTCCGCGAGAAGGTGATGTGGTAATTACTACGGAAGCCCCGATGGGAAATGCTGCGTTGCTCAACATCACAGAAAAGTTTGCGATAGCCCAACGTATCATATGCATGCAATTTTATATAAGCGCCATGGGGCGATTTGCACACTACGCATTACGAAGCCCGGAATTCCAGAAAACACTTACGTTAAACTCAACAGGTACTACGGTTAGCGGAATTAAGGCGGCAACTTTAAAAGGGCTTTTGATTCCCGTGCCCCCCCTCGCCGAACAAAAAGTCATCGCCAACAAACTCGACACCCTGCTGGCCCAGGTGGAAAACACCAAAGCCCGTCTCGAACGCATCCCGAAAATCCTCAAACGCTTCCGCCAGTCTGTGCTGGCTGCCGCGGTGAGTGGGCGGTTGACGGAGGAATGGCGAAACGAAGTTGGTCTCTCCGAATGGTCGTATGTACGGTTAGATAAGATCTGCAACAGCATTTCTGACGGAGACCATCAAGCACCGCCTAGGGCACAAAACGGGATACCGTTTTTAGTAATATCGAATGTCACAGGCGGGGACATTGACTTCGATAACGTCTCGCGCTGGGTGCCAGAAGAGTACTACAACAGTTTGAAGAGCATAAGAAAGCCCAGTAGGAACGATTTACTTTACACTGTGACAGGCTCTTTCGGTATTCCGGTTGTGGTAAATACAAATAAGTTATTTTGCTTTCAGCGACACATTGCCATTATTAAGCCGAACCACAGTGTAGTTAGCACTCGCTATCTCGCTTTCTATCTCCAGTCTCCAAAGGCTTTTGCTCATGCACAGAGTGTAGCTACTGGTACAGCCCAAAAAACCGTATCGCTGACCAATTTAAGAAAATTTCCAATCAGTCTTCCCACAATGGAAGAGCAAACCGAGATCGTCCACCAAGTAGACCAACTCTTCGCCCACGCCGACCGCATTGAACAACAGGTCAACAAAGCCCTGGCCCGGGTCAACAATCTCACCCAGTCCATTCTGGCCAAGGCTTTCCGGGGCGAGCTCACCAAGCAATGGCGCAAGGACAATCCGGAGCTGATCAGCGGGGAGAACAGTGCGGAGGCGTTGCTGGAGAGGGTCAAGGCGGAGCGGGCGGCCAGTCAACAGCCGAAACGCCGCAAGCGCAAGGCATGAGCAGTGTAACTCTTTTCTGGCGGGGTTCACGTTCGGCGTACAAACCCGGTATTCTGGAGTTTGATGAGTTGCGACTAACGAAAAATTCCTTCCACTTTCATTAAGGCGACATCCATGGCTATAGAACGCATTTCAACCAGCAGCCGTATGAGCAAAATCGTAAAGCACAATGGCACGGCTTATCTGTGTGGACAGGTTGCCAAGGACAGGCACGGCGACATTCATGCTCAAGTAACTGGCATGCTGGAAAAAGTAGATGAGCTTCTGGAGAGCATTGGTTCAGGCCGTGACAAGATTCTGTCCGCGACGATTTACCTTGCGGATATGGCCGACTTCAAAGCTTTAAACGACGTATGGGATAACTGGGTGCCCGAAGGGGAAGCTCCAGCTCGGGCCTGTGTGCAGGCTCAGATGGCTTCCCCGGAGTTGCTGGTAGAAATTTCGGTGATTGCTGCAACCTCTTAAACAGCCAGATGCCGTCGGAACAGCGCCAGCGCTGTGCTGAAGACCACTACACCGATACCGGCCAGCGCCAGCATTTGCGGCCACACCACGTCCAGTCCTGCGCCCCGATACAATATGGCCTGCGCCATGCTTACGAAGTGAGTTGTCGGGGCAGCCAGCATAATCGTCTGTACCAGTTCCGGCATGCTTTCCCTTGGTGTAATACCACCGGAGAGCAGTTGCAGGGGCAGGATGGTCAGAATCAGTAGTAGACCAAACTGCGGCATGGTGCGGGCCACAGTGCCAATCAGGATACCAATCGCGGTGGTGGAAAACAGATGAATCAAGGCACCGAACAGGAACAATAGAACCGAACCCTGCACGGGCACGGCAAGCACGTCCTGGATCACAACCGTGATGGAAAGGGTAGCCGCCAGCATAACGACCAAGCCATTTGCCCAGACCTTGGCTGCCATAATTTCGAAGGGCCTTACGGGCATCACCATAAGGTGTTCTACCGTGCCGTGTTCGCGCTCCCGAATCAGCGCGGCACCGGTAAGGATGATACTGATCAGGGTAATCTGGGTGATCAACTCCATTACGCCACCGAACCAGGTGCCATCAAGGTTCGGATTAAAACTGACCCGGGTAACCAGCTTTACCGGAAGCGTGCTTGCGGAGCTTCCGGTCTCCAGATATTCCGCCACTTCCGTGGTAATTATCTGTTCAATGTAGCTGGCCCCGATAAACGCCTGTGTCATTCGTGTGGCGTCAATATCCAGTTGCAGGCTGGAGACTTTCCCGTTGCGTACGTCCCGCTCAAAACCCTCTGGAATGATCAAGGCAAAGGTATGAGTGCCTTGGTCCAGCATCTCGTCAACCTGGTTAAAACTAACGAGATCAGGCTTCAGAAACCAGGGCTGTTGCAGCGAGTTGATGACATAGCCGGACAGCGCAGTCTGGTCTTCATCTACTACCGCCACAGGCGCATTGTGCAGTTCCATCGAACCCGCAGAGCCGGCGGTATAGATAATTAACGTGAAAGCCAACAACACAAAGATCAGCAGAACCTTGTCGTGCCAGACACTGCGCAGCTCTTTAACACCGAGATTCCATATAGTTCCGAGAGATTCCATCATCAGCGCCCCTGTTTCCGGAGTAATGCCACGGATAAAAACGTAAGCACGGGAATGAACGCCGCCAGTATCAGGAAGGCATGTTGCAGGTCACCAAAGGTCAGCCCCTTGGTAAACACCCCCCGAGAAATTTCCAAAAACCAGGTGGCGGGCCAGAACTGGCCAATAATCGCAGTAAAGCCTTCCAAAGCAGATACAGGTTCGGTTAGACCGGAGAACTGCACCGTCGGCAGGATGGTAATAATGGCGGTAGCCGCCAGTGCAGCAATCTGTGTAGACGCGAAAGCAGAGATTACCTGGCCCAGACCAGTCGTCGCCGTAACAAAGAGCAGGGCGCCGAGAGTCAAAGTCAGCACACTGCCCTTGATGGGCACATCAAACAGAAATATTGCCAGCAAAACCAGGCTCGCATAGCTCACCATACTGAACCCGATATAGGGTAGTTGTTTGCCCAGCAAAAATTCCAGCCGGGTTACAGGGGTTACGTAGAGGTTGGTGATGGAGCCCAGCTCTTTCTCTCGCACAATGCCCAGAGCCATGAGAATCGCCGGAATAAAAATCAGCAGAATGGGTATTACCGCAGGCACCATGGCATCCAGGCTGCGGAACTCCTGATTATACCGATAGCGGGTTTTTATGGAGACCAGGCTCAGATCCGGCACAGTGCCATAAGTGCGCAGAATCAGATCCTCAAAATAGCTTAAATGCAGTCCCTGAATGTAACCAAGAATGGTCTCGCCACGAAACGGCATGGCGCCATCTATCCAGACAGCTATCTCTGTGGGCCGGCCTCTTTTCAGATCCTTGCCAAACTCCGGGGGGAATGCGAGCGCCAGACTGAGCTCGCCGGATATCATGCGTTGTTCCAGCTCAGCCATGGTTGCAATCGGAGGTTGCTCCACAAAATACCGTGAACCAGAAACCGCCGTGATGTAATCCTGGCTCTGGGGACTCTGGTCCTGATCCAGTACGGCGAAAGCAAGATCTTCCACATCCAGGGTAATGCCGTAACCCAGGATCATCATCAGCAGCGCTGAGCCAATAAAGGCAAAGGCCATGCGGATAGGGTCACGCAACAGCTCCCGGGATTCACGGCGAGCGTAGGCCATAAGACGCCTCAGGCTGAACGCCCCGTAACGCTGTGGAGATGCGCTGTCCGTATTCAGAACCTTACCATCACCATGGCCCTGCGGTTCTTTATCAACCGCTTCAAGGGTCTTCATAAACGCAGCTTCAAGGTTGTCGGCCTGCGCTGCACGGACCAGCTCCGCAGGCGTGTCACAAGCCAACACTTCGCCGGCATGCATCAGGGAAATCCTGTCGCAACGCTCGCCTTCGTTCATGAAATGGGTGGAGATAAAAATGGTGACGCCGTCTTCCCTCGACAACCTCAGCAACAAGGTCCAGAAGCGGTTACGGGCACCCGGATCCACCCCGGAGGTGGGTTCATCAAGAATTAACAGTTCCGGGGAGTGCACAACCGCTACGGCCAGAGACAATCGCTGGCGCACCCCCAAAGGCAGGTCTCCGGCAAACTGCTCCAGTACGTCAGCAAGGCCAAACTGCTGAGTGAGTTCATTCACCCTGGGTTCAATAGTCTCTGCCGGCAGGTGGAACAGGCGGGCGTGTAACTCCAGATTTTGACGCACGGTCAACTCGCTGTAGAGCGAGAACGACTGGGACATATAACCAACACGCTGGCGAGTAGCCAGGTCCCTGGCATCCAATGGCGAACCGAACAGGGAAACCTCGCCCTCGGAAGGTACCAGCAGACCCGTGAGCATTTTCATGGTTGTGGTCTTGCCACACCCGTTGGAGCCCAGAAAGCCAAAAATCTCGCCCTTCGGAATAGTAAAACTGACGTTTTTCACCGCCGTGAAATCACCAAAACGCAGAGTCAGATTGTGCGCCTCTATTGCCGGCATACCACCCGAAAAATCAGCATTCTTGACCAGTTGTGGCTCGCCGCCCCCCCCGGATACGGGTTCCTGGCGTTCTTCTGGCAACAAAGCAATAAATGCATCATCCAGTGTTTCTGTGCCCGTCTTCAGCTTCAACTCGGCAGGGGAGCCTGTCGCAAGAATGGCGCCGTTGTCCATCGCAACCAGCCAGTCGTAGCGCTCGGCTTCTTCCATATAAGCCGTGGCAACCAGCACGCTCATGGACGGCTGCTGTCGACGAATAGTATCAATCAGATCCCAGAAACGCTGTCGCGACAGCGGATCTACCCCGGTGGTGGGCTCGTCAAGAATCAGCAACTCCGGGTTATGGATAAGCGCACAGCACAAACCCAGCTTCTGTTTCATGCCTCCGGAGAGCTTGCCGGCAGGTCGGCTGCGAAAATCCAGCAGCCCTGTGGCATCGAGTAAACGGTCAATCTGCTCGGTACGAGCCGTACCGGTAAGACCGAACAGGTCGGCAAAAAAGCCGATGTTCTCGTCTACAGTGAGCGTATGGTAAAGGTTGCCTCCAAGGCCTTGGGGCATATAGGCAATGCGCGGTGAAACCTCTCTTCGAAACCGGGAACTGGCCATATCACCTCCCAGCACCTGCAACTTGCCCTGCTGCAGTTTTCGGGCTCCGGCCACCAATCCCAGCAGTGTGGATTTACCCACGCCATCCGGGCCAATCAACCCGACCATGCAACCAACCGGCACGTTCAGGTTGATGTCTTGCAATGCCTCGCGCGCGCCATAGACATGGCTGACGGCTTCCAGCCGCGCAACACCCTCCGCATCATCCATACCCACGTTCTGCGTCTCAGCCATTGGGCAAAGTCACCTGCAGATTTTCTGGCCAGGGTTTACTTTCATCCAGACGCACATAAGCGTCACCCGGCACACCGGTTTTTACCCTGTCCCGGTAGGCTCTCAGCAGTTCCGGATCGATGCGAATACGCACCCTGAACATGAGCTTTTCACGTTCGCTGCGGGTTTCCACCGCCTTGGGCGTGAACTGAGCTTCAGCAGCGACAAAACTGATCTGTGCCGGCACCACGAAATCGGGCAAAGCATCCAGAATAATCCGTGCTTCAGCCCCAACCCTTACTTTACCGGCCTGAGCTGTGGGCAAGAAAACGGTCATATAGACATCGGTAACATCCAGTATTGTGGCAACTTTGCCACCGGCAGCCAGCACTTCGCCAGGTTCTGCAAGCCGATAGAGCACACGCCCGCCAATCGGGCTGTCAAGATGACTGTCATCAATGGTGACCTCAATTTTGCGGATACTGGCCTGTGCAGCCTCAATACCTGCTTGCGCTGAAGCAATCTGAACGCGTGCAGCCTGCAATGCGGCGTCGGCCGTTTCTGCGGCGGTGCTTGCCTGATCAAGCTGCTCACGGGAAACGTGACCCTTTTTTACCAGAGATTCAAATCGACTCAGTTCTGCACGAGCCAAACGTTTTTCACTCTCCCGCTGCTTCACAACCGCCTCTGCCAGACGTTTGGCTTCTACCGCCTGGCTCAGATTGGCCTGTGCAGCAGCCAGACTCGCGTCCAGTTCATCCGTGTCCATCTCTGCTACCGGCGTACCCGCCTCAATCAGATCACCTTCCGCCACAAAAATGCTGTCTAGCCGACCTGAAATCCTGGTAGCAATGTCTACCTGGGTAGCCTCGATACGGCCATTACCAGAAGCAATATACTCAGGCAGCTTGTCGTTATCAGGCAGAAACTGCCAGGCGGCGATGGCAACCAGTGCAATGATCGCCAGTGCGATCAGGAGTTTCATATAGGGGCTTGAGGTTGAGCGTGACATTCATATTCCCTGCTGCAGTTGAGGGTTTGTAACCGTACCGTGATTGAAGAAAGTTTATCACCAGCTTCTTCACGGTGACTGACGCGTATCAAAAGCGCCGCAGGCATTATCGAGCAGCACAATCCCGCTCTCGTCTGAATGTGCCTGTGAAAGGCTGAGACTCGCTCTCACTCTTTCATCGTTCACC
>TARA_R110002110_G_scaffold178756_2_pt1 | contig 13397 bp, 11 predicted proteins | sample TARA_R110002110 | Tara Oceans TARA_R110002110 (sample SAMEA4397330) | marine metagenome | biome: Polar Biome; feature: [SRF] surface water layer (ENVO:00010504); material: water (ENVO:00002006), including particulate matter (ENVO:01000060) such as... | depth 5 m
GCCAGCTTTAATGTCTTCGTTTGTAGGTTTGCGTAACTCTACTCCGCGAGTGGATTGTTGTTTAGCCCAGTTTTCAAAATCCCAAGCGCCAGCAGTTTGGGGGCGTTTAAAGGAGGCTTCTTCGTCTTCGACAGATTCTCTTATGAGCCAACATATAAAAGCCGCACACCAAGGCCAGCCTTTGTCGGCGTCAAGCCATGTAGCGGCCTTATATTCGTCCACTCTTGGCCCACAGTTACTTCCATCAACCTCCGAGACCCCTATCTCTTCACGGGCTAATGCGACCATCTTTTCAGGAATACTTCCTCCCAAAACAACAGGATCTTTTGTCGATAATTTAGCAAGAATAGCATTCCAAGTCACTGGTCCATCAGCCCCATCAGCAGAAATGCTAAGGATTTTTTGGACAGCTTTAACTACTTCTTTTTTACCTTTGAAGTTCATCATCTACACCCCCTACTAAACGAAGCGCATATTGACATTACAACTGAAAGAACGACGGCCAACACCATAAACTCACGAAAGGTTCTTACCTTTTCTTTAAGTAATTGTAATTGATCATCGGTATAACAGGTAGCAGATCTTTCAGCCTCAATCATGGCATTAACGTCCTCCAATAGAACTAGCCCATTCCAGCTAAACATTAAACAGATAGCCGCCAAACAGTAAACAATAAATTTAGGTCTCATTTTTTAATGAATTTAAATGGATTTTTCTCAAAGTTTTTGGCTAGTTTTACTAAACCCCCAATTACTTCAGGGCTTACCACTCCAATGATTCCATAAGTGATTGCTTTTGTTAGGGAAGAAATATCGGTTTGCTCTAAGACAAACCATGCTATTCCAGATGCAAGGGCGGCAGTAAAAATTCTTTTAAATTGCTGCTTTACGGACAATTCATTTTTTCCCGACAGAAGTCTAGCGAACATGGCCGCAGCGCCAATAAGAGGCACAAGCCAACCACCATTAAGAAACTCTTTTAAAATAGATTTTTCAGGTTCCATGTTAACTTATTTACACTCTATACAAAAAAAGCCCCCCTTTCGGGAGGCTTTTCATTTATTTTTTTTGTGAGGTTAAAATTAAAACTTAAATGTAGCCCCTGCGCCGAAGATCCACTCCTTATCCACTTCAAGGGAAGAACCTTCGAAGTCATTATTATTAAAAGAAGCTTTAGCTGAAATAGAAAGCTGATCACTAACAGCATAACCCGCTTTTACTCCAACTTCAACAGCGCTGTATTCATCAGCAAGGTTAACCAAAGTAAAGGGAGACAAAGTGAGGTTTTCTACGGGAGTCGTAATATCATAAGAAGCTCCAAGCTCAACACCAACCCAATCGTTTTCAGTTTCGTGCCAAATAGTTGCCGTCATATCAGCAAGCCAAGCATAGGAAAGTCCTGCAAAGATTTCTTCCCGATCTCCAAAGCTAGACTCAACACTACCGAAACCTGCGGTGAATCCGAAATCATGACCAAGCAAACTAGCACCACGGCTATAGCTTAGACTAAAATCCAATTCGCCGCCATCGTCGGTATCATTTAAAGCCCAGTCATAAGCTAGTAAACCTCCACCAAGAGGAGCACCCAAAGAAGCAAAACCGCCAACGGAATCTTCCCTTGTCGCCAAACCTCTATGGGTAGTAAAGTTAGAAATGGAAGCTCCAGCCTCTACAGCAAGATTATCTGCAAGAGTGGTAGCTTCAGAACCTGCGCTGCTCAAAGCAACGCCCAACATTGTCATAAGACTAAAGAATAGTGTCTTCATATTTTTATATTATTAACGATTTGTAATGTTTGTCAACTCAATTTTACACAATTTATGCCATAAAAGTCAAAAATCTCTAAAGCCTTCATGTCTCGTTCATATTCCTGCCCATAAACCACTGTCGGAATGTTATAGGAAGCTATCAAAGTAGCACACGACGCACACGGAAGGAGGGTAACAGCAAGGAGGTCCACCTCTCCCCTTTTAACAAGACTTAAGCAATTAGCCTCTGCATGGATCATATAAGGTCTCCTCTTGCTTCTTACTGTCCAAAAACGTTCATCTACTTTTTTTCCTGTAGCTAGCCCGTTATAACCAACAGCTAAAACCATATTATCTTTATTTAGAGCACATGCCCCAACCTTCATGAAGGGATCTTCGCTTCGCTCAGAAGCAGTTTTCGCTATATTTAAAGCGTATTCTTGCCATGAAATCCTCATAATAATCCTCCAGGTCTACGCGAGGCAACGCTCCAAACATTTTTTTTTCGTTATTTGGAATAAATTTCTCTTTCCAGCCTACGATAACGAGCATCTGAGTGCCACACCTCGTCAGTTTGAGGGGTGTAGACTCCATCTCTTGTTTGCACGGGGTTATTCTTCTTCAGTCTTAATGTAGAAGGTTGATAGATGTTCAAATCGCTCACGTTCAGCGTGGAGTTGGTCGCGCAAGAGGTCAGCCCTATCAGCATCGTTGCTGTTGCCAGTTTCCCTAAACCCTTCCATAGCTTCAGTGATTGCAAATTCCCTATCCTTTTGATCTTTGTGTAAATCATAGTAAAATTTTTTATTTTTAAGAGTTAAATAAATCTCTAAGGATTTTAAAACAGATTTAATTAGGGAGAACATTTGATTTCTTTGGTGCAACTAAAGACTTCTTTTGAAGTTTCGTCATCAAAAATCTCTTTTACTGAACCGTTTACGGTTTTGGCGCAATCAATAGCCCAGCCCAGCGATCCCTTTAAAACGGGACTATAACCGTGGTGATATTCCCCTTTGTGGTTGTATACTCTGTAAAGAATAAGTTTACTTTTCATTATATGGTATGAATTCAAGTGATATTCTACCGACATTCTTTTTGTTGTCAGATAGAATCCCATTTACTAAAACACATTCAGACAAAAAGTCAACACTTTTTTCATCGAGAAGGTATTTTGTGTCTTCAAACAATATCTCTCTCATTAACCCATAGTGTTGTTTGGCGTAAGTCTGAGTCAAAGAACCCTCTTTTCCCATTAAGTGTTCTGTTGTTTTGTTTGTGCCTACAACTTTAAATTTTGCATCCATACGATTAGATTTACACCAAACTACTGTATTTGGGGGGTCATTAAATATTATCGCCCTTTTATCGTATCTTTCAATCCATTTTTTATAGGATTCCACTTTATGTTTTCGTCGTATTTCGCTTTTAATATAATTTTTATTGTGAATTTCTAAGGCTTTATCGAAAATAGAATGGGCTGTAACTGCTAGATCTGAACTGCGGAAATTCTTACTCACCCCAAATATAAAAGTCACATCTAAATATGAGGGATATTCTGTAAAAAAAGTTACCACCTTTATCTTTCCGCCTTCTTCTGCCAAATAAACATGACACTCCTCGCAATAAAAAGAGAAGAGATCCTCTATTTTTTTTCTTTTTAAATAAGGAGAGCGAATCTTGCCAAGATCATAAGGCTGAGAGGTAATAAAAAAATTCCAAAATTCACCCCATAGTCTGGAATCTTCTTCTTTTAAGTGTGTAATTTTCACATCTTTATTATATTATAATAATAATAAAGTGTAAATCTAATTATGGCGGATGAAGGAAAGAATAAAGTAGCGCAGAGTCTTGTGGATATGCAGCCTACCGCTGTATTAGAGCTATTTAGGATTTTTCCCGATAAGATTAATCACCCCACTTTATTTTTGGGTTTTCATGGGGGAAGTCTCTTCAACCAATCAATAACGTGGCAGGGGGTGCAATATCTTCCCGTAGCTATTGAATCCGAGGGGTTTGATATCTTGGGGGACGGTAAATTAGCTCGCCCAAAAATTAGAATCGCTAATAGAAACTACCTAGTAACAAATTTCCTCCAGAATTATAAAGATTTAATTAACGCAAAAGTAATTAGAAAAAAAGTCCAAGTGAAGTTCTTGGATGACGTTAATTTTGAGGGAGGGAATCCCTTCGGAGTCGCTGATCCAAAAGCTGAATTAGCTGATGAAACATGGATCATGGGGAGGAAAACCCAAGAATCTAAAGTTTTTGTGGAGTTCGAATTGAATTCCCCTTTAGACTTAGAAAACTTTAGTGTCAATTCAAGGAACGTGGTGGCAAAATTTTGTGGGTGGCAATATAGGGGGGAAGGGTGCAGATACGAAGGCTTTCCTATAGAAAAGGACGATGGAACACCTTTTGTGGACGCAGATGGTAACTCTGTTGTGCCAAAGTATAGTGGTCCTCCCCCTGTAAGTTTCATGGAGTCAAACTTTGCAGAGTGGAACCCCACAAGAAGCTATGATAAGGGAGAAGTGATATGGAGAGCGAGTCCCTCCATTAATATTCCTCCTCTCCCTCGTAATATAAATGACTCCCTACCGCGTCCCCTTAAAACTGTTTACGTTGCGGTAAAGGGTCTTCCTGATGATATTAATTCAGGACAAATGCCCTATAATAATCCCAGTTACTGGCAAAAAGATGGGTGCACTAAAAAGCTCTCAGCATGTCAAAAAAGATTTAATGGGGTATCTGACCTAACTTATGTTGGAGGTAGTGTCACTAATAATACCTTTCCCGCCATAAACCTCTCGGGTAAATTAATGGAAGGGACCACTCGCATTGGGGATAATACGGGATTTTTCCATACTCATGCTTCGGGTATAACAGGTGCTTTAACGGGTGATTTTACTTTGATGGGATGGGCAAATGTGAGCCGTAATAGTCCAAGGGGGGCGGCATTGTGGACCTCAAGCTTACAAGATGACAGGGGGATTTGGCCTGGGGCGCGTTACCTTTCTCTTCCTCTTAGCTTTCCAGCGGGGGATTCGAGACAGGAAAGGAACGATGCAATGTCTTCTTATGTAAACGCGGCTTGGCTGGGTTGGCGGATCTCCCCCACCAATTATGCTAGTAAATATAATGTTTATTTACAAACACAACTACAGACTACACAAGTCCCCAACAATACCGATACGGATGAATGGAATTGTTATATTGTTACCAAGGGAAGTGGGGAAGCCGCTGATCCTGAAGTAGCCGCACTGCTTAATGGTGAAGGCCAACATAATATTAGCAACCTAGACTTTTTTGTAAATGGAAACCCAATCGAAGACGGAGGAGCGTGGGGAGCGGGATCACTAGCTGGTAATGCAGGTCGCAGAAGTGAGAGGAGATTCTCCATGGCCAACCAGCGATTGGGTAACTTTGGAAGTCTCTTTGAAAGGCAAGCGGCGGCTGGAACAGGCACTCAGGGTTGGCCAGCATCCCAAGACCCGACGCAACAAGGTCCAATGCCCGTGACTTTCATGATTGGCGCACAACAATTTTTTTATAGCCCGAATGATAGCTCTGCATTCGAAGATGAAGGGAAAAGCTCTATGAATTCTATAAATGGATCTATCGGAACGTGGGCGCTTTGGAACAGGGTGTTAAGCGAAAACGAAATAAAATATTTAGTTCGTGTCCCCGAAGCGCCAGAGAGCAGTCCTAATAATGTTACTCATATTGCTAGAACATATGAACAATGCACTGGCATATTCGGAACTATAACGGGAAGTGGAACAGAGATAGGGGGGGAAGTAGTTATTCCTGAACATAGTCTGATAGCTTGGTGGGATGGAACCACAGGTAATGTAGGGAACTTATCAGATCCCACTTGGGCCACAGGAGCAATGACTGACATTCATACAGGAGAGTTTCACTTGACAGGAAGTGGAGACTTTGAACAAGTGGACAAGTCTTATTACGAAGGAGAGGTCACAGTGGTAAAAAACCCCACCCCTAGAAACCCAAGATTTGGGGGTTTCCCAGGAACAGATGGATTTAGCTATGGCCGAAATACTTCGCTTTAAGAATATACAAGAGGCTGTTTCTTGTATAAAGGAAATCTGCGACTCTTCTTTTAGGAGAGAGGTGTGCGGCTTTGTCGGTTTTGATCCCGACACAAAGGAATACTTGGTAAGAGAGGAAAGTAACGTTTCTCCACAACCTTCTACTTATTTTCTAATTAATCCTCTCAATTATTTACTTTTTAAAGATGAATATAATATGGTGGCAGTTTTCCATAGCCACATAGCTGGGGATGAAACCGCATCAGAATTTGATGTTAAAATGTCTGATAATTGCTGTCAGGCTTTTCTCATTTATAGCTTAAACACAAAAAAAATAAATATTTATAGTCCCAAATATGTAGAAGGAGATGTAAATATACTAGAAAGGTTTAAGGAAGCAGTATGACAACCGTAAATATACATGGAATTTTAGCCCAAGAGTATGGAAATACTTTTGAATTAGCTTTAGGGAACCCCAGAAATACACTTCGCGCTATTGATTGCAACCGTAAGGGTTTTCTGGGCAGGTTTATTGAACTGCACAAGCAGGGCTTGTGTTATGATTTAATAATTAATAAAACTAGGGTAACGGAAGAGAGTCAAGTTAAAGGCTTCGTCAACCCAGAGACTATTGATTTGGTTCCCGCTATTACAGGAAGTGGACCAGCGGCTATTGTATCAGCTATATTCAAAGCTGTGTTATTTGCTGCGATTTCTTACGCTTTAGCCCCCAAACCTGAAGAGGCGGAAGCTTTAGAGTTAACCGCTTCTGCTGGTAAAGAGTCTTTAATTTTTTCAAACGTTGCTAATCTAGCTAGTCAGGGAGCGCCCTTACCTGTGGGTTATGGTAGGTTAAAAGTAGGATCTCAGGTCATACAAGCAACTGTCAAATCTTATCCGCAATCCCAGAAAACCAGAGATGCCCTAAGAGGGAGGGGAACTGGATCAAGCAAAGCAAGTGATACATGGTGGATAACTAATAAGAGAACCGATCAGTAAGTATGAATCATGTTTTAAAGAAAATGCAGATTGCTGGTGGGGGTAAAAGGAGAAGCGAACCCAAGCCACCAATTTATAAACCTCCCGTTATGGGCGAGTTGCAATACGGAGCTTCTTATAGCTATTCTGAAATTCTCGATTTAGTAAGCGACGGCCCCATTGAGGGAATTTGTAATAAATATGGGAAAACCATGAACGGAGTGGGTATGTTACAGGGAATATATTTTGATGATACTCCTGTTGCAGTTACTACGGGGCCAGAAGACATAAGAGAGAGCGCTTCGGCAAATGCGGAGGCTACCTTTGAGATTGCGGCAAGCAAACTGAATGACGCTGTAGGGACTGGTATTAAAAACTGTCAATTATTTTTTAAAGCGCTCCGACAAAACAAAAACAGAGGGTTGATTACAGCTTTAAAGAAGGACGGAAATGCAGGTCCGATCTTGGATGGGGAATTATCTACCTCACCTTCCACTAGTATGATGATGGTTAGGGAAAGGTCTAATACTAAGTGCAGCGATAGGACTCCAGTCAACCGTAACCACAGGGGTCTTTATTATCGCGCCTATATTAAAAAAGAAGGAACCGTAGAGAAAACTTTTTATCTTTATACTAACGGAAATTCCAGAACAGAGTTTAGTAGCACTAACAATGGAGTTTTGAGAAATGCCACTGAACCAGAGTCACAGATAAAATCTGTTGGATGGTGTGATGCTCCCACTTATAATAAAAACGTAGGCTTTCCTCAAGGAGCGGCTTCGCTAACTACTAAATTTGGCATCGCTTATGGTGGGGATAATATGGGGTTTGTGAGTGACGGCAAGAGATTGTGGCACGAAACAGATTGGTTCTTAGGAAGAATAGCTAATGGTTTTGAGGGGGGAGGGGGAGGTTTAACGGCGGCACATCATTATACTAATGTGTGTGCTATTACCCAGATTACAAATCTCTATAGGAACGCAGTGGGGACTAATCAAACTATCACACCCCCAATCGCGGCTATGTTGGGAATAACCCCCGAAAATCTTGCTGAACTTATAAATCCTTATCAACAGGAATTAGCCCAAGTCGCATTAAACAGGTTGGGAATCAACACTGATCAGGCAAATAATGGTATAACTCCTGGGTCGTCAGCTAGAACTATTTTAGAGAGATGGCAAGAAAGAAGCTCTAATACTAAAACTAAAAATTGGACCTGTATAGTTAAGGTGGACACCTATAATGAAAAGCTTGTGGGTAAGAAGTTTTTTGACGACACTGGTAAACGGGAAAACATGTATACTTATCCTTATGGCCTAACCCATAAGTGGAGTCTTTATTCCAAGATGAAGGCTGCGGGAATAAGGATGACTGATTTTACTTGTCCTGTTGTCGATAGCGACGGAGTAGCGACGGGGGACATGTATGGATTTCTTATTTTTTCATTCCGCCCTGTTATTAAAAGGGATCAATTAAGGTGTAGCGGCGATAGATTTGGATGGGGAAACACTTTCGCTATACCTAAAGATGTCATGGACCTTTTCGCAGATCTAGATTGTCTCAAATATGCTAAAGAAATAGTAGATCTGGGACCAGAGGCAGACGAATTTGACGTAGTAAATCAAAAATATAACTATACTAATGTTCTTACGGAATTCAGAAATGGAACAGAAGTCCAAAAACCTTTTGATTATTTTAAATCTGTATTCATTGATCATAAATACAATGCGGCCTTGTTTGGTCCTTTCTCTTCGAAAAGCGGACTTCAACCCCAAAGGATCGAGCAGAATACACGAATGCTTGATAGGGAGGCTGTATTAAAGAGAGGAAGTGCCACCAATTATAACTTATCAGTAGGGGGGCGCGGTCTTCCAGAAGGAGAGGGGAGTGATGACGAAAGACTTAATGATGATAATGTTACAAGGGATTACGGTGCGTGGGCAAAAAACTCACTAGTAAGGTGGGACGAATTAGCTATTCCTTTAACTCATTATGTCTATAATCCCAATGTAAGAAGATGTTTTGTAACTCTTAATGTCACCAATCTTAGTGATACATTAGTCAAGGAGGTAGACAATGTTCAGGGGGCCGACTCCGAAAATAATGATTTAAAAATAGGAACAAAGTTTCCCAGTGTTTTAAATATAAAAGTGGAGACGGGAAGGGTCGGCAGAGATGGAACAGAGGAGCCTCAACGTAGCCATACTTATAGAATAGTAGCCTTAGTTGAAGGGGCTACATTAATTGATATAGGAAATCCCGATTACAAAGCAGATGAAGATAAGGAGTATGTGGTATCCTTAGATGGCAGAACTAATTTAGCAATGCCTTTCGAGTTGCCTCAGGCCGTAACCACAAAACAGATTTCATTAAACGCTGAAGGGACAGAGGGAATTCAAGCTGACAGTATTGATCAAGATAGCGTAGAGAAAAGATATATTAGAGTAACAAAATTATCTTATGAGACTAATTCGGTTTTGTTGTCTAAAGATGTTGCACTAGATAAAATCACAGAAATTATTGACGTTGATTTACCGTATCCTTTTTCCGCAATTATTGGCACAAAGCTTGATTCGCGAGCTTTCGGAGCTATTCCTGCACGAAGTTTTGATTGCAAATTAAAAAAAGTTAAACTTCCAAGCAATTATTTTCCTCAAAATGATGATGGTCGAGATAAGAGGTATTGGAATAGCAAAGTTAATTATAATAACGTTTCCGACGAAACTAAATTAGTTTATCGCGGAGATTGGAATGGAACCTTTCACGATGAATTACAATGGACAGACAACCCTGCATGGATTTTATATGATCTGCTGACTAACCAAAGGTATGGGATGGGATCTCATATTGAGCAAGATATTATTAATATATGGCAGCTCTATGAGATAGGCCGATTTTGTGACTCGGTAAATGAGGAAGGTATTTTTGAAGGAGTAACTGATGGGAGAGGAGGATTAGAACCTCGATTTTCTTGCAATGTTGTTTTTGATCAGGGGGAAAAAATCTACGACGCAATTACTACTATTTGTGGTATTTTTAGAGGGAGGGCGTTTTTTGCAAATTCCGAAATTAACTTTGTTGATGATCGTCCCAGAAGCCCTATTAATTTATTTACTAATGAATCCGTTAAAGATGGCATGTTTTATTATGCCAATAATAGAAGGGACGAACAATTCAATACAATTGAAGTGGGATTCAAGGACCGTTTTGATAATTTTGCCCCCAAAATAGAAGTCATAGAAGATGAGGAGGATATTAGACAGAGGGGTATTTTTAAGAAAAGAATTGAAGGGGTAGGGATTACTTCTCGGGCTATGGCAAGAAGGGTGGGGCAGCATCAAATTTTCTCAAAGATTACAGAGAATCAAACAGTAGCCTTTACGGCAGGATTGGAAACCCTCTTGTGTCAGCCTGGAGATCTCATCACTATTGAGGACGAATTAAAAACCAATAAAACTAATTTTGGTAAAGTTTTAGCGGTAAACCTAGACGACGAAACAATTCGCTTAAGTAATACTTTTGTTAAGGCGGATATGACGGGCAGGTTAACTATTTTTAATCCCACTGGGCGTAATACCCTCTCCAATATGGAGGAGGAAGCCATAACGATTAAGCAGCGTTATGACTCATTTACTATAACTGGAGATGCTGATCCTGATGGTGATATGTGGGCATCGGGCCATACTTCTTTTACAGGAGAATACGGATTCTCTGGCTATATAGATGGATACCCTCAGGTAAACAGAAACGAAGACGTTGAGAACGAGACTCGTTTCGAGGAATACGCACTCTATACGGGGGCGGGAGTTGATTATACATGGGATTATCCTTATCTATATTTTGAAACGGGAGTCACTGGTTGGGTCTTCGCTTCGGGGATAGGTAATACGGACACTCTTGGAGGACTTCCTGATGCTCGCGCTCTCTATTCAGGGAATTTTATTTCCACATGGACTGGAATGCAAACCTTGGAGGGATTCGGGACTGGAGAAATAACAGTGCTTGATATGGATGAACTTGATCACAGGACGGCTTCGACTAATCCATCAGATACTGCTTTTTTCTCGGGCTTTGATGAATCTTCTTTTTTACCACAAACCGTAACTCAAGGGGTCGTTAATCCTGAAATCCCTACGTTAGTATCACCAGATCAAATGGCGATTTTAAATGTTACTGGAAATATTTTTTACACACCCGAACAACTAGAAGCTTCGGGATTAAATCCTTATGGTAGTTTAATATCAGGCGTAGATAAGCCTGAGCTATTACCTTTTGTGAAATTAGGAAGCCCTGCGAAATTTGAAATCAGAGATGCTAGTCCGTTTATTTATAAAGTTGTTTCTATGAAGGAGGAGGAGGTGAACCAATATTTGGTAAGCGCCACTAAATATGAGACAGGGAAATTTAAACTTATTGAAGACAATATCAGCATCGAACAGGAGGTTAATACCTACAGCTATCAAAGCGCTCAAACTATCAATGGGATAACTTACACAACTCTAGATACCCCAGTTATAGATCATGTATATACAGGTATTCCTGATCCAGTTACCCAAACTTTTAATATTACAGGATCTTGGGGCGCAATAGATAACTCAACAGGCTATAATGTTATTCTTACCCACCCCAATGGACAAACCATAGATACAGCAACCACCTTTACAGGATACTCTTTTACAGGGCTAAATCAAGTAGGTGTATTTAATTACAGTGTTAATGCATTAGGAAACAAAGCTGCCAGTTTAACTAACGCCTATTTTGATTCTCAATACGACACTTCAGGACTATTTATAGTGTATGATGAATTATTTATTAACAGTGCTAATTTTCTTGATCGAATAGAAATTTTAAATTAAAAAAAAATGGACGCTAGCTACTTTCCTATAAAGATCGACCCCGAGAATGGGGCTTGGGCTTATTGCTCAGGCGCTCAAGCGTATGGCACAGGGTCGTCAGGTGTCGGGGGAGTGTGGAATACTGAAGCTAGCGCCACCAATTGGACGGGGATGGAATTTATCCATATTGTCGTTCCGTCGGGAGGAACAGCCTTCCCAAGCACTTACACGACCCCCCCAGCCGATTATTATATTTCATCAGGAACTACTATTGGTGGATCTACTCCTAATGGAGATGTTAGGGTAAATGCTACTGGTTTTGTTGAGGCGGTATACTGGCCTACGGGAGAGTCGGTAAGGTTACCTCGCGATACTGTGATGTCGGGTGCTTGTTATGCAGTTGGCGTGGGAACTACTACCCCTTATTTTACTGGCCTTGTTGGGGTGGGAACGACTTCGGCATCGAGTTTTTATACAGGGTATTTTAAAACAAGAAATTTCTACACTTTTGACACGAATTTCGAGACGGATACGGGAGATTTAACCCTTTGGACTTCTGGTAGTGGGGTTTGGTTAGGCCGAGACCTAAGCCTACAGATGAGTGCTGTAGATAGAATGGGAGCAAGTGTCACGACCACCGCGCAGTGGGAACAAAGCCCTTTTCTTAGCGGCAATAAGATAAGCGTATTAAATTCCACAGGAGCGGTTGCGCTTGCAAATTGGAAAGAAACCCAAGATTCGGTTATAACTTTTACAGAGCAAGATAATTTAAATATATTTAAAACCTTTCAAAAGGATGTCGGTTTTAAAATTGAAACTATTGATCAAGATGGAACCTCTTCTCATACCAGTTATTTTTATGCTTATTCAAATAGCATTTATGGAAGTGACGTAATTGTAGCAGATGCTAATGGAGTATATCTTAATCAATCATACGCAGATCTTGGCCTTCCTGATACCTCCTCCATCGCTTCTGAATTTGACCGACTAGACGCTAGAAATTATTTTAATAATCAGCCGATAAGTGGGGTCAGTGGGTCAGGTGTAAGGGATTCTGTAAATTTCCAAGTTGGGAGCCTCTATCCTCTCCCAGATAAAGCCGATTATGAGTCAGCACAAATTCATTTTTTCGGCGTAACGAGTGCGGAGCTTGACGGAGACGGCGACTTTCAAACTAGTGAACAAAACCTTTTGGGTAGTTTCTGGCTAGAAAATGGCCCACAGTTTACCATTAGTAATCTCTCAGGAGGACAGGATTACTCTTATAAGTGGTATATAGATAGCTCTGCGGGTATAGATATGCAGACCCCTCAGGGGGATAATCAATTTGCGGTTCAAGGAAGTATTAAAAAGGTTGATTCCAAACAGTTAGGAATAGATACCCTTTTTAATGTGGGAGATCAATCCGTCATCGGTAATATGGTGATTAGCGGAGAAGGTTCAGGTTACATAACGGGTAACTGTTTAACCATTGGACCCCCAACATATGATTATCCTTATGCTATTCATACTCACCAAGGAAAGGTGGGTTTGGGAACCAGTAACCCTAGTTACACTCTTGACGTAAATGGTGATGTAGGAGGAACAGGAGACGGTGATCGCATTACTTTAAATGGCACTCCTTATTTACTTTCGGGAGACTCTCCAGCAGAGACTCAAAATCTACAAGATGTTACTACACAAGGTAACACTACCAACCAAGGTATAGAGATAACGGCGGGAGGATTAATACTTAATGATTATATTACTCACTATGGAGACGCTGATACTTATTTTGGTTTCAATACC
>TARA_R110002110_G_scaffold359443_1_pt1 | contig 13393 bp, 10 predicted proteins | sample TARA_R110002110 | Tara Oceans TARA_R110002110 (sample SAMEA4397330) | marine metagenome | biome: Polar Biome; feature: [SRF] surface water layer (ENVO:00010504); material: water (ENVO:00002006), including particulate matter (ENVO:01000060) such as... | depth 5 m
CTGGGGGGCAATCGAGCCATTGAGCCGCAAGAGATTTACCGGATTTTCGGGCGAGGTCCCAAATCCCCCGAAAATGATCTGGCTCTCTACGACCCCGATGAGAACCATGGCGAGACCGTTATGCGCTGGTGCGCCCGATGGACCGAGTTGTCGAATGAACCCGCTCTTCTTCAGGTGGGATACGGCCTGCTGGCCTGGGCTCAAGCTCCGGCCTTCACTCATGCAACGGTTGCGGATCTCTTGCTTCTTGGAGACCGGATGGCGCGGGCCGCCGGTCTCATACAATCCGCACCTCTGGCGCTCGCGACCGGTGTACGCCGAACCAAGTGGCGTCCATTGAGCGTCACTACAGATGAATTCTTTCTTGTAGATTTTCTGCAGGCGGTTGAAGCAACCGCTCGGGTCGGCATGCACCAGTTAGATGAGGTGGAACTTTGGCGGGAGCGGGCAGGGCACCACCTTGACACTCGCCGCCGATCCTCCGGCATATCTCAGGTCTTGGATCTGGTCGCGGCGAAGGGCGTGGTTTCTGCCAGGTCGATTGCTGACGATGCTGGCATGACCGTTCAGTCCGCCGCGAGGCTTTGCAATGAGCTGACCACAAGTGGGTTGCTCAGAGAACTAACAGGGCAGAGGCATTTCCGCATCTGGGGGAGGGGGTAAGCTTGATTCGGACGTCACGGTTGTCTTCAAAGCCACAAACCCGCTTCATTGTAGCTGAATTAGATATTCGCGAACGCGCTTTCGAGAGCAACCAAGCTGGTTCAGTTTCCGGTGGCTGGCTTTACATTGTGAATATTAACGTCCGGTCGGTTGAAATCGAATTAGAAGAACATCTCTGAATGCTCTCTGGCCGATATGCCAAGGGCCCGATGGTTGAAGCAGCAAAGGTGTCACCTGATGGGCCTGAAATCACAAAGGAATTTTGGCGGAATGGCTATGTGGAGTTCGTGTTTGTAACTTGGTAACGAGTTTACTGCTGTTGAGAAACATAATTGCGAGGGGGATGGTCAATTGTGTCATAGGCAGGCGCCACATTCCCCACTGAAATATAGGCATGAGTCTCCGCCAGATTAATCCGGGCTAATGATCTCTTGATCGTCTCAACTATTTTGTGAGAACTCAATACTGCGCTCCGGTCATATCGAGAATTTTCTGCATTCTGGGCGATACCAAATCCGGTCCAGACGCTTGTGTAGGCATCCGGCGGTCCCTCAACGCGTGACTGTGTGTTGCAGCTCAAAACCGAAAATCAGCTGTGCTTGTCCCTATAGAAAGTAGTTGAGGCATCAGGCCCTCTTTTTCGAAAGAGCCCAGTCATCCCCCATTTGGGTGATGAATTGAGGTCTGCCTTAATCCATTTTCATCCTTTAGTTTGGATCTGGGTCATTTGTGGGTGGGGTACTATGAGTTTTCAAGATATTTTTCAGCGACATCAGGCGGCATTGCTTAGTTCTGCGGCACTTGCGTTAGGCTTGTTTGTCCGTCGTCAGGTATTTTGGGACAGAAGGCAGCCTGACGTAGTGAGAGTTTTGCTCATCTGGTTTCAGTTAAGCAGCGGATTTAGCATGCTGCAAGCGCCTTAGTTTCATCGTCTGCCTTTTGATCTTCTCCCTTTCAAGCAGAATGGTTTGTCCGCGTCCAGATGTGCCGCCGGCGGTTCCAGAGACAGAGACAGCCGATACACTTGAATTGACAAACTCTTTTGAACCTCGGGACGAGCAAGACGGAAATGAGCCTGCCGCAAGTTGGAGTTGGGTTCGGTGGGCTTTCCTAATCGTGTCTTCCTCAGCAGCAGTTTTTTGGGGGGTCGAAGCCGTTTTCAATCGCCGTGAAACAGTGGTTCGCGATAAACCGGAGTTTCGACGAGCTTTGGAGATTGTAAATCCGCTGGTCTTCCTTGGTAACCCTTCTCCTCGGGGAGTTAAACGATATCGTAATCGAATGCGTTATCTGGCAATGCGATTACGGTCAAGCGAACCGGAAAGCTCGCTTGTGGAAGATTGCTTAGATTGGATTGATAATGCAATTCGGGGTGACTTGAGTAACGTTGTGGACCGAGAAAATTCAGCGCACCAAGCTTCGGTCCGTGAGGCACCGCTAGTGCTCTGGGGGCACTGGAAGTTCTTGATCGCTCATTGTTTGATCTTTCCCCACAGGGGCTGCACGAAAGAATAGGTGCTTCCGATATTTATGAATCAAGTGCCGAAACAGGAGTGTTGCAGCCCTCCTGGCAGCAGACGGAGGCAAATAGGGTTTGGAAGCAGGTGATGCAGTTATATCAGGATGACCTCGCGGGTGAATGGCCAACAATTGAAGAAATATCTACCTACATGAACTTGATTGGGAAGTTTACATTGTCTTGAGGCGAGGCATGCTCATAGTTACTACTGTGCTCTCGGGAGAGCTGATCTGTGTTGGGATCAAATCGACAAGGCCAATATGCCTTCTCTCTAAGCATTCAATCGAGGTTACACCGTCATGTCATCGACGTCGAGTTTTGGAACAGGAATTGTGTTTCTGATTGGTCCTGTCTGTTGCACCTAGCTGCCGTTGCTAGTTTTCTTTTCGACAATTGCAATGTTTGTCCGACTGACGTCATAGCCTTTTGCTAGACGTCCCCACTGGTTCAGCGCTGACTTAGCTTTCTCAATGATCTGATCAATAGTGGTGCGGCTTATCTTGGCGCCTTCACCCAATTTGACCAGGTGCTCAATGCCCGGGCTCTTCCCCTCACCCATCACCATCGTGCTTTGTTCTCCTCCTGGTCCGGATGAGAACGTCAGGTCGTAGGCCGGGGAGAGTTTCCAGTCACCTGCTTCGTTCATCAGGAATGTGAAGTTTTTGCTGTGGTCATCGCGGTTGTGAGCCAGCACGTTGAAGACGGCGAGGCGGAACATTTTCTCCACTTCTCTCACGTCGCGGGTGACAACCTCAGTCAGGGTGAGAAGGTCTTCATAGTCCAGAGAGGGTGTTCTGAAATCAGAATGCAGCAGACCACAAGCGGTGTGTGCATGAAGGCGCTGCTTACCATTTCGATCAAAGCGCTTGGTCGCAAAATAGCCGGGACCATTTTCAGCAGGGAAGAGATGGGTTGGCATCATCTCTAGGCCTGCTTCTTTGGCCATGAGCGAATAGACATGTTCAATCGCGCCCGCATCATCTCCGTCAGTACTGTTACTAAACTTGACGAGCCAATGCTCAAAGTCCTCGGGTAGGTTATGTTCAGAGTTGAGAATGTTCTTGCGGTTTGCGTCTACGCCAATAACAGCCTTTGGTCTTGCACCTGCGGACGAGCCATTCAGTGCGAGAAGCTCTTGGAGAACGTCTTCGGCTTCTCCACTCAAAACTTCCTGCGTTTGTGCCGCCAGAACATCAAGGTTGAGCGACGCATTCGGATGTTGCGCGCTGTAGTCGGGTTCATAGACGAGTGCCCCAATGCCGGTCAGACCAACATGTGCAAGTCTGTCTAGCGGAGAGATGTCGCCGACCAGAATGCCCTTGCTGCGTAAGAGGCGGTCGAAAAGCAAACGGCCCCAGCCATCAGGCAAGCTGTCATTAAAGACGCCTGGTAAGTCTTCAAACAAAGTCGGGTCGAAGGTCTTCAGGTCAGATTCCGGGGGCAATCGGAGAGGGGAGATGTTGAGCCCGGTTTTGAGGAAGGTCGCATCGTACTCAAAATAGATCTTACCCTCGCGATTGGCCAAGCGCCCAACGGGTAGCGTGCCGTCACCAAAGTCGAGGCCGACTTTGAGCTCAGTTAAAGAGATGTAGTTCTTCATTTGCGCCAGCCCCGTTTGGGAAGCGTTGGCTTCTTGTCTTCTAAGACATCATCTATGGATGAGAATTCAGGCGTGGTGGGCTCCGCAGCGGCCACAAACTTCTCTAGGCTTCCCAACGCCATCGAGAGCTTTAGGAATGACTCCAGCGAGATAAGCCCCTTTTGCTCAAACTTCCGCAATGTTGGCAGGCTAACCCCGGATCGTTCTGCAAGCCCCGCTTGGGTTAAGCCTAATGCCAAGCGTTGAGAGCGCAGGTGTTCTGCCAGCTTCGCTTGTGCCTTCGATATGGTTATTAGTGATATCAATGTGTTATTTAACGCTATTTATGATCTATATATCATATCATAGTATTACTTGATGGGAAATGCAAAGTTTATTTTATCTCATAGAAGGCAAGCTATCTAAAAGAGGCTCTATAAAAGAGCAGAAAAAGTTTCTGTAAGGGGGCCAATACGAACCCCTCGAAAATCACCCCAAAAGGGGCCAAAACTTACACACTTTGCTACACAGTCACATTTTGTGTGCGAAATATCCTTTGCAAATCAATAGGATAAAGTAAGTGTGTTTCGGCTCATAACCTGAAGGTTATAGGTTCAAATCCTATCCCCGCAACCATAGAAAAGCCCTTGGTGCTTCACGCATCAGGGGCTTTTTGCTGTTCGGCTACCTACGGGCGTTGGGTGAAAAACCTGAGGGTCGTAGCTTTTTGTGCGCCGTATTCCATTTATACAATTGAAGTTGAAGGGAAAGTTCAGAGGGGTGATTTTGATTGGCGATCAGAAACACTTACACACCTACTACACATTCTGAATCGGTATGAGCGAGAGCTCGGCTTGATTGGGACATGAATGCGCATTCTCGGAGATATTGCTCAACTCCGCCTTGCAATAGTGGTGGTAAAGAAGCACGCGCGCCGCTATTCAGATTGATCTTGATTGCATTCCTTCGCTGCATCATTCAAGTTGGGAATGCCATGTTTAGCATCACAAAATTGCGCCATCTGATTGCAGTTGATCGCGCGGGGTCAATTACTGCGGCTGCGAAGTCGCTGAATGTCACGCAATCGTCGGTGACGAAAAGTGTCGCTGAAATCGAGCGAGAAATTGGATACTCGATTTTTGACCGCAAGGCGAGGGGCGTTGTCGCAACAGACGATGGCCGTGAGTTTATCAGTCGCGCGGCTCGGATCGTGTCCGACATGCAGATGCTTATTTCGGATGCCAAGGCAGGTAGCCAGGCACGCGAGGCGGTTTTTCGAATTGGTGTGTGCCCATCCTCAATTGAAGGTCTGCTTAACAGAGCCCTCAAGGAGATGATCCGCAAGAACCCTGATCTGTGTATTCATCTGATCTCAATCCCAGTAGAGCGTGGCCTGAAAATCCTTCGGCGAGGTGACATAGATGTACTTGTGGGGCCAGAGGAAGTTCTTGCGAGAGAGCCTGACTTCACTACAGAGCCTGTGGGCAGTTTGCATGCCGCGCTGTTTTGTCGGAAGGGTCATCCGCTCGCTAAGAAAAAGAAGCTCAAAAAGAAAGATCTCACTGAATATTCGATCATTACACCAGATCTTGTGAGTACCTACGCGGACAGTTTGCGTGATCTTTATGAGAACATAGGGGCTGACCCAGAGCGGCACCTCTACGTCGTTGAGAGTTTCCCCATGGTTGCTGATATCGTTGGCGCGACGGATTTGCTGGCGACGGTGGGCCGGGGCTACGCCGACACAAGCGCATTCCGCTCGCGGTTTACCCGATTGGAGATTGACGTTTTTGAGCCAATGGCACTTTGTTGTGGCTACCGCTCTACACGTCTACCCAACCGTTCTATCCGGTCATTTCTGTCTGCGTTGGCCGACCATTCTCCGGCTTAGCCTTCTCTTATAGGTATTCCAAAAATGAATAACAATAGACACTATCGCATTTGACTTTATGTGTGGTGGGCGCATCCTTTAGCCATTCGTGGAAACTTAGATTAGGCGAAAAGCATATGTCCACAAAATTGTCTGAGCGGGTCTTTGTAGTCGGCGTCGGCATGATCCCCTTCACAAAGCCTGGTGCATCTTTGCCCTATGATGAGATGGGGGCCACCGCAATCCGGCTCGCGCTCGAAGACGCAGGTACGTCGTATTCTGAAGTGCAACAAGCCTATGCCGGATATGTGTATGGCGATTCAACGTGCGGACAGAAGGCGCTGTATCACGTTGGCATGACGGGAATTCCCGTGGTGAACGTCAATAATAATTGCTCCACGGGCTCGTCTGCGTTGTTCCTGGCGCGTCAGGCGATCCAACATGGCGCCGCAGACTGTGCTCTTGCGGTCGGCTTTGAACAAATGACCCCAGGGGCGCTTGGGTCTATCTTTGAAGATCGCCCGAGTCCGTTTGATGACTTTGACGCAAGCTGTGATGAGCTGGTTGGGCAAGGTGAGATACCACTGGCGCTTCGGTATTTTGGCGGTGCAGGTCTTAGTCACATGGAAAAGCACGGCACCACGCTGGAGGATTTTGCGAAAATCCGTGCGAAGGCAAGTCGTCATGCAATGAATAATGACCTCGCTGTCTTTCGTAACGAAGTGACGACCGAAGAAGTCATGCAGGCTAAGGACATGTGGCCTGGAGTGATGACGCGGTTGATGGCTTGCCCGCCAACATGCGGCGGTGCGGCAGCGGTCTTGGTGTCTGAAAGCTATGCAAAGAAATACGGGCTTCGCATGGATGTAGAGCTTAAAGCTCAGGCAATGACAACAGACTATGCAAGCACATTCGAAGCAAAAGATATGATGCAGCTCGTTGGATACGACATGACGGCTGACGCAAGCAAGCAAGTGTATGAGGCGGCAGGAATTGGTCCTGACGATCTTGATGTGGTCGAGCTGCATGACTGCTTCGCACACAATGAGCTGATTACCTATGAGGGCCTCGGGCTCACACCAGAAGGTAGTGCGCAGAAATTTATCGCAGATGGTGACAACACCTATGGTGGGAAGATTGTCACAAATCCATCAGGGGGGCTGCTCTCCAAGGGGCATCCACTTGGGGCGACGGGGCTCGCACAGTGCTATGAACTGACGCACCAACTGCGCGGAACGGCGGGCGCACGGCAGGTTGACGGTGCGGGCACTGCGCTTCAGCACAATCTTGGTCTTGGCGGTGCATGCGTCGTGACGCTGTATCAGTCTGCTTAGGAGAATTTTTTGATTGATCGCAAATATATTGGACATTCATATCCTCCACTTGTTGTGGATGTTGAGAAGGGACAGCTCACCTTTTTTGCTAAAGCAACTGGGGAGATGAATCCTGTTTACACGGATGTTTCGGCTGCACAGGCAGCAGGATATCGTGAGTTGCCAGCACCGCCGACCTTCGCATTCTCGCTAAACTTGGTGAAGCCAGACCCATTTGCTCAATACATCGAGATGGGGATTGACCTTGGCAAGGTGCTACATGCGGAACAGTCGTTTGAGTATCTCGAACCGATCTGTGCAGGTGACACAATTACTCTCCAAGACAAAGTGACTGACATCTTTGAGAAAAAGGGTGGAGCACTAGAGTTTCTTGTCACAGAGACTACCGCTACCAATCAGCACGGGGCCTCAGTCGTAAAGATGGTGTCGACCACCGTCGTGCGTAACGGTTGAGGAAATAGTCATGACACAATCAGTACTTGAAAAGATTGAAGTCGGAATGGAAATTCCCATTCTGAAAAAATCGCCGATTACCCGCACCACGCTTGCGCTATTTTGTGGGGCGTCCGGTGATCACAACCCGATGCACGTTGATAGTGATTTCGCAAAAAAAGCAGGGATGCCAGATGTCTTTGCGCATGGAATGTTATCCATGGCCTATCTGGCACAGGCGTTGACCAATTGGGTTCCCCAAGCTGCAATTCGATCCTATGGCACCCGGTTTGGTGCGATTACACACCTCAACGATGAAATCAGCTGTAGCGGGAAGGTCGTAGATGTGTTCGAGGAAGCTGGTGAACGCAGAGCTCGATTGGAAATTACCGCAGTGAATCAAGCGGGCGAAACGAAACTTCAGGGCACTGCCGTCGTTTGCGTCGACTGAATACGACTACATAGGAACAAGAACATGCCAACGAGTAAACTTCGGTTCGACGACAGAGTCGTTATTGTTACAGGTGCGGGAAACGGCCTTGGTAAATCTCACGCATTGGATTTCGCCAAACGCGGTGCGCGCGTTGTTGTCAATGATCTAGGTGGGACCACGGCTGGAGGGGGGCGCGATACTTCAGTTGCGCAATCGGTCGTGGATGAGATCAAGGCCGCTGGCGGTGACGCCGTCGCGAACGGCGACAGCGTGGAAGATGGTGCCCGTATTGTCGAAGCCGCTATGGATACATTTGGCCGAATTGATGCGGTCATAAATAATGCTGGGATCCTACGCGACTCTACATTTCACAAGATGAGCGATGAAGATTGGAAATTGATCCAGAAAGTCCACCTCGGAGGATCTTATGCGGTTACACGCGCAGCTTGGCCGCATATGCGTGCAGCGGGTTACGGCCGCGTGATTATGACAGCATCGGGTGCAGGGATTTACGGAAACTTCGGACAAGCCAACTATTCCGCAGCAAAACTCGGCCTCCATGGGATGGCGCAGACGCTTGCGATTGAAGGCCATAGCAAAGGAATTCAAGTCAATACGATTGCGCCCATTGCTGCCTCAAGGCTAACCGAAACGGTCATGCCGCCCGCTATGTTGGAAGGTCTGAAGCCTGAGCTTGTCACACCGTTGGCCATTCTGCTGTCACACGAAGACAGCGAGGAAACGGGCCAATTGTTTGAAATTGGCGGCGGGTGGGTCTCTCGACTTCGTTGGGAACAAACCCAAGGCGCCCGGTTTGATCCAAAGACAGGCTTTAGCGCGGAAAATCTATCGGACAGTTGGGACCAAGTTCAATCTTTTGAGGGGGCGATTCACCCCAAAGACATTTCAAACACTCTCAAAGTCGTTGGGGAGATCATCGGAGTTGATCTTGCTTTAGCAAAGCAGTGATCAGGACTTAAAAATTTTGGCAATAGCTGGGGAGATAGCCGATGACCGACAAGGAGCAACAGAGAGACGCAAATGCAGTAGCGTCACCGGACACCGCCACAGGTCTTGGTCTGTTCGGTATGACGCAGCCTTTGAGAGCAGCGGCAGCCAGCACACCCAATAACATCGCCACGCGTTGTGCAGGACGTAAACAGTCTTGGAAAGCGGTGCATTCCAACGTTATGCGTCTCGCAGGAGGATTGCGGAATTTGGGTGTGTCTGAGGGAGACCGGGTAGCCATTCTTGCTCTCAACTCCGACCGGTATACTGAGTATCAGTTTGCAGTCTGGTGGGCTGGTGCTGCCGTCGTGCCTATGAATGTCCGATGGTCCGCTGCCGAAAATGCCTATTCACTGAATGATTCAGGTGCAGAAGTCCTGTTTGTGGATAAAGCATTCGTACCCATGATTTCAGCCATACAGACTGCAGCAGGCAAACTGCGCCATATTATTTTCCTTGATGATGGCGATGTGCCGGATGGTTTGCTCAGCTACGACAAACTGATTGCTGGCAGCGAGCCAATTGAAGATGCGTCTCGGTTCGGCGAACACCTTGCGGGTCTATACTATACTGGTGGTACAACGGGCTTTCCCAAAGGAGTGATGCTGCCGCATCGCGCGCTTTGGTACAATGCGTTGATGGCCTCGAAGGTCTGCAACATGAACGCAGAAGACATTTGCCTTCATGCTGCACCTATGTTCCACCTAGCAGATGGCACCATGTCCACAGGCATCTCCGTTGTTGGTGGTGAGCACGTCTACATGCCGATGTTCGACCCCGAGCAGACAATGGAGATGATTGAGAGACACGAAGTAACCCATGTGTTGCTCGTTCCAACCATGTTGGCGATGATGATGCAACTGCCAAGCTTCGAGCCATCGAGGCTGAGTTCCTTGAAAGTTTTGCTGTATGGCGCATCACCTATGCCAGAGGGCGTGCTGCGGGAAGCGCTGACAAAGCTCCCGCATGTCAATTTTGTGCAAGGATATGGGCAGACTGAACTTGCCCCCTTCGCGACGGCACTCTCTCCGTCCTACCATGTACTTGATGGGCCAATGTCCACCAAGTTGCGATCGGCTGGTCGTGCCGCCCCAGGGCTGGAAATCCGCATCGTTGACGAAAACAAGAAAGACGTGACCCCGGGTTCTGTTGGGGAGATCGCAGTCAAGAGCCCGGGTGCCATGTTGGGGTATTGGAACCTGCCGGAACAGACTGCTGATACGCTTCAGAATGGCTGGGTGTTCACTGGCGACGGTGGTTACAGGGATGAAGATGGTTTCATTTTCATTGTCGATCGTATGAAAGACATGATCGTAACGGGCGGGGAGAATGTATTTTCTGCGGAAGTAGAGAGTGCGATATCCACCCATCCGGCCATTGCAGAGGTGGCCGTTATTGGCATTCCTGCGGAGAAATGGGGTGAGGCTGTGCATGCCATTGTCGTACTTCGCGATGGAATGAGCGCGAGTGAAGCAGACATCATCTCTCATTGCAAGGATCGAATTGCCAACTACAAGCTGCCGCGTAGCGTCACCTTCCGTCACGAAGCTTTGCCACTTTCAGGCGCGGGGAAGGTTTTGAAACGTAGCCTCCGAGAGCCTTTCTGGGAAGGTCATGGGAAGAATGTCGCGTAAGCATCCAAGATATGATGGAGCAGTTTGCAAGACGGAAATATTCTATTTTGGAAAAGGTTCTGGCTATGAATGAAAACGCTTCGTGGACTGCCTCTTGGATGGAGGAAGAACATGTTCTTCTCCAACAGTCAGTCAGAAAGTTCTTTGCTGAGGAGCTGGTCCCAAATTTGGATCGCTGGCGCAATGCTGGAATCGTAGACCGTGAGATGTGGCTCAAGGCAGGAAACGCTGGCTTCCTCGGCGCGTCGGTACCCGTCGAATATGGGGGGTCTGGTGGCACAGCGGCCTTTGATGTTGTTATCGCTTACGAACAGGCTCGAGCAGGCGACAGCGGATGGGCATGGGGTGTCCACAATATCTGCACGCACTACATTCTGGGTTATGGGACCGAAGAGCAAAAGACGCGCTGGCTACCAGGGCTTGCCTCCGGGGAGATAGTTCCCGCAATCGCTATGACCGAACCTGGAACGGGTTCAGATCTGCAGGCGGTAAAAACGTATGCTGAGAAAAGCGGTGACGATTATGTAATCAACGGCTCCAAAACATTTATATCAAACGGACAAGCAGCCGACATCGTGATCGTGGTGGCGAAAACAGATAAGGCTGCTCGCGCCAAAGGTATTTCGTTGGTCGTTGTGGAGACGGAAAACTGCAAAGGGTTTATGCGCGGTCGAAATCTCGAAAAAATTGGCATGAAAGGTCAGGATACATCTGAACTTTCTTTCGATGATGTGCGGGTCCCATCCTCCAATCTCCTGGGTGGCAAGGAGGGCCAAGGCTTCATTCAACTGATGTCCCAATTGCCGTGGGAAAGGCTGCAAATTGGCGTCGGTGCGTTGGGCGCTTCAGAAATGATGGTCGATGAAACGCTGAGCTATGTGAAGGAACGAAAAGCCTTCGGTCAACGTTTGATGGATATGCAGAACACCCGGTTCAAACTCGCGGAAGCGAAAACAAAACTGGAGGTCACCCGGGCGTTCATTGATCAATGTGTCGAAAAACTGGTCCGAGGAGACCTCGATGCGGCAACCGGGTCGATGGCAAAATGGTGGGGGTCGCAGATCCAGTGCGAAATCGCTGATGAATGCCTTCAGCTCCACGGTGGATACGGCTACATGATGGAGTATCCGATTGCGCGTGCATATGCCGATGCAAGGGTCCAAAAAATCTACGGTGGGGCCAATGAAATTCAAAAGGAGCTAATCGCACGCTCTATGGACGCAGAAGCGAAATAGACCAGGTTACGTTGCACAACAATCCGCATTTGTGGGCTCCTGTATGGAAGGTGATGGGCGAGGTTCTTCCAGTGCGAGCGTTGGCGGTAGGTTCTCTCTTGTCCGCATCTGGTTGATGTGGACGCCTCCTAAGCCAGTTGGTGTACTGGTATTGACCAACCGAATCTTCGCATTTCTCGGCTACCATGCAACCTAAAAGGTATGTCTGACTAGTCGCAGCTGAAAGAATGTCATTTCGCTTTTTGGCTCGTGTGGATTCTCGCCATACGTTCGGTCCACTGACCTTATCAGGATTCTTTGCTAGCTTCTCTAGCTGTTTGGCGATTTGCTGCCAGCTTCGCTTTCATTGTTGTTTGTCTGAGGGGTATAGCCTGAGGTAGCGAAAGTCTTTGTGTGCTCCTTGTTGCAACCCGATGAAAGCCACCGGAATGTGTCCAAGAACGCTTGCTGAAGCCCAGTGGAAAGCTTTCGATAGCAAGATAGAAGCTCCTCTTCTTCCAGGACAATTTTGTTGATTTCGCTCACTTCTAAACGCCCCATATTTAGGTCCATCCTGGACCAATTCTTTTCCCTTGCTGCCCAGGCCGGGTGGCCGGGCAACAATGAGTTTATAGCATTGTACACACAGTGAAGCGGGCCTCCGAGGAAGCCCATTGCGCCTGACCTTAGTGCGCGGCTCTTGCCGCGTCGGACGCTCGTAATTTGTGGGCTGCTATTCCTGGCAGCTCGGCTGAACTGCCAGCGCAAACTGCTTCGTTTGTTTCTGTGGGTCAATCAGAAACTATCGTTAATGCTCGTGAATTTCATATAGGACGGTCTCTCCTCATTGAGGCCGCTATTGTCTCAATGTAGAATGCTTATCGTCTAAGGTATCAATCTCAGACCATTCACTTCTTGCCGAGCTGCGCTTAAGCCATCAACACTCAGTCATCAAAGTTTCAGCGGATATTTTTGACATTCTGTCAGATGATTTCTCAGGCGCAGACCTCATTGGACCGGGGCTAAGTGGATTTCCGGTGTTGGGTTTTCTTCTTCCTGGATCTGTTTAAGGCTTGTTTCATGTGTTCGTAAGCCGGGGGACGCGGCCGAACCTGTTTTGTTGGATCGACAGAATTGGATCTGTGCTCATTTCTGAATTGCCGCGATCCGTCTCATCACCGTCGGACTGAATGCAAAGAACCTTTGTCAGTCGGCACCCCCTTCAATCTACGGCCCTGCATTTTTTTCCTGGGCAAGAGCCCATTCCTCGCGGAACAAAAAAGGCCGGTCCTTGATCCTCCGTTGCGCTGCGGCCGCCACATGTCGAAGAAACATGAAGGCGGTTCCGGGAGCCCCTTGTCCTGCTATGACGGTATGGCATCAGCCAGGGAGAAAGGCTCGCTGGCAAAATCAAAGGATCAATCCACTGGCTTCTATCAGTTATGTCACAAAACAATCAGACGGTTCTCTCACCGGCACCCTTCGTACTCTCACAATCAATTGCCCCATCACCATGAAACCTGTCGGGACAAAATCAAACGACCGCGCTCCAGACTTCCGTATCACCGGGTCTAACAGTCAGGAAATTGGCGCAGGTTGGAAGAAGACCAGCCAGGCTGACAAGGAATACATCCGCGTATCTTTCGAGGCTCCAGAGTTTGGTGCCAGACGCCTCTACGCCAATCTCGGCCGAGCAGCTGGTCAGGA
>TARA_R110002110_G_scaffold201025_2_pt1 | contig 13386 bp, 13 predicted proteins | sample TARA_R110002110 | Tara Oceans TARA_R110002110 (sample SAMEA4397330) | marine metagenome | biome: Polar Biome; feature: [SRF] surface water layer (ENVO:00010504); material: water (ENVO:00002006), including particulate matter (ENVO:01000060) such as... | depth 5 m
GTCCGGTCTTACGTGAGGGCTCTACACCACTATTATAGCTTGCAAGCCACACTGGGTATGAAGCTAGCTTATTTTGTTCATCTTTGTCCGCTTTCATGATATAAAGCTGCCAAGCCCAACGAGCCGTATATATAACCGGTCTAGTCTTAGTTTCACAACCCACCTTATCTAGCCATTTTAAACACCATTCAACGTTGTGGTTATCATCAGTCTTCATTCCTTTCTCCACATCAAGCACTGGGATCATATCTCCACACTCCAACCCAACGTTGTCAAGCCGTTTTAAAAAATTATCCGCTTCTTTTTCCCAATCGTTAGGATCATCAGGAGAAGTATCGGGCCGTCCAAAGTGATAAGCACCGACTATGACACCCTCTTTTCTTGCATCTTCGAATTTCTTCTCGTGTTTTGGGTTAACATGAGTTGTGCCTTCGGTCACTTTAATCCAAGCATATTTTACTCCTGCACCCGCAACCTTTTTAAAGTCTACAGTGCCATTCCAGCTGGATAAATCAATACCAGGTAAGACTTCAATCCCCAAAGAACCAAGAGTGTGTGGGCCGGCAATGCCATCTACTGTTAAATTATTATCGTCTTGATATTCTTTTACAGACTTTTGGGTTCCAGATCCAAAATTCCCATCCGGCGTGGCGCCAACCTTTAATTGAAGTCTGGCGACTTCTTGTCCTTTGTCACCTTTTCTTAATGTGTATTTAAAACTCATTTGTTTTTATTCCTTTGTTTAACTTTTTCAACTATTTTTTTGACTGCCCATTTAGAATTTCTAGAAAGGCTGTCATATGTTTCTACATTTTCTGCGAAAGTTAATGGCCTACCGCTAACTCTCGACATAAATTCTGCTTCGTCGCCCATTTTTAAAGCGCCCACTCCTTCTTGCTCACCATATACGGGATATTCTCCCTCTGGGCTTGTACCTAGCAAATACGCGCCTTCTGCGCCTTGAGGTATTATAAGAACAGAATCTTGATTATATTCTTCACCCAATCTTGCAATATTTTCTACAAATTCTCGATCGTCATTGACATTTAAGACAAAAAGACTTTGTTCGCTTACTTCAACTGCTTTTGGAGTTTCAAAGTTTTCAATATAAGAACCAAGCACCTTTGTCACACCGTATCCTTGCTGCAATAGCATTGCCTTTAATTCTCTACTTCTTTCATAATTTTCTTCTCTTGTAAATTCATTTCTAAATGCAGAAAATATAGCACTATCATGATCAGTCATGTGTCTATACAATCTAGATAAAGAAGATTCAGTTAAATATTTCTGCCAATTTTCCATTAAGATTTTCATTTATCTATCTCCTGTGCTGCCAAACCCTCCCACACCGCGCGTTGTGCTTTTATTGAGATTATCTTCTGTTATCTCTTCAATGCCACAATGCACAATGGGAATGAGTACCGCCTGTGCGATTTTGTCACCTGATTTGACGTATTGAGTACAAAGACCAATATTATGAAGATTAACATATATTTCTCCATCATAACCCGGATCAACCACACATGCACCTGTAATTAGTTGCCTTTTATAAGCAATGCCTGATTTGTTTTTAATTTCTAGCATGTGGCCATATGGCACTTCAGCTTTAATGCCCGTGGGCACGAGCTTTGATTCTTTTGGGGATATAGGGAAACCTTCTTCTTTAATCAATTGATTTTCTTGTTCTCCATTTGGACAATAAAACAAATCCATTCCAGCATCTGATTGATGCGCCCGAACTGGTAACTTAGCTTCTGGTCTAATCCTGTAAATTTTTAAGTACATTGTTTCTCCTTTTTATCCTAATAATTTCCAATTACTGAGACCTCCCCTAGTAGAAAAACCCCACTGTCCTTGATAGCTCAATTTAACCATGTAGGGTCTATTAATATATATTTTATCTTTTGTGGGGTCAACACCCCAGCAACGAACATCAGTCATTGCAGAATTTTTATCAATAGTCTTAACCACGTAATAAGGTCTGCCCTTAACTGTTTTGCGCTTAATGACTTCGCGCGGAATAAACCAAGCAATACCAATATCACGATCCCATTCTGAAATAGTTGGAACTTTATTGAATTCCAAACGTTTAATAACATCATCAGACATAATCATTTTAAACGGAAAGACTCCTGTAATATTAACTTTTGCCTCAATATATTCGTCTCGCGTAAAATCTTCAACATCTTTGTGCTCTTCGATAAGCTCGGCTAACTTCTTTTTAGTTTTTGGCCTATTGTCCGCAACAGCAATCCAAAAGTGTTTAAGATTATTAAAGCGATCATCCATAAGACTTACTAATGCTTCTGCTTTGATAAGTACGTTGATTGCTTTCTTATTGAGTTTAGAATAGACAATCTCTTTGTTAAAGAGAAGCTCTTCAATATTGTTAAAAGGTCTATGTTCAATGATTTGTTCAATTGCTTTTTCTCCTAATCCTTTAATCGAAGTTAGCGGCTGAATGAGGATTTTGTCATCATTGCCAATTGTCCAGTCAATCATTGATTTGTTAATGTCAACTGGCTCAAGCTTAAAGCCAAACTTCTTAGCAATGTTAATTGCTTTTTCTTTTCTACTTTCTGGCTCTTTATCCAAGAAAGCTGCCATCCACTCTGCAGGATAATAATTAAATAACCAAGCGCATTGAAAAGATATAATAGAATAAGATACAGCATGTGACTTGTTAAAGCCATAGCCTGAGAAGAACTCAAACTTCTGCCACATCTTATCTGCCCACTCCTCAGACAAGCCCTTTTCTGCGCAGCCTGCAACAAACTTAACCTTTAGTTTGGTTTTTTGCTTAGCTACTTCTCCTGTGCCCTTCTTTGTGAGAAGTTTACGAAGCTTATTGCCCTCATCCAAACTTAAGTCTTTTCCAAGCTTGTGAGCCAGCAATGCAATTTGCTCTTGAAAGATTAGAAATCCATAAGTTTCTTTTGTTATATCTTTTACAATATTGTGGCCATAACGAATACTCCGGGGGTTTTCTTTCGCTTTCATAAAAGTTTCATGTACATTTGCTGAAAGAGGTCCAGGTCGATACACTGCTGTAATAGCAGCAATATCAATAATGTTCTTTGGCTTGGTGCGCTTACAAAAATACTGCGCACCCTTTTCAGCAAACTGAAATATGCCAGCCCATTTGCCTTTCCAAAATATATTTTTATATACTTTCTGGTCTTTGAGGTTTATTTTCTCTGGATGCAAGTGCTTGTCGTAATAGTCCTTAACATCATTAAATGTAGGATTTTTAATTCCATGATGCCGGCGCAGAATGTGAGTGACAGCCCCCTCAATCATTTTAAGGGTTGACAACCCAAGAATATCAAATTTAATGAAGCCCATTGGTTCTAACTGTCTAACATGTTGACCTTCCGACCAAGGAGTCTGTGTGACACCTCCGCTGTTGATCAATGGCATATGTTTATCTAAATCCTCGCCAATAACAACACCACCGGCATGCCTGGACACCGAACGGACTTCGCCAACGAGCGCTTCTACGTGTGTTTTGATTTTAGGATATTTAAATAAGAATTTTTTTAAGCTATCTGAATATTCCATAACCTCTTCAAATGTTGGAGCATATATGCCGGCCTTAATACCATGCATTTTTTTAGCAATGGGTGTTGCCTCGGCCATCATTTTAGAGGTAACAGAATTCGCTTCAGTAAATGGAACATTGTAAAGCTTAGCAATATCCTTAATAAGAGATCTCAACTGCAATTTGTTAAAATTCGAGATAGGCACAACTGTGTTGCCGCCCCATTCCTCAATTAGCATTTCTTTTAACTTCATTGGAGAGCTAACATCGTAATCAATATCTGGATAATCTTTTGCATCCTTTGTCATAAAACGAGAAAACAATAAATTATATTTGATCGGATCAACTTGTGTAATTCCCAAAGCATATGCAACAAGAGAGCCTGCTGCGGATCCGCGACCTGCTCCTGTTAACTGAACGTCAGAAGCTCTGTCAGCAATTGCTTTCATTGTAAGAAAGTATTTACTAAAACCTCTATCACTAATAACATTTAATTCTTCTTTTAACCTTGCAATGTATTCTAAATTATCTTTTAAGCCTAGATCGCGAACTCCATCAATACACGTGGCAATAAGGGTTCTGTCCGCTGTTTGCCCAGCTGGAATAACAAAGCTTGGAAGACGAACTGTATTATCAGGCATAAACTTTTCAATACAATTGTGAGCAATATGATGTGTTCGTTCAATACTTTCACGCACTAAATCATCATTATAATCACAACCAATCTTATGTGAATATTTTTTATATGCCTCCCACATTTGTTCGCCATTCTTTGGAAACAACTCATAGCCAATTTCTTCTACACCAGCGGGAAGTTCAGACGTCGCCCATTTAGGCATACCGCCTTTTCCGAGCCACCCTAAGCGCTTATAAAGCTCTCTGTCTTTCCAAGCTGTTCTAGAGGGATAGTGGCTGTCAGCTGTTGAAATAAGATCTACATTGTACTCTGTGCAAACCTTAATGATTAATTTATTTAAATCATGTTGTTCTTTTACGTTGTTCCATTGAAGCTCCCCATGCCAACGTTCACCAAAAATAGAAACCATATTTTCAGTTGTTTCACGCATTGCGGTCAAAACTGCAGCTTCGCCGTTTTCAATATTTTCCCAATAGTTTCCAGCAAGAACACCGCCTAAGCATGCAGATGCAGCAATGACACCTTCGCTATGTTCTTTTAGCATTTTGTAATCCATTCTTGGATAGCGATAAAAATTGTCAGCGCTATAAGATTTTGACACCAAAGAAAATATATTATTAAGACCCTTTTGATTTTGAGCCAAAAGAATAAGGTGGCGGCGGCGATTAAGAATATTCTTAACTGCTCGCTTATTGCCCTCGTCTTCAATGTTTGTACCTGATTTAGACTTGTCAATGCTTTTCTTTGCTTTTTTGTCTTCTTTTACTTTTTGTAGCTCTTCTCCCCACTTATCGATACTTGGAAGGAAGTAAGCCTCTACACCAAAAATAGGCTTAAAATCTTTACCATCTTCCATCATTTTTCGAGCATGTTGGACTTGGTAAGCAAAGCCATTCATATTGCCATGATCTGTGAGGGCCAATGCGTCATTGCCATTGGCAAAAGCATAATCCATGTGCTCACTAGGATATCCAAGTCCGTCAAAAGGGCTGCCTATTCCACTGTGTGCGTGGAGGCCGACAAAGGGTATATCACTCTTCTTGATTGTCATCTACATCTACTCCTAAAGGGTTCCATTCGTTATATGATAATATAAAATCTTTCGGTTTGTCAAGCTTGTTTTCGCTGCCTAGCCAAGTTTTTAACTTATCCCAGCTTGATATATCATAGTACCAAGGGATGTCGAGTTCATATGCGTTTTCCAAATTAACTTCACTGAATACAAAGTCATGAGTAAAGTAACGCCCCGTGTATCTCTCAGCAGCAGGAAGTTCTTTTTTATTAGCATCATAGCCATTTTTTTCGTTGTTTCTAAACTTTCTTCTACACTCTAAAAAATCCTCTGGTGTAAAAGTAAAAGGAAGATAAAGTCCGTCCTTAAAATTCTTACCTTCAAAAGAAATGCAGAATGGGTCATGACTTCTAATTTTTGATTTCTTATTCTTCATGTAATAAGGAGTAAACATGCCATATGGAAATGCTGCAAAATATTTATCTGGGGTAACCCAATTGCCAATTTTCTTAGCTAACCGATAAGCATATTGAGCGCCTGTGATAAGACTCCAAGCTAAACAGTCTCTTCGGTCAACGTCTTTTGGTTCAATTGGGCAATAGTATATTGGTATTTCTACTCTTTTTGGATAAGAAGCATATTTGTATCCTTCAAAATACTTAATGGGATCTAAAATATAGTCCCCCAGCCGATATCTGATAAGAGGCTGCATATCCTTTGGACACACTAGCCATATTGTATCACAACCGCCGAGGGCGCAATCAAATACTGCTTTTTCTACTGCTAAGTAATTTTGGCCAATTGGCGCCAAGCTATCATGCCATGGCATATTATAGTCCAATGGCTGACCAGCTACTGGGATTATGCCGGCTAAATTAAAATTAGCTCTATTCTTTATATTTGGGTTATAATCCATAAATAAATTTTATTTTCTCTGTATCTTCGTACATGTCCATTTTTTTACGAACAATTCTTGTAACAACTTCTAATTCAATTGGAGCGCGATCAAAACCAATTACAGATCCTTCGAAGTTATTTTTTTTCAACAAGTCTTCACTTTTAAATTTTACCATTGTGTCTGAAAAGCCAAAATCAAGTAATTCGTCACTCGTTAATGTCGACACTGCGTACGCTTCAATTGCGCTGGTGCTATTCTGCTTTAAAATATATAATCTGTTAACCAATTTATCTTCTGTTTCTAGTATTTTTTTATTGTACTTTGTGATAAGAGACACTGTTTTCAAAACATCAACCACTTTATACTCATCAGTTATTTTTGTAGTCTCTGGTAAGCCTATAATATTAACATCGGAGAAAACAGATAACTTATCATATTCTAACTTATTAACAACGTTAGATTCGCACACCACTTGAATATAATCATCTGACACTCTTATTTTTTTAACAGTATCTCCCCCCACTATCTGGCCCTCTAGCATCAATTTTGTATAAAGAAGGCCCCATGCGCTTTTGACGTATGAGGGTTCAAATCTATCTGGGAAAGCAAGTTGATTTAAAATTAGTTTAGTCTTATTTTGATAAGCATGTTGGAGGGAATTAATACAAGAACCAATTGTAACAGAATGTATCACTTTTGCTCTTGGGTTTGAATCTCCCGAGGCACTGTGCTTTGTGAAGCATCTAAGATTAATATACCTTGTTTTGCTTCGTTGGGATTGCTGGGATTGGCACTAGGAACAAAAAAGCCATTTTTAACTTTAGTTAAAACGTTCATTGTTTCTTGCCGTGGCGCTTCTTCTACTACAGCATAGTGATCCTTATGCATTCCTTCATCATTGGGAAAATGAGGCACGTGAATTATTGTCACAGGAGCAGTGATAATGCTAGCGTATAATAATACGGCCTTTGCTAATTCAATCATAATTATGGTTTCCTTAAAACAATTTTTCTAAATATATTGCTGTGTTATAAGTAGTGTAACTTGCTATTAAAGTCTTCATTTATAAAGAAATTCAACAGCCATCTTCTCTAATCAAGTTCATCTGCGCCCTGATTCGTTTTGCCATGTTTTGTATTCTACGCGCGTAACTCCATCCACGACTAGTCCGTGATCGACAACTATACCCAGCATTGTACCCACAAAGGCCTTTTGATAATCGGCCGCGACCAAATCGATCTACCCACCGGCGCAGCATTTTAGTTCCTTCGTAAATGCTGGTGGGGGCAAATAATAGTTGTCGACAAGTTTTTCGTGGATTAGTCCAACGAGGAATAACCTGAGTTAAGCCACAAGCGCCGCCACTGCTAATTGCTCGCGGAGTCCAGCGGCTTTCATAATGAATAAGCGCAACTAGAATTTCAGGCTGAAAACTTAAATCTTCAGCTGCATTAACTACATGTTCCATTTGCTCACATGCATATTCTGCATTGGGCATCGCCATATTCAATACGGCTATACAAAGATACTCAGCTGTCATGTGCGTTCATCCTATGCTTTTCGAAAGCGTTAATAGTGATTGGAAAAAGATCTTGTGCGATATCTCTACATGCCATAGCAACTTGTTGGATTTCCCATTGCGCGCCGCTATGACTGCGTAAGTTAATAAACTTAATTAGATTGTTTAAATTGCAAGTGCCATAATATTCTGTATATAAATTCTGAGGTAACACGCCTCTTGCTTGTTCTCTACAAACACCAGCATTTAAAAGGCCATTATATAAAAAAACAGAAGCTTCATGATGTTGTGTAACTATTTCAGAAGCAGTGTCATTCTCATATATTATGGGATTTTTTAAATCATCCGTACTTGCTTGCCTATTTGATTCGCTTTGTTGTCTAAATAACTTAGGCTCATAAAATTCTAAATTAAAATCAGTGTAACGACGACTAATTTCGTTATAAGACCACGTGCGATGACGATGATGTTGAGAGCGAATAAACAAAGGCACCTTGAAACGAAACGTAACAGTGCAATGTTCTAAAGTGGAAGTATGCTTATGTTTAATTAAATAATCAATAAGCTTTTTATCCTTCTTGGATATTGTTTCCACCTCTTTTCCAAAAGAGACTCGCGCGCTATTAATGACAGTTCGATCATCACCCATGTGGGCTACATAATCTACTTTCCCAACATCATCGCCATAGATTTCAATACTTTTGCTATACACGTTACTCGCTTAGTACTCCATATATATGATTTTCCAAAACAAGCAAAAATTCACCTTGATCCAAGCTAGCTGTTTCAACCATTGAATCATCGACAACAACCAATTTATCAATATCATCTAAACTCATTTTTACACAATCAGCTGAAAATTGCTTAATTGTATACACGCCATATGGATTATTCTTTGTTGTATATTCCTCTGGTAGCAGAATAGTTGGAATATCTTCTTCATCATAAGTACCAGGCGCATCAGTTAGTAACACATATCTATTTCTTGGATTTAATTTCATACATTCCCCTGCGCAGGACCAAATTGATTCTCAATAAGATCGAACATATCATTTAGCTCATCTAAATCGGCAGCTTGTTTATACAAACGAAAAGCTTTAACAGCTGCCCAAATGTCATCTTTAGAGAGCCATTCGTTTTCCACGTATTCAGCGCGCAGTTCCTTTTTTTGCTCTTTATAAGGCTCGATCGCCTCTTCGATGGCAACCATAGATTTAAGATAATTAATGATATATTGCTCTTTGGTTGTCTCTTCTTTGTTTTCAGTGTCGTTTACAACGGCTAGATTAGGTTGACTCATAATATCCTCCTTAAGTCATTTTTTATATTATAATATATTTTTTTAAAAAGTCAAGAACTTAATTAATTAAAAACTTGTAACAGTGCATACTCCACCAGTACAAGCCAATTCGCCTTTCAAGTTCGTATTATCTTCTACTTCGGTAACTTTACTCAAATCAACTTCTTTAAGAGCAGAAACTAAATAATTATATTCTTCTTCTGTGCAATCTTCAAACGGTGCTTGTATATAAGACCCACCATCATGTGGCAAAACAGAAAGTCCATTATAAACATTTCTATTCTCCCACATCCATTCACCAACTTTGTCCCATTCACCTTCTCTAATAGAGATTGTCGCAGAAACATTGTGAGTGTTTTGTCCCTTGCGATGGCCCGATTTTACCCACTCGCCGCTGACCTTTTTCACGCGCGTTAGAAGTTCTAAAGCCGTTTCATTTCTTGTAATCGCCCCCTCTGGTGCTTTTTGAGGCACAGAAATAACCGCTGTGTCATGTGGTCTAAAATATTCATTTTCAAGTAGTTCTGGGTGATGAATAGCTAAATGAGTATAAATAGTTTCACCTTTACCTACACGAATTCGACGAATATAATAATCATTATGCCACGCATGAATTCCGCTTGAAGTGCCCAGGGTTAAACTAGTAGTGCCAGCTGGCTTGACACATGTGGTTCTAGCCGCTGGTTTGATACCAACAAGGCCGGCAACTCTTCTATTCTCGTCTTTTACTATTTTTGCTGCTTTTTTCATATCCAGCTTTAAAACCTTGCCAGATGCAATGCCAGTCATCGACACACCAATTAAAGCATCTTTTTCCGTGTTTCTTCGCCAGACATCGCGAAGATAGTGAAAATCTGTATAACTCGCTTGAAGCGTGCCAATAAAAGAAGCGGCCTTAACTCTTGCTTCGTATTCTTCTTGTGAATTCAGATCAGAAGCGTTAACTTCTGTGAGATTGCAAAACTGATAAGGACGCAAACCAATCTCGCAACAAGGGTTCGTCCCATAATCTTTATCATTTGAAAAATAAAATCCTGGTTCTCCAGCGCCGCTGGCTTTAACTCTTCCCCAAAGATCCATGAAAAAATCTTTTGTTACACGATGGCGCATTAAAACTACTGAATTGTTAGCCCGACCACGTTGGGGGTTTTTCTCCCACCAATCTCCAGCCTTTGCTGATATCATTTCATCATCGCCAGCGCTAAAAAGAGAAATAAGCGCTGCTCTTCGGATACCACCAGCTAAAACAGCGTCAGCAACATGACATATCATATCATGAACTTCAATTGAAGTAAGCTGAGAACCACTTTCCTTTTGCAAAAGCATCCCCTCTAATTTTACAAGACATTCTCTCAAGGGTTGCGGACCTGGAGCTTTACCACCACTTGTTACAAGACGCGCGCCTTTTGGTCTAATATCGCTGTAATCAAAGCGAATTTTAGAACCACCAACAAAATAAGACTTCATCAATACTTTTACAGCGTCTGCCCAGCCTTCAATTGAATCTCCAATAAGATGCCGGCGTGTTCGCTTAAGCGAAGGTTTAACAATTTCTGGAAGCTTTTCAACGTGATGAAACTGAACACTGTATCCAACTCCAGTACCCCCAAGAAGCAAAAACATTGTTTCGCTAAATGCGCGCCAATCATCAACAGGAAGATAAGCACAATTAAAAACTCTATTTGGGGCTACCTCGATAGGTTTGCCACCAAATTGCATTGAACGCATTGAAGGAAGTACTTTTTTATCATATACAAATTTATATGCTTCTGTAATTTCCTTTTTAAGTTCAGGAAATTTTTTAACATGCATCTTCTTATTTCTATCTACCAGTTCTTTCCAGGTTTCTCTTCTTTCTTTCCTGGGTAAATATTTAGCATATTTCATATGCACTGTAATATCCGAGAGGATTTGATTGGTGAGTTTTTGCGTCATGTTTGTGCCCCCTTCTTCATCATTTTATAAACTTTTCGCGCCGTCTCTAAATCTGTTTTATTCTTCTTTTTTTGCTCATTATTTTGTAATTGTACAACGTCAGCTTGTTCCAGCACTTTAATAGTTACGGTTCCGGTGTCCATAAATACAGAATATATAATACCATCAGGGCCATTTCTATTTTTTGCAATAAATATGCGACCTATATTACAGTTTCGATCTTTAATCGTCCTAGAAAGACTTATAATAAAATCTGCCACAAAGCATTTATTAAAAGCCTCAGAGATCGATTCCATTGTGATTACTTCGGCGTTAAGCCCGCTTCTGTTTGTTTGAGAAGCCGTGACTACTGGGCATTTAAACTCTTGTGCCATGCCGCGAAGTTCCTCATAGATCGACTCTAGTTCATGTCTTTTTTCTGAATTCTTTCTAGTGACCGTGCTTCTTAGAAGATCGCCATAGTCTACAATAATCATATCAATTTCCATCTGGGTTTGTCTAATTTTTTCCAAATGGTTTTTGAGTGTTACCGTTGATGCAGATTTTGTTGGATATTCCTTTACAATCAGCTGCCCATCGATATCTTTAATTTTATCATATATGGCTTCTTTTTGATTCATAAGGCCATCTAAATTGATTCCCGTGATACACGCATCATATCGCTTCGCAACAGAAGTATCGGACAATTCTAATGTAAAATGAACAACGTTTTTACCTTGCTTAAGAGCTTGAACTCCTAAATGCACCAATACATGCGATTTGCCGGCGCCAGTTGGAGCAATTACCACTCCTAATTCGCCAATGCCAAGACCACCTTTCGTAATCTTATCAATTTTAGACCAACCAGTTGATATTGGATTTCTAGCTTTTTCCATAAATCTTTCTTCAAAGTCTTTTATGTAGTCATATCCAAAATTATTATCCATCCCAGAACGGAGCGCTCTTAAGATAAGATTTTCGACTTCTTCGAAAGAACAATTGTTAAGTAAAGGAACAGACTTTATCATTGCATCTTTAAGAACTTGTTTTTTGCAAAAATCTAAACTTTTATTTTTTACATATTCCTTATCTGCAACCTCTGGAAAAGCTTGAATGCGGACAAAATAATCATTTATCTGTTTTCGAATAACATCATTTTCTATTTCCAACTCTGTATTAAAAATAGAATTTAACGTTCCGTTTGTTGGATGTGTTTTATATTTTTCTTTATATTCGAATAACTTACGAGTGAACACCTGAAGGTATCTTAATTCTAGAAAACCGACATCCAGCACTTCCTGCATTTGATCGCAAAAAGATCGATCGTAAACCAAAAGTTTACACAAATTTTCTTGGAAAGACTTTCCAAATACACCTAAATTTTCCATAATTCTCCAAGTAATTTTTTTATTGAATAGAGTAAGTATATCTAAACAATTTTCAAAAGTCAATCTATTTTATAACTCAATGAAACGATTAAAAAAGTTTTTTTACTTAAAAACTCTTTCTTTTGAAGTAGCATAAAGGTTAGGAAGGAAGGATCTTTTAAGACGAAGTAAACGGTTGAATTTCGCCCTTTCGCGAGCATCTGTAAAAGTACCTGTTGGACGTCTAATCTGCCCATCAATAACTTGATCCCCAAAGTCATAAAATCTAGATCTAGTGTTTGAATCAGAATTTCTAGGGGGGTCTGCTGTTGCAGCCAATGCAAAGGTGGCACTAACGAACAATGTGACTAAAAAGGTTTTCATTTAACTCCTCCTACGAGTTTTAAGCTTTAACTAATATTAACATACGTTATTAAATAAATCAAGCTATTTGTGAAGTGGCAGCTGTTTTTTCTACTTTCGCCAATTGATCAAAAAACTTAGAAATATTATCAATCTTTGCTGGGTCGAGTACTTGAAGTATTTCAAGCACAGCGGGATCTCCTAAAATATTAGGATCTTTAGCTTGTATTATGGTTTCTAAAAATTTCTGGTCAAGCTGGCCATTTATAATCTGGTCTGGAAATTTTTCAGCTACAATGTCTTTAAGTCGTAACATTTTTGCATAAAATTCATGATCTGACGTCAAATAATCATAACGCTCTTGAGAAAGTCCTGTTTCTTCTTGTGATAAAAAGATATCCATTGCTTTCGCTGCTTGAGTTTGAAGTCGCGACATCGGGATCATTGTTGCTGAAAGAGTATGATCGATTGCATGATAAATCTCTTCTCTTAGGCTGTTTTCAAATTCCGTCATATTAAGTTGTCCGTTGGCCATGTACTCATATGGATTAACAACAACCTTATTCGATTCCTCATCGTAGGCAGCTGCTACTTGGCCCCCGCTTTGACTAAACCCTGGACGAAATGATCGATACATTCTATCTGTTTGAACACCTTCGTGAACCAATTCCACTGGGAGGTTTTCAATAATTTTTAATATTTCAGGTTTTAGTACGTCAAACTTTTGTAAGATCTGTTCACGACTTTGCTCCTTGAACCTATCCATATTTTGAATAAATTTTACAAAAGCTTCTTTTCTTTGCTCACTTAAATAATTAAGCGCGATTTTTCCTTT
>TARA_R110002110_G_scaffold368216_2_pt1 | contig 13383 bp, 12 predicted proteins | sample TARA_R110002110 | Tara Oceans TARA_R110002110 (sample SAMEA4397330) | marine metagenome | biome: Polar Biome; feature: [SRF] surface water layer (ENVO:00010504); material: water (ENVO:00002006), including particulate matter (ENVO:01000060) such as... | depth 5 m
TAATGTCTCAATGGTGGGAGAGTGGTTTTAAATATGCGAAACAAAAAAACTCAGAATTAAACGAAATAAAGGCATTGGAGTCTTAGAGCGTTAGAGCTAATGAGTAAACCTTTATAGGGTTTTTCATCTTACTAATAAATTCTTTGTAGTTTTAGGATAATGCCAATTAGCGAGTGCAATAGAATCGAATTAGGAGGTTTGATTTATTTGTCAATTGGTAGAACCAATGAACCAATAATAAAAAATAAATCATGAAAACTGCAGTAATTATTTTTTTATTATTAGTGAGTTTTAGTTCGTTTTCTCAAGAAACAAAACGGGTGCTTTTTATTGGGAATAGCTACACATATTATAATGACCTGCCAGGCTTGTTAGCTCAAGCGGCTAGTTCGGCAGGAGATGTTGTTATTCACGACAGTAATACTCCTCCTAATGTCACATGGCAAGATCATGTGGGTGATCTTCAAACCAGCGCTAAAATTATGCAAGGAAACTGGGACTATGTTGTGTTGCAGGAGGCGGGTAGAGCAACGGGGTATTCTGACCAGTGGGTAATGGAAAATGTCTATCCCTATGCAAATGAATTAAACGACCTTATTGAAGAAAATAATCTTTGTGCGGAGACTTTATTTTATATGACCTGGGGCGAACTAGGCGGGGTTCCTTCAGCATGTCCTACCTATCCGCCATTTTGCAACTATGAAGAAATGGACGATTTAATTAGATTACGACATTTAATTATGGCCGAAAATTATGAGGCTGAAGTATCACCTGTTGGTGCGGTTTGGAGGTATTTGCATGTAAATTACCCGGGCATTGATTTATATAACCCTGACGGATATCATCCTTCGTTGATTGGTAGTTATGTTGGGGCTATAACATTCTACACCTCGATCTTTAGAAAAGACCCGAATTTGATAAGTTTTAATTCAACTTTGTCACCCAGTTTAGCGAACACAATTAGGGAAGCCGTTCGTGTGGTGGTTTATGATAACCTTTCGACTTGGTTCATTGGATCCCACGATCCTGTAGCGAATTATTCATACTCGAAAATTGGGAATCGAGAATATCAATTTGTTAATGCTTCTATGTTCTCCAATAACTATTTATGGGTTTTTGGTGATGGTTTGTCTTCCACAGATGAAAACCCAATCCACCAATTCGCCGATGACGGTATATATACGGTAACTTTGACGACTAATTTTTTCTGCGGAAATGCATCTTCAAAGACATTTGTCATAAATACATTAGGCATAGACGATTCATCCAAAGAACGCTATGTTAGTCTATTTCCAAACCCTACAGATTCAAAAATAAACATAGCATTTTCTGAAAAGATTTCGGGGACACATACTTTTGCTGTTTTTACGCCTTCAGGTGGGAAGGTGCTCGAATATCAAGAAATAATTAAAGATGGCGTTATATCGTTAAGCGGTGATCAGCTATCTTCAGGGATGTATTTTTTGAAAATTTCTATTGATGGCGCAATCATTCAGACTCTAAAATTTTTCAAAAATTAAGGTTTTAAAGTACGGTTTAATATGATTTTAGAACAATTCGCTAACCTCTTTTCTTACATAAATCAACGCCTTCTGAGAAGGGGTTACCTCCTCCATAAAATTCCGAAGTAGGGATTCTCTCATTTTATTTGCAGACGCATTTTTTTCGTGCATTGCGCTTTGTCGAATAACGTGAATAGTTGCATTTTTAGTAGCAGTTACAAGGTTCCAGCATTCAGATGTGAGATAGATTTGTTGCGTAAGGTTATGGTCAAATTCTTGCTCAATATTTCTTATTAGAAGCTCTTCATATTTTGCGGTTTCATCTGAAAATGGCTTCACGCGAACCAGTAATTTGTGTGGGTCCATCCGTTCTAAAAATAGTGTAATTCGCTCATAGGCTTGCAATCGCAACGGAATTAATTGATTCTGAGCCTCCTTTTGGATAAGATAGCGCCGGCGACCTTCTTCATTAGCAGTATGCCCTTTAAAAAAGTAGTAGGCGATAAGTCCTACCACTATAGCAGGTAAGAGGTAGGCGACGTAGGATATGATTTGAGTTGCTTCTTCCATAGAGAATATGATTGTTTACAAAATTACCACATTTTAATGCTTGAACAAATAAACGTTGGTTGAATGAAAGAAGTATTTACGTCTTTCAACTTTATAGTTGAATTAAATGCGAATCTAATGAGCTAATAAAAAATAAGCAGTTTATCTTTTTCTATTTTCCACCCAAATATTCACAGTCTTTTAATGCTTGGATGCCATTAAATGGGACGGAGGTTTTACTGTATTGATAGGTTTTGTCCAATTCTTTAGAAAGATTATGGTCTCCTACATTTACGTCGATGTCGGTCATTTTAAACTCACAAGGGTGCTCGTATCCGGCAGCATGAGTGATTTCCGTAAGTTCTTTTCTGAAAGTTTTAAAATATTGAGCTAGGCGTTCACTTTTTAATGGAATATCAATTCCTTTTTGAAGCCATTTATTCTGGGTAGCTACGCCACTGGGACACCGATTTGTATGGCAAATCTGAGCTTGAATACAACCAATACTCATCATTGCTTCACGAGCTACATTGATGCAATCTGCGCCCATAGCAAAGGCCATTGCGGCTTTAGCAGGGAGTCCTAGTTTTCCACTTCCAATGAAGACAATACGCTCCTCCAATTCTTTTTTCTGGAATAATCGATACAAATCACTAAAGCCATATACCCAAGGTAGGGACACGTGGTCTGCAAAACTCGGTGGCGCAGCACCTGTTCCTCCTTCACCACCATCAACAGTTATGAAATCTGGACCTTTACCCGATGCTTTCATAATGTCAGCTAATTCTTCCCACTGTTCCAATTTCCCGATTGCCGCTTTAATACCAACGGGCAAACCAGTTTTATGAGCAATATCTTCTATAAACTCAACCATTTCTGCTACGGTGTCAAATGCGGTATGATTAGGCGGTGACAAAACATCTTTGCCGATTTCAACACCTCTAATTTCCGCAATCTGTTTGGTGATTTTAGCTCCAGGCAGCACTCCTCCTTTTCCAGGTTTAGCACCCTGCGAAAGTTTAAGTTCAATGGCTTTAATAAATGGGTTCTCCTCAACTAAACGTATCATTTTTTCCATTGAAAAGTTCCCGTCATCATCGCGAACTCCAAAGTAACCTGTTCCAAAATGAAATATAACGTCTCCTCCATTACTGTGATAAGGAGATAATCCACCTTCTCCAGTGTTGTGATAAGCACCTGCGATTTTTACTCCTATATTTAATGATTCCACAGCTTTTGCAGAAAGAGAACCAAAACTCATTGCTGAAACATTAATAATCGATGCGGGACGGTATGGTTTTCTTCTTTTATTGAATTCACCCATGATTTTTGCACAAGGTAAAAATGTCTTATCATGAGCGTTAGGATGGTTTTTTCCAATTTTATATGGAAACATTGCATTATTGATGAAAATATGTTGGTGTGCATAAATATCACGATCGGTTCCAAAACCTTCGTAGTTGTTTTCTTTTTTAGAGGAAGCGTAAATCCACCCGCGTTCAATTCTATTAAATGGTAACTCTTCCCGATTGCTGGCAACAAAATATTGTCTCATTTCGGGTCCGATGCTCTCAAAAAGGTATCGTAAATGTCCCAAGATGGGAAAATTATGACTTATTGTATGTTTACGCTGCAAAACATCCCTTATTGCAACAATTACTATGAGAATAAGTATCCAACCCCACCAAGCAATATCTCCTAAAAAGTTTAATATAATATCCATATTTACAATGTGTAATTTTGTTTAATCGATCAAGGGTAGAATTGGCTAAAAGTTAATATGTTTAATTATCACGTATCATTTGTTCAAGTTGAAACAATTGATAATCAATGCATTTTTAATAGCTTAGAATGAAATGTAACCTTTAAACAAGGGTTAAATAACGTAACGACTCTACGAACAAACAAATCAACGTTTTTACTTTTCAATACTCAATACTCAATACTCATATTTTTTTGTAAACTCCAACCTTCCAATACTGTAATTCTTTATCTGTTTTTACGGTTGTGAAATTAAGTTCTTTTAGTTTTGAGTTTTCTTTGAAATACTCCCAGCATCCTAGTCCCTCGCGGTAGATAGATGTGATGATAATACCATCTTTATTTAAATTTTGAAGCATGCGGTTTAGAACATTGTCTTTTTCAGTATCGTGGATATAATAAAAAGCCTCATTAAATATGACAACATCAAAATTACGTTGAGGTCTAAAATTAACGACATCTTCTGCGATAAACTCTGCTTTTGGTAATTTTTTATTTTCGGCCTGCTTTATTGAAACTTGTGAGAAATCTAACCCTAAAAAGTACTCAAAATCAAGACCCTTCATGCGTTCGTTTAATACTCCGTTTCCACAGCCAATATCTAGAATCACCGGGTTTAGATGGCTATACTCTTTAATGTAATCAATAACCTGATAATAACGTTTCGCCTCTTTTTCACTCTTCAGGTTCTCCCATTTCCCATGACGATACTGTTTGTTCCACCTGCGTTTACGCCTCCAGTTATGAAATTTTTGGAGACTATTCATGTTACTTTTTATTGCTTTTAAGATGTCCTTCTAAAAACGGTTTCATTTTCTGAACAATAATATCTGGAGTAAGTTCTCTATACAACGCCTCAGGGTTTTGTTCAATCTCCTTTAGTGAAGCTCTCGTAAATTCTTCAAAGAACTCCGGTCTCTCTTCGCATAGATGTACAGAATCATGCTGAATTCCATCTTCAAAACTATTCCAAACTTCTTTCTCGATATAAGGAGAATAAATCGTAAAAGTGGGTTTGTTTAAGGCTTTTGTAATGTGAACTGTACCTCCTTCATTTGCAATTAACAAATCGCATTGATTCATTAAAGTAATGAAACCACGAATAGAATCTTCATAAATATCAAGGTTAATTTGCTCCTTGTTTTTACATAAACTGTAAATCTTTAAGGCATCTTCTTTTTGATAAGGGCCATAATTAAAGAGGATTGTTGCCTCATAATTTTCAGTAATATAATCGATAAGGGTTGCTACATAATCAAATGGTAATGACTTAGGAATTGTGCTTCCTAGAACCGTAAACATGATGACAGGACCTGTTATAGTATTAAGTTTGTCGTAATTTTTTTCAGTCTCGGTTAGGAAAATTTTCGGGCGATCATCTGGGTTTTCCAATGGAAAAACGGAGTTGATAATATTTATTCGGTCTTCAATTGATTTTCCACAGAATTGTGTTTTCTTATCTAAAAAATTAACTGGGTGCGTATAAAAAGGAAGTTTTAGTTTTTTGTGTTTTCGTTTGTAACCAATGCGATATTTGGCTCCAGAAAAAAGGCACATTATCCTACTTTGAAACTTTGCATAAGAGTCGAATATAATGTCATATTCTTCCCAGCGAACCTCTTTGATAGTCTTTAAAAGGGTTGGGAGTTTTTTTAACTCCTTATCATTTATAGCAATAATTCGGTCTATATTGGGATTGTTTTCTATGACTCCAGTTGTATAATCGTATACAAAATAAGTCACATGCGCATCCTTAAAAACGTTTTTAATGTTATTAGCGATAACCGAACTTATAAGTACGTCACCAATTCTTTTGTTTTGTATTACGAGTATTTTAGTCATAAAGATTATCTTCGCAAAGTACTTATTTTTTGAAGTTAATAAAATAAAAAATGCATTCAACTTTTGTTGTCCATTCAAAATACGAGCATCTAAAACCTGAATTAGAAAAGTTCATTAATAACTTTGAGGAGGTTGGAGAGCTCGTTGCGCATGGGGAACGAAATGTCATAAAAAAGATCATTATAGATGGCAAGACTTTTAATGTTAAAAGTTTTAAAAAGCCCTCTTTTGTTCAGGGACTAGTATACCAATTTCTTCGGAAAAGTAAGGCGAAACGGTCGTTTGAGTTTGCTTCAAAACTAATTGATTGTTCAATAAATACTCCTTACCCTATTGCTTATTCTGAAGTGTTTTCCCATGGACTGAAAGAAAGCTATTACGTAAGTGAGCATATAGACTACGACTTTGATTTTAGAGTCTTAATACATAATCCGAAATTTCCAAATCGAGTTGAAATTCTGAAGCAGTTCACCGCTTTCAGCTTTAAGCTACATGAGAATAATGTTAACTTTCTGGACCATTCTCCCGGAAATACCCTCGTAATAGATAACGGTGAGGGTCATTATGATTTCTACTTAATTGATTTAAATAGAATGCGTTTTGAAGTGCTTTCTTTGGAAAAACGGATGAAGAATCTCAGACGCCTGTGGCTCTCTAAGACTATGATTAACATTATAGCAACGGAATATTCAAAGTTAAATTATATATCCTTTGAATTGGTCCATGCAACGCTCAGTAAATACAGCAGAGCTTTTCAAAAAAAAGGAAATTCAAAAAAACTGAGAAGGAGACTTTTGAAGTGAAAAGTGAAAAGTGAAGAGTGAGCGGTGAGTAGTGAAAAGTGAAAAGTGAAAAGTGAGCGGTGAGTAGTGAAATTTGAAGAGTCTAACAATCCAACAGTCCAACAGTCCAACAATCCAACAGTCCAACAATCCAACAATCCAACAATCCAACAATCCAAAGATCCAACAATCCAACAATATTCAATGAGCAATAGAAAATAATAAATCTAAACTGCTACATTATATTCCCTCAAAGCATCATTCAATGATGTCTTTTTATTAGTACTTTCTTTACGTGTTCCGATAATTAGAGCACAGGGAACGTTAAACTCCCCAGCGGGGAATTTCTTTACATAACTACCAGGAATAACTACTGATCTGGCAGGAACGAGACCTTTTCGTTCAACAGGTGAATCTCCTGTCACATCAATAATTTTTGTTGATGCAGTTAGCACAACATTTGCTCCTAAAACGGCTTCTTTTTCTACGCGAACACCTTCAACCACTATACAACGGGACCCAATGAAACAATTGTCTTCAATAATAACAGGCGCGGCTTGTAATGGCTCTAAAACACCACCAATACCTACACCTCCGCTTAAATGAACGTTTTTACCTATTTGGGCACAGCTTCCAACAGTTGCCCAAGTGTCGACCATAGTGCCTTCGTCAACATAAGCTCCGATATTTACATAACTAGGCATCAATATTACGCCTTTCGAAATATAAGCACCAAAACGTGCAACTGCATGAGGAACAACTCTAATTCCTTTTGCTTCATACCCTCTTTTTAAAGGTATCTTGTCATGATATTCAAAAATTCCAGCTTCCATGGTTTCCATCTTTTGGATTGGAAAATACAAAACAACACCTTTTTTAACCCATTCATTCACTTTCCAACCATCTGCAGTAGGTTCTGCACATCTTAAAAGACCTTCATCGCAAAGACGAACAACTTCACGAATACCAGAAATGGTTTCTGGGTTGCTTAAAAGAGATCTATCATCCCATGCTTTCTCGATGATTTGTTGCAGATGTGTCATTATTCAGGTTTAATTTCTACAAATATAGAATGTCATTATCAATATAGCGTCCATTTTTAGCATAGTATTTTGTAATCCCTTATTTTTGCACTGCAAATGGGACGAATATTAGCAATAGATTACGGAACAAAACGGACAGGGATAGCTATCACAGACGAATTACAATTGATTGCGTCTGGACTGACAACGGTTTCAACTAATGAATTAATTCCTTTTTTGAGAGAATATTTTACTTCGGAAAAGGTAGTGCTGGTATTAGTTGGAGAACCAAAACAAAAGGATGGAACTCCTTCTGATGTCGAAGAGTTTATTCAGAAGTTTTTGAAGAAGTTTTCCAACGTCTTTCCTACACTTGAAGTGAAGAGGGTAGACGAGCGATATACGAGTAAGATGGCGTTTCAAACAATGATTGACAGCGGATTGAAAAAAAAACAGAGGCGGAATAAAGCCTTGCTTGATGAGATAAGTGCTACCATTATTTTACAGGAATATTTGTATAATAAATAGTTAAATAAATAGATTAAACATGAAACAGTATCTAGAATGATATTACCAATTTTAGCTTACGGAGAGCCCGTTTTACGGAAGAGAGGAGCAGTAATTGACAAGGATTATCCGAAATTAAAAGAACTCCTTGAGAATATGTTTGAAACAATGTATGAAGCAAGCGGCATTGGACTTGCGGCACCTCAAATTGGTCATCCCATACGGTTGTTTTTAGTGGATGCTAGTCCGTTTGCTGATGATGAGGATTTGTCTGAAGAAGAACAGGTTAGCTTGGCAAACTTCAAAAAAGTATTTATAAATGCTCAAATTATTGAAGAGAAAGGCGACGAGTGGGCCTTTAACGAAGGTTGCTTGAGTATTCCTGATGTTAGAGAAGATGTCTTTAGGCAATCTGATGTCGTTATCGAATACCAAGATGAGAATTTTGAAAAGCACAAGGATACTTTTACGGGTATTGTAGCTCGAATAATTCAGCATGAATATGATCATATCGAGGGAATATTATTTACCGATAAACTTTCTCCCTTAAAAAAACGTTTGATAAAAGGCAAGTTGTCTAACATATCGAAAGGAAAAGTAAGTATCGATTATCGCATGCGTTTTCCTAATGTTAAAAAGAAACGGTAACACTTTAATTTATTTTGGATGAAACCAAAGATATTTGTTATTATTGTTGCAGAAATAAAAATTGAAATTCATTTATGAGCTTAGAAAAAATATTATCAATTACAGGTAAACCAGGATTATACAGAGTTAATACCCAAACAAGATCAGGTTTTTTAGCTGAATCTTTACTTGACGGAAAGAAAATTAGTGTGAGTTCTCGGCATAATGTGAGTTTACTTTCAGAAATAGCTATTTATACGCTTACGGAAGAATTACCATTACGCGCAGTATTTGCGAAAATTTCTGAAAAAGAGGATGGAGGAGAAGCGATTAGTCATAAATCTTCCAAAGATCAACTCGAAGAGTACTTCTTCGGAGTCCTACCAGACTATGATGAAGACCGTGTGTATTCTAGTGATATCAAGAAGGTAGTTCAGTGGTATAATTTACTTACAAAAAGTGGTATGACGGATTTCTCTGAAAAAAGTGAAGAGGATGATGCGGGAGATGATAAAGTTGCTAAAGCAATTGAGGCTAGTAAGCTTACCGGAGATAAATCGGTAGCTTCTAATTCATCTTCTTCGAAAGGGTCTTCCTCGAAAAAAGGTGGTGCTGGAAAAAATACAGCCGCAAGAAAGACATAGTATAAGTTCATATTAAATAAAAAAACCCGCGCTATTTATAAATAGCGCGGGTTTTTCGTATTATTATCGAGAGTTAAGGTGTTCATCCTTTTTTATTGCTATCTCCTTTGAAAAATTAGAAATACTGTAGTTTTGTTTAACATAAATTTTGCCTTATGAATTCTAGAGAGACCCAGTTAAACGCCTTCGACCGATTGCTAACCATTATGGATGAGCTTCGAGAAAAATGCCCATGGGATAGAAAACAAACGATGGAGAGTCTTCGTCATTTAACGATAGAAGAGACCTACGAACTGGGTGATGCTATCTTGGAAAATGATTTGAAAGAGGTGAAAAATGAACTTGGTGACGTCTTGCTGCACCTTGTGTTTTATGCTAAAATAGGTAGTGAAACTAAGGATTTTGATATTGCTGATGTTTGTAATAGTATCTGCGAAAAGCTCATCTCTAGACATCCTCACATTTATAGTGATGTTGTAGTGGCCGATGAGGAAGAGGTTAAGAGGAATTGGGAGAACCTAAAGCTAAAGGAAGGCAGGACTAGTGTTTTAGAAGGAGTTCCAAAATCACTTCCGGCATTGGTAAAAGCAAATCGCATTCAGGACAAAGTATCAGGGGTTGGATTTGATTGGGAGGAGCCGCAGCAGGTTTTTGAAAAAGTGAAGGAGGAATTAGAAGAACTTCAGTATGAGGTTTCTGCAGATAATAAAGATAAGATAGAAGCTGAATTTGGCGATGTTCTGTTCTCTATGATTAACTACGCCCGTTTTCTAAAAGTTGATCCAGAAAATGCTTTGGAGCGCACCAATAAAAAGTTTATAAAACGTTTTCAGTATATTGAGGTTAAAGCTAAAGAAATTGGAAAATCATTAAAAGACATGACCTTAGCCGAAATGGATGTCTTTTGGGAAGAAGCGAAAAAGTTGTAATCGTTAGGGTTTTCAAAGGTTCTGTGTTGGCAGTCGACTAAAGAAGCGGGAACATGAGGAAGCAGAGATTAGGATGTTCTAAGGGTTAATAAACAATAAATAGTAATCGATAAATAATAATCCAGAATCCAGATTATAAAAAGTCTTTTTCTTGAGTCTTTAGCGTCTTTTACTGAGCGCGGTTGAAGTAAGCTGTCCTCTCTCTCTGATATTTAGATAACAGTGCCTCAACGAAGTTCATTTGATATATAATCAACGGGTTTTGAAAACTATCAATCTATCCTGAATTTGCTCTTCTGAAAAATTAAAATTTGAATTGGATCATTTTTGTCATCCCAATTTATAAGTTGTTTGTTTTCAGGTAATAAATGAGTCTTTCAAACTAAGATTCCTACTGGATTTAGTGGTTTCCGAAGCAATCCAAATTCACTATTTGGAGATGAAAATGTTCAATAACTTCACAGCAAATAATAAAATCATAGGTGTTGCTTAATACCTTTTTTGCCGGATGAAAAAATGGATCATATAGAGATATGTTATAGCTGTGAGCCCTCAGGGTTTTGCGATTACGGGTCCAGTGCCAGTGCCAAAATCTAATCCAACAGCAGAATTTGGTCTAGACTTCAAAATGTGCAGCACTATTGGCTTAAAGAAATGGTGGTAACCAGTATTAGTGATGTCATTGTCTTGAAGGAGGTAGCGTATTCTTTCTTCTTTAGTCGTAGGACGGTTTTCAAAATACTTAAAAACGGATGTGCAATTAACGCACTTCAAATAAACAACGCCCGCTTTATTCAAATACATCTAGAGATATCCTTGAATAAAGCGGGCGTTGCATCCTAGTTGCTAATGTTGACCTACCGCATGTATTTTAGACATCTTAGCGCTCCAAACTTCAAGTTGCTCTTTATGGTTGGCAATGTTTGAATGAACATCCTTAACCATTGGATTGTTTTTATCTACATGCTTAAAGAATCCAAGATTATTTTCTAATTGACGAATTTCGTTTCTACTTTCTTCAATCTTTTTAGAAATATATATTTGTTCGTTTTGTAACTTTTGAATGTCTTCTTGAGAAACCATAGTATTAAGTTTATTCTCAAACTTAATAAGTTCCATTTCCTTTTTATCAAGGTCTAACTTACCAAAAACACCATCTAGAACTTTATTGAAATCTTGTTCAATATTTTTCTTGTTATACGGTACTCTTCCGATCTGTTTCCATTCGGTTATTTTTTGTTTAATACTAGCAATATCAGCTTTGCTTTCTCCACTTAAAGCGAAAGTAGAGAAAGTTTCAAGAAACTCTTTTTTGGTTTCATAATTAACCATTTCTTCTTTATTCGCTTCATTTTTTTCCGCGTGTATCCGATCGAAATAATGATTGCAGGCATTTTTAAACAGTTTCCAAACTTTATCACTATCTTTTCTCGGCACGTGACCAATAGTTCTCCATTCGGATTGTATTTTTTTCATCAAAGGGGTGACAGTAGCAAAATCATCACTCTCCTTGTTATCGTCTGCAATTTTTATTAAGGCTCTCTTCTTCTCAAGGTTTGTAAATTGTTCTTTTTTCTGATTTTTGTAGAAACCATTTTTTTCATGATTGAAATTTCTGGTCGCATCCTTAAATGCACTCCAAATCTCCTTGTTTTTTGAACGGGGAACCTTCCCAATTTCGAAGTATTTATCCCTTAAGGTTTGAATCGACTTCATTCCGTTTTGCCAATCCTTATGACTCTTTCTTGGTATTACTCCTTCATTGTTAATCTGAGTAATAATTTCGATTTTTTGTTCGTAGTTTTTATCGAATGAAGCCTCTAATTCCTTCAAGCTATCCATGCGTTTGTCATGAATCACTTTGGTAGCTTCACTAAATTTGTCCCAAACTTCGTCTCGGTAATTTTTAGCAACAGGTCCTATTTCCTCTTTCCACATCTTGTGCAACATCTGCAGCTCACGGAAAGCTTTATTAATATTTGTTTCTTGAGCAAGTTCTTCTGCTCTTGTTATTAGCTTTATTTTTTGCTCTAAGTTGTGTTTAAAATCTAAATCGCGGAATTCACGATTCAAGTGCAAGAAATCATAAAAATTCTCAACATGATGATGATATGTATTCCATAAGATATTATACTTATCTCTCGGAATTGCTCCTGCTAGTCTCCAATTTTCTTGAATCTCTTTAAAATGTTTGTAGGTGGTATTTATATTTTCTTCAGCATTTAAGAGCCCTTTTAATTCCTCAATTAATTCGTTGCGCCTTGCAAAATTTGCCTGTAAATCCTTCTTGAGGTTCTTGTAGTATTCATTGCGCTTTTCCTTATAATCAAAGTAGAGAGAGTTAAACGCTTTTTTAGCTGGATTAGAATAATGAAAATCTATTATATTTCCTCCTTCTGCTAAAAACTCTTCTTTTTTATGTTCTAATTCTTGCTGAAATTGAGCGTTGAACTCTGATGTGATCTCATCTACATCATGTTTCAATCCTTGAATGGCTCTTGATTTTAAGAGGGTTTCTAATTCTGAGATTAGTTGTTTCGGTGAGAGGTTATGGTAATCTTTTTGGGCTTCTAATTCAACCGCTTCAGCTTCATCTTCATCTTCGTTTTCCTCTTCTTCTTCGCCGACCTCACCAGTAGAAGAATTCTCTTCATCGCTTCCGCCGTCTTCGTTTCCGTCATCTTTGGCAGATTCTGAATTTGATTTAGTTTCAGCACCAGAAGGTTTTTCAATATCCTCGGAAACTGGAACTTGCTTTTCTGTCTTTTTTTCAACTTCTGAAGTTTCTTCGATCTCCTTTAATTCGTCTGCTTCAATATGACTGCTATCCTCGACAGAATTCTCAATTGAATTTTCTGCTGAACTGTTGTGACTTTCCGATGTTTTATCCTTATCGTTGGTTTTCGAAGATTCGATTTCGGTTGGAATAACTTCTGTAATTTCTGGTACTTTAGATTTTTCGTCTGACATTTATTTCAATGTTATGGTTCTTTTTTCTTTATGGTTCAAGATACTAACAACTCAGTTAATAGCAAAGCAACCCTTGTTTTTTAAAAGATTTTAAGGGTTTTTTAGTTGAATTTTATGATTTCCAGATTGCCCAGGCCTTTTTTGCTTGATATTCAAGCATTTTTAATCCGTTGGACACTCGGGTGCCTTTAGCTTGTCCGCTTTTCAAGAACGCTGTTTCGCTAGGATTGTATATCAAGTCGAAAAGA
>TARA_R110002110_G_scaffold158976_2_pt1 | contig 13342 bp, 9 predicted proteins | sample TARA_R110002110 | Tara Oceans TARA_R110002110 (sample SAMEA4397330) | marine metagenome | biome: Polar Biome; feature: [SRF] surface water layer (ENVO:00010504); material: water (ENVO:00002006), including particulate matter (ENVO:01000060) such as... | depth 5 m
TCTAGGGGCCCAGGGTGGGGTAGCCGCGTGCTAGCCTTTATCCCGTGCCTGGCATCAAGACCAAGTCTCAGATCGAAGCCAACCGCGCTGTCTCCTCGGGGAGAGTGCGGGCCCGTTTAGTTCTGGAGGACGAAGACCTTGTCAGGCTCATGCGCGCAGAGTGGGGTCGTCGCATCGTAGCGCGACTCCTGAAGAACGGCCGCAACCGCTCCAAGAACTTCGATACGCATAGCTTGACGATGGCTCGTCATGTTGGCGTCGCGGACTTCGTGCAAGTGGAAATTGTCGACCGCATCTTCGACCTCTGCCCCGAAACTTACGCCCCCATGATACGGGAGAACCCGTGACAGAAACCCAAGAGACCGATACCCCCGAGCTTCAAGAAGGGACGCCGGCTCCAGCTGAAACTCCGACAGAGTCAACCGAGCAGAGCTCGGTAAGCATTGTCGAAGGCGACGCTGAACAGCAGCCGACTGAACAATCGACGCCGCCCGCAGAGCCTGGCTCTGAGGCGCCGGCGGCCGTGGTCCCTGAAGGAGCACCTGAAACCTACGAGCAATTCTCGACGCCTGGTGGTGTCGACTCGTTGGACTCAGATGTCCTCGCTACTTTCGAGACTACGGCGAAGGAGCTCGACTTGCCGCAAGACAAGGCGCAGTCCCTGATCGACTCCGTCGCTCCGCGTATTGCGGAACGACAGAAACAAGTTCTGGCCACCCAAGTGCAGACTTGGGCGAACGAGGTAGCCTCCGACCCAGAGATCGGAGGGGCGAAGCTCGACGAAAGCGTTGGTCTCGCGCGTAAGGCATACCGGATGGGTGCCTCTAACGAACTACAGTCGCTGCTAAAGACGTCCGGTCTGGACGTTCACCCCGAGATGGTGCGGATGTTCCGCTATTTCGGGTCGCGCTTGAGCGAGGACAAGGTTGTGAAGGGCGGAGACGCCCCCGCAACTAAGGGCCTTTCAGGGGATGTGTTCAACAATCCCGGCCCGACGATGGACCGTCTTTACGGCAAAAAGAAGTAAGCAGCTATGGCAACTCTTCCAACCACGAACCTCACCTTGGCCGACTGGGCCAAGCGTCGCGATCCGAACGGCTCAATGGCCGACATCGCGAACATTCTAGCGCAGTCGAACGAGATTCTCGACGACGGCGTCTTCAAGATGGCCAATGGCCCCACCTCTCACCGGGTGACGGTCGCGACTGGTCTGCCTGACGTCTACTGGCGCCAGGTTAACCAAGGCGTCTACCCGAGCCACGGCACGACCGCACAGATCGATGAAGGCATCGGCATGCTGGAGTCGCGCTCCGAAGTCGACATTGCTCTCGCCAGCCTCGAAGACGATGAGCGCGCTTTGCGCCTGTCGGAAGCGCGCATGCGCCTCGAAGCCATGAACCAAGAGATGGCGACTACGATGTTCTACGGGAACACGGCCGCCAACCCCGAGAAGTTCATGGGCATCGCCCCGCGCTACAGTTCGCTGTCCGCAGGCAATGCACAGAACATCTTCAGCTGCGGTGGCGCGGGCGCCGGCGCGCAGACGTCGATCTACCTGATCGGTTGGTCTGACGAGACCTGTCACTTTGTGTTCCCGAAGGGGAGCTCCGCCGGCCTGGAGCAGAAGGATCTCGGCGAGCAATCTGTCGACGTCTTCTCCGCCGCTGACGGCACTGGCACCTACACTGGCAAGATGCAGGCGCTCGTCGACTGGTTCTGCTGGAAGATGGGCTTGGTCGTGAAGGATTGGCGCTACGCCGCGCGCATCTGCAACATCAAGGTCAGCGACCTCGCTGGCTTCACCAACGGGCAGGCGTTGAACGCCTACACCAGCAACGTCATCCACCAGATGGCCGAAGCGATCTATCGCGTCCCGAACCTGGGCATGTGCAAGCCGGCGTTCTACATGAACCGCACCGTCCACTCCTCACTGTCGCGTATGGCGATGGAGAAGCAGTCCTCAGTCCTGACGATTGAGCAGGGTTTGTCGAGCTACGGCACGGCGCGCCAATACTTGTCCTTCATGGGCATTCCGATCCGTCGCTGCGACGCGATCCTCAACACTGAAGACGTGGTTCTGTAGGAGGAATGAAATGGCAATACGTGACCATCACTTAAACTTTACCCGGTCATCCGACTGGGATCTCGGGGCGCTCGCTGCCAGTGGCGTCGACTACGCGCCCGACGCGATCACACTCCCTACCGACACACAGTCGTGGGACGACATCGGCGGCGGCCTGGACCTGTGGGTAGCGCTCAACGTCGTTGAGACGTTCACCTCCGCAGGCGGTAATGTCGCCGACGTGCGCTTTGACGTTCTCTTGGCCGACAATAACGCAGGCTCCAACCCGACTCGCATCGGCGAGACGAAGGCGTTCAGTTGCGCGGAGCTAACCGTAGCGGACGGCGCGGCATCCGATGTCGGCATCTTGCTACCTGGGGTGGTCAACGCGGTCTTGATCGCGTTGCGTCCGCTAGAGGTCGACCTGGACGGCTCGGTTCTAGGCAAGTTCCTCTCGCTGAAGGCGACCAACACTGACAGCACCAACGCCTTCACGCAGGGCAAGGTGCAGGCGTGGTTGACGATCGGCAAGGACACTGGTGTCCAAAGTCTGAAGCACTTCCACCGGTCGGGCTTCGTCGTCTAACCCGTAGCGGGCTGCTTCGGCAGCCCGCCTTATAGGATCCACAAATGGCATACATTGAACACAACTGGCGCCTGTCAGACGCGCAAGCAATCACGACTACAGCCAATTCGACGAACGTGATCGACTTGCAGAGCGTTCGCGACATCGGCGAAGGGGCACCTCTCTTCCTGCACATGCAGGTCGTGGGCGCGGACTTCGGGGGCGCCTCGACGCTCACCGTCACGGGAGTTGTCGCAGACAACGCCGCGCTGACGACGAACGCGCAAGAGATTGTCGTGGCCCCCACGTTGGGGGTAACCAACCTGACGCTCTACTCGCAGTATTTCTTTGCTCTTGGTCCTTACCAATGGGGCGAAGACTTCACGATCTACGCGCACGACGGCACACCGACAAGCGTGTTAAACGGTCGCCGCTACTTCGGGCTGAAATACACGGTAGGGGAGGGCACCCTTAGCGGCGGCTCACTCACAACCAAACTGACGCTCGACACGAGCACCAGGCCGCGTATCTACCCGGCAAGCACCAGCACCTAAAACGTATGGTCGAATTGAACACGTCGCGCCGCGTGCGCGCTCTTCGCAAAGTCTATGTGGCTCATGTCATCCGCAAGGAGGGCGAAGAGTTTGCATATTCAGGGGAGCCCAACCCCGACGTGTTTCTCGAACTGGAAGCCGGCGACACGTCGCCGATCCGGTCGAGCGTTCCCCGAGACGTGGCAGCGGTTGACGATGGTATCGACGACCTGCTGTAGGGACGACAGCTTCAGAGAGGGACGCTAGCAGGTCGACGCCCCGCCACCGCCCACGCGGGGGTGGGGCTTTTACATAGAGAGCACCATGGTTGAATATACGCTTGTTCTTGAGCTCGGTCAGTCGAACGCCTCGCCAGTCGGCGACATCCAAGGGTGGGAAGACAAACACCCCGAGCTCGCGATTCGGTCGCCTAACACTGCACGCTCGGAAGCGAAGCAGTTCAGCACCGGCTCATACCGCGACGACTTCACCCTTGCCGCGACCTTCAAAGGCGGGCCGCAGGTAGGTGACGTCGGAACTGAGATGGGGGCTGCTATCAACGGCCAGTGGCAGACTGTCAACCTCCGCGGCGTGGCTGTCGATGCTGTTCGCGTCGCGACGTTCTACAACCCTATCGGCACGCTGCAGACGTCATTCGGGCACGCGCGAAGTTGGCCCGGCACATACAACGTCGTGCCGGCAACCAACGCGTTGGCACCTAACACCGCACGGGAGTTCTCGACGAACTTCATCGTCCAACAGGGTCGCCAGTCCACGCAGTGTGTAAGCGCCGCCGGCAGCACCCTAACGACGGCGGCTCACGTCTTCAAGGTCAACGACATTGTGGTCTTCGGTTCTTTCTTCACGAACTTGGGGCTGCCCAGTTCGGGGCCTTTCAGAGTCACCGCCATCACCGGCACCACGTTCGCCATCGAGACTTGGCCCGAAGGCGCCACGGTTAACGCCACCTCGACCGGTAGCCCGCTCTACGCGTGGAAGGTCAACGACCTCGACGCCCCGTCCTTAATCACGCGCAAGCGCACAGGTTCTACCCACACCTACGCACCCACTGGGCTTGGGGTCGCTAGTTGGAGTCAGGCCAGCGGCGGTGCTCGGCTAGTTGTCGACCCCCCTTTCAACCCCGCGCAAAGCGACGAGGAAGAGTTCACTGTCCCCATGAGCCTCCAGCAGGATGCGGGGAGCACGAGCAACCCCCTAGTGTTCGACGCCTTCCTCGGCGGTTTCGTTAACAACAACCCTGCGGTGACAATCTCCACCAAAGAGTTGACTACCGCGACTAGCGGCTACCGATGGTTTGTGCCTTCGGGTAGCCCTCTCCGCGGAGGCCGCGCAGTTAGCGGGGCCGCGGCAACACCGGCGACTGTTGTGGGTGTCGACATGGAATACACGGGGGCCAACAGCACATGGGGCGCCGCCTCATCGTCTAGCGACGGAGTGGCAACTTTCGCCACAGAGCCACCGATACAGAACGCCGAGTCTGTCCGCCTTACCACTACAGGGGGTCTGCCCGGCAGTCTCTCGACAGCAACTACTTACTACGCACGCAACGTCCGCAAGGATGTGTCAAACGACGATTTCCTAGCCGCAACCTCGGCAGGATACATCGCGCTAGGCTCGGATCCGGCTGACCAAGTGTATATGATTAACGAGCCAGTGCGGCTGGTCGCAGGTTCAGGGGGGTTGCCGACTGGACTAGACGAGAACACGACCTACTACGCCCAACCCGTTGCCCCTGGCGGCAGCGGCATTTCGGAGTATGGCATTGCACTTCAGGCTGAATCCGGCAGTGGCGTTTTTATCGTGTTTGATGGTTCCGCTAGCGGTGGTGGCACACACACAATTCGCCGCCCCAATAGTTTCAATCTTTCAACTGCATCAACTGGCGCTCTCCTAGATTTCAGTTCCACGGGGGGTAGCGGAACCCATTCGGTCATTCGCTCGACGGTTACTACTAGCGCGAACCATAACTTGGTGACGGGTTCGCCTTTGAAAGCTAGTGCGGACCCTGCAAAGGTGCCCGGAGGTTTAACCGCGAGCGCAGCGTATTTCGCTATTCGCGTCAGTGACACCGAGTTCAAAGTAGCCGCCTCGCTCGTTGCCGCGAATGCGGGGACTGCCATCGAGCTAACGGCCGCGCCCTCAAGCGGCACCGGGGAGTGGACGGTTCCTTACGTGACTGGAGCTTTATGGCCCACGCGACAGCTGGCGCCTGTCGTCCCTCCCGCGCTAACGTCGGGGCAAACTCTCAATAATTACGTTGTCGTGTCCACCCCTCAAGAGTTTGCCGTGGGCGAGCAGGTGCGCGTTAGCTACGGCCCGACTCAAGGTGTCCCTCCGACAAACCTCCCTGCGGGTGACTATTACGTCGTGGAAGTCGACACGTCAGTCACGGGCAGCGAGCGTTTGCGTCTTGCAACTGATAAGGGCGGAACTGCCCTCGCCATCGTATGGTTTACAACTGTCGGGGACTCCCCTTCGATAGAGCGCATCAACGCATATGTAGGTTGGCTGGTTTCTCCCGAGCGCGGCGGCGCCGACTGGAAGAATATCGCAGTCCCGACCGTAGGTGTTGTGACGCTCGCTGAAGTGGAACGGTTTGCTGGGTCAGTGTCAGGGTTGCGTCTGCGGTGTGCGTCGGGCGCTAACCAAGGGCAGTGGAAGCACGGGACTCACGTCACTCATGCCTCGACAGCAGGGCTCGCGAAAGTTCACTACGATGGTGCCTGGGCGGTGCCGCCCGAGAGGAACAGCATCTTCGTGCTGGAGCCCACTCCAGTAGGTGTCCTGGAACGCCCGTTCAGGAAGTTCTGCCAGCTGCTTCCTTGGGCGCCCTTCGAGGGGTTAGCTCGCGGGGGTCGCGAAGCTGGCCCGGCGCCCGTTGGCGTGTCATGGGATGTCGCAACAGCCCAAGGCAATATCGCTGTGACGGGGATGTTCGCGCCCGACAGAACGTCGGTTCGCTTCTACACTACGGGCACGCTACCTAACGGCCTCACGCCGGGTAAAACCTACTACTCAGCTTTAGCTGCGGGGGACGCCTTCAATATCGCCGCCACCTACGGCGGTGCAGCCCTGCAAAGAACAGGCGAGGAGGGCAGCGGGTCGCACTACGCGGAGACTGTCGACAACGACAACGGGTTCAACCCGCACCCGCCGGGGTTCAACTACCCCGGCCAGTTCGCCATGCCCCGGCGCTACATGCCGTTCGACGGTTACGTTGCAGGTTCGTTCTATGGCGAAGAGACAGCGCAGCAGGCGTCGGGTGTCACTGCGGGGGTGCAGTTATCGTTTGACCTATACAACTACACCGGCCGCCGGACGCTCTTCGTCCCTCTGGCTTTCGGCAACACCTCCATAGCGCACAGGGAAGTGCACCAGCCGGGCGATGGTCGCTCCCCGTTCGGCTGGCACGACCCCGACCAGCAGATCAGCTGGGCACCCGGTGAAGACAACGGCTGCTTCGCACGCCTGGAGGACACGCTCGACGGCGTCAAACTGGCGCTGACGGAGGAGGGTTCCACGGTCAAAGATGTTGTCGTGCACTTCAACCAGGGCGAAGCGGACGCGACGGAAGAATACACGTCGACAACGTATCGGCAGAACTTGAACCGGCTCAAGCAGGCTGTGCGCCAAGCCCTCTACGACCGGGGGTTGTCACCGGTCAAGGCCGAGCGGATTAAGTGGTTGCATGCCACGATCAACGAATCAACTAAAGTGTGGGCCTACGCCAAGACGGTCAACGTGGCCATCGAGGCGGAAGCTCAGGCGGATCCGTATAGCCGTGCGCTAGTCGGCACTGACTTGGAAGTGCACGCAGAGCGCGACACCTTCGCAGGCAACCCTACGGCGGACGGCCTGCACTACCACGGCGCCGAGATGGACAAGCTAGGTAAGCGTGCGTTCGTCGCTTACAAAGCACTGGAGCGTAGCGGATACAACGAGACCGAAGTCTGCAACATGGCCTTGTCCTACCTGGGAGAGCCTGGGCGGATGGTTAACGTCGACACCGATACGTCCCGCGAGGCCGAGTTGTGCCGGCAGTTCCTGCCCTTAGCGCGCGACGAGCTCCTCGAACGACACCCGTGGGACTTTGCGCTTCGCTCGGTCAAGCCGACCAAGCGGTCAGCGTCTCCCCGCGTCGACTACCGTTACGCATACGACTACCCCGAGGGCATTGCGTCGGTGCTTGGGCTCGTGCGCTCCGACGTCAGCTACAACTACAAGACGATGGGCACCACGGGGCAGCACGAATACACGGTCGAGCTTGACGACAACGGCGATCGGATGGTGCTGACCGATCTTGACGAAGCGCTGATGCTTTACGTGGCGAAGGTTACGGACCCGACCAAATGGAGCACGACGTTCACATCCGCCCTCGCGTGGCGCCTAGTGTTCCATCTGGCCGGCGCCATCCTCAAGGGCGAAGAGGGATCGAAGAAAGCTCTCGCGGCGACTGAGATGGCCGAGCGCGCGTTGCGGACAGCGACTAAGCACGACAGCGACAACAAGCGCGACGTCGACATCAGCAACCACGTCCCAACCTTCTTGCGCCACCGCAGCAACCCCGGCTCGTATCGTCGATGAACACACGCACAGTGCAGCTTTCTTTTGCCGGCGGTGAGATAGCCCCTGAGCTCTACGGCAGGCCCGACATGGTGCAGTATCGATCGGGCGCCGCGCAGGTGAAAAACTGGGTGGTCAAACCCCAAGGGCCGGCCCGCACACGGCCAGGGTTGCGGTGGGTCGGGACGTTGGGGGGTTGGTCTCACGCAAAGCCGCGGCTCATCCCGTTTATCTACTCTACGGGCCAGAGTCTAGTCGCCGCCGTCAGCCTCAACAAAGCTCAAGAGACAGTTGTGCGTTTCTTCACGCAGGGCGCCCCTCTGCTCTGGGCAGTTCCTTTCGAGTTGGGGACCGTGACCCTCGCCGTCAACGCAACCGCCAATACTTTGACCGGTAGAAGGCGCCACTACTATGGCGGTGACCTACCCGTCAAGGTGCTTGTCTCAGCCGGCGGCGACCTACCCTGGGGTGTCTCAGGTGCGGACTCATACTACGTGAACGAGGTCGCGGGCAGTAATGGCTTCACGACGCGTCGCTTTCAGTTATTCACCGCGACGGGGGCGTCGGGCCTGGTATCGATCGGCTTCGCCGAAGACTTCGTTGGGTATCTACGCACCTTCAAGGCCGCCGACCTACCCCCCGACTATGACGCGGCATCCGCATGGCCCGCGGGTAGTCTGGTCTACTGGAAGGGAGATGCGACGTTGGATCAGGGGGTCTACCACGCATCCTCTGATGTCGCGGTCCAGACTGTAACTGCAGGCCCTGAAGGTTCAGAGTGGCACAGGCAACCTGACGACGGCTCGATAGAGATCCGACTGCCAGTGAGCTACGCACAAGCCGACCTGGATAGGTTGGTATGGCGTCAGAACGGTGACGTGCTGACTATAGCGAACAACACAGGCAGCTACCCGTTGGTGGAGATCATACGCGGCGGGGCCACGACATGGATCGCCAGCAGAGTTACGGTGGACGCGTCGGTTACGGTGCCCGCCGTAAGCCCCACATACTCCTCGTCCGCAAGAGGCGTGCAGAACTCGTTCATAGGGTCCACAGGGGTAGCAGGGTCGTTGTTCCCTTTCCAACTCTCTGGGGGAGCCTCCAATTTGGTCGCTGCGCCGGGCGACGTCATCTACATAGAGGAGCTCGGCGACATGGGAACCCCTGCGCTACAAGATCAACTCCCATTGCTCGTGAACCCTAGCAATGGCGGCGCCCCGGCTGGGATGCTAACTTTCGAGCGCAAGTTTCGGGTAGACCAATACTACGTTTGCTTATCGTCAAATAGCGTAGCGGGCACAGTTTCGGGCATAATGCAGCTTGGCGATCTAGAAGGGAATGTCTTTTGGCCTGGTCCGACGGTCGCAGCAACTAATCTATCGGCCAAGTGGGTGTATAGCAGTTCAAGCGCTGACACGACGCAAGAATACGTGGCGACCCTTGTCAACAAGGAGGGCGATGAGTCGTTGCCTAGCGTCGAAGTTCCCCCTTTCCGCAATGTCCTAGAGGTCGCCGGCGCATCTAACACAATCGCAGTGACGAGCTTTAACGCGCCTGAGGGGGTGTCACCGTCCGTGAAAGACCGCTACCGGATATACAAGAAGGAGAACGGCCTGTTCGGCTACATCGGCGACGCATTGATCGACGACGCCGCAACTGCCGGCATCACGAGGTTTGTGGACAACAACATCGCGCCCGATCTGGGGCGCACGCCTCCGCTCCTTGATACTTCGATCACTGGGACGAACTACCCGTCCGCTGTTGGAGGGCACGAGCAGCGGATGTTCTTGGCGTCCACCAAGGCACGGCCTCAGACGGTCTGGGGGTCGAAAACGGGCTTTGACACCAACTTCACCTACACGCTACCTGTGCAGGCTGACAACAGGCTGAAGTTCACGCTCGCCTCGAACCAAGCGCAGACAGTCCGCCATATCATCGGCATGCGCGACCTGGCCCTGCTGACGTTGTCCGGTGAGTTCCGCGTGCGCGCGGCCGATGACGGCGCGCTGACACCTGCTACCATCTTCGCAAGGCAAGAAGGCTACGACGGGGCTAACCATGCGCAGCCGGCTGCGCTTTCGAATCACATCATATACTGCGCAGCACGCGGAGGGCACGTCCGCAAGCTCACTTACGAAGCGCGTCGCGCCGCGTTCGAGTCACTGAGCGTCAGCCTACGGGCCCCGCATCTGTTCGACGATTTCACGGTAACAGACTTCGGGTCTGCCAAGGCGCCGTTCCCTTGCGTGTGGGCGTGTTCGTCGAGCGGTAAGTTGCTCGGCATGACGTTTGTGCCCGAGGAGAAGGTCGAAGGGTGGCACCAGCACGAGACAGCAGGCACTTTCACTTCGCTCGCCGTTGTGCCCGAGGGTGACGAAGACGTGGTCTACGTCACCGTGTATCGCAGGACCCCCGACGGCCATTTTCGCCACACGGTGGAGCGCCTCCAAGAGTTCGGCATCTCCGACGTCAAACAGGCGGCCTGCCTCGACGCGCACACTTCGACCTACACGACACAGCTTCCACCTTACAACGCCAGAATACGCCTTGACGCGCCTGCCGGCTCTTCAGCGGGCGCCGATGTGATCCTCCAAGGGCGCAACACCGACAACACGAGCACCCAAGTCGCCTTCGACCCCCAGGACGTTGGCAAGGAGGTCCACATCAACGGGGGCCCTCCCGAGGCGCCTTGGACTTTCCGTGTGCTGATCACCGGATTCACCAACAACGCCTTCGTATCCGGCACGTTACTCGACACCATAGGGGTCGACTTAATCGGCTACACATTTTGGTATGCCAATTGGCGCTTCGCAAGCAAGCGCGTCTACACGCCCGAGTGGCTAGCAGGCACAGTTTGCTCCGTTGTCGCAGACTCCGCGGCTGCGCCGGCGGCGACCCCGTCAGTGGACGCGCAGAACCCAGACTTGGCATACTTCGACATGGCTACGCCCGGCCTCAACGTGCACGCAGGGCTGCCATACGTCTGCGACCTACAGACGCTGCCCGTAGCGGTGCAGGTCGAGGGGCTAGGCACCGGCCGCGAAAAGAACATCGAGAAGGCTTGGCTGCGGCTCTACGAGTCCGCAGGGCTGACAGTGGGCCCAGACGCAGACAATCTCCAGCCCGTCACAGACGCGCAAGACGGCGCCTCTCCATCTAATGGGGAGAAGCGCACTTTGGTGACTGGTAAGTGGACTGAGGACGGGCAACTCCTAGTGCGGCAGACCCAGCCTTTCCCCGCAACTGTCGTGTCGCTTGCGGCGCGTGTATCCTTCGGAGACTAGATGACTGACGACATACACATCAACGACCCGCTAGCCGGTGGTCTCTTCGGGGCGAACGACGACCTGAGCCTCGGCGAGGACTTCGCCATAGCCGAAGAGAACAAGGGGATGGGCCAGGCTCTCGCGTGGTCCGCGACGGGGTTGGCGGCCGTGACCGGCTACTTCAGTGCGTTGACGAAACGGCAGACACTGAAGAACAAAGCGGTGAGCCTAGAGTTCCAGGGCACGATGGCCGACATGCAGGCGCGCGACTACGAAGACCAGGCACTGCTGCTTATCGAGGCCGGCAACAGCGAGATCTCCCGCCGCGGGATGCGGGCGGGGCAGGAGCGCGCACAAGCGATAGTCGGCAGCGCGCGCCGCGGCGTCCTACTCGGCGCCGGGAGCTCGGCAGAGGTGCGGGCGTCCATGGAGATCGTGCGGCGGATGGAGGCGCGCACGATCAAAACCAACGTGCGCAGGCAGTCGCAGCAAGCAAGACGTGCCGCGCTCAACTCGCGCCTGTCCGCACAGGCCGCGCGTGTATCGGCGCAGAACGCCCGCGGCGCGGCCAGCGCTGTCAGCCCTGGCCTCGTGGCGCTAGGGTCAGCAGGTAACATGTTCGGCCAAGCAGCGTCCACCGGTGTCTTCGCAGGAGAGAGCTAATGATTCGCGTCCCAGGCGTGCAGAAGACAACGCCCAATATGGTGTCGCTCCAGGCACCGCAGGTGCAGCAATTCGAGCAGACGGAAGGGATCCAGATGCTCGGGCAGGCGGCTTCGACCGCTGCAAGGGCAGGCAGTAAACTTGTCGAGATCGGCAATAGGGGCATGCGAAACGCCCGCGTGTCGAAGGCCAAAGAAGGGCAGGTCCGCGCGGCGCAAGAGATCAGTCGACTGCTGCAGGACCGAGATAGCGGTTACCTGACGAAGCAGGGTGGCGCCGCGCGCGACGGCATCAGTGACTTCGAGCGTGAGCTCGCAGAGGTGAACAAGAAGTTGCGCGCGTCGTTTGACGACGACGAGACTCGCGAGATGTTCGAGCAAGCAACGGCTGTCGACTTCACCCGAGCCCAGACGGCCGCGGGACTGCACTGGGCGAAGCAGTCGCAGGTGGCGAATGCTGCGCAGTCCAAGGTGCGCTATGGCCAGCTGGCGGACGACGTCGCGGCAGGCGACTGGGGTGCGCGCGTCGACTTGAGGGACGAGGTCAACGAATACGGGCGCGTAGTTGGGCTGTCCGAAGAACAGCGCCAAGAGCTCTACAAGGACACGCTGTCGAACTCAGCTGCCACCTTCGTGGGCACGTTACTGGCTGAAGGCGACTTGGATGGGGCGGAACTATTCCTCTCCATGCACGGGGACCATATCGATCGCGCGAAGGAGGCAGCGCTCGGCAACCAGCACCGTAAGTTGGCCAAGTCCGAAGCTGCGATAGGTAAACTAGAGCAGCGGAACGCCAAGGCGCAGAGCGCGGTGATCGCTTTACTAGACAAACACAGCGGAACAGGGCGCCTCATGCCGGGGGCGGAGCCGGTGCCGGGTTCCGACGCCTCGGCTCCGCCCCCGACTCCGTCAGAGAGACAGGCCGCGGTTCTCGATGACTTAATGCAGCAACGACGCGACAACATGGAAGACCCGACGAAGGGTCTAAGCCCCGAAGAATACAACACGGCAAGACAGTTCTTGAGCGGCCAGATAAACGACGCGATAGCGGAGGATAGTGCCGCCCTTGACGCCGATCTCGCCGCGCTCGACACGATAGTCACCGCCGACCCCACCCAGACGGTGGGGGACTTGAGCAGCGGTGAACATCGCAACCTGATGCGCCGGCTCGGAGCCAGCACAGGGGGTCGCGAGATCATCAGGAAGCTGACGACCGTTCAAGGGAAAGCAGAAGCGCGGAAGTTCTATCTGCAAATTAACACGGCGTCGCGAACTGGCGACACCGAGACGATCCGAAACTACTTCCCTCTGGGTGAAGACGGGGTTCCAGGCAACATGCACTACCTGGCGGGCCTCACCCAAGAGCAGTATGGTAAGACCATCGACCTCATCCTCCGCGCGCACGGAAGAGAACCGAACGACAAAGGCCGGCTGCGAGGCAGCGACTTGGTTCACGCGAGGATCAAAGGGCGCGCGTGGGCGCATATAGGCGGTGACCCGGATGAGGGGGTTAACACGCTGATCGTTGACGACATGGTCAGGGAGATGAACCGCGACCTGACGGAGCAGAAGCTCGGGCACCCTCCCACTGCCGACGACGAGCGCAACTGGCTGGAGAGCCAGATGCGCGAAGGCACCTACCGTTACTTAGACGACTCTGTCGTGCCGCG
>TARA_R110002110_G_scaffold14868_17_pt1 | contig 13341 bp, 12 predicted proteins | sample TARA_R110002110 | Tara Oceans TARA_R110002110 (sample SAMEA4397330) | marine metagenome | biome: Polar Biome; feature: [SRF] surface water layer (ENVO:00010504); material: water (ENVO:00002006), including particulate matter (ENVO:01000060) such as... | depth 5 m
CCTCTTCAAAATCTAAATACAGTAGTAATTCTTTATATTGAGTATCAATTGTATATAGTGAAGTGAATGTAGATTTGTAGCCACTACTTATTGCTAATTCGTGATACTCTCCTGAGAATTGAGAATTGCGTTTTAACTGTGCTGTTCCCCCTGTTGGATTTTGTCCTAAATAAATATCCTCTTTAGAAAAAGTAAATGTTGCAGTTTCTGTGTGTGTATTACTAGCCACTTCACTACCGTTAATAAATAGACTCATATGTTTTGACACATCATTATAAGATACAGCAATATGGTATGGTGATAACAAATAGAGTGCCTCTCTTTCAACAGGTATGTATAGATTACCCGTAGGGCTAGTAGTGATAGTATTTTTCATAACTATATGTGTTCCATCTACTGATAGCACTTCACCTAAATCATTACCGTTGCTATCATAAATTGTCATGTTGGGATGCACTATTAATCTTGGGTCAGGCGAACCACTTACTGTTATAATACCTGTTGAAATACTTGCTATATCAATAGTAGAGTCAACGGCAAATGCACCATGTTTATCCTGTAAATGGTTAAAACAGTTAGAAGAATCTAAATAGTAATGTTCCTTTCTACTAGTAATGGCCTTAGTACTTTCGCAGAAAACATTTACACCGTTTAATGTCATTCTTGCTTTTATGGCGTATTCAGCCGGATTATTTTGACTGTATTTAGTTTTATTAACTAGTCTAACATCAAATGATTCATTATAAAATAAAACCATCTCTTGTTGTAATCTGTTAGCAATAGGTATATAGCGATTATCCTGTGTTGTTGTACTAATTCCATCTGCTCTTGAAGGCATAGTTTTAGGTGAAGTTTGTTTTCCTATGTAGGAATTAAGAGCATCGTTAGTTGTATGGTTGCCATACCCATTAATATCATAAGGTGTGACTAACATTTCAATTGTAAATGAGCCTTCCATATCCCATAGGCCAATAGGTTCATTGGCTATATTATCTGAATAACTAAGTTGAACATAGGCATCACACATTACAGGAAATTGTAATGAATTTTGTGTACCTGCGTAGACTGTGCTTTTCATTTAACACCCTCACAAAATATCTGCCGCTTCAAATTGCATTGAAAATGTTACAAATGGTTGCCCCGCTACTATGTTAGTTCCAAAATTTCTAATAAATCCATTAATCCCCTGTGGCTCCTTCTCTCTATGTATTGGTTTAAATTCCTTAAAAGTGTGGTCTACTATGGTAGAATAGATTGTTCCCGCATTCTCTTGATTCCTTGCTCTCCATGAAAAGGGAATTAAAGGAAGGTCAGCAATAGGTGTTAAACTACTATCATCCGTTCTTTCTGTAAGACCCAAATGATAATCATACTGTCCATCTACCCTACTAGGTATTAGAACAATTAACTCATTAAGGTTTTGATATTTTTGTAGTGAGGAAGAATCAACGTAAGTATGTATTAATTGTGCAATTTCATATGCTGTCATTACTACCGATGGGTTTTTTTCTTCGCCCGATTCTACCTTTTCAAAATTTCTAATTACTCTTTGGTCTGTAATAATACCTGTGAGGGTCATATTTTTAGTAGCCATACCTAAATCAATACCTATGGTTCTTGATTCACCTGTTACTATACCGGAACCGGGAATTGGATATGCTGGTAATGTTCTTGAAGTATCTATCTGTATGTTTTCTAATTTTAAACCTACCCTGTTAGTTTCAAAATGATTACCTGTTTGGTCTGCATTTCTACCACGAAGGTTTAAATAAACTGTATGTTGTGGAGAACTTGTATCATCTGCTTCCATTCTATCAGTAATATAGTTGTAATTCCATAGTACTGTTTCGGCTGATAATACTACCCCGTTAAATGCGGATTCTGCTGTTAAGGATTCGCTAGTAGTTATAGTATCATTGGTACTACTAGTGGTACTTATTTGACTGATAGTATAGGTGGCAGTATTATTTGAAGAATTGTAGAGGGTAATTTTATTACCTATTGTAAAGCCATCAGTTGTAAAATTACCTGCTGTTCTTTTTATAGTATCTGTGGCATCATAAATAGTTAATTCTACTGTTCCTGTTTGTACCATCTCAAGCACCCCTTATTCCTGTTGTTACATTTCTGTTAATTTGACTGTTAACTAACCTACCAATTTTATTAGCAATATCTCTAACTTCTGCATCAGAAGCACCTACTCTACCTTGAACATTAACAGTTATATTATTACCCATCCTTTGTGAATCAGCATTTGAGAATACCCTTGAACCGGCAGGTAGTCTAACAAGTTCCGGCCCTCTTTCACCTACTAAAGACCAACCGTTACCTGTTATACCACCATCTGCAAAAGCACTATGAGTAGTTGCCGCCGCACCTAAACCACCTACAAGGGCAATAGCACCTGCATATTTTACACCATCGGGTAACATATTTGCTACAAATAATCTAGTATAGTGGAATGCTAAGAATGTAAATAGGGCATCGGCTATGCTAACTAAAAGATTCCTACCTTTCCCAAATTCCTTTTTACCCCAATCTATAATATTTTTACCAAATCCTACTACCAAATCATAAATCCAACCAAGTGCGAATGAACCAAATTTCAAAAGTAAATCAAGTGATGCACTTCCAAACTTTTTTAGTGCTTCCCATGCTTCACCTGATGAACCGTTAAATAAAGCATGGAATAATTCTATTATTGACGACACCCATTCTCCTGCTGAAGTTAAAAGTTTTCCACCTCTTTCCCACATCTTACCTAATGTTTCCATAACAGTACCAGCCATATCTTTTAACAGGTCAAATATACCTAATTTTTTAAGTGACATTACCGCTACTACTGCTAAACCAATACCAAGCATTATTTTACCTATCATATTTCTTACACTTTTTGCTGTTGCTTTCATAGAGTCCATTCGTTCAGGGCTAAAAAAGTTTTTAAGACCTTTTTTGATACCACCCTTACTAATAAATTTCCACATTTTTGCACCGGGAAATTCATCCTTAAAAAAACTCTTCATCGCTTTGTTATCTATTAATGCATTACCCTCTCTATCTGCTGAATCCGAACCATACCTTATTCCAAAGTCATGCATTCTACCCTTTAATTTTTCTTTCCACGATGGCCCTTTTGTTCCGGTAAGTTTACCGGCATCATCAGCAGTAACACCAAGTTCTTTTGCTCTATCCTCAGTTTTTATAGCCCTTAAATTAAATGCATCCTTTTCATCATCAGACATTTGTCCATAAAGTTTCTCCCTTTCTGCTTGTATGTCCATTAAATCCATAGCCACAACTTTTTGTTCTCTTGATAAAGCATTAAATTCTCCTAACTTCATTAATTCATCATCTTTACCTTTTAGAAATATCTTCATATTTTTTATTCTTTTTTTATCAAAATTTTTCGTTGATTCTTCTATTTTTTTTAATGTATCTTTTGTATCTTCTACCATTTGAGCCTTTGCCATTTCAAACGGCATCATTTTCATTAAGTATCTAATCCTTTCATCTTGTAAAACCGTAGTTTGTTCTTCCTGTGATAATTGGTTTGTTCCTAACTTGTCTATTTTCGTTTCTAAAAGAAGTAGGGCTTCAGCATATTTCATCTGCATTCCAAACTCTTTGATAAGTGCTTGTTCCTTTTCAACCGCTTTCTGAGCCATCTGTTCCCTAAATCTTAACCAATCCGCCCACGCTTTAACTTTATTTTGTAATTTCCAAAGACCGGAACCGGAAATAACCCTAGCCATAGCAAGCCAAATACGACCTGTTGTTGTAGTAACTTTAGTAATGTCTTTAAGTTGAGCATTTACTTTCATAAATTTAATTTCTCTAACATTAATCATGGCCGCCGCTAAACTGCCAAAGGATTCTTCAAGTCTTTTTACCTCTTCATTAGCCTTATCAACTGCATCTGACGCCATTTAAAATCACCTTGTCATCTTTTCCATTTCTTTTGCTTTTAACATTTCTACTTCTTGGTGGGTGTATAATAATTCCATTACTATATTTGCTGGTAATTCATATGCTTCCTTCGGGCTTATATTCAATTCTTTTGCAAGTGTATATAGTGCTAATATAGAACCGACTCTTGGGGATTTTATTCTTCCTGTTCCAATAGCAGTTCTGATTTCACTTTTAAATCGTCATCTACCTCCACCATACTAAATGGGTCGGGTAGAATTTCTTTAATTTGACTACCCACATAAGGGTTCAATCTCATTAAATCAAGTGGCCCTAACTGTGGTTCTGTCCTGTCAACAAATGCATCCCATAGGAATACATATACTTCTTTCATATCAAAGGCAACATCTTTTGCATCCATGTTTATATTAAACAATTTCATCTGTGCCTGTTCAAGTTGTAGGAAGGTGGGTTCTTTAATCCACACTTTCATATACTCATCAGTATTAGGGTCTATCCTAACATGGTGCATTGTGCTTTCTTTTCCTACTAACATTTTACTTTTATCATTTATAATTTTCTTTTCCATTTTATAACTTCCTTACTTTTCATAATTTTTCACACATCACTAATTCTTCTTTTACTATCATCAGTATTGGTGAATTGCATTGGGCATGGTGAGGTTGGATTAGTATTTTGCATTGGGCATGAGTCACCATCTAATTTACTTACATATTTTCCACATGTTTTACAAGTGCCTGTGTATTGTACTAAACCTTTTAGTATATCTTCCCAAGTCATTTTAAATCACCTACTGCTGATTGTCTTTGTAGTAAGGGAAATTTTCTATTATTTCTACTTCCCTTAATTCACCCGAATTTTGTACATTACCACCAGATAAAAATTTAACTTGATGGGCTTTGGCTTCTTCGTATGTAGTAAAAGTACTTGATAGAGCCTTGTTAGTTTGAGGGCTAATAATAATCCATCCCTTTTTACCCGCTACGAATGGGGTAGTCTTTTTCCGTTCCTTTGACTTTTCACCCGCTTCCCTATCGGATTCTGAACGAGTATCATACGCTCTTTGGTCTGACCTTTGCCTTTCAGTCCAATGTTCAGGGTAATCTTCTTTTAATATATCTTGCCAATTCATTTAAATCACCTAATAGGTTGTGTATCATATTCCTTTTGAGCATCGGCTACCTGTTGTTGTAGTGTTGTGTTATTGGGGTCTTGTGATAATTGCTGTTTAAGTTCCTTAAGTTTTCTCATAAGTTTCATTTTTATCCTGCGTTTTGCCTGTGCATTATAGGGTGCATTAACATTATCAATATCAGCAGGAGGTTGATTTTGCGCCCCTCTCCATTGTTCAAATTCACCTTTTAATATGTCTTTCCAATTCATTTAATCCACCTACTGTTGCAAAGCACTACCACTAGTAGCATCAATTGTATTAACCCTTAATGGGGTAATCATAAAATTAACAGTTACCGGCCCTCTATCTTCTGCTAAAGGCCACGATGTTGAAGCGATTAAATAGTCGTCAAATTGTAACTTAATCCTCTCTCCATTATCCTTAGTCAATAGAAGTTGAATCCTTGCATCTCCTAATGCAAACCTTCTAGGTGTTTCATTTCTTAACTCGTCAAAAATACGCCTATCTGTTACCTGTGCTTCCATTGAAATTTCGTATGTCCTTTGTGCAGGAACAGCCGCTTTAATTTGCTTATTGTAATTACCCACATATCTTTTATCAGTAAGTGCGTTAGCAATAGTTAAATTGAATGATGTAACCTTCATAAATTCTTGACCGAATAAACTAATTGTACCATCGCTGAAAAAGAATGGTGTAATAAACTCTTGAGTTACTCCTGCGGCTGAACCTTTTAGCCCACTAAAGTTAAACATGGATTTAAATTCATTAGTTAGATTATTTGTGGCATCATAGCATCTACCAACATAGCCATTGGGTGCTTCAAATGCTCTCTTAACATGACAGTCTATTGTCATCTTTGCCTCTTCTGAATCCATCGCAGTTAGATTAAAGGAATTAACTTGACAGCCCGGAAATAATTGAGCGTAGCAAGTTTGATTATATGTATTCCTATCAACCATTGGTTCATCTGCAACAGTACTACCCTTTTGAGATACTAACTCTAATGCAAATGAGGGTAGGAAGTTATCATTTCTTTCACTAAATGTATATGTAAAAGTATTAGTTGCTACACCCGATGCTACTGCTGGATATGTAGCGACAGGTGATGCACCATGAGAAGGTAAAACAGGTGGGCATAAAGCATCTGAACCTTTTATAATACGATGTACTTTATTATTTTGACTACCATCTGATGAATTGGAATTATCATAGCCAATCCAAACTATATTAGTAGCGGCGGTTGCCCCCTTAAAATTATTAGCCATATCTGTTGTATCAGTTACAGAAGGTGAAGTTACAGCAGTTGTTCCTAAAGCATAGTGTAGCCAATGACCGCTAATTACAGGCATACCAAGACTAGCATTTCCTACTGATTCCAACCCTCTATATTGATAGCCCACATTTCTTGAACCTGCAATACCCATGTTAAGTGGTTTAGTTTCTATTGTTACTTCGGGTACTGTTATAGCATCTGCTAATCCTAACCATGTATCTGAAAGTGTGCGTGGTTTAACTGTCATTAATGATGTTCCTGCCGCAGTTAAATCTCTTCCCCAATAAACAGAATCATCATCAGTAATTGTTGCATTTGCATCCCTTACATATAAAGTAGTACCTGCTGTATTCATATTAATAACTATACCTAAAGTAGTAGCGGCGGTTGCATCATCAGAAGCATAAAATGATACCCAATCACCTGCTGTAAAAACACCTTCTAATGAAGTTCTACCATCGGACAAACCATCTACGGGTACTGTCCATATATCATTAGCGGCTTTAGTAGGAGAATCTGCTTCACCCAAATCAGCCGACATTGAATGTATGTAAGCATGAGAACCTTCTGTCATAGCAGTAGAAATTAATGTGGCTGATGCCCCCATGTGCCATATCTTACCTGCTTCAAGCCCTGCTTGGTTATATATTATATCACCAATCTTTAAATCTTCTGTTGAGCCATCTCCTGCTGATGCTAATTGTATATGTTCACCTGCTGATGCCCATGCCGCTATTGACCCACTATTTCTTGTTTCTAAAGCAACAGGAGCCGGTACAACTGCACCATGACTTTCTAAAACTATGTAGCCTCTTGGAAAAGTTGTTGAAATTTGTGCATCAACAGGGTTATGTAATGAGTCAAAATCTGCTATATTACCTGCAAAATAAATTGCATCAGCATCATTACCCGCTACTATTGCTGTGTATAACAAATCATATGTTGAGCCACTAGCATCTTTTTCTGCGTAAAATTTAGCGATACAACCTGTGTATAAATCGGGAACTAAATGGTAGAAATCAGTAAAATGTTCATTTGCAGGTGTTCCTTCACCATGATTATTTTCAATGTCTACACCACTACCATCAACAGCATAGCCTAAACTATACTTAATCAAGTGTGCTTTATTCGTTCCTGTTCTTCCTAGAGTTGGGCCATACGGCATATACCCTAAAAATAACTCGCTCTCCGGAACAAATGTTACTGATGTTCCTGACCCCATCCATACTTCGCTTGATACCATTTTTTATCACCAATTTTTACTTACTTACTAGACCGCTTGTGCGTATCTTTTCATCATAACATTTACTTTATATCCAAAAATTTTGTTTCTTTTATCATTACTTTCTGCTCTTTCTCCTAACATAATATGAGAAAAATTCTCTTGTAGCACTCCGCTTACTAACCACCCACGCCTCTTCTGTTCTAAAACATACTGTACTACTAAATAAAGGCTTTGTATTCTATCTCTACCGAAGGTTTCAGAACCCGATGTTGTGGTATGACTTAATCTAGTACCACTATTTAAAGTTCTATCATCCTGTCTAGTTCTAATACTGACATTCATATTATAAACTTCCTCTCTAATATCCCATGCAACGGTAGGATAATCAAGGGTTTGCCCTGTTTCCATCACCACTATAATATCACTTGAATAACTAACTGTTGATGGGGAAATAACTGTTTCGTTTTTCCATCTACTTTGCACCTTATTACCCCCTCTTGGTCTACCTTGAGCATCTACCTTTTTACCTGCACTCATATCTCTAATGTCCATGATAACAGGATGAACCCCATGAATATCTGCAATAGTGGCATCACCACCTGTTGTTTTCAATGCAGTTATAGCGGCATCCCAATTATCTTCTAAAAGATTAACTAAATATGTAACTTCATCAACCAAAAATATCCGCCACCTTTATATTAATTTTATCTAACAAACCATCAGTCATTAACTTATGTATAATTTTTTCACTAGTTTCTACACTAAAATTTTCATTTATAATATCTACTAAATCCCGTGTTTGCATTTTTGCTGAATCTTTCATACTTGATATATCTTGAATTAACATGAGCATTTTAAATATCTGTTCATCTGTAATAATCATATCAATCACTATCTATAAAATAGACCAACCTCTTTTTCATATCTAATATCTTGTGAATCTGTAATGTATATGTATCATGTTTAGTTTTAATATCTACACCTGAATCGCTAGATTCACCCATTAGTAGGGATGAATCATCTTCCATAAACAATTCACAACATACTAATTTGGTGGCGGCATCTGTTATAATGGCTGGAACCCTATTTTTCCCTGCTATGTATGTAACCCTTAATGAGTGTTTCATTTGATATGGATAATTGGCTCTAAAGAATATAGAACCGTCTGTATCTAAAGTCCACCAATCATCATTTCTACCTCTATTTTCATCATCGGTAAAATCTACAATGCTAATACCCGAACCTGAAATGGCTAAGGTACAAGCATCCCCATCATCACCTAATAGTAATGATGAAATTGTAATAGTATCATCTTCCTCAAGAGTAGCGTAGAAGAAATTACTAATATTAGTTCCTGCTGTTCCTTGAAATGATTTAGCACCTGTTGACCCTGTTATCCCTTGTGTATTCATAGGTAATTCTTCATTAATTAGATATACAATCTCTTGAGCAGTTGTTCTGATACCATATGTATTATTAAAACAACCTGCATTAGTAGGGTGTGTTAGTAGTGTAAATGTTTCACCACCACAAGTAAGTACAATGTTTGTAATATTTGAATGATTTGTAATAGTTATAACTCCTTTAGCCCCTGCTAATTCTTGCCAAGTATTGCCTCGCCATACAGACAGTCTTAACACCTTTCTAATATCCTCATGGTTAAGTCTTATAAAACCTACATAATCACGGTATCTCCAATTCGCATTCATTCTGTGCATTCGGAATAGGTCAAAGTCAAAGTCGTGAAATTCATTTTCAATAATCATTGGTCGCCATGATTCTCTAGTGTATTCATCTATATAATCTTCTGCTCTTTTAATTAATTCCCCTATATGACTTAATGAGGGATATGTGGTTGTAGTTAATGGGGGGATTTCTAACAAGTTAGTAATGCGGGTCATATCAGTATAGTAGCCTATACCATTATCGTAGTCAACGGAAGCAATATTTGTATCTGATGCCCTGCTTATTCTCATGATAAAATTCTCCTTAAGTTAGCAATATTATCAATAAGCGTATTTAACCAATCCATCCTTTCAACATCAATATAATCTCCTTCTTCTAATACTATCCCACCTTCTTTTCCTACGGCTGTAACTCTTAAACCAACAGATTTACCTGCTCTCTCCTTTATCCTTGCTTGGGCCGTTCCTGATATATCTAAAGTTGAGATTGATGGGGTAATACCTGAACTTCTAGCCCCCACAATTTTAGTTGTGGGCCTATATTGTGATTTAGACGACCAATCTAATTTACCTTTTAATTGAATTTCTTTATCTATAAAGTTTATGACTACTGTTAACTTACTTGTACCTGTTGGCACATGTAAATTAATACCTGCGTTATAACTATTATTAAGTGCTGAGTTGGAGATTTTATCTAATAATAAATTTTCAAAGTCTAATTCTTTAAGTATTGGGGTGAAGTATCTTCTTTTACCATCACCAAATAGAACCTTTTTATTTTCTTTACTCTTCCTATTCCACACCTTTTCTAATGCATCTCTAAATGATGCTAAGATGTTATTAATCTCATCTGTATTTTCTTCTTCTGATGTTGATGAAGCCATAGCATCTAATATTGGTTCTTCAGTATGGACACCCATTTTATTTAATTCTTTTAAATCACTATGACTAAATTCATTTTCAAAATCAAGGTATGTTAAAAGTTTTCGTGTTGCCTTATTTAAATTTCTATTTGATAAAGAGTATGATTTTTGACTAAATATTTTTTCAGTTCCCTTTATTAACCCAGCCGACTCTTTGATGGCTACTCTTAAATCATCTAAGTTTCCGGCGGTGCTCATTTCCTCCAAATACATTGATAGTAATGAAGTAGTGTCTACATCACTTTCAAACACTTCAAACCCTTTATCCTCAGACCAAAGCAGACCACCTTCATCATCACCTGCCGATTCATCAACCCTTTCTTGTTGTTCCATAGAATCTTCTAAATCTTTAATTTGTTTTCGTGATGCCTCTTCAGCGATTGCCCTACGAATTTCATTTTCACCTTTAATACCTTTAATATTAATATCTAAATCTTTTGCCAATGCTTTTAACTCGGTTTTATTTTTATCTTTTAACTCGTCTAAAACTTCCTCTTCCTCTTCCTCTATATTTTCTACATCGTTAACATGTTCATCTATTACATTTAATAATCTTCCAATGAGTCTACTTAAAGAAAGTAAATTATCCATAAACTTTGATTCGCCTGTTGATGCGCTTTTCCATTTAGTCAACAGTTCAAACCATTCGTTACCTGTTTTTTTAATTTTATCTCCGTCATACCAATAACTATCATCGTAGTCACCCAAAATGTATTTAATTTTATCATTAATTATTTTCTGAGTATTTTCATTAATACCCTCAGTTCCTTCCCTTGTATCTCTATCTATTAGTTTAAATAACTCATGCGCTATTGGTAATAGACCAAATGTATCACTTTCTACACCTGATGTACCATTAAGAATGTCTAACCATCTACCATGCGGCGACTTCCATTGAACAAGTTTATCTTCTAATGATTCAGCAGTAGTTTTTACCTTCCTTCTACTGTATTTACCCAAAGAACTAATTAAATGATTAAATATTTGTAGATTAGCAATATAGGGAATTTTGTCTATCATTTTATTTTCTAAGTGTTTTTTAACATCAAAGGAAAATGAACCTTTTAAGGGTGTACCTCTCATAATAATTTGTGGCCCCTTTTCACTTGTAAACCCTGCGTGTTTTAGGTAGGTATTTTTAAAATTTATTAAATCTCCCTTTTTATCAATAGATTCAAATTCTAATTTATATTTTTCACCCGATACCTGTCTTTGTTTAGATTGTTCAATCCAACCCTCCGCAGGTTTTAACTGTATATTTTTAGTTACATCTCCAACAGAATCCTTTATTTCATCCGTTGTTAATTCCTGACCGTATGGGAAAAATTCTTCTTTACCTTCACGCTTTGTATGCCTTTTTCGCCTGTCAATTTTTCTCTTAAAAGTTCTCATTGATTCCGGTACATCTTCACCTGTATAACTTTCCTGTGGTGTTAAATCTCTAACACTTTCTAACTGCTTACCTGCTCTTTCACCTAATTGTTTAAGATACATTTGGGCATCTTTATTATCAATAATTTCTGTTTGTACCCAAGCATTAAAATCACCATTAAACTCTTCTTGAAGTTCTGAATCGGCTATCCATATTTTTCTTAACCTTTCTTCATCAACAGTATTTGCTTTTCCCTCTTCGTGTGGCTCAGTAGTTTGAGTTGCGACTAATAGTGCTAACTTTTCAGTTGACGCTTTAACCGCTTTCTTATACTCGTCAAAATGAACACCGAACATTAAAAAGAATGCTTCGGGGTCATCCTCAAAATTTTCTATCTCATAATCAGTAGCATCTGCTAATGTAATAGCCGCTTGTGATTCTAATTCGGGAACACTAAGAAATACTGCAAAGAATTTTTCAGCCTGTGTTTCATCTCCTATAACAGTTTTTAATGTTGAACTACCATCAAATTGAGCATTTTTAAACTGTTCTACTTTCGCTCTACTCTCTTCAACTATTTTTTCTTTATATTCAATTCGTTCTTTTATTGCCTCATCATCAGGTTTGAACGGGTTTTTCTCCCAATCTTTATCTTTTATATTCCAAATAATTTTAATATCATCTTCGGTCATTTTAGATGGGTCTTTTAATAATTCAATCTCACCTGTAATATTTTTAACTGCTTCCTTCCAATTAGCAATTTGTATCACACCTGTTCTATTATCTGTTAAAAACTCATACTGTTTGAAATCCCATGTTAACTTATTAGCATTAAAATTGCGACCATCTGCAAGAAAATCTAATGTAGACCCTTCTATTGTATCTAGTGCATTTTTATTAATTAAGTTAAAGTCGTTAAGAGAAAAACCTTCAATGTTATCCCAATCGTCTGAATCTAATAGCCAACTGTCCAATCCCTCTTTAACATTTGTTTGCTCGGTATCTTTACTCTTTCTAGGCATAACAAATTTATATAGAAATTTTACTGCTGTTTTGTCATTCCACAAAAACCCATCATCTATATTCTCTAACTCGTCAAAGTTTCCAATGGGGGTAGTAGTCATACATTACACCCCCTAAGAGTGCAACACATATACTTCTACATTTGTCCAACTACTACTCTCTATTCTTAAGCCGTCTGCACATAAAATACCATTGGTGAAAGTTATTACTAAACCTTGAGATGGTGAAGCGGGTGCCGAAGTTAAGTGCATAAATTCAAAATGACCTACACTATTGTTTGCTTTAGTCATTGTAATAGCGTCACCTGTTGCTGTACCCACTACAACTGAAAGAGTTAATACTGTTGCTGTAATAGCAAGAATTTCTTTAGTATTATCATTTGACGCACTATCAGTAGAACCAAAGGTGATTAAATCGCCAACCATTAATCCTTGATTTAAAAAGGATGCTACTGAACCACCGTTAATTGTGGCCGTACCTGCTGTTGCATTCCAATTAACTGTGGGTGCTAATGAAGTAGAACCATAGTTATCATTATAAATAACAAATGATTCTGCCGCACCTGTACCTAATACTGTTGGTGCTACTATTAACCCATTAAATACGCATGGATTATTTGTTGTTTCAGCCTCTAATAATTTTACAACATTTGTATTCGCTGTAACCTTCGTACTTTGTATTCTTCCCATGTGTGTCCACCTATATACTTGGTAGAACACCACCACTAATAAAAGTAGCGGTGAATCTACTCTTCTTCATCTGCACTACTACTAAGTAA
>TARA_R110002110_G_scaffold415805_1_pt1 | contig 13339 bp, 14 predicted proteins | sample TARA_R110002110 | Tara Oceans TARA_R110002110 (sample SAMEA4397330) | marine metagenome | biome: Polar Biome; feature: [SRF] surface water layer (ENVO:00010504); material: water (ENVO:00002006), including particulate matter (ENVO:01000060) such as... | depth 5 m
CGCCGATGGTACTGCACACGTGGTAGAGTAGGTCATCGCCTTCTTTTTTTTACCCTAAACCTCATCTCCCCTAGAGATGAGGTTTTTTTGTTTGTACATTATATTTAAGAGATATACGTTGCACACCAAATAACCCACTTATATGAAGTATTTACTTATTCTTTTTACTTTTATGTTCTCTAATTCTGTTTATTCACAAGGAATACTAGATTGGAAGGCTCACACTTCATTCCGGTCAATTATTGGAATAGTGCAAGATGCGGATGAGAGAATATGGATTTCAACGGAAGGAGGAATTGCAATTTTTGAAGATTCAACTCTTATTAAAACTCTGACTATTGTTGAAGGCTTAAGTCGGCTTAGCAGTACATCAATAGAGTATGACCAGATGTCAAATTCAATTTTTGTTGGATATATAGATGGAATGATTGACAAGATTAATGTTGAAAATCATGAAATTCAACAGATAGAGGATATAAACAGGAATACAGTTTTTTCTTCTAAGAGTATCAATAAGCTTCTCGTATCTGATGATTTGCTATTTGTAGGTACTGATTTTGGAATTGTTGAATATGATATTAATTCTTTACTAGTAAGAAACTCTTACTTGAAACTAGGTGATTTTGATATTGGTACGGGTATAAATGATCTAGCAATAATTGGCAGTGAATTGTATGTAGCAACCGAACAAGGAATATCTTTTTCTGAGTTAGATGGTAATTACGCCGAATCAGATTGGCAAAACTATGATGAAACTTCAGGATTAGGTGAAGGAAGTATTCAAAGCTTAGGCTATTTTAATGATAGTATAGTTGCAACTTCTACAAGTGAGAACTATAAGTTGGAAAATGATAGTTGGGTTATAAACAACACTTTTACCAATAATCTAATTCTTGAATATATCCAACAAGGTTCAAAATCTATTGCTTTAGCAGAAAGAAATGTGTTTATAGAAGAAAACTCGAGCGTAAGTGTACAATTTATATCAAACAAGATTGCCACATCAGTAAATAGCTCAGCTAATGGTAGAACAATATTTGGAACGCTAAATAATGGATTTGGACTAGTTAATGAAACAAATTCAGGTACAAATTTTATAGTACCGATTGGCCCATACCAGAATTTCTTTCAAGGGTTAAATTTTGATAATGGTACTTTGATCTCTTCATCATCACAGAAATCTTCCGGAAATGGAAACATTGATAGAGGAAAAGGTTACTACATTTATAATGGTAACGTTTGGAAAAGCATTAATGCATATACTGAAGAAGAATTAAATACAAAACGGTATCAACAAGCATTTACAAGCTTAGTTACTGAACAATATTACTATTTTGGCAGTTGGGGTAGGGGTATTTCTCGATTTAGTAAAGAAACTGAAGAAGTAGTAGTGTTTGACGAAACAAATACCACAATACGTGGGTGGTCTGGTGCCGCTTTAGATTACCCGGTAATGATTGGTTTGCAAGAAGATTCTAACGGAGATATTTGGACGGTGAGTAGATTTGCGGAGATTCCGTTATATAGACAATCACCCGGAGATGAAGACTGGCAGGCATTTAATGAAAGCAATTATGTAAGTAGCTCTGATCTTTATGAGGGACTATTCATTGATTCTTTCGACCTAAAATGGATTCCATTGCAAAACCAATCGGCAAGCGGTACTGGTTTATTAATTCTTGACACTAAAGATTCTTCAGACGAGAATGATGATGTAGGTGTAAAACTTCAAACAGGATCAACTAATGGCAATCTTCCCGATAACAAGGTTAATGCTATTATTCAAGATAAAAATGGGGAAGTATGGATTGGAACTGAAAGAGGGATTGCTAAGTTTATTTTTCCTGAATTGATAGTTGATGGATCCGTACAGGAGAGAACGGCTCAATGGTTGATAAATGAGGATACATCTGCGGTTTCTAGGTTTTTACTTAGAGATATAAATGTAAGTGTAATGGCTGTAAATACTGCTAATGAAAAATGGGTTGGAAGTTCAAATCAAGGAATTTGGGTATTAAATCCTGAAGGTAGCAAAATTTTAAAGCGCTTCACTGAGGCAAACAGTCCTCTATTTTCAAATAATATAATATCCATCGCTATTAATGATGTAACCGGAGAAGTATATATTGCTACAGATGTTGGATTGATCAGCTATCAGGATGTCCCTCAAAGAGCGGTTAGCAAAATGGATGAGCTTAAAGTTTTTCCTAACCCATTTAGTTACGAAAAAAATAATCAAATTTATATTGAGGGTTTAAGTGATGAATCTACCATTAAAGTTTTGGGTGCTGATGGAACCGTTGTTAATAGATTTGAAACTATAGGAGGCCGTGTAACTTGGGATGCCAGAGATTACAGCGGAGCTAAGCTGGGCTCAGGTGTCTATTTTATAGTAGCAGTAGATAGTGAAGGAAGCTCGAAAGGAGTTGGTAAAATTATAATTGTTCGTTGATGGATATAACTACTGTTATTATAAATTACCAAACTCCAGATTTACTTAAAATAGCAGTAGCTTCTTTTAAGAAATTCTATCCTGATATTAAATTGCTTTTGATTGATAATGGTTCAAAAGATAATGGAGAATCAAAAGTTTTGATTGAAAAATTGAAATCTCAACATAGAAACACAGAAATTGTATTCTTCGAAACGAATGTATATCACGGACCGGCTATGGATATAGCAATTCGAGAGTATATCAATACGGAGTTTACTTTTTTCTTAGATAGCGATACTGAAACAAAAAAAGCAGGTTTTCTGGAATTGATGCAGGATATTTTATTATCCGATGATAAAATTTATGGAGTTGGAGAGGTCGCAAAAGTAAACAATCGAGGGTATAAGGCAGAAGAAGGGCATGATATTTTATTAACACCTTACATGCTGATAAAGAATGATATTTATCGAACTTTAAAGTCTTTTGTACATCACGGGCAACCTACTCTTTATAATTTTATGGATGCTAAAGAGAAAGGTTATACACTCAAAAAATTTGAAGTTTCCTCATATATAGATCATCTTTGGCGTGGTACCGCCAGTAAATTTGGCTATGGTTTGGGCATTAAAGGAAAGCTCGATTTTATCCTCAATAAATTAGGTATTTAGTGCTGGGAGAAAAACCTGATATCTCCATCATTATCGTAAACTACCGAGTGAAGAATTATATTTCTTTACTATTAGATTCGATAAATAAAGCGAAAAAAGATCTTAAAATTGAGATTTTCATAGTTGATAATAATTCACAAGATGATTCCATTGAATATCTGTCTAGATATCATCAGGATATTATTTTTATTAAAAACGAAAATAATAAAGGATTTGGGAAAGCAAATAATCAGGCATTAGAGCAAGTATCAGGAACTTATACATTAATTATAAATCCTGATACAATTCTTGAAGAAGATAGTTTAAGTGAGTTAAAAAAATTCATGGATTTAAATTCTGATTGTGGCGCCGCTGGGCTTAGAATGATAAATCCTGATGGAACCTTTGCCAAAGAGTGCAAGAGATCTGTGCCTACTTTAAAGTCTGCAATTTTTAGAGTACTAGGGTTGGATTCTGTTTTTCCAAATAATAAGCTTTTTGGAGAAAGATACTTAAGTTGGCTTTCACAATCAGAAGTGGCTAAAGTTCCGGTTATCAGTGGAGCGGGCATGTTTTGGAGAACCAACCTTTTGAAAGATTTAAATGGCTTTGACGAAGACTTCTTTATGTATGGGGAAGATGATGACCTTTGTTTCAGAGTACAAAATACCGAGTTTAATATTCAATATTTTCCTCCGGCACAGTTGCTTCACTTCAAAGGAGAAAGTGAAGTATCTCTTGGTATCAAAAACCTTAAGAAAGTAAATAGCGGTTTAATTCATTTTTTTAAAAAGCACTATCAGGAAAAGTATAACAAGATATCGTATTGGTTAATATCCATAGCCTTTTATCTAAGATTAATGATCATCTATTTCAAGATGCTGTTAATAAAAGAAAAGGTTCTTTTTTATGATAAGGAAACATTATTCATTGTAGTTGGAGAGCGTGATGTTGAGACTTTGGCCAAAATATTAAAGAAAAATAAAGGAGTGGAGATTAGAACAGTGTCAATTTCTAGCAACATCGAGGCATTGTCAAAAAATATTCTTTCAATTTCTAACGAACTAAGTAAAACAAGTCGGGTTATTTTTGATGTTGATTCTATTTCTTATAAAAACGCTTTGGGAATAATGGAAGCATTAAAAAATCAAAAATTCAGTTTCCACTTTTTCCTTAATAAGGAGAATAAAATAATTGGAAAGTCTAGTGTGATCGATCTCTAGATCATAGTTTTTCTTCTACTTGTTTAACCATTTCTGGGTACCATTCTGCAAAAGTATCATTTGCAATATGGCTTCTTATTTCTTCCATCAACCACAAATAAAAGGTAAGATTGTGAACAGAAGCTAACACAAGGCCAAAGATTTCGTTATGCTTTATAAGATGATGGATGTACGCCATGGTATAGGTGTTGCAAATGTCACTTGGGAAGTCCGCATCTAAAGGTTTATGATAATCTTTCCACCTCGCATTTCTGATATTTACTTTTCCATTTCGGGTAAATATCATGCCATTTCGTGCATTTCTTGTAGGCATTACACAATCAAACATATCTATTCCGCGAGCTACACATTCGAGTAAATTGCCCGGAGTACCCACACCCATTAAATAGCGCACTTTATTTTTAGGGATGTAATCAGTATTGAGATCAGCCATTTCATACATCAAAGAAATAGGTTCACCCACGCTGAGCCCCCCAATTGCAATTCCTTCAAAATCCAGCTCGCTAATAAACTTGGTAGATTCGATTCGTAAATCTTTATATGTGCCACCTTGAATAATCCCAAATTGATTTTGGTCATGTCTATAAAGAGATTCTGTTTCAAGGAAGTATTTTCTGCCACGTTTTGCCCAGCGATGTGTAAGTTCCATTGAGTTTTTTGCATACTCGTAAGTGCTAGGATAGGGAGGACATTCATCCAACAGCATCATGATATCAGAACCTAAAATTCGCTGAGTATCTACTACATTTTCAGCTGTGAACAAATGTTTAGATCCATCAATATGGCTTTTAAAATGAGCTCCTTCTTCATCAAGTTTTCGGTTATCAGAAAGCGAAAAAATTTGATAACCGCCTGAGTCAGTAAGAATTGGTCTATCCCAATTCATGAACTTATGCAGTCCTCCGGCTTGTTTCATAATCTCATTACCCGGTCTAAGATAAAGATGATAGGTATTGCCGAGTATAATCTGTGCTTTTACTTTTTCAATAAGTGCTTTCTGTGAGACACCTTTTACGGTTCCAAGTGTGCCAACGGGCATAAATATTGGAGTTTCAATAACTCCGTGATCGGTTTTAAATGAGCCCAATCGTGCTTTAGTGGAAGAAGTTTCTTTTTTTAAAGTGTACAAGCTATAATTTTGGTCTTATTATTTATGAAGGAGGTTGTTAAATGTGTATTTTATCCAATTCTAAAACTTAAGAAGCGAAATTTACTCAGTGGGTAATTTAAAAAGATATAACGAAGTAATTTTCACAAGTTTGCTGGATTTTTTAATTCTTCTGGCAAGCTGGTTTGTATTCCATTGGTATCATAATGACCAATTAAATATGATATTAAAGGATGCAGACTTGAATTTTGTACATTCCGGTGTATTAGTAAGTGTGTTCTGGATGTTTGTTTTTGTTCTAATGGGACTGTACAAAAAATTATATCTAGTATCTCGCCTCGACGAATTTATTGCAGTATTTAAAGCGACCTCTATTGGGGTGTTATTTTTGTTTTTTATTGGATTAATAGGCGATTCTGTTTCAATCAAGGAACAAAAATCACTTACGCTTTTCTATTGGGGAATAACTGTAGTTCTTGTCTCCTTTAACCGCTTTTTAATACGGACAATTCAGCGTTACTATGCAAGAAGAGGGAAGGGGCTTCACAAAACAGTTATTATTGGAACAGGCAACGCAGCTAAAACTGCCTATGATGATTTAATAAGAAACAAAACTCTTGGTATGCAGGTTTTAGGATTTATTCAAGTAAATGGGCAAATGCCTGAACCTGAGACCGGAATTACAAACGAAGAAGTGATAGGTCATTTAGATAACATAAGGGCTATAATTGATGAACATCAGATTCAGGATGTGCTGGTTGCTCTAGAGCCTGAAAGAAGAGAAGATCTTGTCAGTGTTATCTCTAAAATAGATTTCCCTGATGTAACACTTAAGTTATTGCCCGATTTCTATCAGCTTGTAAGTGGATTGAACAAAACAAATCAGATTTTTGGGATGCCATTGGTCGAGGTTTCACCGGAACCCATGCCCCTTTGGGAGAAAACAGCAAAAAGATTATTGGATATTTTAGTGTCAATTATAGCATTGATTTTATCTATGCCCTTTCTGATAATTGTAGCAATAATTATTAAAATGAATTCTCCGGGGCCGGCAATTTTCAGGCAAGTTCGGGTTGGTAAGAATGGCAAGGAATTTACTATTCTTAAATTTAGAACGATGCACATTAATGCCGAGGTTGAAACCGGACCAATATGGGCTAAGGAGAACGACCCAAGAGTAACAAGAGCGGGCTACTGGTTAAGAAAGTTGAGAATTGATGAAATCCCACAATTCTGGAATGTTTTAAAAGGGGATATGAGCTTAGTAGGTCCACGACCGGAACGTCCTCATTTCGTAGATCAATTTACAAAACAAATACCGCTTTACACTAGAAGACTTCGAGTAAGACCAGGGATAACCGGTTGGGCGCAAGTAAAATGGAAGTATGGCGGATCTTTGGATACAGTGCGAGAGAAAACAAAGTATGATCTTTTCTATATTGAGAATATTTCTTTAAAGATGGATGCTAAAATTCTTATCAATACAATAATTACCATCATAAAAGGGAAGGGGCAATGATGGAGAAGAAAGCACTTATTATCATTCCAACTTATAATGAAGCTACGAATATAGTAAGGATGATTGATCGATTAATGCTGCTGGAATATCCTTTAGACGTTTTAGTTGTTGATGACGGGTCTCCTGATGGTACAGCTAAGAACGTAAAAGTAAAACAAAAGGAATACCCCGAAAGAGTACATTTAATTGAAAGAGAATCGAAACTTGGTTTAGGAACGGCCTATGTGCGTGGTTTTGAATTTGCACTAGATCATACTTATGAATATATCCTGGAAATGGATGCCGATTTCTCACATAGGCCCGAAGATGCACTCAAATTAATTAACGCAGTTCATAATAATGAGTGTGATGTGGCAATAGGTTCTCGCTATTGTAAAGGTATTAGTATAATAAACTGGCCGTTAAGTCGATTGATACTTTCTTATGCTGCTAATATCTATGCCAGAACTATTACAGGGTTACCTATTTTTGATACAACTGCAGGTTTTAAGTGCCTGAGAAGAAGTGTGATTGAAGCTGTTCCCCTTAAAAGGATCAAATCTAACGGTTATGCGTTTCAAATTGAGCTTCATTTTAGAGCTTGGAAAGCAGGATTTAATTTAAAAGAAGTATCAATCGTTTTTAAAGAAAGACAGGAAGGAGTTTCAAAAATGTCAAAGGCTATTGTTAGAGAAGCAATTTGGCGTGTATGGGCTCTAAAATTCAGGAGTATTTTTAGAACTCTTTAACGTCATTTAGCCTGACCTTCTTAGTTTGAATAGTTATATTTAATAGAATTTTAACATAGAGAACACATGCAATATCTTGACTTTGAACAACCCATAGCTGATCTGGAAAAGAAGATCGAAGAACTTGAAAATCTTTCTACAGTCGGTGATGGAATTCTGAAAAAGGAAATAGCAAGCCTTAATAAAAAAGTCGAAGAACTTCGCAAGTCGATTTTTACTGATCTAACAAGATGGCAAAGAGTGCAACTGGCTCGTCACCCAGATCGCCCTTATACACTGGATTACATTGATAAATTTGTGGATGATTTTGTTGAGTTACACGGAGACAGATATCACGCTGACGACAAAGCAATTGTTGCCGGTTTGGGTAGAATTGATGGGCAATCAGTAATGATAATTGGGCATCAAAAAGGAAGAGATACTGCAAGCCGAACATACAGAAATTTCGGCATGGCAAACCCCGAGGGCTACAGAAAAGCATATAGATTGATGAAGCTTGCCGAAAAATTCAAAGTACCGATTATCACACTTTTAGATACACCGGGTGCTTTCCCGGGTCTTGAAGCAGAAGAAAGAGGCCAGGCAGAAGCTATTGCAAGGAATCTCAAGATGATGGCGCTTCTAAAAGTTCCGTTGGTCACTATTGTGATTGGTGAAGGTGCAAGTGGTGGTGCTATTGGTATTGGTATGGGTAATGAAGTTTTTATGATGGAAAACACTTGGTACTCAGTTATTTCTCCGGAATCATGCTCTTCAATTCTCTGGAAAACTTGGGATTACAAGGAACAAGCTGCATCAGTTTTAAAATTGACGGCAAAAGATCTTTTAGAGTTAAAAGTAATAGACGGTGTAATTCCCGAACCACTTGGTGGTGCACATCGCAATCCCGATGAAGCAGCAAAATTGGTAAAACAACAGATTGTGAAAAGTCTTAAGAAACTCAAGAAACTCAGTGCAACTAAATTAGTAGAGCAAAGGGTGCAAAAATATTCTTCGATTGGTGCATTTGAAGTGGTAAAATAGTGAGTATCATATTTCCTGATAAAAAACCTCTCATCGAATACACACATACTTTACGTAGCCGTTACGGCGAAACTGACAAAATGGGTTATGTGTATTATGGTAGATACCTGGAATACTTTGAGGTGGCACGAACTGAAATGATTCGGAGTTTTGGGCTTTCCTATCGTGAGCTTGAAGATGAAGGAGTAATGCTTCCGGTAATACATTCTGAGCTTGATTATAAATTACCGGTTTACTATGATGTTGAAATGAAGATCAAAGTGCTGGTTTTTGATGTACCCGCAGTTAGATTGCAAACATTTTATGAAGTAGCAACCACAGAATCAGACAAAATTCATGTTATTGGTGAAGTAACTCTTTGTTTTATGGATTCAGAGATAAGAAGACCTCGCAGGGCACCGGCTGAATTTTTAGCTAAGATCACTCAAAACATTTGAAGATGGACATTGCGCTCCAATTTAAAAACCGTTCCCTTTACGCTCTTTTATTTGCTATAAGTGCCTCTCTTTTTATTGTCGCATTAGGTCCGGGGTTATTCGGACATCTCTCAATACCTTACATTAGCTGGCAATTTAAAGCATTTCATCTATTATGCCATCAAGACCCACTACGATCATTTTCTATCAATGGAAGTCAAATGGCGGTATGTGCCAGATGCATTGGAATTTATAGTTTCTTTTTACTCGGTGTAATAATTATGCCTTTATTAGGACTAATAAAGAAATTAAAGTTCAGATTTTATTTCAGATTCTTGAGTGGGACTATTATTTTAAATTTTATAGATGTTTTGGGTAACCAATTTGAATTCTGGACGAATACAAATATCTCCCGACTTTTGTTGGGATCAATTTTTGGATTAAGTGCGGCAGTGCTTTTAACCAATGAATTTTTTAAAAAACTAAATACTCAGGAATAGAAATGGAAAACGAAGAAATGACGCCGAGTTATTGGCCATCAGTAACTCAAGCTGCAATTATAATCGGTGTGTTAATGGCTGCAATGGGAATAGGTAGCCAGTATATGACAATTAGTAATGAGCCGGCAGGTGCACAATTCTCACTAGGTCAGCTTGTTGGAATTTTAATTTGTTTAGTTGCAGCAATTGGTGGGATTATTTCAACCAGGCAACATGCAAAAGAAAATAATATCACTTTTACAATTGGTACTGGTGCACTCATTGGATTTTTGACCGGAGTTGTAGGTGTCGTAATTAGTGGAGTAATTAATCTGATATGGACAAAATTATTAGATCCGGGCTTAAATCAAGCGGTATATGATTGGCAAATTGCAAATTTGGAAGCCCAGAATTTATCCGATGCACAACTGGAAATGGCATTATCTTTTATGCCAGACCCGACTTCAATGTCAACCTTTTTGATTGCGACGGGAGTTTCTTTGCTAGTAATAGGCATTGTAAATCTGCTCTCAGGAATGATTGGAGCGAAAATCTTTGCTTCAGAAGACTAAAAATATTTAATGACACAAAACAAATTTTCATCTACAGAAAGAGCAACCTTTTACGAACAAACCATTGAACCCTGGGTAGAGCGAAACGGCTTTGCCCACGGGGCAATGGCGCTAGTTTGGTTTGTAATAGCATTTGTATTATTTCAATTGGTGGGAGGTATAACCAGCGCTGTAATTTTACTTCCTGAACTAATGGAAGTGATAAGGCAAGGTGGTGACGTTCAAGCAGTATTCACAGAAAACTTAAGCAAAGTATTTATTGGGAATACTACCGGTCAGTTTTTGATCATTGGGTTAGCTTCATATTTTATGGCCAAACTTCATACAAGCCCAGAGAATCATCTTCAATTTTTACGGCTTCAAACTTCTGATAATGTTTGGAAAGTTACGGTAATTACAGTAGTTCTTGTTTTTGTTTTTATGCCGTTAAACGGTTTTTTGGGATGGTTAAATTATATTGTTTTTGATTCTTTAGTACAGACATTTCCAAGCCTGAGCTGGTTTATTGAAATGCAGAATTCAATGACTGAAACTATTAAAGGATTTATTGGAACTGAAAACGCAGTATTTTTGGCTTTTCTTCATATTGGAATTGTGCCGGCTATCTTTGAAGAAGTAATGTTCAGAGGTTATATTTTGCGAGCACTAGAAAAAAGCTGGGGAATAATAGTAGCAATAATAGTTACCGGTTTACTTTTTGGAGCTTATCATATTCAACCATCTAATTTCATTCCTCTTTCAATGCTGGGAATATTATTTGCGTATATAACGTATGTCTCGAGAAGTCTCATCCCCGCTATGATTGCCCACTTGCTAAATAACGGAGGGCAAGTTATATATGGTTCCATGAATAAGGAATTCTTAGAGATGCAAATGACCACCACATTAGAAATACCTCCACTTTTGATAATTGGAAGCACAATTTTTACTGCTACTCTTATTTATTTATTATTCAAATTAAATCAATCTGATAAAAAATTGGCAGAACATGTTTAACGATCCTAAACCAAATAACATAGAAAACTGGGTGTGTGTGTTAGAGCGCAGTACTAAGTTAGAAATAGAACTAGCCAAAAGTTATTTATCTAGTTTACAGATTCCGTCTAATATTCTTTCTAAACAAGACTCATCATACAGTTTAAGTGTCGGTGATATGTCGTTTGCATATTTATATGTACCCATTGAGTTTGAACAAGAAGCCAGAAAAGCGTTAGAAGAACTTGACCAAGCTGAGGAAGAAGGAGAAGATTCTTGAATGAACTTCTGAAAAGAGCCTTATTTGCTGTTCCTACAGCTATTTTTTTTATCGCAGTAATGTGGTACGAAAGCTGGACATTTGATCTCATTATTATCACTATTGGATTGTTTACCCAGTTTGAAATGATCAAATTGCTTAAAAAAGCAGGAACTCCTACAGATTTTATTTTCCCATTAATTTTTGGGCTATTTGTAATGATCAGTCCCTATCTGCCGTTTGCTTTCGAAATAGGATTAGCTCTTTTCTTAATCTTTGTTGCTGTACAAACGTTCAATACAAAGACGGATGGATTTCATCATTTAACAGCGGCTTTTTTTGCCGGAATTTATGCCCCCCTTGGCTTTTTGAGCTTGATGCTGATAAGAGATTTTGGAACCAACGAGCAGGGTTTTGCCATCGCTTTAAGCTTAGTTCTCATGATTTGGGGTGGTGATGTCTTTGCCTATTTTGGAGGTAAGAATTTTGGCAAAAAACCTTTGGCTCCAGCAATCAGTCCCAAAAAAACAGTTGAAGGATTTTTGTTCGGTTTTATCGGTTGCACAGTAGGTCTTGCAATTTCAATTTATGCCCTTCCGTTTACATCTCCAATTACTATGCTCAATGGGTTACCTTTAATTTTAATGATCGGAATTTTTGGACCTATTGGGGATTTGTTAGAAAGTAAGATCAAAAGAAAAGCAGGCGTAAAAGATTCTTCCAATTTGCTACCGGGACACGGAGGCTTTTTTGATCGGTTTGATGCATTTATTCCGGCTTCTGCGGTAATGTATTTATATCTGATAATTATTCAGGAACTCGGATATGTCTCGCTTTGAAGTTCACTGGGAAATAAAAGAACTGTTTCTTAAAAATGTATTCACCATAGCCCGCGGTTCAAAAGCTTCGGTTAAGAATGTATTTCTAACGATTAGTAAAGATGAGATTCAAGGATTCGGTGAAGCGGGACCTAATACCAGATATGATGAAACTGCCGAAACCGTAATAAAATTCTTTGAGAAGTTTCCATTCGAAGAATTACATCAAATAAACTCACCCAAAGATTTAGAGTTGCTCATCGAAATTGAATCAGCGAAAATCAAAAAATTTAATATGATTGGCGATTCGATAAGTAATCCTCAATCAGCCAAATCAGCGATCGAAATGGCTTGGTTAGATTGGTGGGCAAAATCTCAACACCAACCACTGTGGAAACTTTGGGAAGCAAGCACAAACACAGGACCGGTAACTTCATACACAATAGGTCTTGATGAGATTTCTGTGATGCAGCGCAAAATTAAGGAAGCAGATCAATATCCATTATATAAAATTAAGCTTGGCACAGATCACGATCGTGGAATCATTGAAGGAATTAGAAAAGTAACGGATAAACCTCTTCGTGTTGATGCTAACGAGGGCTGGAAAACGGTAGATCAGGCAAAAAGAGAAATTGAATATTTACAGAAGAATGGAATTAAAATAGTAGAACAACCCATGCATTCATCTCGGCAAAAAGAATTAAGAGAATTAAAAAAATGGTCTCCGTTACCATTGATGGCAGATGAAAGTTTTACAGGAACCGAATTGTTGGAGGACATCGCAGAGCAGTTCGATATTATTAACATAAAGTTGATGAAGATAGGGAGCCTGATAAAAGCAAAACGTACGATCGAAGAGGCTCATGCACTCGGTTTAGAAGTAATGATTGGTTGTATGATCGAAAGTTCATTAGCGATAACTGCCGGAGGAGTGTTAGCGCTATTTTGCAAATATGCTGATCTGGATGGGAATTTATTGATCTCAAACGATCCCTTTTCAGGATTGAAAGTTTTGGAAAATGGACGGATAAAACTAACAAATAATGCAGGGCTTGGAGTTAACTTTTTCTGAATCAAGGGCTTTATTATCACCTAATTCCTTTATTCGGAATTTATCATTCTTAAAAAATTTTCCTCC
>TARA_R110002110_G_scaffold224829_2_pt1 | contig 13337 bp, 11 predicted proteins | sample TARA_R110002110 | Tara Oceans TARA_R110002110 (sample SAMEA4397330) | marine metagenome | biome: Polar Biome; feature: [SRF] surface water layer (ENVO:00010504); material: water (ENVO:00002006), including particulate matter (ENVO:01000060) such as... | depth 5 m
CCGTCATAGAGACACCGATCAACGCATCTTTTTCTGTCGTTCGGCGCCACACTTCGCGTAAGTAATGAAAATCAGTATACCCAGCTTGTAAGGTAGCAATTAGTGTTGCGGCCCGGGCCCGGGCTTCATACTCTTCTTGAGTATCTAGATCGGATGCGTTGATCTCGACCAGGTTACAGAACTGGTAAGGGCGAAGGGCAATCTCACAACACGGATTTGTGCCCCAGTCTTTGTCGTTAGTAAAATAGAACCCAGGCTCACCTGAGCCTGACGCTTTGACTCTCTCCCATAAATTATCAAAAAAATCTTTAGTAATTCTATGTCGCATCAAGGCAATTGAGTTATTTGCTCTGCCTCGTTGAGGATGCTTTTCCCACCAATTTCCTGTCTTGGCAGCAAGAAGTTCCTCGTCATCGGCCGAAAACAGTGATATAAGAGCAGCGCGACGGATGCCCCCGGCAAGCACAGCATCAGCAATATGACAAACAATGTCATGTACTTCGATTGTTTCAAGTTTATCTCCGCTCTCCTTTTCCTCTAAAATGCCCTGAATTTTTACTAGACATTCTTTAAGAGGTTGTGGGCCAGGAGCACGGCCTCCAGAAGTAACTAGTTTCGCACCCTTCACACGGATGTCACTAAAATCAAAACGTATCCTAGATCCGCCTTTAAAGTATGAGTTGACAAGAACCTTTATCGAGTCTGCCCACCCCTCAATGGAGTCAGAGATTAAATATCTTCTAGTTCTTTTCGAGCTTGGTTTTTGGATTTCAGGTAGTTTTTCAACGTGATGCCGCTGTACAGAAAATCCAACACCAGTTCCCCCAAGTAGGAGAAACATTGTCTCACTAAAAGCCAGAGCATGATCAATAGGAAGGTAGGCACAATTGTAAATCCTGTTAGGAGCCACTTCAATCGGCTTTCCTCCGAATTGGAGTGACCGCATTGAAGGAAGTACTTTCTTCTTGTATACATATTTATAAGCCTCCTCTATCTCTTCTTTAAGATCGGGATATTTTTTAATGTGCATCCGTTTATTACGAGTAACTATCTCTCGCCAGCTTTCACGTCTTTCTTTTTTTGGTAAATAGCGAGCATATTTCATATAAACTGTAATATCTGACAGGATCTCACTCGATGGTTGCATTTTTATTCCTCTCTTCTGATAGTTTCTTATGTTTTCTAAATAATTTATACTTGTCTTTTAGGGCATGCGCCAGGTCGTTAGGATCCATGTTCTGGGATACTACTGGAGTTTCAATTTGAGCTAAAATCTTTATTTGCACGCTAGTCGTGTCCATGAACATTGGAAAAACCAACCCGTCGGGGCCATTTCTATTCTTTGCTACAAAAAATCTAGCGGTGTTGGCGTTTTTGTCCCTAATAGTTCTGGAGATAGAGCAAACAAAGTCAGCTACGAAGCATTTATTGAATGCTTCAGATATTGATTCCATTGTTACGACCTCCGCGTTCAGACCAGTTCTGTTCGTCTGCGATGCCGTCCAAAGTGGACATTGAAATTCTTGTGCAAGGCCACGCAGGTTTTCATAAATAGACTCCAATTCGTTTCTTTTCTCTCTGAAACTTGTGCATGGTCTTAGCAAATCGGCGTAATCTACTATAATCACATCAACTTTTTGATTTCTTTTTTTCAATTTTTCTAGATGATTTCTCAAAGTGCTAGGCGATGCGGTCTTAGTTGGGTACTCTTTGATTATCAACGAGCCTTCGAGATCAGAGATCGCGCCTAGCACTTCATCCTTCCTGTTAAAGAGCAGATTTAAAGGAATTTCACTGATACAGCTATCATATCTCTGCCCTGTTACCGCCTCAGACAACTCTAATGTATAGTGAACAACATTTTTACCAGCTTTAATTGCCGCGGCACCCAAGTGAGCTAGGGCCATCGATTTGCCGGCTCCCGTTGGTGCGACGACGACGCCCAATTCGCCTTTGCCTAGTCCCTTCCTCATGAGACTGTCTATTTTTGGCCAGCCCGTCGATACGGGGTTCCGGGCTTTAATCTGGTAGCGCATTTCAAAATCTTTAAAGAATTCGTGACCGAAGTCGTTGTCAGTGCCAAGCTCTAAAGCCTCGTTAATGACTTTTCTAACCTCGTCATAAGATGAACTGTGTATTAAATCAACGGACTTCATCAAAGCCTCTTTGAGCTTCTGCTTCTTACAGAAATCCAAAGAAGTGTCTTTAATATATTGCGTGTCGGTCACTTGCTTGATGCAAGCCCTCGCAAAATAGTCTCTTACCTGTTTTTTTGCCGCATCGTTGTGTTTATCTAGCTCCGTCCTCAATATTGAGGCAATGATCTTGTCAGTCGGGTGCACTCCATATTTCTTGCGATAATCGTATATTTTTGATATGAAAACGCGCAAGTACTTCAGTTCAAAAAAACTGATGTCTAGCACTTCTTCGATTTGGTCAGCGAATGGTCGGTCCTCTAAGATTAATTGTGCCAACGATTCTTGAAACTGTTTTCCATATTTAGAAAAACTGGTATCTTCTTTCATCTTCTTCTCCAAGTTCTTTTAATATTTTAAGTACGCGGGATCAGTTGTCCACGCAAATCTTATTGAAGTGTTGAAATAATTCAGTAAAATTTATTTCTCCAAAGCCATCTTTTATCATCATTTTCATAAGACCGGTTCTGTTGAATGAGAAATCCGGGCTTTCTAGTGTTTCATTAACGATGTTTTTTGCAGGTATGTTTAACATCGGGGTGTACAACTGCATCATTTGATAGTTCCTCCTTAAAATGTCTTCTTTCTCCAGAACCGTCTTATAAACTTTGACGTTCGTTTCTGCTGACATTTTTCTACAGTGGCTCAGAATGCGTTCGAACGTTGCAGGCTTGTTTTCTTTCAAGAACGGGAATCGGCGCGCTGCTGTTTTAAGGCCGATGCCTCCGACACCATCAATGTTGTCTGATTTGTCGCCTACCAAGGCGCGAGCAATTGCAAAATTTGTAGGGTGTATGCTAAATTTCTCAAGAATTAGTTTCTCATTTAAAACTTCTTTCTGAATTGGTCGATACAGCACCGTCTTTCCAGCCAACAATTGAAAAAAGTCTTTGTCGCTGGAAAGTATCAGTTTCTCATGTTCCTCTAGGCTCTTTAGCTGAGAGATATATGCAATGATGTCGTCTGCCTCGATCCCATCAAACATGAACTGGACTACGGGGGTATGATTAAAATATTCTATCAGCCTTGACTGCTGCCAGATCTTATTATCTATCTCCTCCGTTGTCGAAAGATTCCTCACGGCACGGTTCAACCTAATTGGTTTGCGGCCGGCCTTGTAGTCCTTCTTTATTGATTTTCTCTTCTTCGAGCCTCCTGCGCCGTCCCAACAGACGACTATCAAATCTGGCTTTGACTCTCTAACTACTTTTTGCAAACTTTGCAAACATCCCTTCAGCGCACCAATTGGTGCTCCGTCGACGGAGAGGCTAGGGTTGACAATGTAGTTTCGAAAAAAGAGGTTTAATTGATCAATGATCAAAATTCTTTTCTTATGCAATTTATTTTTCCTAGTTTCTATAAATTCTATTCTGGACCTTGCTTACTCTATACGCAACAAAAGAATGCACACCATCAATCTTTCTTGCATCGATAGACATTCTTTGCAGGTGTTCTTGTAAGGTAGGTTCCAACTGAAAGAACTTAACCTTTAAGTAAGTTTTTTCAACTCGCGGAGACACAGGTTTAGCCGGGCCGACAACTGTACAAACAGTTATTCCGCAAACACCTCGTAAATTATCAGTTATTTTTGTAATATTCTTATCCCTATCGGATCTCATAACAACTTCAGCTTCATGTAAAGTATCGTAAAAATATTCTAGAATGAGTGACTTAATAGATTGCATAAATCTTTCCTCCACATATAAGTAGTCTACAATTTATACATTTCAACAGTACCCTCATTAGTCGTATAATAAACCCTCTTCACCCCAACATGCTTCATGGCATCGTGGCACATGCTGCAAGGTTTGCTGTAACGGAAGTCGCCTTCTCGGTTGATACGACAGACATATAAGTCCGCGCCGGAGGTGGACGATCGAGAAATGCCCAGCACACACCCTAATTCAGCATGTGCGGTCGCGTGACCACGGTGGTGGGCGCGGAACCGGCTGCCAAAAGAACTAAAATTATCCTTGTTAAAAGCTGCATTTATAACGGAGCCACCTTTAACGAGGACGGCACCGTGGCGCAGCTTCCCATATGGGCTGCTGTGCGCCATGTTGCGTGCCAGTTCAAGATATCGACTAGTCTTTTTTGAGACTTCGATTGGCTCCCCATTTATTTTTGTTCTTTGCTTAAAGCCACGCATATTTGGATTACTTTGAAACATTCTTACGTTAAAGAAAATATAAAAACAAAGATGATCCAGTAAACGGTTACTGCGCGTCTATATCATAGAAATCTTCAGCTTTGCCCTGCTTCTTATCAAAGCGCATTATGATTTCTTCATCCATTATTTGTAAGACTCGGCTCCGGAATTTGTCAGTCTGAATCTTTTCCATCCACTTTGCTGCTTGGAACTTTTCAGATGTGCCATCTTCAAACTCTAAGTTATACCAGGCGCCTGCCTGATGTAACGACTTCGAGCTTTTTATAGCCTCAAACCAACTTTCTTGGTCTTGGATTCCGACGGCGCCTCCCCAAAGAATCTTGAAAGTGCACTGACGACCTTCAGTACCAAAGCGACTTTTTTTCAGTGTTACCTTGACTTCCGAGCCTACTCTAAATCCGTTATCGTCGAGTATATATCCAGCCTTGGCTTTCCTCTTCGTCAACCATATTCGCAAGGAGTAAGCATAGTGCATTGCTTTGCCTCCCGGGGTGACATAGGGTGTTGTCATTGCCTCTGCAACGTTGTTAGTTATATTAGTTTTAAGTTGGTTTAAGACTAGGAAGGCAGACTGTGAGTTCGCAATCGGGACAGTGAGTTTCGACATCCCCTTGGCAAGGATTCTTGCCTTGACTGCCATTGAGGATTGCGGATTAAAATCTCCTTCAACGTCACTTATGGCTGGAGTTAATGCAAGGCTATCCCAAATAAACAACATTCTATTGTCGTTTGTGCCAAGTAGTTCCTCTAAGGTCTCCAGCACGAATTCTACGCTTTCTGCCTGGACATACATAAACGAGCCTACACCTTCGGGAGGTTCTTCATCAAGTATGCAACCGGCTAGCCTTAAAAAAGTTGGGTCAATGGCCGACTCAGAATCAAAGTACACAACATCTATATTTTTTTGTTGTGCGTTCGCCGCGATCTGAGCTGCCATGTAAGATTTGCCAGAGCCTTCAAGGCCGGCGATTTCTGTAATTTTCCCCATGGGGATGCCGGCTAACTGGCCGCAGCATACCATGCTATCTAGCCAGCGTGAGCCGGTAGGCACCCAGTCTTTTACCTCTGTAGGGTTATCACCTGACAGGCTGTGTGCAAGATTCGTTCCGGCTTTCTTGTTAATGAGACTACGCATCTCTTTTAAGTTTAAACGACCTAATTTTTTAGCTTTCTTTGGCATCGATTCCCTCTTGGGTATTATGTGTTGAGGCACCTGTAATCCCGTGCCTCCCTGCGGATTTTAATCTAACGATTAATTAAGAACCAAGAAGCTCTTCAAAAGCCTTATCGACCGCACTCGTGGGAGCGCTGCTTTCATAGCGAGTGCTCTCGGATGAGACCTCTTCGGCATCTGATTCGTCTAGTAGAAACTCGTCCAGCATAGTTTGAACTTCTACCGGAGTCTTCCTTTCAAAGACTGAATCAAACTCCGGAATACTCTCCAGAAGTTGACTAATCTTTTCATCTGTTTCCGCTAGCCTGGAAGGGCGGCGCCTAGGCATGATGGTTGTCTGCGGAAACTGTGCTCCCGCGGGCTTCCCATAGTTAATGACCAGGTCTGTACCCTCTGTGACATCAGTGATATCACCATACTCCGGATTCAGGACAAGGTTCAATAACTCCTTATAAGCCATTTTCCCAAAACCCCATAGACGGACACCTTCGCCTTCTTCGCTGCGAACTAATACCGGTGCGAAGAATCGCTGACGTGCAGACAAATTCTTTGCCATCTTGACGCTCTCGTCGCTTCCGTCCTTGTACAGGTTGCGAATGAAATCATCTAGTGGGTCAGACTCACCAAAGTTTTTCTTTGGGCTCAAAAATCCTGGATTCTTGCCCAGGTTGTAGTGGAACCAGAACTCCTTAAATGGATCGCCATCAGAAGGTGGAAGGATACGAATTACGGTCTCTCCATCTTCGGGGCGCCAGAAAGCGCTCTTGCCATTACCGCGATTTTCTAAAGCGTCGCGTTTCGCCTTCATTTTTGCAAAATCAATTCCCATTGTTTTTCTCCTTTCTGCATTTAGCTATAGTACAGCCAGTGAATGTCCTGACTGGCTTGTTTATACGATAAGAACAATAAATCAAAAGTTAAGAAATTAATTTTTCTTCTTGAATTAAAGTCGCGTACTCCACACAATAAGCATAATTGTGGTCATAGCTTGTCTGATAGATCGCAAAGCCAGAGTCCACCTTGTCTTCTTTATTGTCTTCCGCGAAACTTCTAATTTTAGTTAAAAGATCGCTTCCCTCTTTCAAGGTCTCTTCATTTACACCAAAAAAATATCTTTTCGACCTAGGGCTTTCCAAGGAATAAAATTTTCTTTGATTAAAGTTGTCGAAGTTCATTACACCAAAAGTTCCGATTCTAGAGGTTGTCGGTACCGGAGGTAAATTAGTCAAAATAGGCTCTGTGTTCTCGAACACAGATAGCATATGATATGTGCTTGATATCACATTATTGATATCTTTCCAATAATTTGCGATAGAGATTTTGTCCAAAACAGCTTCAACCATTTTGTTGTCGACAACGTATAGACCCCTAAGCAACCCTGATCTTGCGTACTGTTGCAAGACTCCAAAAGTTACCCTGTCTCGTATACGCGCTTGTTCGCCCAGGTCGCCCGGGCTGGGCTTGATATAAAGCACTGTCACTTCGTTTTCTTTAATTTGCTCTAGCAACCTCAGTACACTTCCGCTTATGTTGCCGGCGCCAGACAATATTAATGTGGTTGGGCCCTTACATTTTGACAAATTTAATTTCTTGTATTTCTTTTCATAATTCTCATGGCCGTCCTGTTCAATAATTTTTAAAAATTTGGGGTAATTGTTATCTTCACAGTCAGCATAAAAAACGCGATACTGCGAGTATTTTTCAAATTCAAGGGCGACGGAACACCCAGGCTTCCCTAGTCCAATTACGTTCACAGAATTTTCCTCATGTTGCCAAAACTTTTGCCCACGCTCAGGTTAGACTTGAAGTTACCGAACTTAGTGTCCGAGAAAACTGACATAATCTCATCCAAAACCGCCCTATCGTCTTTACAAAAATCAATAACCAGACTGTCATGAATACAAAAAGATAAGAAAGATTTCTTATCTTTTAACATCTTATCAATTTTTATTGCCGATGTCAACAACAAATCGCTTGCGGTACTCTGTATAAGATAATTAACTGCTTTTTCTTCAGGCGCTTGTATCTTTCTCCCGAAGGGCGTGTAAACCTCATTTCCATCATAATGCTTTTTAAGCACCTCATCTCGACGAAGATAGGTGTTAAGTTTTTTATTTTGGGCTTTTGGATTATACAACCAGGAAAAAACCTTCTTTTTTGTTTCCTCCCTGCTGTATTTATCATTAAATATATTTTTTGAGATTGATGTGTGGATGTCGTCTTCCGGCTGGTCCTCGCCCAGCAAGCCAAGCAGTACGCGTAGCTCTGCAGAGTTGTAATCTAGCTCCACGAACATGTCATTGTTAGGGAGTAATACGTCCCTTAACTCTTTGTTCAGCGTTAATATCGGAAAACTTTCGGGCGTGGTTGTTAAGCGCCCTGTGAGGGTACCCCATGGATTATATTCTATATATGGGTTAGCATTCTTTATTTTTTTAAAAGTGTTGCGCACTGAAGGGTTGATAAAATCTAGATTACCAGACCTCAGTTGCAGTTTCCTATTTTTTATACCATCTATCATCCCACAAACTTCGACAATAAAATCGTGGTTTTCTGGTTTCTTATGATGATTAAAAACCCACTCACAAATATCATTCTTGATACCAAAATATTCTAAAAGAAATTTTCTTGGTACTAGGTCGTAAAAACAAGCGTCATCTAAGCTTACTTTGCTTTCGCGGAAAGACTGCAAAAACGCTGTGCCGCGGCTGGACGCCTTTAACCACCGGTCAAGAAGCTCTGCGGGGCAGATATCTTGCAGTGGCGATCCTCCGGCCCAGATTTTTGCGTACTCTATATCAAGATCCCGCAAGTGGGCTGTGGGCGCCCAAGTGTGGGTTAACTGCAAAGAGTTAGGATAATGATATAAATTGCCGTCGCAAAACAATGCATAACATTCTTTTTTAGAATCTAAAGCTTGAAAAAGCACAACTACCTCATGAAGGGCCCAAAACGCCGGTCAGGGCAAGGTCAACTCTAGATGGATCAAGAGAATTTTCTTTTGATTCCAAAACTCTTTTTTCATAATTGGTGTTCGAGTCGCCATGCCAATATTTTCCTTTCGTAATAAATTTAGTAGCAGGGATACCCCTAGTCAAGTTATTAATGTACTCTAATGAAGCTTCTAGCCCAAATAATCTATAATTTCCAATTGTTCTTTTCATAAAAAACTGGAAATCATCAACATCATGATGAACGTCTGCTTCAACGAACCTTAGTTTTAACAGCAGCTTTAACCAGTATTCATCCGGTGGGAACTCTTCAGTGAATTCTAATTCCCCGTTTAAAGGGTTTCTAACCATTGGTGGTGGCATACGATCTTTTCTGCTGCTTTTTATTTTAGTTTTGTAACATCCCTGGAAGGATCCTGCTTGTACTTTTGACGACGGGGTTGTGTTTAACTGTTCATAGGTGCTATATTGTAAGTAAAAAGCTTCGTACATTGAAGCCATTTGTTTTTTCAAACTCAACAGTTCGGTCTCATACGCTTTTTCATAATAATATTTAAAAATATTTTCATAGGAAACTCCATACTGTTGCATATATTTTTGAGCGCCGGAGGGACCGCCGTTGTCCGGACTAGCAGTGCCGGACGCAATGTTGAAGACTAGTCTCCAAGGGGCGTTTTTGTCGACCATAAATCCAAATTTCTGCGCGGTCTTAACAAAGAATGTAAAGTTTGCATCTTGAACATAATTCAGTATTGCAGCATTATTGTTTGTTCCGTGAGAAACGTTTGCTATCTCTACCATCAAGCCGCTCACAAAAGGAGTGCATTGTGCGGACAAGATATACCCAGTTCTGGTTATCGGAAAGTTTCTGGCTATCTGGATAGCGTACAATAAAAACTCCTTTACAAAATCAGAAAAGTTTTTTATGCGTTCATGTCGACGGTCTAATCGTAGATATTCTTGTACAAAATTTGTATATATATTGTTTACATGTTGGTTATACCTCTGTTGTAAATCTCCTTGGCGCCAGGCTTTTGTAGCTACAATACTTGAATACGGGCTATTCCTCTCTATAGAATTGCTATTAGCCATTTTTTGAACGTACCTTCGCATATCGTCAAAAGCGTCTGAAACAAAATCAATAGCAAACTCTGTGTTGCTTGACATCCCAGTATGAATTTGTTGTAGGTTGGCTCCATCAACGTAAACAGCGTCGCTGTTTTTGTTTATCCTGCCATAGAACAAGTGCTTCCTTTCAAGATCGAACGACGGCGTGCCGGCAAACTGAGGATAGAAGTCGTTTATGTTGTTTTTAGAATTAAAGATCGCCTCAGTTAATTGTCGCGGCATAGGGTTCATCCTCCATATTTATCTAGCTGCTTGCGCCGTTTGTTTGCCATTAATTTCTGTCTTAAACCCGCCATCTCTGGAGATGGTCATCGTTGTCTTCAGAACAATGTGGTATCCGCCTAAATTCATCTGGTAGGCCAACGATGAAGGACTTTCGACACGACCTAAGCCGGCGAGACTAGGATTAACATAATAATACATTCCAGGTGTGAACAAGGATGTACCTATCAAACTTAGATCAGTGTTATAAGGGAATTTTAACTGCCCTAACTGGTCAACTCCTTGTTCTGCAGCTTGCTCGGCTCGAAGCTCAGCTAAATGAGGAATCTGAACGCGAGAAAATTTCATAGACTTCAACAAACCTTTATCTGCTCCGATGTTAAAATGGTATATGCCATCAGCCAAATCTTCAACTGGATCTGCTTTTCTTACTGTTACATCTTTTTCGCTAGTCACATACAGCAGCCAGTAGTCATATGATGTCTTGACCATCGTTTCGGATGACATCGGCTGGCTGACCTTATCGTAATAATTGATTTTGTAATCTGCGCTGGTAATGTCTATAGATCTTTTCATCGGTAAAAGCTCAGCTATTTTTCCGGATTCTCGGCCACATACTTTAAAATCTGTGCCAGCAAGTTGTTTCCCTGGCAAGCTCAACGCAATAGCGCTTGACCTTGCTTTTGGCGGCTTTAACGATTTAGGAAACCCGATACCTAAAGATGGTATAACTAAATCGTTCACCAAAGACAGAACAAAAGAGCCAAGAGGCATCTGAGTTCTTCTTCTTTTGACGATCTTGTTTAAAAACCACGCTCTAAAAAGATTGAAAGAGAGTGGGAACTGTGCTAAATTTATTTTTTGTATTTTTCCATTTCGATCATAATATTCTATAGGGCCGAGGAGCATTCTTACGTTGGTTAGCGGGTAATCTATACCGGTTTCTGGGCCTTTTATATAAGAACTAATAGGAAAAATTGTTTTCGTCTCCTTGCCAAGGCTGTCATCATCATCAAAATCTAGTTTTTTTACTCCGGCGTTTCTGCTAACCAATTCAATAATATCTCCCAAAAATAAAAAATAAAACGGATAAGCCTCGCTATCATAGTTTAATATAGATTTTTGTGACTTGTCTTCCTCTTTCTTTGTAGACTTCTTATCTTTTGATTCCGCTTCGCCGGCGACAGATGTTACAAGCTGCTGAGCTGTTTCTTCTTTAAGTGCTAGCTTGTCTTTGTCGAGGATGTCGCACCTTCCAACATCTATTTGTGATTTTGACTTTCCTATAGCGAGAGAAGTCGATTTTACAGCGTCCTCATCGTTTAGCGCATCTAAATTTTGTTCTTCGGCGCCCTTGTGTTTGGAAATATCCTTCGCCAAAACAATGCCCATTGACCCTTCCACATATTTCTTGGAAGCACGGGTACAAAAAAGACGTGTACCGAAACCCCCTTGTTTTGGAGGATTGCCATCGATCAGGGAGTTCATAAAAGAGGTATAAAGGTCTTTTTTGAACTGCCCCACTGTGTTTTTTAAAAGCGCCAACACGGCAGTGGCGTTCTTTTCTTCCTTGAACCACTTATAGATGACTTCCCCGTCGCCTTTAATTTTGGTTTTGTTTTTCTTCATTACGGTTCCGGGACCGCCGGCTTTTTTATAGATACCGGCGAAGAGAATGTCTGACTCAATTAAATCTCGTAGGGTTTTTCTAGAAGGGCATTTAGCGTCGCTTGTGCAAGTCTCTTTTATCAAGCCTGCCTGTATCCCTTTTATTGCGGTAGCTAGCTTGTATATATGTGCTGTGTTCGTTTTTATACTAGCAGCGCTGTTCGTTATATCCAGGTTACCACCTTGCTGTACTCTGAATGTGTCTTGAAATACGTTAACTTGGTTGCTTCCTATTATAGTTTCGATCGCTCCTCTGTATTGCGCCTTTAAAACAACTTGTCCATTCTCTCTGATATCAAATGTGTAGCTTACGAGAGCTAGTGACAATATAGTGTTCATCTTCTCGATGTTCGATATCGCGGTCATGTCTTCTTGGCTTAAGTTTAGGCCGTTTAGAGACGCGAGGTCAGGAGCGGTATACCCCATCAATACTTTTATTTGGTAATGTTTAGGATTCCAAGAATCAGAATCTTTAACAAACTTTGCTGGTGGCCAAAGTATCAAATCAACATATCTCAGACCACCGGAGTTCGGAGAAGGCTCGCCCGGGGGCTGCGCGTTCAAATCTTTAAGACTTTTAAAAGATAGTTCCAGAGTGCAGTCTATGTTGTTCTCTATGACACCGTGGGTCTCTCCATTTTGATGAACAGAAAAGGACTTCAATCCAACGTTTCGAAAACTAGGTTTGGTGCTCTCATAAGCAAGGTAGTCTTCAACACTGGCTGCTAGCTCATATCCAAAGTTATCTGAAAATTTAAATTCTCGGTAACAAGGCACCGGCAGAGCAGCGACAGTAGCTCCATCTGGGGTGCCGTCCGGGCCCATCTTCAGTTCTTCATGGTTGACTTTGAAAATCCTTATCTTTGGTTGCATCAAAGATAGAGCAGATTGTTTAATTTTATAAAAAACATCAAGAGCCGGTATACCTTTTAGCCTGTTGACAAGTTGAGGGCCCGGGCCGTTGACTTGTCTAAACGTGCTGTATTGGAAAAACTTTGAGTGAGCGCTGGTAAATCGTTTTATAGCATCGATATTCTGGCTGAGGATATATTGTTCTAAGTTTGAAACAGTTCTATCGTCGTTAGTGGCCGCTTTCTTATCTTTAAGCTTTTTATCTGCGTCCGCGGGCGCCTTGGTGGTCCCGGTACCCTCTGGTGATGTAATATCCGTTGCCATAAGAGACCTCTCTTTTAATATCCCATATAATACAATGCAGAGTCCAGCGGGGTTGGTATGAAGATCGTTTCACCCAGCTTAACGTGAAACTCTGTTGGCTTTTGGTTGAAAAGCGCGATCACCCACCATTTCGTTGAGTCCGCGTAATATTCATGTGCCAACCTGTAGTACCTATCTGCACTCGTCCATACATGCGGAATTCTTTGAAAGTTTTGCATGTCCTCCGCAGTTGGGTGTTTAAATTTTGGAGTATCAAATTGCCGTATGCTCCTCATACCTCTCTTTTTTAAATATCTTCTGTATGCGTCATTTTCATTTTCGTATACTGTTTGATTATAGTATCTCATCAGTCACATCCTCCTCTTCGTTCAAGCCCGGGGTGCGGTTTGCCAGACTGGGGTTTGGTAAGATCAGCCCCGATCACACAGTCCTCTTTCGCTTTCGGAGTACCAGGGACTTCTGGCGCGCCGGCCGTTGGATTGGCGGGGCGGGCAGGGGCCTCTCTAAGTACTCCAAAATTATATGGAAATCCTGGCGCTATGGTCCCGCCTCTCCATTGACCGGTTGCCACGTCCCAACCAAGCGGATGATCGTGCACGATATTTAACGTACAGACTAACTTAATTAATTTAGGTACCAGCATCATATCGCCT
>TARA_R110002110_G_scaffold10631_2_pt1 | contig 13335 bp, 13 predicted proteins | sample TARA_R110002110 | Tara Oceans TARA_R110002110 (sample SAMEA4397330) | marine metagenome | biome: Polar Biome; feature: [SRF] surface water layer (ENVO:00010504); material: water (ENVO:00002006), including particulate matter (ENVO:01000060) such as... | depth 5 m
TAGCATGACACGCTTAATTCGTGCATTTAGTCCTGCTGAGTATGCTGAGTCGCTTGAAGCCCTACTCAGCGCGGTAGAGTTGAGAGACGCTATCCGCAAGGCCTTCAAGGATAACGACGTTACGACGTTAGACGGTGCGCGAAACCTGTTCAAGTAAGGTGTCGTGCCCTTTATCAACTCTGCTAATCATCACGATATGGTGGTTGGCGGTTAGGAGATAAGGAGAAAGGATAGAGGGGCGTTAGGTGAGAAATTGTCTAACGTCCTTTTTAACGTCTACTCCAACGGCGCATTCTAGTTAAGTAGCAACTCTACCGAGAGTCCTTGCAAAATGATGGATTCAATGCTCCGCATTGTCCTAAACAGGGGGTCTCTCCTACCCTATTGTAGTCATACTATAAGAGATTGATACTCCATAGGACAATACTAGAAGTCTTCCCCCCCCGTCGCGTATAATCTATTATAATATATCCCTTCCTAAAGTTTTTTTTCCTATTTGAGAGATTTGGGTTCTAGTTTAGGCTCCTACTTTGGAGTTTTTCACCTAGTTCTTAGTCATAGTTAAATCCCCCGCACAGAATCCTTGTGCCTGCTCCATATTATTGAGACCTTTGCCACAATTCAAAACAGAAAACACTACTGACCAGCCGTAGTCGAACCTATGGGGTTTCTCAACGGGCTTGTAGGCCAACGACACCGGTGTACAGAAGGTTCTCTGCCAGTGATGTCTCGCTCATAGGTTCTTTTGTCCCGAAAGGTAGCCACGTTAGGTGGAATCCCGGTCAATGTACCTGAGTCATGTCTACTATTCGTAGCAAGGTGCCGTATTGAAGCGGCATTACCTTTTCTGTAACAGCAGCACTCATTGCCTGCAAGCGTTGGGTCAGTTATGACTTAAATACTAACCTCAGGAGAGATACTATGGCAGACAAGAAAGACCGGAGATCCCACGTACAGGCACGAGAAAAATCATCTCCGAAGGAGCGTATCCCCACCAATAAATACGTACGCGAACGACACTACGGACGCGGTGGTGATGAGCATTATGCATCTAAAGGAATGACGAGTGACCGCGTAGATGAACGCTTCGCAGCGCCATACCCGATGAAAAGATGGCAGAATCCATATAACCAAGAATGGCCAGAGTGGAGGTACAAAGGGGAATCTGGTGAACCACCTTTGAGGCCGATACCACTACTCCGTGATGAGTATTACTCAGGCATGCAAGACCCATCAGGGTATAAGGGTCTTTCTAAAGAAGAAATTATGGAAATGACGATGGCTTTACCTGAAGGTACCGAAGACTCAAAGGGTTTCATAGATAGAGCAGCCGATCTAAAGCAACATCATGTCGGCTTAGGCATACCTTTTAAGATATCGACAGCACTTAAAGCAATCGGTGGCTACCTTAGTCACGGGGCTGGCACATGGGATGAAACTGCATACAAAGATTGGGTTAGTGCTGGTGGACACGGTGAAGGTGGAGGCATTCCTCCTACCTACGACGAATACCTGACGCATGTTCAGGATATAGAAGGGCCTCGCGGCAAGGACAGACCGCCAATTAAGATCGGTAGTTCCGGTGCTGAAGCAGAATGGCGCGACGACCATCCACCAGGACTCAGGGGAGAGAAGAAGTACCAAAACTGATTCCTTCCCTCTTGTTGATTAGGATCGGTTACACTGCTAGCAACAAAATAGGAGTGTATGAATGGCACAGATCCCCAGTTGGGCAAGAGACCCGAATGTTGCAATACCTAAAAAGTACAAGGAGTTGATTGACAGGCACCCAGAACTAATCCCAGCCATGCGAGAGGATCGTGTGAGCGTACCGGAACTAGTGAAGACGATGGGTATATCAAACTACGCAGCGGCTACGCTAAAGCGGGCCATACTTAGCAGGAACAGCAAACAGCAGCGACCCGCTCAGGAGCCTCATGAGAACTACAATGTGACTAAGCGTGGCCCAATCCCTCTACCTAGTTTACGTAGTTGGGATCGTGAGTCTGAGATACTACCCAAGGGTTTATCGTGGGAGTCAGAAGCAGAACCATCTATAAAAGACCTGATTGACCGGCGCACCGCAGTGTTCAACGACCTGCACCATAGAAAAGAAGCCAACAAGATCACGCGGATAGATGTGAAACTTCATGGCCCCATTGCGATCACCCATCTAGGCGACCCACATGTCGATGCTGATGGTTGTAACTGGCCAGAGTTAATTAAGACGATAGAAACGATCAGTAAAACTGAGGGCATGTACGCTGGGAACATTGGCGATACAACTAACAACTGGGTTGGCTCTCTGAAGAGACTTTACGCCCACCAGTCCACCACATACGATGAGGGAGTTCGCCTGGCAGAGTGGTTATTAACCTCTGTTCCTTACGTGTACGTCATACTAGGCAACCATGACGGCTGGAATGAGGGTGGTTCTCTTATTCGTCAAATACTGAAGAACTCTTCCGTCGCGACATGCACCGCTGGCTGTGCGCGTATTGAGTTGCACTTCCCAAAGGGTGACCCAATCCGTATCATGGCACGACACGACTTCAAAGGCTCATCAACTTGGAACCGGGCACATGGCCCGATGAAAGCCTCTAAGTTAGATCCTTGGGCAGACATCTACGTGAGTGGTCACAAGCATCATTGGGTTTCTCACATGCACGAAGGCATGGACGGTAAGCCAAAATGGTCAATGACTGTCCGTGGTTACAAGTGGCACGATAGTTTCGCAGAGGAACACGGGTTCTACGAACACGAACTCGGCGCAAGTTGCACAACGATCCTCGACCCAACCGCTAAGCCTACTGAGCGAGTCAAGTTAGTGTGGGATGTTGAGGAAGCAGCAGACCTACTCAAGTTCTACAGGAAAAGGGCTGGGTATCAGTAAATAGGTCTACTTGGCGGCTTTAAGGATTGCGCTACGAGTGGCTCCGTACCTCTGTACGGAGTCTATTGTGGCAAAGAGAGCGTCCACCTCAACAGTATCCATCTTCAGTATGTTAGCCAAGATAGTCACGAACTTATCGTACAGGGATAACTTGCCAGCGGGAGTTGTTATTAAGGTCTCCTTGAGGATCTTACGGAACTCCCCGTTGGAGAACGCTTCGGCTACAAACTCCAATGGGTTAGTGTTACCATACGCGAAGTTGTCACCGGTTGACCTAAACAGAGGGTCGTTACGGGCCGAGAATACAGTTAATGGAAACTTATCGCGTGCTGTTTTACCATGAAGTTTTATGTGGTTGCTCTCTACCTGAAACATCAAGTCTTCTATATCTAGGTGTAGACGGTGGGCCATCTTGTCGGTCGGGCTTAAGTGAAGGAGATCTGGGCTGCGCTTTATAGAGGCTGCTAAGGATCTGCCCCTAATCAGGGCACCCGTAGTTATGGCGTGTGTTAGTTCATGTATCAGTGTCTTAGGGTACAATCCCTGTGCCACCCGTGACTGCATGTTTATTATACCTATCGAAGGGTCGAGGCCGATAGCATCATTCTGTGCATCCGACATAGGTCCGTCACGAAGGGAAGACCCCTGCCAATACTCGCCTTGTGTACGGTTACCTTTATAGGTTGCAGGCTGGCCGTTGAATACAACTATATCGTCCAACATTGGGTTGTTGGCTAACTTAGTCGCTATTGATTCTAAGGCTGGGTGGTCAGCGTAGTGCCCCTCTGCGAGTAGGTGCGCTACCATACTCCGACCGTCTATCGGTGGGCTGACTTGCAATACTGAGTCGTTAGTATGTCTAATATACTGATTGACTCTATCCTGCATCTCAGCAATTTGAGCATCAGTCTTAGCCCCCGGCTTCCCCCTGGTCGCTCGCCTAGCCTCTGTCGGCGACATGTTACCACTCGGTGCAACCGTCGGCGGCTGACCATGCACCGCAGGTCTCTCAACCTGCTCTAAGGTCGCCATGTCATCTCTAAAACTCTCGAAAGATTCCCGCTCGACCTTCATCTCTGTGATTTCCTTTTTCGCACCCTCCATCGCATTAAAGTTTTTACGGAAATCATTTTCTAAAATCTCCATCTTACGCCAAGCATCTCGGTCGCCCAAGCCTTCTAAGTCTTCTTTAAAGATTTGGTACGGTACCGAGTCTTTAGGTTCGACTACATAGAGGTTCCCATCCTCGTAGGTTTTTAACAGGGCCTGGTTCTGATCCATACCATTACGAACAAGAAGGTCAATCTCGTCTTGAGACCTCTTGGCTAGCGAGAACGTATCATTCGCAAGTACGGATTTTATTGCATCTAGTTTTGCTTCATAATAAGCCTTTAGGGTTGCGTGCGACTCACTTTCCCAAAGATCGAACCACTTCATCTTCTCGGTCAGTTTATGGGCATCGGGGGTACGCGCTTCCACATGCGAAACTGAGTTTAATTCCTCACGCCCGATTGTTTCGGGTGAGTTGATGGCTTCAGGGTTTCCTGGGTCGACCCTTTCGTCTATCTTACCGGTTCTTTCCTGTATCCCCTCGGCTACCCGCTGCCTCAATCCTTGGTCGGTAATCCCCCCTTCCAGTTTCTGCATACCCTTAGTCGCAGCCTTTCTGGCTAACTCCCTTATAGCGCCCCGCTTAGCAGCAATACCCACCACCCCTGGGAGGGCTAGGCTTGCCCCCGCAATGCCACCCGTTACTTTATCCCTTCTGTAAGCGGCATCGGCTAGCATTACAAGATCCCCAGCAGGAATGGCACCCATTGTGATGGCCTCAACCCCATCACCTGTGTTGATCAAGTTTTGAACCACCCTATCCCTCGTTAGAGGTGGTTCGTCTTCTCTGAATGTGGTCATAAGTGCTTTCTGTATCTCTGGGGATACATAGTTCAGTTTTCTACCAAGGTTATCTGTAGCGTTCATTTGGACTAGGTAGTTGTTAGCCCTTTGCCTATCAAAGACCCACTCCCCTTGTATACCCCTCTTATACATTGACATGATATGGGGCATAGTGAGGTCTTCCACATCGTCAGGGAGGTCGGCCACCAACGCCGCATCTTCCTGCTCCTGCATCTTGCGCTTGGCTTCTCTCTTAGGTGCCCTGGCCTTGTACTCCTCAGTCCTTGCGTCTACACGCATTTTATGGGCACCGGTCGGCATATCATTCACAAGCGGCGCGTGTGCCCACGGTTTGAATGTCGATGACTCGTCTACAGGAACTTCAGGAACGGGCTTAAGTACAGGCTTAGGCTTCTCCTCTTTAGGAAGGGAGCCTTCCTTCTGGAGGATATAAGGACTGTCGTAGAATGTATTCTCTTGCATAAGACCACCTGGATAATTGGCTCTGTACAGTAAGGATAACACGGTACCGTACAAAGATTCTAAAGCCTTGGGGGGTTGCCGTGTTACGCAGTAGGATACAGCAAGGAGAACTAATGGCTAAGATGGACGAAACCCAACTCAGAGATTTCCTCATGGACTTGGACGAGGGCACCGAACCGGTTGAAGAGGTCGCCGCTCAGGAGGGGGGGTTCAAGTTAGTCGGAGATACCAAGAAGTCTTCTGGCGCAGCCAAAATAGGCAAAGATGGTAAGTGGCAAGATGACACAAAGGAAAGTGGCAAGACTGCTAAGTGGCAAGATGCCAAGCCTGCTCAGATGAGCGAGGGTATATCCAAGCCTGAGATCGGCGAAATGTTAATGGAGATCCCATTCGATGCTGACATGGATGAAGGGCTTATCGCGCTAGGTCTATTAGACCCTAAGACGCTCGCCTCCATGACTGGAAAAGGCCCACTTAGTTCCGATATTATCAATAAGATAATCGAAGCGAGAAACCTCTGGCCCCAAATAAACGAGATGCGAAAGACCGCCGGAGCGAAAGGCCGAGCACACGTAAAACACAACCGCTCCCTAGAGAAAATAGAAAAAGCCTTGGTCGGAGTCCGAAAGGGATACCCAGCAGCCAATAAGGGCCTGTACAAAACTGAGTTCAACGCTAGGTTGGATACTTGGGGTGCCGATGCAGCATGGAAGAGGATACAGCAGAAGTACCCCCAACTATCCAAGATAGCGTGGAAGCCTAAAGCCATCAACGCCGCACATGCGGGCATAGATTACGAGGCTAGGCAGCAAGCAACTAGGGTTAGAGATAACCAAGCAGGGTATGGCCCAGGCAAGGGGCTTAAGCACTCTGGAGCAATGAAGTTAGTGGGCCGAGCGATGCTCCCACTCGGTGCCCTTCACGCGATTGGGTTCGCCTTAAACTACGAAAGCGATGCTGCCGCTATGGATTCTGACCGTAAACTGAACACCATGATGGAGGTTGCTGCTGGTAGGTCGGGGAAGCCCGTGGAAGACCTGAACATGCAAGACATGATGGAAGAAGCATACGAATTATCCGTCCGAGGCAAGGGGCCGTGGGTAGTAGATGGCGAGGTTCGGCCTGAAATGCAAGACCTCTATGACTTTATGCAGGAGCATGGCGTTGGTGTGTCGGGTGGAGCAGACCCAACAGGAATTAGCCCCGGCCCATCGAGTATCTGATGCCGATATACGAATACAAGTGTAGATATTGCGCTAAACAGTTCCAGAAACTTATGAAGTTGAACGAGGCAAAACCTCCGTGTCCTTTGTGTAAGTGTGCTTTCGTAGATAAGATGATAAGCCAGGGTTCATTTGTCCTAAAGGGTAGCGGTTGGGACAAAGACGGTTACGGACTTAGAGGTAAGGGGTAAAATGAGAACGGGAACAGAGATAGAACATGGCTGGAGCGCAGAAAAGCCCACAGATCCGTTTGATGCTGCGGCTAAGTCGCTATACCTAGCCCTCAATAGGATTACTCACCTCTTCAAAAGCAAAAACATACGGGTCAATGCGTCTGTTACAGTTGAAGACTACGGTTACGAAGTCACATCTATCGGCTGGGACGGGCTTAACGGGTGCCTCACAGTGGAATTGAAGAAAGAGTTACCTTGCCCTGCGTCAGCGTTGGCTGGATCTCAGCCTTGGCTGATGACACCCGTGATCCTCCACGCCGAGGCCCTGTTAGAAGAAGCGATTAAGCAAAAAGAGTTGGTTACTGAACACATGGTCACAGTAGACGGAACTTTAGACTGGATAGAGGAGAAAGCATGAGGGACTGGTTGGCTAGCCTAAGCAATAAGGAACTCAAGACAATACAAAACAACGTAGTGTCTGAGCAGAAGAGTCGTTTGGCTAACAATGGCAGGCGCGTCTATCAGAAAACCATCGAGATGTTAGAAGACCTCCAAGAGTATCCACCCAAGGAGGTCGCCCAAATGTATATGGTTTCTAGGCAGTATGCCTACTACCTCTGTAAGAAGAATGGTTTCGTTCCTATTAAAGGTCGGAAACAATAACACCTAGTCCAGGGATAATAGTGTACTCCTTACCGCAAGATTCGACTGTAGATGGAACATTGCGAGCAGAGCGAAGGGTGACAGTCTTCTTGGCAACATCCAACTTCGCCTGCGTATCGAACTTCAACACTGTATCAGCGCCAAAAGCCTGTAAGGTCATTATAAACACAGCGGGTGGCTTTGCTTTACTGACTGGTTTCACTGTTGCTTTTCCCGCCTCTTCCCACGGTGCTGATTCTTTTTTAGACTTTCCCACGATTTCTCCATGTTACTGTTAGATGTAGACAGTTCACAGATTAACGGAGGTTGACATGAGAAGCAAGAAAGAGAAGCAAGAGAAAGTGGTTATTGAGAATGTTATGGACGAACGGTTCTCCCTTGAGAGTTTCGACGGGATACTCCGCAGCCTAGGGGTTATCGCAGAGGGGATCTATACGGATACCCTCAGGAAAGACAAGGCCGACTTGCTCATTAAATTACTTGGAACCGCACGAATGACGTTGTCAGAAAAGAGAAAGGGTAACGCGTTGAAAAACGATGCTATGACTCCAGGGAGCGAAGTTAAGGGCACCGGTATTACTGCTGCTGGGCCGTTTGAGGCATACCAACTACCGAAAGTTAGACAGTAATGATCTATAGGCCAGATCACCCGGACTTCTGGAATCCAGAAATGTTCCTTCCCATGCTTGGGATACGGACAAAGTCTGGTAAGGTTGAGAACTTCAACCTCTGGAGTCACCAGAAGATATTGGCAGCGGCAGTTATGAAAGCCTACGCTGAGCGAAAGTGGTTGTGCCATGTAAAGCCACGACAGGAAGGAAGTTCAACCTTCTTTACTGGTGTGCTGTACCAGCATGTTGCGTTTAGGTCTGGTTGCTACGCAGGTATCATTGCTCATAAACGTGAAGCCGCTGAGAAACTTGCTCGTATCGCTATACGGTATCACCAAACCTGCCCCAAGAGCATTAGACCAGAGAAGACCCCCGGCCTTAAGCGTACTCTTGAGATACCTCGACCTGGCGGTGCGGATAGCCTCTTGACTACAGCGTCCACAAAGGATGATGAGCCGTTTCGTGGTGATACTGCGCAGGTGGTTTTAGCCACGGAGATCAGTTCATGGGATGGGCGTAGAGGGGAGGACGCTTGGGCATCAGTTCTCAATGCGGTACCTGAGGAAGGCGGTATAGTCTTCGCGGAAAGCACTCCCAAATACTTCGGAGACCAACTGCATAAGGTGTTCGAGGACTCTCACCTGCAAGGGTCTAAGTGGCTATCCGTTTTCATACCCTGGACGATGGTAGAAGAGTACAAGAAGACTCCTCCCGTAGGATGGAAGCCTAGGCCAGACATACTAGACTACGCAAACAGTAATGGTCTAACGACAGCGCAGGCTTTCTGGATGCAAACGTCTGGCCTACCTAAGTGCCGGAACAACCTACAGACCTTTCAGGCAGAGTACCCGATCAATGAGGTAGATTGCTTCGGTATGTCCGGTGATCCTGTCTTCAAAACAGAGAAGTTGATGTCCCTTCTTAAAGCAATGGATGGTGGGACGGGTATCCTTGCGGAGTCAAAGGACTTCCAAACGTTTGTGGAGCCATATCCAGACCATAAGTACGTTGTGTGCGTTGACCCTGCAAGTTCATGGTCGAAGAAGGATAAGTTCGGCGTAGAAGTCATAGACCTCTACACTTGTGAGCAGGTTGCTGAGTACGAAGGGCACATGGATGCGTTTTCAATGTCTAAGATGGTGGCAGAACTAGCCTATAAGTACAACAAAGCAAAGATATATGTTGAGGCCAACGGTGTCGGTGATGCTGTACTGAGTCATCTGGTTAGCCCAACGATTGACTACCCTAACGTCTACCATAGAACTAAAACGAATGTGCTTAGCCGGTCTGATGGTGGCACAGCGATACCTGGTTGGTGGTCTAGTTCTCAATCCAAGTCAGCCGCCATTAGTTTCTTGCAAGAACTAATCGCAGATGACTCGATAACTATACATTCTCAAAGATTATTACGGCAGTTAATACAGTACCGTGGACAGTGGGATAAACTCTCGCGAGATGCGCAAGGTGGCCACTACGACCTCACTGCCGCCATGTCTCTCGCTGCTTGGGCGTACCGCCACGAAGTGCAGCATGGGTCGGTCGCGAGCAAGCGGTCTCAGGCTGAAGTGCGCAAGATGGCCTTTAATAAGTTATTGAAGAAACTAGAAGGCTCACATGATAGTGATTGGAATACTCGCTGGGGTAAACACATATAGAGGTAAGTATGGCTAACGAGACACAAGATGGTTCATTCGACGGCGCACCGATGACAGACAGCGATGCGTCTAAGGATAAAGCAAAACGTAGGATGGTTGGCCTTGTTCAGCAAACGGAGAAGTGGTTCAAGGATAACTTGGCTGACGAGGCGGTTAGGAACTTAGCCTACTACCGTGGTAAGTTTTGGGCTGGAGATGGGTACGGCTCAAGTAAGAGGATTAGAAACTACGCCGCTCAGAAGAATGAGATTTTTCCGATAGTCGATACTATCGTTTCTACGCTGGCGATGGATTTGCCACAGGTAGAAGTACAAGACCAAAGGGCTAGAAGTGCTGACGAGCCTACTCGACAGACGGATGCAACAATACAGGGTCGCAGAATATCCAGTTGTATGAACTGGTTTGCTGAGCGTGATGAACTTGACTCGGTTGTGCAAGAGTTGGTTCTGCATGGGCTTCTGTTCCGCTCTGCGGTAGTCAAGGTATCCTGGTCTAGTTCATTGGGTAGGCCGGTATGGAGAACTAAACTCCCTTGGGAAGTACACTTCGATCCAATGGCTAAGAGGGTCTCAGACGCGGCGTGGTGCTTTGAGCGATTCACACTACACTCAGATGACCTTAAATCCAGAGTTAAGTCCGGGGTTTACACTAAACCTAAGAAAGGAATCAAGCCCGATGCCTTCCCAAGAACGCTACTTGATGCTCACGACCAGGATCTAGACTCGAAACAAGAGCAATTAAAGCAACTTGGATTAAAGGAGTATGTCTCTATCGTTGAGTTCTGGGACTTCAGGTCTGGAAAGTTGTACCACCTACACCCGCCTACAGGTCAAGTCTTAATGGAGGCGAAGATCCCGTATGGCCGTCCTTACGAAGTTCTTGTGTTCCACAATGGGGTTGGTCGTATCGGTGGTGTGCCTGACGTTAGCCTTATTGCTGAGATGCAGAGGGATATAAATGAATTAGTTAGTGCCCGAAGAGAGATTGTTTCCAGACTTCCTAAGAGAATGCTTGTAGACTCTAGCCTCTTTCGCTCTGATGATGAGTTCTCTAGGTGGAAAAACTCTCGGACATGGGAGCCTCAACTGGTTCAGAAGCCGATGGATGGAAAGATTGCAGACCGTGTGTTCGTCACACCAGCAATGGATACTACATTCGACTTCAATAAGACACTAGAGGACGAGGTAGGTAGTGTTCGTAGGATAGTTGGCGAGGCTGACTACCAGAGAGGCCAGGTTAATAATATCCGCACTGCGGCAGAGGCAAACGCATTGCGAGGAGCCGTTGAAGGTCGCGTCAATATACGAATGAAGAAACTTGTTCGTGTTGTTAAGGCTATGTTTGACCGTGCCTTAGACGTTACTCGTTGGGCGGTAGAGAACCCAGAAGACTCTGGCATAGACCTAGAGATACTAGCCAAGCATACGCAGGTAGATGCCGATGCTGAGGTCTTACGGCGTGACTTCATTGAGGGAGCAGTGAGTTTTAGGCTTCTGCCGTTCTCACCACTCATGGAAGACAAGAACACCAGGAGAGAGAGTTTAGCCCAATTACTGCCACCGCTATTAGGCTCACCGCTCGGAGAGCAGTTCGACATGCACGAACTTGGTCGCGAGGTTGTTGAGTTGTTCGGGTGGAGGCCAAGCATAGTCAAGCCAAAGAAGTCCGTTCTACCAACAGACAAAGAGTTGGCATCAGCCACAGCCGCAGCCGCAGCACCGCCACCAGTGGCCGCAGCACCAGAGCAAGGCCCACAAGTTCCACCAGAGATCGCGAAAGCAATCTCATCAGCACCACAGGGGTAAGACATGAAGTTCAAAGAATTAGCAAAGAAGGCTGGAGGTGGGGATAAAAAATCTGTCACCATCTTGATGATGGTACTGCCAGAAGGCCAGATGCCAGAAGGTAAAGACCCAGAGGAGTATGCCAAGGAGATGTCTGAGGATGACTCTGTGGCCGACTACGATCTTGAAGACGACGACATGGACTTCGTTGATAAGATGAATGTTTCAGACGACGATGTCAAGCATGATGACCCGAATGATACAAGCGATGGGACTGGCTTTCCGGATATGAAGTTAACTAAAGGGATTGCTGAAGCAGTAAAAAACTTAGACTTAGACGATGAGACCGAGAAGTTAGTATGCAATGCTATCTACGACGGTGTCATGGGTGGCAAGATCTTCCCTCGTAAAGATAAAGAGCATCACCTGCCAGAGGACGACTATTAATGCCTTTGTACAACTACACATGCACAGACGGACACTCCTTCGAGGAACTTGTACCTCAGGGTTACACAGACGTAATGTCTTGTGAATACGATGAATGTACCTGCATCGCGAACAGGCAAACAGTGTACGTCGTTGCTACAATAGGCCCAGTATCTAGTGGACTAGAGGAGTTCAACAAAACACTACTTACCCCGAAGCAAAGGGCCGCTGGTATTGAGTTAAAAACAAAAAGTCAGGTAGAGGCATACGAGCAAATGAAGGGCTACAGGCGGGTTGATCCAAACTCTATTAGCGCAAGGGCTAATATCTCGGATTGCCTCGACGACCATAACGATATAAGTAAGATACAGTCTGCTGATGGTAAAGAGGCCGCTGCCGACTATGTCTATAAAACCGAAATGCAAAAATCTACAGGGTGGGGCGATGCAAAATACTCAAATTGGAAACGAGGCCATGATGCCGCAGTCAGCGCAGCCAGGGATGGCCGGGTCGGACTTGAATCAGTTGACAGAAGACCAGATCAGAAACCTACCGATTGAAGACCTTGAGGCTCTAGTTATGCAACGAACATCAGAATTAGCCGCTATGACCGAAAGCGACCCAGAACTTGAAGGCGAGATGAGTCCCGCTAACGCATCGTCCGGTGACCAACCAGTCAACCCAGAGGCTTTAATGGCTGCAACGGCAGTCCTTGTTCAGGCTGGCTACATGCCTTCCCCTACAGCGGAATTGACCCCGCCAGTAGTTGCCGCGTTGCAGAGTTTCATTGACAAGTTGCGTCCGGGGCTATACGACCTATCTATACCCCAAGACTTATCGGAGGTCATAGATGGCATCGCAAATGGAACAATCGGACTCGACGCTCAACCAGCAGGAGGAGGTCCAGCAGGAGGAGATCCAACAGGTGGACTCCCACCAGGAGCAGGAGGAGATCCAACTGGAGGACTCCCACCAGGACTCCCACCAGGAGCAATCGGATAACATAGTTGATGGTTCTGATGAACCAGTCGTTGAAGTTGAACCAGAGGTAGTCATTGAGCCAGAGGCTGTTCTTACTGAAGAACCAGTCGTCGAACTCCAACCAGAAGTTGAAGTACCTGAGATAGAGAACCTGGTATTTTCAGACCTGAATGATGTAGACACTAAGATGTCTGGTTTCACACCAGAGGTACGGGCACACGTAACCCCGATTTTAGACTTGGCTAAGGCGGCACAGACCGACTACCAGATCGCATCAGAGAAGTACAATAACGCAAGGACAGAACTCGTTGCATTCGCGGAGAGTTTACAGGACTACGGAGTGGACGCAGCCCCTGTTCTTGAAAAGTTCCAGAACCAGCAAAACCAGATATCTAAACTAAACGACTCCGTTGTTAAGACCACTTGGTCGGCGTTTCAGGTGATGCACCCTGAGTATGAGCGGGAACAACCAGCATTAAAAAAAGTATTTAGCGAACTTGTCAGCACGATGCTCGAACGCTTTCCTGGTGACAACACCATAGAGAAACTG
>TARA_R110002110_G_scaffold224829_3_pt1 | contig 13328 bp, 12 predicted proteins | sample TARA_R110002110 | Tara Oceans TARA_R110002110 (sample SAMEA4397330) | marine metagenome | biome: Polar Biome; feature: [SRF] surface water layer (ENVO:00010504); material: water (ENVO:00002006), including particulate matter (ENVO:01000060) such as... | depth 5 m
GACGTTCTCCGAATCCGGCGGTCTCTATTAAACGCGCGTCTACATTGGCGTTAGGAGATCCAGAATTTTTAGGAGAAATGGAGATAAATCCAGATTTCCCTTCGTGTGTGACTTTGACACCCGTTATCGTGCAAAGAATTCCTTGGCCGCCGGCGGTTGTAGAAGATATTAAGTTTGCATGCCGGACGCGAAACATCGGCGAGGCAGCGATTGAGGTAGCGACATTAGATTCTTTGTACGCAGGATACAAAGACGCTAGAAACCAGCTTAAGTTATTCATGTTCTCAAGTGCCGTTGTTCTGGAGCTTGAGGGCACTGACCAGCTGACGCTAATTGTTCTCTTAGAACCTTTCCAGATATAGTATGGATCAGTTCTGCCAAATGGTTGTTCGCTACTGTATTCGGGGCTAAAAGAATCGGATAAAGAATCAATATAGGCTATAAATTGTATAACAGGCGGGTTCTTGACATGCACGGGGATAAATTCCAATAAAGTCCCAGCCGCCGCGGCGTCAGAATTTTCGAAATCACCTTTTTTAAACTTTACATTGGTAAACTTGGTTTTGGCACCATTGTAAGCGGCGATTTCTGATTGGAAAAATTTTGGCATGTTTCTTGCTCCTAAATTAAGCGTTTGCTGAGTATACTGCTGATCTTATCTTGTTGTCAACAACACCCAGCGCTATTTTGCCCATTTGGGTTGCAACTTCAGTATTGTCTAAATTAAATGATATTTTAACATCCACCGATTCGCCACCGCCTCCGGCGTCTGCAACGAGGGTACCGGGGAGGCCAGCTCGCAGGAGTTCCTGCTCGCGTCGAGAAGCTGCTTCATTCACGTCGCCCAGGCCGGTGCCGCCGCCGGCGAGAGCAGTTGGCTGTGCCTTTAGTTTTGTTTTAAGCTTCTCCATGAGCTTTTTGCGGTCAACGCTGCCTAGATCGGGAAAGTTCTGTTTTACAAACTCTTCCATAATCTCCACCATACCCTTTATACGGGATGCGGCGGACACCAAAGGCGTGTCGAACGCTCGAAATATTCCAAGCATTTGTAAGCCTGCCGCTTGAGAATTTTTTGTGTTTTTCAAGAGATCGCCATAAGTATTTGTAACTGTGTTTGCCACTTGAGCTGCGGCCGCGTTAACCTTATCCATTACTTTAAACATACCGCCGGCCATGCTTGATAGACTAGCTTTCATTCTTTCCATTGAGGTCATCGATTCATGAATTCTCTTTTTAAGTTTTTCTTGGCTTATTGCACTTGTATCCATGTTCTTCTTTGCTATCTCAAAATCTTCTTTGCTACCAAAAATTCTTGCGGCGCCGGCGACATCTGTTCCTAGCATTGTGGCAATTATTTTTTTAACACGTCTGTTGGCTGTCTCAAAGCTTATCCCAGACCGGTCCATGGCATCGCGGAGCATGTTGATTTTTTCTGACGGTGACGCCATAGCAAGATCAGTGACTGACAAAACTGTGTTTCCGACGACAGCATTGAAAGTCTGTGCTGCTTCTGCGGCGCCTTTAAATGTATCTAGCCGGTCGGTTATCTTAACAAGATCACCAAACTTGGAGCCAGTGGCTACGGCTTGCGCTTGTAAGTCAGCAAAAACTTCTACAGCGTTTTCTCCCCACTGAGCGAGATTGCCCATGTTGGCATTGAAGTCTTGTATAGCCCCACCAACGTTGATACCAAGGGTATCGGCAACATTAACAAGTTGCTTAACTGTGTCGGTTGCAGCCTTGGGCGTTTGTCCAAATACTTTTACAAAGCCGTCTAAAAGTTTCGTGGACGACGGTAAGGCAACGCCTATTTTCTTGAGGCCGGCCACCAAGTTGCCGGTAAAAGCGGCAATCTCGGGGTTCATTTTAACCCAACCTTGACGAAAATAACTTACATTGTCCGATAAACTGGTCATCGCCGCGCCGGCCTCGGGGCCGGTTACTCCAATGTTGATGAGCGGCTTGAGCCCTACTTTCTCAAAATCGAGAAGCCCATCCCGAACCGCATCCAGGGGATCGATTATGGACGCATAGGTTAATTTAAGTTCTTTTGTGGCTAAACCGGTATTTTTCACAAAATCTTTCCAGCCACGCTCTAGAGATTTAAATGCGCTTTGCATTTCTAATCTAAGCGTGCCCACTGTGAAGCCTGTGCCCATGATGGCTGTTAGTTTAGCAAGATCTCCCTCAACAGAGTTAAACACCTTTAGCGCGCCTTCGCCTGCTCCGACGACCCCTGCAACGGCCGCCGTGCCAACATCGCGCCATGTGCGTAGAGTTCCTATTTCCCTTTTATAGGCGATAGTCCTATCTTTGGAGATCCTTTCAAACTCTTTGTCCGCTTTGTTCGCTCCGCCGGCGCCTTTGTCGACCTCATCGCGGATTTCTTTTTGGAGCTTCTCGACAAACTTCATTTGTTTGACGCGTTCTTTGAAATGTAGATCTCGCATCTTTTTCATTTTTTCAAGTTTCTTAATATTCTCGGTGATGTAGTCGATCTGTGCTTTCTGCTGTTCGGTAGCCTTTGATGCGTCCGCGGGGAGATTCTTCCTCATCCTCTCAAGGTGTTGCGATTGCTGCTCATACAAGTCGTTTTGCTGTTCCAGCATTCTCAAATAATTTGCCAGAGAGGTGAGTTGCATGTGCTGCACGGTGGAGAGGTCTTTCATGGCGGAGTTAGAATTTTCCATGATCGATTGAATCTCTTTGTATGCTTTACCAAGTCTTTCGATTTGTTCTGGATCGGTTGGCAGTGCCATGGTCGTTAGTCTCCCTCTACGTACTATAAATAGTCAGTTGACTAAAAATAAAAACCCTGCAGGGGCAGGGTTTTTATTGCGTGGAGTTTTCAAGAGCCTCACGCTCAGTTTCGATTTGTTCAACTAGCTTTTTTAAAAACCACGTTCGGAGTCCAATGGGAAGATTGTATGCTTCTATAAAGCTCCAGCCACCGTGATATTTTAAAGCGAAAAACTGCTCGTACACGGACTCCATATATTCTTCACCCAGGCCAAAAAAATTCCGCGTTGAGCGGAACCTCCATTTCTTCGCTATGGAAGCATGCATTGCACTGAAAAACATCGCTCAGGTCAACATTAGGTGCTAGTTCTTGATAAATTTTTCTTAAATGGCGTGCATCTTTTGCCGGCATGGTCTGGACGAAGCCACGGACCGTGTTGACGTTGGCATCTCCATTAATAGACAAAATGAATGTAGAAAGCGCGCTAGTTACAGGAGCGTCGTTATCTTCGTTGTCTTGTACTTGGTTTGACGTCAATACGCCGACTTCAACAGTCACCTGAGAGGTTGGAAGTACAAGTGAGAACGTTTTTTTGTCATCGTCTAAAAGAAGTTTATTTTCGCTTAAAAACTGTTCATCAAAACAGCCGCCTTTTACTTCATCTGCTTTTAGATCAAAAGCAAACGGTAAAGAGGTGCTGCAGACGGGACAAGTAATCCTTGTTTCGTATTCACTACCATAAGCAGATATTCTTGCAGCAACCATAATAGCGTTTCTATCTCCAACAACAAGAGTCTTTGGGCTGATTGTTTTATCCACTAAAAGGTTTTCCAACAGCCTTTCGATAACAACGCCTTTTTTGATAAGCGCCTGTGATGACAAGACGTCTTCTTCCTTAGCGGTCATGTACTTAATTTCCACCGTGTCCTGTCCGGACAGTGGGTGCCCCTCTGGGTAAAAAACGCCTCTTGAAGGTAGTTCAACAAACTCTGTGGGTACCGTATACGATAAGGCGCCAATGCTTTGTGGCGCGGCGTCGGCGGGCGTCTGAGATTGTTGTCCTAGACGATTCTTATTGTTTCTCATTTATCCCTCTCTATACTTTTTATACGCCGTATACGGCGCCACCATCAGGAACTGATGTTAGTGTAGCATAGTCATACTTGATTGTTAAATCAATATTAATTAGTTCATCAGAATTATAATCTAAGTCGCCAAATTTTACAGAAGTAATGAAAGCGTTCTTTAATTGCCACTCTTCGATATATTTTGTAGGGCCAACGTTCGGGGGGAGTTCACCAGGATCAACAATCGCATCAATGTTTCTTCCGCCACCGTCCAACTGCTTAATGCTAACCGTCCCTAGCGCCGCGTTCGCTCCAAGCTTAGTTACACCTGTCAATAGCGCGCCCTGAGATTCGGGCGCCACGTATCCAGAGTTCAAAAGAGAATTATAAAATTTAGAACCTACGTCAGGATTAACGGCGTCGATGAAGGAAATAGTTACATCTTGCCACTTAACAATGTTGGGAAACTTAAATTCATGATTCAAAACCCTATGCTGGGTAGAGTCCAAATTATAATGCGGCTTCTGGGCTTTAGTAGCCATAAAAGAAAGGCTATTGCCACCAGGGGATGTTGAACCACCTATTCGCGAAAAGCTCACGACCCAGCGAAATTTTCTCTTAGGTTGGAAGTTGGGATTGTTGAAAAACGACATTTACTGCGATCTCCTATCATATTTAAATAGTGGTAAGAATAATTTAGTCATCAAAAGATGCGCCACTCCTGGTAATAATAAAGTCTAGGGCGATAAACTCAATAGCTCTTGCAGGCTTCAGGAAGATCTTAGCATATAAAATATTTCTATCTACCAAATCTGGCGTTGTAGTGGTGCTGTCCAGCACAACTCTAAAGTCTGTTAAGCCGAGTCCAGATTTAACACCCTCTAAAAAGGGAACAACCTCGCCCGTGAAACGGTCCCAAGTTTGTTGCACGTTTTGCTCGAACAACAGGCGTGAGGAAATTCTAGAGATTTCTTTCTTAACAAATATCAGGAGTCTGCGCACATTAATCCTGTCCAGCGCGGAAGTAGTAACCTGTAAGGTCTTTTGACCGAAGATTACGACGCCCTCAGCAGGGAAGCTAGCAATTGGATTAATATTAGCATCATAAAGTTTGTCACGCTCTGCAGACGTTAGTCTTTGTCTCACACCCAACACTGGCAAGCCGGCAGAACCCTCGCTTAACCCACCGCGGGTAAACCCTGCAGGGGCAAACCAAACTGCGGATTTGCGCTGCGAACTTGAGAACGTACCAAGTGCGACAACAGATGGAGGCACATAAAGCGACGCATCATTTAAATTATCACGAATCTTAACAAACGGATAGAACATGCAGCCATAGCTTGAATTAACCGCAAAGTCTTTAAGGTTAGACACTGCTGTGTCAACGTTTCCAACTCTGGCTGTTTCAAGAGTATTTGTCTCATGCGGTGGTTCATAACCACCTGCGATGTCAAGAATAGCTAAAGAGTCGGCGCGGTCTTCACACACGTTGAGAATCTGGTTGTTCAACGTATTCCTGGTTATCCCGGGCATAGTAAGAACATCGAACTCAGCGAACTCTTCGTCAGATACCAGGTCAACTGCTTTCTTCAGACTGTAGTACGCATAATTTGTGGTCTCATTTTCACTACCCTTAGAAAGGAAGTTGTTACGGAAAGGGTCTTTTTCTGTGATGTCAAACCCGTCAAAGCCTCCAAACATCGGGACAGTAAATTTATCGTAACCCCGAGTAAGCACGTAATGGTCCGCAGTCGAACCGCTTACGGCCGTGAAAGAAGTGTTCGCGGCACGAGAGCCAGACACCCAGACCGCGTGTTTAGAGTCCGTGGGCGACTCTTTTACGTCATCCAGTGTGAACACCCAAGAATATTGGCTGGAGCCGGCTGTTCGGCTTGTTGGGTCGTGTCCCGCGACTCTGAGCCTATGCAAGTCTAGGTTGGTTGCATCAAACCTTCTTGTACCCTTGAGTACTGATTGGTATCCAAAGTAAGCTTGGGACCCCAATACCATGCTCCCTTCTGACGAAGAGGCTCGAAGTCGCGCTGTGGGGAATTCGAGCGAAGCAGAAAATTCTAGCCGGCTGTTGATTAAGTCCTGTTTACCTGGGCCGTGGACCGCAGCTGGAATGGAGGCGCTTGGCAGACAGTTCGCGCTTCCGCTACCAACAACCCACGAAGAAATTGCGGCGCCGCCGTTATCCGTCACAGAGGTGGCTGTTGAACCGCTAAGTACCCTAAACGTTATCGGAACAGATGGTCCATATCCTCCGTAAGGAATGAGTGTTTTCTGCCCTGCAAGCCCATCTGCAATCTTTGGAGCCATTTCGACACGAAGAATCTTTGAAAGGTTATCGTATTCCCCGTGCTCCACAATTGTTTTATTGTCAGAGTTATATTCGTAATACTTGTCTCCAATCGCTTTAGCAAGATAGTTCGTCGAAGTTGGATCTAAAGTAAGACCACTGTAACGCTCTAAAACCTGTGGCTTGTTATCAGAATCTGAATTTCTTCGTATCACGATAGAAAATGTGCCGTATTTATTAAATTTATCAGTCGGAGCTTTAATATCCTGAACAGAAACTTTGTAGTCTCTGTTCGCATGCGCGCCGCTGTCCAAAGCATGAAATTTAAACAGCAATTCAGTGTGCTGAGTCGGGTTGAAGTTGGACGTTGTTGTCCCTCTCGTATCTTGAGAGATGATCCAGCCAGTTTGTGCCGCGGTAGCTTGTTGCTTGTGGTCCTGCCAGTCAATCGTCGACCCATCGGCTGTACCCTCTAACCCAAGAATTACTCCCAGCATGTCACTGCTATCTGAAACTGTAGAGCCGGTAACTTTAAGTTGAGTGTTCTCCGCTAGTTTCAAGTTAGAATCGAAAGTTTCTCCAAGCCAGTAATATTCCAAAGTGGTTGTGTCAGTGTTTACCAAATCCCCATTCGTCTTTGTTGGGTCTGTATTGAATACTTTTCTAATATATAAGTCAGATGTTTCGTCAAAATTAAAAGTAGCCGCTTTGAGAACGTTAGTATTTGTCACTCCGTCCTTAACGATTTTAGCAGTAAATTTGACTCCATTGTCGCCTTTGATAGGCACACCTGCCGCGAAAGTCCTAGAGGTACCTTCACGATCAGTGCCTTCCAAGACGACGGCGCCATCTTGGATATACCAGATAGCCGCTAACGTGCCTGTCACGGAGGGACCCAAGCCGCCTCCGAAGTTGGTCGCTGTCGTGTTGTTCAGGCCTTCAGATATTTTTCTGTTGCCTTTACCTCCAGCAACAGATTGTGTTAGTTGCAGAACAGGGCCCTCGGCCACCGCGGTAATTTTTCCTGCGTGAGCCCCTGCTGCAATGCAGTTTTTCAAGGACGTCGCTTTGTCATCGAACCCGTCGCCGGACTTGAACTCGCCGTCATCTGTGTTTTCTGCGGCTGCAGCAGTGTAAGTTACAGATGTTCCATCTGAAGAGACGATTGTAATTGTTTCACCGTTAGCGATACTCCCAGCAAAGGTGACTTCTGCTGTTGCTGCAGCGCTACCAGCGGATGAATCCGGATTTGGAAACACGAACAGTCCATATGCGCCACCAGAACTACCTATATCGATATTCAAAGTCTGGTCAGTGGTCCAACCGGCCAATGCAGTACCAACAGAAGAATCTGCGTTCGAAGCGTTTTCGCCCAACACCCTATAAACGGTGCAAGGAGAATTGTTGCGTAACCAAGCTTGCACCGCGTACGCGGCGTAAGTAGGGGCGGTTAACTCACCGTTACGCCAAATATCTCCTTTGGCGTTACCTGGTGTTGGGGATCCGAAGATCTGTACAAATTCTTTAAATGAATTTACTTGAACCGGTCTATTCGACGGCCCTTTTTGAAAGCGGCCAACAATCATGGGACCCATACGCGTTGGAAGCGTGGGCAACCCTGATTCGTCGATCTCTTCCAAGAAAACGCCGGGTGAAACAAATTTAAACTTATCAACTGCCATATCTTTTTCGCTCCTTAATCAAAAGTTAGCTTACAAACAAAACAAACTTTTTCTTTAATAAATAGTCTGGCTACGGTACAAAGTCCTTTAAAATCTAAATTCTCCATCTTCGTCCTGTACAACAATTCTTTCTCTTGCAAAACGTATCTGTACTACATTCTCGTTTCGCACTATCCTTGGTTGTTTTTGGTTTTTACCATCGCCGATGAGATAACCAAAAACATTGACGCCAATACCGGTTTCATATTTTCTTTCGTTGGACTCATATTTTGATATATTGTTCTCGACGCCGTAGTCCTCGTCAAAGAAAGCCTCGTACTCGTTTGAATTGTGGTTTATAATAATTCTTTTGTGCGCGTTTGAAGAGCGTATAAAGGGAGTTAGCATATCGTTCATTTGTTCTTGGTATTCACTCCTTAAATAAATTTTATAACTAACCTCAACGTATATTGGTATTGGTATCGTGTGTGTTTCATATACAATTTTTTTGTTGTTTTTACCACGATGCATTGGAAAATTTTTCTGGCCGTATAGGCGTTTAGCGTCTGCATTCGCAAAGTTGCTTGTTTTATCCTGTCTAATCACCCTATTTATAACCATGGCGCCGCCTTTAAGGTCCCCGGCAGGATCGATCATCGCATATGGAATAACCCTGCTTTTTGTGCTCTTTTTGACCGCAGTTCTCTCAATTGTAATTGCCGGGAGTGTCAAATATCCAATCTTATCGCGGTCCAGGCTGTCGTCCTTGACGTTGTAGGCTCGTTCGGCGCCGGACCATATCACAGGAACCTTTTCGAACCCTTTGTTCGTGTTGGTGCTGACATTCATCTGATGATCAACAAAATTATATAAAGCAAAGTCAATATCCTCCAAGTCTGACTTATACCTTATGGCGTCATTCGTAGTCTCTTCGTTTATAGAGCCTTTCTTTTTAGGTGCCATCGAACAGTCCCTCCCTAGCCGCGATACACTCAGCAGATATCTCTATTCGCCTGTCCGCCTGGCCAAAAAGCTCTTTTGGTTCTTTCAGCATCACGATCTCAAAAAAGTTCTCTCCATACAAAACAAAGTCTCCCTCCCGAACAAACAAGTTCTGATCTTCTGTTAAACGCCTTTTATGAAAATGAATGTTTATTTTAGCTAATTTATCGACGCCCCACTTTTCTGTTTTTGTTTCTTGGCCCTGAAATTCGACCAGGGCATGCACGCGAACCGGGGGCAAAAATGTTTTTACCACGGCCTCTTTATAGAGTGGATGAAAATTAGTTCGTTTTAAATCGATGGAATAATAACCGACAACTTGACCTATAACCCTTTCGATGAGTTCGTCATTAACCTGTTTAACCAAATCGCGCTCTTTTTCGCCAAGAAACAGTGGCGGCGGCGGGTTTTCAGGTTGAGACCATTTTTTCTCCTCGCTAGACATCAAAAATTACCCCGTGTATATGAAATATGGATAGGTTTGAACAACTTCCTGGCTGTTCTTAGTTATATTCTTCTGTATCTCAGTTATCTTTTCATAAGTTAGCTCGTCCAACACTTTTTGAAGTTCCTCTCTAAGGGTTTTTTGTTCTTCTCTTGCCTCCGAGATCAGCTTGTCCCCGTTTAATTGTACGTTGTTTCCTGGAATCGGTATTTGCGCAAATTTGGATCTAATTTGTCCTAGCGTCTCTTTTACAAGAGCTAAAGCAAATCTTCTTATCCACTGCTTGCCAATGGAATTTATGTTTTTGTACGGAATATTTGCCAAGGGCAGCGTATTCATGTTGTTCACGCCCTTGAGCCCATCCAGCCTGTCGGATTGATCTTCCCATGGGTCTTCTTCAACCGTAAACTGAAACCACATTTTTTTCGGAGATTGTCTTACTGGCCACGGATATATTCTTAATTTATTATTTTTTATTTCGTAAGAATAATGAGAGTTCCTGGTGTAAATGGCGTCTTCGTACGCCATAGCCTGGAGCTTGTTGTGCCATGGCGGTATGATTTCGTATGTTGAATCGTCAGCATACATTCCGTATGTCGACATGTTACCTACCGTGTTCATACCGCCGTAATAGCCATAAAACCTCCACATGGCATGCGGAGTTTTATAAAAGACTTTTCTAACTATAATTCTCTTATTGTTGACTTTGTTATAAAAGTCTAGATTCGACATAGAAGAGCTGTGCTGTACAATGGCCTGCAAATCATAATCTTGTTGTGTGTTAACAGTGTCGAACGAAGCGGAATATATCGGAGTGCCGCCGCCTAATCCAACTTCCGTTATCGTGTTGTCCATGACCCGTCTGGGATATGAAAAATCAAATTTTGGATACTTTAATTCTACTTGGCTTCCGGAGCTAGTGTCAGTCCTTTGTCCATCTTGGTTAAAAGTTCCTGTCGTTGCACCTAGGGCACTATGTAAAACGTTCTTGGCCTGATGAACGTTAACGATGTAAGAATATTCTAGTACTGCCTCTTCATAGGCCGCATAAACATTTTTCTGATCTAGCTCGATGTCTAATACATCACCACCAAGTTTTCGGAAAGTGTGAGCAACTTGTTCTACGGCGCCTGTAACAAAATTTGCATCGTACAATTCGTTTGTCGAGGTAACATCTAAGCCGTCAACATTGACAAGCTTGGTTGACGCGACATAAAGGCCATACGGATAATTTGCCGACTCTTCAGCTACATCATAACTTCCAGTAGAAGTTAAAACTGTGGCTGATGTTTGTGAACTCGGTGTTAGTGTAGGTCTCGCCATTCATCAGGTCTCCTTATACACTACTAATTAGTTGGAAGACAGTGAATAACCTCCACGTTTATGTGTTAGGAACGCTTGGCACTTTTTCTAGCAGCCTTCGCTAACGCTTGAGCTTCCTTTGCCACGCTCTTGGCATATTCGCAAATTGGATCAAAAACTTCGTTTAGTTCCTCTACTGATATCTTTTGTGAGGCGCTCAAGATTTGTTTTTTCATCTCTTCTAGTTCTTTTTCTTGTTCACTGTTCAAAGAATCAGGATTTATGTCAGATTCTTTTATATCCGAATCTATTTTTGATAGCGTATCTCGTAGATTACTGTACTTTTCTTTGATCGCTTCGTATTTATAAGTTTTTTTGTTCATAAAGTCAAAATCTCAAAAATTATCCTCGAAAAAAATTTGGCATATGGCGTTATTGAAAACCCCGTCATGGTAGGCCATGACGGGGCTTTTATTATAATAATAAATTATTACTTTTTACTTTTCGCCAGCGCGTCAAGATAAGTACGTCTTTTCTCTCTACGCAGGCGGGTTCTTCTTTCTTTAAGCCAGCCATTTTGAAGAGCAGCGAGATCAACAACCACCTTCTTAGGCTTGGGATCCGCCGCCTTTTTCTTGCTTGTAGTTGCTTTCTTTAACAACCCTTCTTTTTCTTTTGAATCAGCCATTTATAAGTCCCTCCTTACACCAGGTGTATTATTTCTCTTTAAGGCCCCACGTAACTTTACGCAGGATTACTGCGCCGGCAACGTCGGATGCGTTAATATAATAGAAAAACGGAGTTACAACTTCGCCGTCGTCAAAAGTGAAGGCCGCTGTCGCCGCCGGGGCGGATCCATCGACTTTATAAGTAACGACGCCGGCTGAAGAAACATCAACTCTTAAAGTAACGACGCCGGAGTTTGCCAGATTTGCAGTTGTATCGGTCGTTGTCGTCGCAGCGTTATTTAAGATAGTTTCAATACTGATGTCGCCCGAGATTACGTTCAATGCTGCCATTTCGTCATAATTATCAATCGCGGCCTGCTCGGCTTCAACCTTACGGAAGCCAAAGGCACAATCATCAGTGCCGCTTACGTCTTCAATTGAAAATTCCAACTCAGCATAAAAAGCTCCGTGAGTACCAACTGTAAAACGATCAACACCAGGGTAGCCTTTGTGCGTGTTCAGACTAGCGACCCATTGTACGCCTTCGTTGTTTGTCGCGTCATACGCATAATTCATACCAGTGGTGGTGGCGGCTGGAATAAGGATCGTTTGAGTACCAACATTCTGAACATGGAGGCGTAGGCCATCAGAATATTGATGAATCATTACTGCCTCATCAGTGCCGGCAGCAACTGTGCTGTCATCATCGATAACGAGCGGTGGTGCGCCGAAGGTTCCCTGACAGGCGCCCAATTGCGCGCACACTGTTGAACCCGAAAGATTAATCTCTCTTTTCAAATTTTCTAGTAGGGCCTCCATTCTTGCGAGACCTATTCTTTTAGTACCCATAGTATTAGTTTCCTTTTATTTTGGAAGAAGGCCCCATTGAACCTTCCTGTATATGATGCCGACAGCGCTTGCTGCAGCGTGTGCGTGATAGCCAAATGGCGTTACAACTTCGCCGTCGTCAAAAGTAAATGCTTGTGTAACCGTCGGTGCTGCGCCATCGACCTTAAAAGTCACAACTCCGGCGGACGAGACATCAACTCTAAAAGTATGAGTTTCGGTATTGGCCCAATCTTGAGTCGTGTCTGTGGCTGTGGTAGCAGCGTTATTCAAGATCGTTCCAGTAAAGATGTCTCCCGCGTTGCAATTAAGGAACGCGGCCTCGTCATAACCATCAACATCTTCTGGCTGAAATGCTTCAACTTTACGGAAACCAAATGCAACCGTATCTGCGTCAGAAACGTCCGTTAGGCTAAATTCCATTTCCATGTAAAAAGCGCCATGTGTTCCGACCGTAAATCTATCGACGCCAGGATTGCCCTTGTGGGTATTCATGCTGGCAACCCACTGCACGCCCTCGTTATCAGCAGCGTCGTATGAATAGTCCATTCCAGTAGTAGATGCGGCAGGAACCAAGATGCTCTGGCCGTTAGTGCCACCTTCATGAAGATTTTGTACGTGTAACCTAAGTCCGTCTGAATATTGGTGGATTACGGCCAAATTGTCGCCGCCGTCTGCAACCGTGCTATCGTCATCAAGCACAATTGGGGGCGCGCCAAAGGTGCCTACGCAAGCGCCTAGCGGGGCACAAAGCGTAGAGCCCGAAAGGTTAATTTCTCTTTTTAAATTTTCTAATAGTGCCTCGACTCGCGCGAGACCCACTCTCTTAGTACCCATAGTTCAAAACCCTCCCTTGGAAAAAACCATTTATAATCATGTCCTGCTTGTGCAGGGGCAAGCCGTACCTGCCTAAAAACTATGTTGTCTTATGTGTTTATAAATAGTTGACTAAATTATCTTTTTACTGAAATTAATAAACTATTCTTCTGCTTCAACTTCGTCTTCAGTTTCTTCAACATCGGAAGGCTCACTAGGGGGAACACCAAACATTTGAATTGCCTGCGCGACTAAAGAAGCTTCGTTTAAATCAAAGGCTCCTCTCTTCTGGGCCACGTGTGCGGCTTGTACTAGTACACCAAGAGCTTGGTTTGGGGTTTCTACGGTTTCTGTGTTATTTTGTTGCGACATAATATTTCTCCTTTAGTTATGTGCAGTACAGATTATAATCTGACTTGCTGTATGTGTTAAGCTTTTTTTTAAATAAAAAACCCCGCTTGGTAGAAATACCAAGCGGG
>TARA_R110002110_G_scaffold25625_4_pt1 | contig 13327 bp, 11 predicted proteins | sample TARA_R110002110 | Tara Oceans TARA_R110002110 (sample SAMEA4397330) | marine metagenome | biome: Polar Biome; feature: [SRF] surface water layer (ENVO:00010504); material: water (ENVO:00002006), including particulate matter (ENVO:01000060) such as... | depth 5 m
GGGCGGCCCGTCAGGCGGCGACCTTGACGATGAAATCCCCTTCTAGGATCTGAAGCGGTATGCCGCTTCTCCGGCGCGCATTGTGGATGGCGGCGAAACGCGCAGCCGCCGATCCGCGCGTGCAGGCGAAGGCGCGCGAGGTCCTCCGGGACGAAGTCGTTCCACGGGTACGCACGGCCGTTGAGGTGACCGGGCCCGAAATCCGGCGCGCGCGAGCCAAAGTTCAACGCGCCGGCGACGAGATAAAAAAGACGGTCGCGGACAGCCCGGCGGCGCGACGTGCACGAGACTTTCTCGACGGAACCAACAAGCCGCCCGAGTGACACTGCCACCAAATCAATCCGAATCATTTTCGGTTTGATTTCAAATATTTAGCGCGTTCCGTCTGGCGCCTGAATTCTTGTCCGAATCGTCCCGAAAGGGTAGTATTCGCCGGTATTTTGCGGCGTAAACTTCTGCGTCGCAGCCCCCCACCGAAAGACCCGTTTCTTGGCTGAAACACCGGTAGAACCGCCTCCCTTCGATCCTGAAATCGAGCAGATCTCGATCGAAGACGAGATGCGCAAATCCTATCTCGATTACGCGATGAGCGTGATCGTGAGCCGGGCGCTGCCGGATGTCCGCGACGGCCTGAAACCCGTTCATCGCCGCATCATGCACGTGATGAATGAAAGCAACTACGACTGGAATCGTCCCTACCGTAAATCGGCCCGCGTCGTCGGCGACGTCATGGGTAAATATCACCCCCATGGCGATCAGGCGATTTACGACGCCATGGTCCGCATGGCGCAGGAATTTTCAATGCGCCTGCCACTGGTCGACGGGCAGGGCAATTTCGGCTCGATGGACGGCGACCCGCCGGCGGCCATGCGCTACACCGAAGTCCGCCTGCAGCGCGTCGGTCGCGAACTGCTGGACGATATCGACAAGGATACTGTCGATTTCCAGCCGAACTACGACGAAACGACCCGCGAGCCGAAGGTTCTGCCGGCGAAGTTCCCGAATATCCTGGTCAATGGTGCCGGCGGTATCGCGGTTGGGATGGCGACGAATATACCGCCGCATAACCTGGGCGAAGTGATCGACGCCTGCTGTGCGGTGCTCGATAATCCGGACGTGACGATCGACGAACTGATGGAGGTCATCCCGGGGCCCGATTTTCCGACCGGGGGGATCATTATTGGCCGTCAGGGGCTGACATCCGCCTTCCACACGGGACGCGGATCGGTGGTCATGCGCGGTCGCGCCGTGGTCGAGGAAATCCGCAAGGACCGCGAAGCGATCATCATCTCGGAGATTCCCTACCAGGTGAACAAGTCCCGGATGATCGAGCGCATCGCCGAGATGGTGCGGGACAAGAAGATCGAAGGCATCTCCGACCTGCGCGATGAGTCCGATCGCGACGGCGTGCGGGTCGTCATCGAGATCAAGCGGGATTCGCTGGGCGAGGTGGTACTCAATCAGCTCTATCGCTATTCGCCGCTGCAGACGAGCTTCGGCGTCAACACGCTCGCCCTGAACAACGGCAAGCCGGAACTGCTGAACCTCAAACGCATTCTCGAAGCGTTTATCGATTTCCGCGAAGACGTCATTCGGCGGCGGACCGAGTTCGATCTCAACAAGGCGCGCGATCGCGCACACGTGCTGGTCGGGCTCGCGATCGCGGTGGCCAATATCGACGATGTCATCGCGCTGATCCGTGCCGCCAAGGACCCGGTCGAAGCCCGCGAAGGGCTGATGGCGCGGGACTGGGCGGCATCTGAGGTCGAATCGCTGATCGAACTGATCGACGATCCGAACCACGCCGTGGTCGATGGCCGTTACCGCCTGTCGGAAGCGCAGGCACGGGCGATCCTGGAATTGAGACTGCAGCGCCTGACCGGTCTCGAACAGGCGAAGATCGCCGAAGAACTGAACGGACTTGCGACCGAGATCGAGGACTTCCTCGATATCCTGCGCTCGCCGGTACGTATCCGCAAAATCACGCGCGACGAAATGCAGGCGGTCAAGGAACAGTTTGCGACCCCGCGGCGGACGTCCATCGAGGAATCCGAACTCGACACCGATATCGAAGACCTGATCCAGCGCGAAGACATGGTCGTGACCGTGAGCCATAGCGGCTATATCAAACGTGTCGCACTATCGAGCTATCGTGCGCAGCGCCGCGGCGGCAAGGGCCGGGCAGGGATGTCGACCCGCGACGAGGATTTCGTCAGCAAGGTCTTCGTCTGTAACACGCATACGCCGGTGCTGTTCTTCTCGTCGCGCGGGATCGTCTACCGGCTGAAGGTTTATCGCCTGCCGGAAGGCAACCCGCAGGCCCGGGGCAAGGCATTGATCAACCTCCTGCCGCTGCAGGAAGACGAAACGATCACCACCGTCATGCCGATGCCGGAAGACGAGGAAAGCTGGGGCGACCTGTTCATCATGTTCGCGACGGCAAGCGGCGGGATCCGCCGGAACCGGTTGTCGGATTTCACCAACATCATGGCGAACGGCAAGATCGCCATGAAGCTGGACGAAGGCGATGAGTTGATCGGCGTTCAGACCTGCTCCGAAGACCAGGACATCATGCTGGCGGCCGACAGCGGCAAGTGCATTCGTTTCCCGGTCACCGAAGTGCGCATTTTCTCCGGGCGGACATCCACCGGGGTGCGCGGGATCAGGCTGGCCGACGGCCAGAAGATCGTCTCTATGACGATGATCGACCATGTCGAGCTCGAAACCGATATCAGGGATGCGTATCTCAGGATGTCGAAGGCGCGCCGACGCCTGCCCGAGGAGGAAGACGAGACCGCACAGGACGGCGTCGAGGCGGCCGATGACGCGGGCGACGATACGGCGAGCCAGCACGTCTCGCTGACCGACGAGGAATTCGATGCATTGTCGGAAAAGGAACAGTTCATCCTGACCGTGACCGAAAACGGATACGGCAAACGGACATCCGCTTTCGAATACCGTACCACCCGCCGCGGCGGTCAGGGCGTGGTCAATATCGCCACCGAAGGCCGTAATGGCGCTGTCGCGGCATCTTTCCCTGTCGAGGACGGCGACCAGATCATGCTGGTGACCAATGGCGGCAAAATTATCCGGAGCCCGGTTGCCGATATTCGTATCGCCGGCCGGTCGACCCAGGGCGTGACGCTCTTCGACACGGCGGAGGACGAAAAGGTCGTGTCCGTTGCCCATCTGCTCGAATCCGACGAGCCGGAAGAAAGCGAAGACGACATCGTCAATGGCGTGGAGGGCGCAGAAGCGTCTGCCGCCGAGGACAAAGCGGCCCCGGATGCGCCTGAAGGCTCTGACGAAGCGCGAGGTCCTTCCGAAGACGATGCAGCCGACGATGTGGACGACACGACCGGAGACGCGTAAAAGCCTTCTTTTGGCATTTAGCGTTACGGACAGGGCAGATGGCGTCAGAGAAGATCGGGATATACCCGGGCACATTCGATCCAATCACGAACGGGCATACCGATATTATCGGTCGGGCCGCACGCCTGCTCGACAAACTGGTGGTCGGTGTCGCGATCAATCCCGGGAAAGGCCCGATTTTCACGATCGACGAACGTGTCGAACTGGTACGGGATGAGATTGCCCATCTCGACAACCCCAATGGGGGTGTCATCGAGGTGATTCCGTTTCAGAGTCTGCTGATCGATTTCGCCCGCCAGGTGAACGCCACCGTGATCGTGCGCGGCCTGCGGGCGGTTTCGGATTTCGATTACGAATTCCAGATGGCGAGCATGAACGCCAAGATGGCCCCTGACGTTGAAACGCTCTGCCTGATGGCATCCGACAAATACCATTTCATTGCCTCGAGCCTGGTTAAGGAAATCGCAAAACTTGACGGCGATGTAAGCCAGTTCGTATCGCCACGTATTCAGGAACGGCTCAACGAGCGCCTTCACGGATAAACGGGCTCAAATACCCCAGGAATTGACGAAGGAGTCTATTGACCCGCATGGGGGCGCTTCTTATGTTGCGCCACCGCATTCGCGGCATCAAGCGCCCATAGCTCAGGTGGTAGAGCAACTGACTTTTAATCAGTGGGTCCCAGGTTCGAGTCCTGGTGGGCGCACCATTTTTCCCTCTTCCGATTTAGATACAGGGCTTTCCTCTCGGAGAGCCGCTCAAGCCGCATCCCGCGTGCTCTTTTTCGCGACCAGGTTGGGAATTCGTTGCGGTGGATTTGCCTCAAAATCATAGGTGGGCCAGCGATCTCTCGCATAGTAGACGGATTCCATTGCCGGACGGGAGGCGGGAGCGAAGAAGAATTTCACCCCGTAAAAAACATCCCAGAAGAAATCGCCGGTCTTGAACCCCCTGATCAACCTCCGCAGTATGAAGCTTGGATTGTGAAGGATGGCTTTCTTGAAAGCCAGATCCATGTACTTCTTGATCGTCAGATACGACAAGTGCCGATGTGTGAACAGCGGCTCGTCCGTGTAGATGAAATAGGCATCCCAGTCGTAGGACCTGATCAGGTTGTCCTTTAGATAATCGTAGAACATCGGCGTCCCGGGGAACGCGATCGTGACACCGAATTTCATCATGTCGAGCGGAAGGGTGCGGGCGTAATTGATCGTATCCATCATCGTTTCTTCGGTGTCGTGAGAAATTCCCATCAACATCGTGCCGGCCGTGTCCAGGCCCTGTTTACGCGCCATCTTAACGGCGTCACGTCCTTGCTCGATACTTGCGCGTCCGCCTTTGCCGAATTTCCGGAGGATCTCGTCGTTACCGCTCTCGAAGCCGAATGAAACCCGATAGCAACCGGCGTCTTTCAGGGCTTTGAACAGGTCTTCATCCGCGCTCTCGACCCGAATGCCGTTGGTGCACGTCCAGACCATATCGAGATTTTTCTCTGTGATCTTTTCGCATACGTCTACGGCCCATTTCTGGTCCGACGTGAAGATATCGTCTGTCAGCCAAAATTCGCGATACCCCAGACTTTGCAGAACTTCGACCTCTTCGGCGCACCGCTCGGGAGATTTCTTTCTGTAGCCAAGTCCCATGGTTGTCTTGCTGCCGCAGAAATCGCACTTGAAAACACAGCCGCGTGAAAATTCAGCCGTTGCGACAGGCGTTCTTTTGACCAAAAGCCGGGAAACGCGATGATAATCCGCCGGATCGTACAAATGCCAGGCCGGGATCGGCAGGTCGTCGAGATTGTTTATGAGTTCGCCGCGGCCTGTACTGTATATTTCGCCGTCCAGATGTTCCCTGTAATAAATGCCTTTCACGTCAGCAGGGTCGGTGGCTTCAAGGTAATTCGTGAACGAATAGTCGGCTTCGTCGGTAAAAACCGCATCGAGCATCGATTCCGCCAGGCTTTCCATCGGCAGTGCCGACAGGTGTGCGCCTCCGCCCACGACCCTGATGTCCTTCGAAATATCTTTTGCGATCACACTGATATCCCGGAGTTGGTTCATCAGCGGTGTCGTGGCCGTAATTCCAATCAGGTCCGGCTTAACCTCCCTGATTTTATCCTGAATCATCGCGGGGCGATAAGGCCGCCAGGACAGATCGAATATCTCAACGTCGTGGCCACTTTGCAGCGCAACGGCCGCGATCGCAGCTAGCCCCTGGGTGGGATAGATCGGATTGGTGATGCCACCCTTTGTCCCGCCGTATGTCGGTTCATAAGAGGGATTGATTAAGAGAACCTTGGACATTTCGACCTTTCAAGCTAATCGCAAATTTGCCGGAGCTGATCGCCGCATATAATACACGCGATACTTTATTCCCCAAAGAATCAAGCCGACAATGCGAAATGGTGATCGGTCTCCCGTGCGCTCAATTCGATTTTAAAATCCTGATGACGTCTTTGGCGTCGTAGACCGCCGTATAGGAATCCTTTTCCAGGGGCTCGAGGTTGGCAAGGGCCGGCGCCAGATAGGCGCCGAACCTGTATACGGATGCATCCTGCTTTTCGACAACTGCTTTTCCGGAGACGTTTCTCCGGTTTTCGCTGTGCGTGGTGACCATGAAATACCGGATATTGCTTGCTTCGACCCTCTCGATGAATTCCGACAGAGGCATGTCCGGCATCGTGCGGGAAGTCAGCCACCATTTTGCCTCGTCAGGAAAGAAGTTCCTGACGACCGGGACCTGGGGACAGTAATAGGACAAAAAACTGCCCGTATTGGAAAAATACCGTTCGCCCGGCTTAAGGTTCCTGGAAATGAAATCGCAGGTCTTGAAATGCGAATTTGTCAGATGGGGCGTCTTGTCGAGAAATGTTTCTTTGGAGACCAGGCCGACAGCAACAGGCAGTCTGAGCACGGCATATATTCCGACAAACAGTCCCTGATTCAGAAACAGTATCGTGCAAACCACGGCAAAACCCGACTTCAATAAGATCGAATTCCGACAGGCTTTCCAGAAACAGACCAGGCCGACGCCCGCAAATGCGGTCGCGATGGGGCCAATCTGGGTGAGATACCGGACCTGCTGGGAAAGCCCGAAAAACCAGATCACGTAGAAGAAGAACGCTACTGACAAAACGGGAAGCCAGACCCGTCGGTTTTTGGCGAAGAATATCAGCGGGCAGAATATCAGCAGATAGGGTGTGCCGAGCACCATCCCGTCGAAATAATGCATCGGTTGCACCGAGAAGAACCATGGTGCCGTCACCAGGTCGAGCAGCCCGCGCCCTGTACCGTAAAGCGTCGTGAGACCCTCGAACGTCTGATAGATGCCGGTCGTCGCAATCCGTTCCGGGGCAAGCAAACCGGGCAACATCGGGTACAGAGGATTACCGGTCAGCAGATAGGACTTGATCAGATGGGGCGTGATGACGACGAAGGTCACGACACCGAGCAGCAGGTCCGAGGCCAACAAACGCCGGCGCCGCGCAATGTCGTAAAGAACAAGGGGGGCGAGCGCGGCCGCGAAGACGAAGGCGGACAGTTTTATAAGGACCGCGGATCCGAGGATCAGACCGAACAGAACCGCCAGTTTTACGCCGGGTGCCGCGCGATAGGCGAGATAGATGGACAGGCACGACATTATCGCGGCGGCGAGGAGATAATCTGTTTCGACGGTCGCCATCTGCCAGACGACGGACCGAATACACAGAAACATCAGAGCGGCCAGAATGGCGGCTATCCAGTCATAGCCCAGGCGTCGTACCAGCATTGAGGAGCCCACCGCTGCGGCAACACTGAAAAGCCCGTGGATGATCTGAGCGGCACCGTCATTGGCGATGACAAGCGCAATTCTCGTCAGATTACCCCCGAAAGCGGGCAGAAAAATGACACCGATCTGGCGGTCCCAGGGAATTCCCTTGCGCCCGAGTTCGATGTCGTACTTAGGCAATGCGAGATGGTAGTTGATGCTGTCATAGTCATTTGGCGGCGCAAGCCCCTGCAGCAGGGTGACAAGCGCAACCAGAACCGTAAAGGCAAGCAGGATGGCGGCAACGGGCGCATCGGCAACCCAGGCGCGGATCACCGGCATATGTCCGGTCCAGCGGATCGATCGCAATCCGGGAACGGCAAGTGCTGTCGAGACGAGGCAAATGCCCAGGACGGATTCCGTGTCGAGACGATAATGGCCGACGAATTCAACCAGAAAGTAGACGGGCAGACATCCGAGAATAAACGAAGTGCAGATGTTTTCCCCGGGGAGGAGCTTCCCATCCGCATCCAGATATCGCACCAGCGGGCGGCCGATGCCGATTGCGATAAGGCCAAATACTGTGGCGAAAACGATAGCCGTTAGCATGGCTAGAGACCAAGGAATCCTGAAAAGACGGCAATCTTTTCAGAGTAGTAAGAAGTGTTATTCGCATAGTACAAGAAGAGGACCGTGACGCTCCAGGCGAGCATCAAAAGTCCGGCGAATCTGGATGTCATAGCTGAACCAACTCGTATATTTGGCGTCCGGACCGGCGCGATCTCGATGACAGGAAAATATCACGCCAGCCCCGAGGGGTATAGTCGCCTCGCTTTAAATCGTCCTTCTGAAGTTATCTGTGCGTATAAATTTCCGCTTCGTTCTGTTCGGTGCCTGGGGATGAGCCGGACGAACGGCTAAATAGCTGAATACACGCTGATATTCCGAGGATTCTATTGCCCCGCACGGCAACGCTACCTATGTTGCGCGCTTCGTATTCACCGCATCAAGCGCCCATAGCTCAGGTGGTAGAGCAACTGACTTTTAATCAGTGGGTCCCAGGTTCGAGTCCTGGTGGGCGCACCATTTTTTCGATTTATATCGGGGGCTTGGCTGGAAACGGCTGAGCCCTTTGATTTGGCGCAAACCGGCCGTACCGACTAGGATAGTCGGATGGTAATGAACGAAGACATCATCGGCACCTGGCTCCTCGTCGAACGCGGCAGCGACGATCCGGATGACGCGGTTCTGGCCGAAAAACGCTACGGCGACGCCCAGGAAGGCGTACTGATCGTTTCGGCAGACGGCTGGATGAACGCGGCGCTCTGTCATGGCGCCAGGCCCGCCCTGAGCGGCGATCCCGCCTGGCATACGGATGCGCCGGAGGCGGATCGCCTGCGGGCCTTCGATACCTACATTTCCTATGCGGGCACATGGACGCTCAAAGACGACGTTTTTACGACCGATGTGCGGTTTGCCCTGAACCCGGGCTGGGTAGGCGGCAAGCAGGTGCGGGGCGTCGAGATTACGCCGGACGGATATCTGATCCTGTCGCTCTCGCGGGCGTGGCCCGATGGCCGCATCGTGAGCGGTTGGGTGCGCTGGAAGCGGGTAGAGGCACCGCTTTAATCTACGGTTTCCGACAGCCGCAACAGGCAACCTGGAGACGAATATTAGCGCGTTCGAATCGCTGATTCTGATGGAGAATCGACGAATGAGCGGTATGGTGGTTTCCTAAATCATTGATTTTTATAGGGAAAATGGAGCGCCATTGTTTGGCGCACACTGTGCGCTAATCATTCGTTAACCTTAACGCGCCTATTCTCGTCGCCCTAAAAAAAACATAGAATTGTCATAATCTTGTAACATTCGATAGGTGCAGCTTATGAAGTGTCTGGTTCTCGGCTTTACGGTCGTCATCATCTCCTTCTCCGCAAATGCGGCGCCCAATGTGGGACTTCCGTCATTTTCCGCGCAATCCATCACCGTGATCGATACGGCGAAATCAGACGCGTTCAGCGATATGGCAACCATCGATAAACTGATTTCAGAAAAACGATATGCCGAGGCCATCCCGGTGCTCGAACATTATCTTGCGTCGGATGAGGCGTCGGTCGAGGAACGATCGATCGGGCACAATCTGAAAGGCCTGTCGCTGTATATGGTCGGGCGGATCGCCGAGGCGATCGAAGATTTCACAATCTCGCTCGACATCCAGCACCGTGCCCCGATCGGTGGCGGATACCGCTGGAAGACGATTTTCAATCGGGGGTTGGCCTACGAGGCGGCGAAAAATCTGTCGCGGGCAGCGGATGATTTTGTTCGCGCCTACGCGTTGGCGCCGGATGAGCGCCGCGTCAAGAACAAGATATTCAACTTTTTCAACAAAGAGTAGCGCTGCCGGATCGCGTTCGGCTCAGCGTTTGACAGCGCGGAGGCGCGACCAGTATGCAGGGCGCTGAGGGCTTGGTATAGTAGTCCCGAAGTCCGCATTCCGACGGACGGGGAGGCACGCCAAGATGATCCGCAGCACCGACCGCATTCTGACGACCCATGTCGGCAGTCTGCCACGCCCTGAAGATCTCATCCAGATCATGTACGCCAAAGAAGAAGGCATCCCGGTCGACCGCGATGCCCTGGCGGCGCGGGTCGAAACCGCGGTAGCGGAGATTGTCGGGCTTCAGACCGGCGCCGGCATCGATATCGTCAATGACGGCGAGATGAGCAAGCCGAGCTACGCGACCTATATCAAGGACCGGCTTGCGGGCTTTGGCGGCGAGAGCAATTCCTTCGTCTACCAGGACGTCGCGGAATTTCCGAAGATGGCGGAACGGGTGTTCAACGATCCCGGCCGGTCACGCCGCAAGACGCCGGGCTGCAATGCCGAGATATCCGTCAGCGACCGCGATGCAGCCGTCACCGACACCAAGAACCTGCTTGCTGCCACAAGCGACCAGAATGTTGCGGGCAAGTTCCTCACCGGCGCGTCGCCCGGGGTGATCTCGCTGTTTTTCGCGAACACCCATTACCCGGATTTTGAGACCTACATTTTCGCCATCGCAGAGGCGATGCGCTACGAATACGAGACGGTCACGAAGGCCGGGATCATGCTGCAGCTCGACTGCCCGGATCTCGGCATGGGCCGGCACATCCAGTATGCAGATCTGAGCCTGGCCGATTTCCGCAAGCGCGCGGAACTGCATGTCGAGGCGCTGAATTATGCGCTCGAAAATGTGCCGAAAGACATGGTGCGGGTCCACCTGTGCTGGGGCAATTACGAAGGCCCGCATCACTGCGACGTGCCGTTGCGCGATGTCATCGACCTCGTGTTCAAGGCGAATGTATCCGGTATCTCTTTCGAAGCCGCGAACCCGCGCCACGCCCACGAATACACGGTATTCGATGACGTGAAGGTGCCGGATGACGTGGTCCTGATTCCCGGCGTGATCGAATCCAAGTCCAACTTTATCGAACACCCTGAACTGATCGCCCAGCGGATCACGCGCATCGCCAGGCGCGTCGGGCGCGAACAGGTGATCGCGTCCAGCGACTGCGGCTACGGCACATGGGTTGGCCAGGCGGCAGTCGAGCCCGAGATCGTCTGGAAAAAGCTCGAAGCGATGGCAGAAGGCGCCAGGCTCGCCTCGGCCGAGCTGTGGGCCTAACCCGTCAGGCGGTTCTACCAATCGGCCACGGCTTGTCGGACACGATCGCCGGGCGTACCCGGATTTCATCGCCGACGTTGATGACCATGAGGTCGTAGCCGATTTCCACCGGTCCCTGATAGTTCTCGCGGATCTGGTCGAGCGCCGGGCCGATCACGTCGTCATTGTTGTACATGTGATAGATCACCGCCATGCGCGGGTTGGTCTCGGCGAAGACCTCACCGGCCTCACGGGGCGAGGTGTGATAGACCTCCGAAATCTTCTTTGCGACCTCGAGCGGACGGTTGGACTTCTGCGCATAAAGCTCGGCGGGCGGGAAGGCTTCGTGTACCAGCAGGTCGCAATTCGCCGCGTGATGCAGCATTGAATCGCATTTCTTCGTATCGGCGGAGAACACGAAGGTCCGGTTCCTGTATTCGACCTTCATGGCGAACGTGTTCTGCGGCTCGCAATGGAGCACCTTGAAAGCGGTAATCCGGACGCCCCCCTCATCGTAATTGTCGTAGATCGTGCCATCCTGGCCGAACTCGGAGCATTCGATCTCGTGCCCGCCCGGGGGCAGGGCATCGAGCCGGGTTTCGATATCCCATTCGTAAATACCCCGCAGATGCTCGACGATTTTTTCGGTGCCGGGCGGGCCCCAGACCTTCAGCGGTGTGGTGCGCCCGTAGGTCCAGCCGCCAATCCAGAAGTGATCGAGCCCGCCGATATGATCGACGTGATGATGGGTCGTAAAAACCTTGTCGACCGCGGTGAACGGAATTTCCAGCGAGGTAAAATTCTGCGGGGCGCCGGGCCCGCAATCCAGCAGAAATTTCTCGGAACCGGCTTCGACGAAGATCGATGCGGATGCCTGTCCGCGGCGCGGGAAGGGGGTGCCTGTCCCCAGCAAGGTGACGCGGATTTCATCGTCTTCGAGCGGTTCGCCCGGATAAAAATTTTCGCTGCCCATCGCCGTTTCTCCATCCCGTTTCAAGTCGATTGCGCCGACGGTATCGATCCACCGAAGGTTTGTCGAGATCGCGGAGACGTTGTCCGTCAGTCCGGAATTTCGCCCCGGGCGAAGGCCCGCAGCATAAGGATCCAGACCCAGAAACAACCGGCAATCATCAATGCGCCCATGGTGTAAAAGCTGTATTCGATGCCGATGACTTCGACCATCGCGCCCATGGCCACGGGAACCACTGTCGACGCGGCGCGGTTGGCGGTGGTCCGCAGGCCGACTGTCTGGCCCTGGACGTCGGGCGGTGCCGCGCCGGCCATGACCGAGATCATCAGCGGCTGGTTGAAACCCAGGAGCAGACCGCGCAGTGTGATCGCGGCAAAAAGCGGCCAGAAATCGACGAGAAGCGGGGAGATCGAAATCAGAATCGTCGCCAGGCCGAGCGTGATCAGGAACATGTAGAGCTGTCGCCGGATCGAGCGGATCTGCGGTGCAAGCCCGACCATCAGCGCGCCAATCGCCCCGAGCAGCGAATGTCCGGTGCCGGCGAGCAGGCCGATATTTTCGCCCGACAGGCCGATTTCCTTCAGGTAGACGATGTAGAAACTTTCCTGGACGCCGTAGCTCGCGATGCGGATGGCGCTCAGATAAACGCAGATCGCGATCGCCGGGATCGTCATCATCCGGAGCGCGGACAGGTAATCCGCACCACGGGGGATGAGATCGCCGAGCCTGAATTTGCGAACGATCTGTGTATCGTCGAAGCCGAGCCGGGGCAGGGACAGGCACGATATCAGCAGGCCGAGCGCCCAGACCGAGATGGCGCCGAAACCGCCCCAGGCGCCCCAGGTATCCCAGGCAATACCCGCAAAGGGCGGTCCGAACAGCATACCGACGCGGACGGAGACAGAGAGCCGCGCGGCATGGCGCGTGCTGCCGCGCATCAGCTGCGATACGCAGGTTTGCGCCCCCATCCATGTCATTGTCGTCGCAAACCCCCAGACCATCTGGAGGATCATCATCGCCCAGACCCAGGGCATGACCGGAAACAGGATAGGGACGACGACGGCGGTACCCGCGAACGCGATCATGACGGGCCTGGCGCCGAGACGGTCCAGCAGCACACCGCCGTGTATCGCGAAAAGCAGACCGGGGAGGTGGCGAATACCGAGCAGCACACCGATGATACCCGGCGACACTCCGAGATAAAGCGCCCAAAGCGGAACGATGATCGACGAGATCGTGACGTTGCTGTTCGAGAAAAGCCCGGCGCCGTATATCGGCCACTGTTGACGGAACGCGGTGAGTTTCGAACTCATTCTTGTATGACTGTCGATGCTCTCGGAGAATAGGTCTGCTGACAGGCCAATCTACACGCTCTGCGCCGATAAGACAGCAACAGCAAGTCTGAGGCCGAGAGGAAAGGACGCACGATGATCGCGACGGAGTATGTGAAGACTATGGCGGCGTACGGAGCATGGCAAAACCGGTCCGTCTATGCCGCGGCGAGCACCCTGGATGATGCGGAACGTCGGCGCGACCGTGGCGCTTTTTTCGGGTCGATCCACGGAACGCTCAATCATCTCCTATGGGGCGACGA
>TARA_R110002110_G_scaffold98919_4_pt1 | contig 13303 bp, 10 predicted proteins | sample TARA_R110002110 | Tara Oceans TARA_R110002110 (sample SAMEA4397330) | marine metagenome | biome: Polar Biome; feature: [SRF] surface water layer (ENVO:00010504); material: water (ENVO:00002006), including particulate matter (ENVO:01000060) such as... | depth 5 m
TTGGTAAAGCGCGACTTCGTTACTTTATCCGCTACGTCTGATCAGGTCCGCTCTGCGAGCGACAAAGTGCTTGCTGAATTTAAGCCTGCAGATGGAATCAGCCTCCTAACCATCGACAAAGCAACGCCAACCAACATCATCGCAGATGCACAGGAAGTGCAATCCAAATCAGGCATCGTTCCCGTTCCCAAAGACAGCCTAACCCACCCTAACAACGTAACCGTATGCGTCATGGACAAAGATCAAGTGGTCGCATGCACGTCGGTCGTTGATGCCGGATCAGCCCGATATGGCCGGAAGGGCTGGTATACGGTAATGGGAACCGCAGTTCATCCTGACTATCGTGGTCAATTACTTGGACGGGTAGTGAAAGCCGCTTGCCTCAACACCTGCGTCCGCACGCGTCCTGCGGAACGCATTGTCACTGTTGTCGATCTCGACAACATAAAATCCATTCGCTCAAATCTTTCCTCAGGGTTGCAGTGCTTCCCAGATTACTTCTTCGTTTTTGCGAGAATCACGGACACTGAATTCAATCGCCGGCTCAACAATTCCAGCGGCAGCTAAGTTGATGACCGACATAAAATCGACTTATCCGATGCTTTCTCCACGGAAAAGCCGAGGGTTTCGCCCGACCCCATTTATCGCGAGTGAAATCAAGCGTTTTTCAAAGACAAACTCCTTTGTCTTGGCCGCCTGGGCATTCTTTTACCTAGTCAGTATTTTTCTTCTCGGATACTTAAGTCTCCGCATCCACGCCGAACTTGGAACTGCGGCATCAATCATCCCCTTCTTGCTCATTGCAGTCGCTATCGCACGCCAACAGCGTGCGCTTGAAAACCTGGTTCACAGCGCATCGCATTTCGAATTCAGCCGAAAGAACAAGAAGCTCAATGACTTCCTAGGTAATGTTCTCGCAGCATTCCCCGTTGCCAATATTGTCGAGGATTACCGCAAAGGTCATTTTCTTCATCACCGTGCATACAATTCAGAATTAGATCCCTGCAAAAAGCGATACCAGGCACTCGGCATCAAACTTCACGATGAAACGTCAGCATCATCTCTATTTTTAGATATTTGCCAAGCCTATCCCCATTATGCATTAGGCTTTTATCGAGCTGTTGGTTCAGATATTCGGGCGCTTTCCTATTTCGCTTTTTGGCACATTCTGTTCGCGATCCTTCCGCTCCTGGCGGTTACCGACCTTCCAGGCGCGCTGAGTGCCTGGGCCGTGGTCTGGCTCGTTCCCATGATCTTCATCTTGCCGATGTTACGCATCATCGGAGAATTGAACGAACATATATATGTAGACGGTGCCGCGGAATTTTCCTCAACGATCAATAATGTCGGTTGGGTCCACGAACTTATATTCCACCCGTGGCAGGATGGGTATCACCTCGTTCACCACCTGTTTCCGGGCGTTCCCAATCTGAAACTCGCCGAACTTCATGATCTGCTTCTCGAAAACGACCCAAGATACAAGACCTCGCTGATCCGCCGGAAGTTTCTGGTCAGACCCGAAAAAATCGAGTGAACCATGTATGCATCTGGAGTGAACCAAATTGATATTGCCGTCCAACTAGATTCTAAAGTCCTCGAAGCATTCCCATCTCTAACGGTGGTCGCTTTCCGAGTAGCCGGCGCGAGAAAGATCGCTAACATTCCCACGATCGCCAGTGTCTTTGATGCCGGAGTTCAGGCATGCGAACGATCTTTCGTAGATTTCCAGCAGGTCAGCGAACATCCAATAATCGATCATTGGCGACGCGCTTACCAAGCGATTGGCCTCAAGCCATCAAAGTTTCAATCCAGCATCGAAGCCCTGGCCCGACGAAGCCTGGCAGGAAAGCTTCAGAAAACACAAATTGGCCTTGTGGACCTATACAATGGGGTGTCTCTTTCGCACTTAGCACCGTTAGGTGCCTTCGATACGGACAAACTGACCACGGCCCCAATTACAGTTCGACATTGCGATCCGAAGACAGATTCTTTTGAACCCGTGTCAGGCAATAGCTCGTTTCACTTGAACGACCAGCTGGTGATTTACGGGCAAGGAAACACCATTCTTTGTTACGGATTCAACCATCGTGATTCCCGGCTTGCTAGTCTCTCTGAAAGCACGGACGACGTAATCTTCTTTGCCGAAGCCGTCTCGGAGGCCCAACGGGAGAGATCGAAGTCGGCCGCTCACCATCTTGTGGAAATATTCACCACCATGGGCTGCCGGGTAACTCGCCCTTTCACTGCCGACAAAGCCCATCCTGAGATGGCGATACCCACGCCGGATCATGCAGAGAGAGTACCCGGGCCCACCCGATGGTAGGCATGGTCACACCACACGGATTTTCCACACCAGGAGGAGATTTTGGATAGTCAAGTCAGGGCGCTCAAGCGTCATCAAACCTCATCATATCAGTCGATCGCCAGGAACATTGAAGAGGGCGAGCGTATCAGACAAACAGGGACCTTTTCCCTTCTCGACGGAGCCCTTCCTGTTTCCCTACAGGAGCTGTTCGACCGTCATCCGGTCGATGACAACGATATTGTCCTAATCGGCGGGAGCCTCATCGAAGGTATAGGAAACGTACTATCTGACCTTGACGTGATTGTAATTTCCGAGAGGCCGCTGGAACGGCACCGATTGAATGAAAGTGAATTCGGCTGTGTCGGAGACGAAAACGAAAAACAAATTCCGGACAATCAAAGCACCGTGAAATTTTTGTTCAGTTATTTTCAGAACAAGAAAACAGCAATCGATTTTCGATATTACCTCCCAAGTGAAATCGACAGCTTGATTACCCGCGCGAACAACGAAATCCAAAACATTTGGGAGCATACCAAAACGCGTCTCGGGATCTTTGATTTCGATGATTGCAGGCTAATCCATCGTCTATTCTCGGCTCTGCCAGTTCAGAACGGCGCCAGGTTCGCTGCAACAATCAGCGCGCTCAATCTCGCTGAATATTGTTTCTATCTCTATCGTTCAGGAAGGGTCGCGGATGCATCGGATATAAAAGACGTTGTTGGCTCTTGGAAGCATCGGCAGAAAAGCCTAACGGCGTTCCGTATTCGGGATATGCTTGAAGAACATGCCCAGGCTCTTACACACCTCCACCTCAGTACAAGCCACGCACGCAAATGGCTGCCGGAAACCCTAACCGCTTTAGCTAAAAGTGGCAGCGCTGCTTGTGGTTTAGCGGGCTCGCTACTGTATGATGTATCCCGGCACTTCAGAAATTCCGACCAATACATACATGAAGCGTGCGAGGCGCTCGACTTGATATTTGATGAAGGTAGGTCATTGCTCGATGAAACACCCAAATTCATGGACTGCACCACGGGCCAAAAACTGTTACTCCAAGAATACAATGCCAGAGTAATGACTAACCCGACGATTGACATGGTTTACGCATTCAAAATGAAACAGTTCTGTGAAAATTCCCCAAGAACAATAGACTTTCTCAAATCCCCTGATGAAGTCGGGAAATTATTCAACAAGACCATTGCTCAGGAGTGAACTTAAAGAATTCTCCCTCGCGAACTACTTGTTTGGCTAATATTTACGGTAGACAAATGTTTATTCTACCGACGCTTCCAATTTCCCCAGCAGTGCCGCGGCAGAGAACCCGACCTTCTTTGCGACCTCGATGAATTCGATGACATCGAGCCGGCGTTCGCCCGTTTCAAATTTCGAGACATAGGACTGGTGCTTGCCCAGCCTCTTGGCGAGTTCTTCTTGCGTCATGCCTGCGTTTTTACGCTCTGCAATAAGCTGACTCGCATGGCTTAATCCCGCCTCAATGGGCAGATAACTTTATAATTTTCGCTTTTTGCATAGTTTGGCTTATCAATTTTTCCAAAAAATAAAGTTCATATTGAAAATACTTTATAAATATTCTATTTTAGACAGCATGAATGAGCAAAAACTGACAAAATTAAAGTGGCTGGAGCAAAAGGTGCCGGAGGGGTTGCTGGTCACAGCAAACTGGCTCACCGGGCACGGCTATTCCAGCTCACTCCGCTCCCAGTATCTCAAGAGCGGCTGGCTCGAACAACCAGCACGCGGCGTCTTCAGACGCCCTTACGGTCCCTCGGGCAGCACCCTTAAATGGGAGCAGGTCGTCATATCGCTCCAGACGTTGATGGAATTTCCGGTCACAGTCGGCGGTCGCACGGCTCTGGAACTACAGGGCTACGCCCATTTCCTCTCACATGACGTACGCGAGGTTCACCTCTATGGCGACACGCCCCTTCCCGGCTGGATGGGCAAGCTACCGCTCGATCAAAAATTCACCTCCCATAAGAGCACAAGGCTATTCCGCAATCAGCCGATCACGCGCGGGCTAACCAGCCTGAGCTGGAACGTCAAATCCGATAGGTCGATCAATGCCGATCCGCTGCATGGCGGATTCAACGTGTTGCCGTGGGGCCAGTGGGACTGGCCTCTGACAGTCTCGACCTTGGAGCGGGCAATCTTCGAGCTGCTGGACGAGCTACCCGACAATGAGAGTTTCCACATCGCAGACAAGCTCTTCGAGGGCCTCGCCTCACTAAGCCCGAGGCGCTTGAACAAGCTCCTATCTGATTGTCACAGTGTGAAGGTCAAACGGCTCTTCCTGTTTTTTGCCGACCGGCACAAACATGCCTGGAGCAAGCACCTCGACCGTGAGGCAATCGACCTCGGCTCAGGCGATCGCATGCTGGTACGCGGCGGTAAGTTTGATCCGGTCTACCGGATAACGGTTCCGGAGGACCTCGATGCCGTTCAGTGACCAGTACAGAAAGCAGGTCTCCCTCCTCGTCCGCGTCCTTCCGTTCGTCGCGCAAGAAGAGTGCTTCGCGCTCAAGGGCGGAACCGCGATCAATCTGTTCATCCGCGACCTGCCCCGCTTGTCCGTCGATATCGACCTGACCTACCTGCCGGTCCAATCCCGCGAGGACTCCCTCGCCGCCATTGACGCGGCCATGAAACGGATTGCTGAAAACGCAGGCTCCGGATCACCGGCAGAAGATATAAGACCTGGCAATCCGACCGCAGAAGGAACCGTGACAAAACTTCTCGCGCGCGGCGATGGCATACAGATCAAGATCGAAGTCACGCCGGTTTTAAGGGGCTGCGTCTTCGAAGCGGAGACGCGAACTGTCGCGTCCGCTGTCGAAGATAATTTTGGGTTTGCCGAGATGAAGCTCGTCTCGTTTGCCGATCTCTATGGCGGCAAGATCGTTGCCGCCCTCGACCGGCAACATCCGCGAGACCTCTTCGACGTGCGCGACCTGCTGGCCAATGAAGGCATCACGGATGATCTTCGCCGCGCCTTCATCGTCTATCTCTTGAGCCATGATCGCCCCATGCATGAAGTGGTTGGACCGACCTTGAAAGATATATCCCGCGAGTATGAACGCGGATTTGCAGGGATGACGGAAGAGCCCATGCCGCTAGAGGCACTGCTCGACACACGCGAAACACTGCTCAAAGAGATTATCGGCAAGATGCCCGATGAACATCGCCAGTTCCTGATCGGGTTCGAACGCGGTGAGCCGGATTGGAGCCTTCTCGGCTTAGAGCACGTCCCCGAACTACCCGCAATCAGGTGGCGGCAGCTCAATCTCGACAAACTAACTGCGGACGCTCGCTCGAAACTTGTCGAAAGTCTTGAGCGAAAACTTGATCACTAATCCCGAAACAAAAGCAATTACTTACGTCGCTCTCGCATAGGAAAAGCACAAAGCAATTCTGGAGGATTGGTTAAAGAAAATTTATTTAGGCATGACCGCCGACAAAATCATGAACTGTCGCCAGCGACCAGGTTCGCTTGATCAAACCCCATCGTAATTTTTGTGACATCACCTTTGACCTCGTCGCGTCCCATGAGATTGATGGTTCCTCTACGAACTGCTCCATAACTTGATGGATTGAGATCGTAGGGATTGGGGAAGGGGCGAATGGAAATCTGCTGTCCATTTATCTCCTGATCTTTCTCCGGACTAGGCAGGAAGATCTGAAAAACCTCATTTCCATAGGCAATGACATAGGTCATGTAGGGCGTTGGAGCAGCGCTTGGCTTCCGTCGCAGTAAATAAATTGAAATGTTTGGAAACGGTTTTGGTCCTGGAACAAAAGCATAAAGCACTGGAAACCCTGATACCAAGCCGATCTGATGGTCTTCGGTTCTGATCCATGACAATGCAGTTCCAAAATTGGGAACTTCAGATTCCGGAATAAGCGACAAGCCGATTTTCACAAAAGCCTTTAGGACTGCGACTGGTGTGTAAGGGTCTCGACGCAGAGTGATGGTTAGCTTTTTGGCTTCCTCATCCAATTCTACAATCGGATCATCTTCGTAATGTTTAATCTCGAATCCCGTCTCACCGTATTCAACTCGCCAACCCCCGCTGCTGCCTTTCTTTATGGTAGGCACTCCGCTTTTGCCTTTAATGCGTGCCATTGTCCGCATTGGCTTTGACCAGTTTCCGAGGTCGTTCTCGATCCCTCCGCCAAAGGTCTGGTTACAATCATCGCATTCGTAGGCGGTAAAAAGGCTTTTGTTGCCGAGAGCTTCAGGGATGGCATGCGCATCTAGGCGAAAACTGACATCTGGCTGGCTCTTTCCGCAAAAACGACATTTCCGGTCAGTCTTGGTGCCCAGAGTTTCTTTTTTGCCGATCACCAAATGCCATTCATCCAGAACATCATAATTCTGATCATAGAAATCGCAGGCGGCTTCCATTTCTGACTTTTCGTTCATGGCTCATCGATTGTTCTTGTGGGAGTCCATTTCTGCATAGTGCTGGTGGCTTTAAGATGCTCCGAAATCAAGGATTCCATTGTACGACAGGGTCCATCGGGACATACCAGATGTCTCTGACTTGAGTGTCACTACTATTGGGAGTTGGGTCCGCATTGCGAACCCTGAAGGTCATCGGAATATTCACAGAGTTCCCGAAAATCAGAGCGTGCTGCTTGGGCAGCGAAGGCAATCGTTTAAGAACCGTCTCGGAAATGAACGGGGTCATTTGCCGAATTTGGGATAGATCATCGGGGTTCTGAATACGATGGATTATGAAATTGTTGCATTGCGAAAGTACAGTTTTGGATAATTCGCTAGGCCGCTGGGAGGCGACCATAAGAAACGCCCCGTACTTACGACCTTCTTTTGCTATTCTCTGGAAAGTTAGACCTGCATCTATCGCGAAGCGGCTTGGCTTTTCCGCGATATAGCGATGTGCCTCTTCCAGGATAAGATGGACCGGCATCACGTTGCGGGGATCAGCGCGGCGCATGCGATCAAAAATTAGTCGTGAAACAACGGCTGAAGCCAGCTCGACGATTTCATCGGAGGCATCGTTAAGGTCAATAATGCAAATCTGCCGGTCTTTCTTATAGCGCGCCCCATTAATCGAAATTCCGAGCAGCCGATTAACGAAGTGAGTTGGCTCTCTATCGTGATCTTGCAAATCCTCAACGTTCACACGAAGGAACTCGTAGTCAGGGTTATCAATTACTGACTTCAGGCGGGTGACCAGCTGGGAGCAATATTCTCTAATTTGTTTGTTGCCGTTTGCTTCCTCATAGAACAAAGCAAGGTCTAACGCTGCTTGGAGTCGTTCAAAGGAAAATGGCTTATTCCCATAGCTGGGAAGAACAGGTTCATCTTGAACGTGCCCGTTTAGTAGCTCGAGAAGCTCATCGTAATTGTTGGATGTGTCCCGTTTCGGACCGTCTCGGAACTGCCCAAAATCGATGTAAAGCCCTTGTGAGACCGTATCCCTTGATATTTCTGTGGTGGAGAAGGTGTTTAATAGGGCGAGGATGCGATCCACCTTGCTCGGCGAACTCGCATCGCTGTGCAAGATCGAGAGAATAATTTTAGCTAATACATGATTCCGAATTACGCTCAGATTATCAGCTTCACCTCCTGCGCCATCATCGAAAGATTCCTGGAAAAGTGTTGTGAGTCCCAATGCTGTTCGAAGCGCTGGTAGCTGCGATTTCTCGCTTGCTCGAAGAAGCAACGCCCATTCATCCACACTCATAAACCAATGCGGCAATTTGAAGCGGTCGGTTACTTCTGCCCCCTGCCGTGCCTCAACTGGCGTGGCAATCGGAGCGCCTGGCTCACTGGCTTTGAGATAGCAGGACTTTATCCACGCAGGTGTTTTATTGAGAGCCCTACGATACTCACCATTCACGTCAAAAATGACAAAGGCTGAACCTAGTGCGGCAAAAGCTTCTGGTCGTGTGAATACAGACTGGAAAATCGAGGCGACGGTGCAAGATTTGCCACTACCCGTGTTCCCCAAAACTGCCACATGTCCGCCGAAAAGCTCATCCAAGCGCGATTTAACGGGATACCCTTTAAAGACCGCAGAAGTTCCTATCTCAATTGTATGCGGTACATGCCCCTGCTGGTCAGCGCCAGCTCTGTCTTGTTTGGTTTCAATTTCGGGAGGAAGTTCAACATTGAATATGCGGTCGAGGTCTTCGTCTCTGGCATAGAGAGCATCAGCGTAGAGAGGCGGGAAGGTCGATACACCAAACCTGAAGCTTCCGGATTGTAGCGGCATCGAACCAACAGGAACTACATCAAGAAACTTGGCTGAACCGGTCTTGTCCAATTCCAGAGTATCGCTGTCGGAGGGCATTGAGTCTCTCTCTCGAAGACCGACGACTTCAAGAACAACATACTCCGACTGTATCGGGACCATGAGATAAGAGCCGAGGGTCGCAACGTAATGAATGTCGTCAAATCCGACGATGGTGAAATTATCGCTGCCGCGATGCAGTTCGACAACTAGATGATCAGCCGAAACACTAACGATCTTGCCTATTGCGCGACTAGCATCACCCTTCGTCATCTTTGACTTCCTGTTGCTTGGAAAGGAGTGTCTTCAAGGCCGTCTCAATCGTCTGATCGATATCATGATCAACACTGACCGGAAGGAGATGATTGACGATGCTATCGAAATAGTGAGCTTGCTTTCCTTCTTCTTCTCCAGTGCCCCAAACAAACCAAATGCGTGGATCACCGAGCGAAGCTAGCTCGCGTGATATGCCGTTGGTCTGCGGGTCCATGAATGCAATGAGTTTGAAGCTTGGACTAGTAAGTCCCTGAAAAATTATGTTGTTGATGTGCTCATCGCTGAAGCTGTATCCCATGACCACTAACACGCTTTGGTCCTGGACAACCTGCCGTTGGAACTCACGAAACATATCCGAATATGGAGAGCCAAAACTCGCAGTTTGCTTGGACGGGGTCGGATAAATCATCACACGATGTTTGGAAGAATCGAGAGGCTCATACGACTCCCTGATCGGGAATAACCCGGAGTCCTCCTCGATCCAGTTCACCGAACCGTGCAACTTGCAGAAATGGACGAAGCCATCGACCGCTGCCCAGCGGCGAGATGCAATATCCAGCTGCTCTGCCAGCGCAAGACGGTACGTAGCTGGATTGAACCTGCGCTCCACAGTTCCAGAGAAACCATTCGAATATGGAATCCCCGAACGATCCATCGCGCGTTCATTGAAGAGATCATAGTTAGTGGTAAAAACCCACGGTGGCGACAGCCCGCGTGAACGCGTGGAGAGTGATTGGTAAAAACGTCGATAAAGGCCCAATACACTGTCATCGCCTTGGGAGAACAAACCCGAGGTACATTTGTTCAGAAGGAACTCCTTTATGCCGTCAATTGCCTCTTCGAGTGCCTGGGTCGATGCGGAGAGCTCATCCTTTGCGCTGGCTTGGCAAAATTGATGAGCATTTATCAGCAGGGCCATCATCGACTCCAGGTTGCCCCGCACGTCATCGGCTGCGAGATCAATACCTAGATTGGCGAGAAGATCAGACTTGTTCTTGTCAGAAAGAACAGCGTTCGTAGATGCGTCTTGTTCCTTTGCTGCAAGCAGATTTTGGAACTCTTCCGCCAGAAACTTCATCGTTGGAATCCCGAGTTCGTGGTCGCCCTTCCGAAGAGAAGAACAACCAGACCCCATCAGGAAAGACAGGTTCTTAGCGCCAAATACCTCTGCCATCTGACGCTGGACGATCTCGGCTCGTTTAGCCCACGAGTCATCGTCCGTGATTTTCTGAAACTCGTCTCGAGTGCCTTTGAGGAAATTCATCCCGCCTTCCTTTCAACAAGCCGGGCTTGCTGCGGATCATAAGTGAAGCTCTTTATGGTCCCGTCCTTGATGCGCTCGACCGCCTCGTCAATTGCCGCAAACGGCACGAGAAACCATTCGCGCGGGACAACGGGATTTCCGAATCGGTCCTTGATCTCGATGTCGAGACGGGCGGCATCAAAGATGCGATGGATCAGGTTCTCAAGCTTGGTACGATTGATATTGAAGAGCTCATATGTCGCAACCACTTCGACATCAGCAAGGAGGAACGTGGCATCGATTTTCGCATTGGCTATCCGACGCTCGACTTTGCCGCTCGTGACCCCGATCTTGTGAAGGACATCACGATTGTCTTTGACGACCGGAAGGTCGGACTTGCTGCGGAGAACGTAGATCGTTCCGCTGGATGCATCTTCGTCTTCAACGGTTCCCGAGAACAACGGGCCAGCGCCAGGATCGGAGATGATCCTGCTGGTTTCATCTTTGTAGAGCGCGCGTTGCATTGAACGCAAAAGCAGATCGCTCTCCGTGCCGTTGGAATAGATAACGCGCATACGGGCATCCGTTTGCCCGTTTGGTGCTGCAAAAAGCTCACCGACCTCGGCAACGTAGGCTGTCTGTCCACCGAGAATGAAAAACTGCCCTGCCTTAATATCCGTTTTCACAAAGCCAGCGTCTTTACGAAACTTCTTCGTTTCTCTCGATCCGGAATCGAGCTCTTGCTGCATAGCCTCGAACAACGGTTTGAACTTATCGAAGTCCTCACATCTCTGCCGGTTGGCGATCTCCTCGGCTGTCTTTTTTTCCGCGCTGGAGCGAACATGACGGAGCTCGGCGAGCTTTGGTGCCTGAGCTTCAACACCGAGCTCCGCGAGAAGAGCGTCATCGTCTATGTCTTCGTCGATGGCTGCGGCGACAGCGTCTCCGCCATCAAGTAGATCGTCCGCATCCAGGGGCTCCAGGAGCGGCTTGAATTCGGCAAGCTCTCGCAGGCGATCAAGACGAACCGCATAAAGCCGTTCAAAGATATCTTTGTCTTCACCGTGCTGCGGCGGACGGCCATGCTCTTCTACGAAGCGCTGGATCTCCTCGAAACCTGCAATAACCCGTTCTTCTTGCGGCGTTCTGGCAGTAATCTTCTTGGCCTCGACTTCAACCCCGAGCTCGGCAAGGAGCGCATCATCATCCTCTGTAAACTGTTTAGCCATTGGCAGTCTCCGCCTTCATGCGGGCGAGATAGGCAACGCCTTCGGCCATCCGTTTTTCCCAAGCATCGGGTGACGTGATCGAAGGCAGCCGGCCACGTTCCTGTTTGAACTTCAGCGCGCGCTTAGCCAGATCGCGGGCCTCTTCGGGCGTAAGCTGGACCTTCTTGGCAGATATGATCGCCGCGACCTGCTTCAGGCTCTCTTCGCTCATCGTTTTCGCAAGGATCGCATAGGCCTCACTGAACGGGTTGATCCGGTCGATCAGATCGATGTCGAGGTCCCGAACATCCATCGCGAACTTACGGACACCATCAATAAGGGCCGTGTTCGCAGTCTGCTCTTCCTCATCGATCTCCAGCGCCGCCTCTTTTGCCTTCTGTGTCAGATTGAGGGCTGCAATGGCGTGCTGACGAACGGCTTCCTGATCTTCGTCATCAAGTTCGGGATATTTGTCCTTGATGATTTTGCCCATGCGAACCTGTGTCAGCTCTTCAGGCACGAGCTCTTCATCGAACATCCCCCGTTCGACGGTCGGCTTGTCCTGAACAAAGGCGGCAATCACCTCATTCAAATCTTCCTGACAGATGCGCTCGGCTTCCTTGCTCTTCGGCTCACTGAGGCCCTTAATCTCTATCTGGAACTGCCCGGTGACATCGCTGAATCCGATATTGCACTTATCGGGATCGTAACCGCCTTCGCCATAATCGAAGCCTTCGACCGGCCCGCTATCCGGCTTCTTTGGCGTAAAGTTGAAACGCGGTGCTAGAACCTGCTCCATCAACAAGCTGGCCGCGATCGCTTTGAGCGTATCATTGACGGCTTCGGTGACGGCCTCCTCGGACGCATCCGGCTCGGCAATGAGGTTGGTGAAGCGCGCTCGCACCTTGCCGGGCGCATCCCGCGTTGCCCGCCCGATAATCTGAACGATCTCGGTCAGGCTGGCGCGATAGCCAACGGTCAGCGCGTGTTCGCACCAGACCCAATCAAATCCCTCCTTGGCCATGCCAAGGGCGATAATGATATCGACGTGATCACGATTGTCCTTTTGCGCCGGGTCTTTCAGCGCTGCGGACACCTTGTCCCGCTTGGCAGGCTCATCATCAACCAGATCGGCGATCCGCAGAATGCGACCATCGGAAGTCTTTACAAGCTGGAAGCCGGTCTTGGGATCAGTGCCCTGCCAATCGCCGAGCTCATCAATGATGTGTTCGACTTCGCGATGCTTGTCCTTGGTGCTTTCTCGCGAGTTCACACTTGGGATATGGATAATCGTTTTCTCGTTCGGGTCGAGAACTTCGAGAATGTCTTCGGCATAGGCTCCGGAGTAAAAGAAATAGCCGATATCTAGTTTCTTGAGATGCTTATAGCCGTTTAGCTGTTCATAATAGGTGTAGGTGACGGTATCGAACTTCGCCTCGTCATGCGGCATAAGGACGGGCTCGGCATCACCCCGAAAATAGGAGCCGGTCATCGCCACGACATGAACCTTGTCGCGCGCGATCAATTCAGCGAGCTGCGCGCCGAGCTTGTTCTCGGGATTGGCGGAGACATGGTGAAACTCGTCCACGGCGATCAAGCAATCATCAAAGGCCTCGATGCCGAATTTGACGACCGCATTCCGGAATGTCGCGTGAGGGCAGACAAGAACCTGATCACCGCCTTTCAGAAAAGTGCTCACGGAGTCGGCCTTGCTTCCATCCGAGCCCGGCGAATTACAGAGGTTCCACTGTGGCTCGACATGCCAGTCTGCCCAAAACCCGAACTTCGATAGTGGCTCGTCGGCAAAACTCGAACCGATGGATTTCTCGGGAACCGTGATGATCGCCTTCTTGAGACCCTGATTTTGCAGCTTGTCGAGCGCAACAAACATCAGCGCGCGGCTCTTGCCCGAAGCCGGAGGGGATTTGATCAAGAGATACTGTTCACCCCGTTTCTCGTAAGCGCGCTCCTGCATCGGGCGCATACCCAGCTC
>TARA_R110002110_G_scaffold287886_10_pt1 | contig 13302 bp, 14 predicted proteins | sample TARA_R110002110 | Tara Oceans TARA_R110002110 (sample SAMEA4397330) | marine metagenome | biome: Polar Biome; feature: [SRF] surface water layer (ENVO:00010504); material: water (ENVO:00002006), including particulate matter (ENVO:01000060) such as... | depth 5 m
CGCATCCGGGTTCAGAAATAATACCGCCGGGGAAAACATTTTGAAGTTCTCTTTCAATGTATGTAGCAACTCCGTCCTCGCCTTGAAGGATAGATGAGATGCTGTCCAAATCATGCATCCAGCCCGAGCGCAGATCCTCAACCATCTCGGCGGCTTGTTCGGGGGTTGCGCGGCCGCCCAATAATTCTTCGCGCAATTTCATGAAGTTTTCAAGTTTTTCAGGAGAAGCACAAATGGTGGGGTTGGCCGGGACCGAGGCGCCGGGAGGAATGTCATTCATGGCATCTCTCAAATGGTCTTTAAAGTCAGCCGGCATTACGTTGCCCACATTTTCAAAAAATTTGCCAATAGAATCGCGGTTCGGAAGTGCGTCCCGGTACTCGGGGTATTCGAATTCGATCAATTGATCGATCACTTCTAAAAGTTCTGTGTCGGGTGTTCCCAAAAAGGCGCCGGCAAGTTCACGTTGAGTGCTGGTACTGGAGATATCTTCGGCAAAAGATTGAACCTTGTTCTGATCTGCTAACGCTCCGGCGCCTAGGCCCAGGAGCCCAAAGAGATCTTGCATTGTAGCATTTATCTGATCCTCCGAGGCGCCTTCACCACATATGGAGTCTTTGATAACTTGTCCTAAGCTTGTACGACCTGACATCATTTCAGGCAGTGACGCTGCAATATCGCCCCCTACTTCTAGGGCTTTACAAATGGCGTCTCCCAATAGTTCACAAACCTTGACTAATAACATAAAGAGAATATTTAGAAGCGCTTGTAGAATCGCTTCCTTGATGATCTCCATTAATTTCTTAAACCAGCTTCTCCAATCAGCAAACCACGCAGTGGGATCTTCAAAGCGGGGCGCTCGAATTTCATTCATTCCTCGGCAGAATGAGAACCCAATATCTTTAATCCATTCCATTAAGCTCGGATTAAACATCGGCGGAATGGGGCATTCTAAACTAGCAATAATACCGGTAATAATCTGGGCGCCTGGGAATTTGTTTAATTCATCTAATAGGGATAGGAGATTTTCGCTGTATACTTCAAGAAGTGCTCCCAAATATGCTGACATTATATTATCTGTTGGTACATCACCTGCGCCCGGTGAGACATCTAGAGCTTGTCCGATGGTGCGAGACTCTGGGGGTGCCGCGCCCGGGTCTGCGCCCGGGCCTACTTTGGAGCGCTCATGAGCGATTATCTCTTCATTTTCCCACGGCTTCTCCCATTTTAGGGTCCCGTGGATGGTGTCAGATACTTGTTGTGCTTCAGAGCCTTCTCCAAACAAATCATTGTTTTCAAGTTTCTTTTGAACCATTTCGTCTAGTTCTGCTTGTTTATCGGGGGGGAGCCCCACAAAAAGGGCCCCAAAGTTTTCAATAGACATGGCTTCAAGCGCATTTTTAACCATGATACTCAGTGCTTCTTCTAAAGTAAGGCCGCCCAAGAGACATTTGAGGGCATCCATCAGCAAATCAAATAAGCCACACAATTTAAGACGTTCAAATCCATGTTCCCATATATTATCCATCTTAGACAGGGCTGATTCAAGACCGACGGCATTACCTAAAATGTGTGCGCACATCTGTGTAAACACTTGGTCAGACGCATCTAGCTCTTTGAAAGCCTGCATTTGAGCCATCGCCCAGATATTACCCTTTTCAATGGGTTTGCCGGCGAACCTTAACCCTAACTTCTCTTCGTCTCCTTGGACTTCTAAAATGTTCTGTCTACAAATATTCTTATTAAATTGATAGGCAATTACATCCCCAATGCTGAGTACTTCATCTAGGATGTCTTGCCCTAATTCTTTCGCTTCATTTTGAAGGGCTTCACCAATACAACTTAAAACTGTTTCTTCGGTGTCTTCTTGACTATTATTGATGGTGCTATAAATTTTCGGATACGTATATTGGATCAGAAATTCAAACCACGGAATCTGAACACGAGCACTCGCGCCGGCGTCCATTTCATAAAGCTTGGCAAAATAAGCTACTGCCGTTTTATCGCGCCAAGGGGGGCTCTCAGATAGTGGTTTTAGCTTACTACCATAAAACCAGACAGGTTTGGATCCACATGCCTCTGTCCAGACCGCCATGCTTTTAAGTTTATAGTTGTTGAATTTGCACTTAAACTTAATAACCCGATCTTTGAACCAGCCGCCGCCTAATTTGACATCAATGCCGGGCAGGTTCATTCCATTGGCGTTAAAAAATCCTTCCAGTCTGTCCATCATTTGAGCCATCTGACCGAACGGGCCGAACACACCGGAATCTCCATATAAATCTAAGTTAAATAAGCGGGAATCTTCCCAGAAAAATAAGTTTCCTTCGCCCATGGCTCGATAGGCTTTCAAATATCGATTATACAACCATAAGGTTTTGCGTACTCGAATCATCTTAGTAGTCACATCAGTTGCCTGATAGTGTACCCACATCATTCCGGGTTCGTCTTCTTCGGGATCTTCGCCTGCTTCTTCGGCATCCGGTAACTCAAAAATAACATCGAAAGGAACAGAGTATAAAAATTTCAGACGTGATTTATTTTTCGGAGAAAGCCAATACTTTTTATAATCTAAAGCTTCGCGGACTTTGGCAAAGGACTCTTCTGAAGTGTCTTTGTTCTGCCAATTCAGAATGGCCTCAATCGCCTCATCCGCAAACTCGTCAAAGCGCGCAGTAAGCGCGTCGATGATTTCCTGGCGATCTGCATTTTCATCTAATAGAAGGCCCGCCGGCACCGTTCCGGTATAGTGGGTTACTTTGGTAACCTGATACTGACAGTACCTCTGATTCAAAAACGGTTCGAGAATGGTTTTCTTTTTCCAATCAGGAACAACAGCTTTTGGGTCAGGAGAACAATTTATACACGGAGTTGGTTCCTCGATGATTAAATCATCGCACTCATCGAGAAGTCCATCTCGATCCATATCCTGCCATTTTAGAAATTTAGATTCTTCTGCCATTTCGTTATCTTCCTATGTAAGCTTTACATTTGAGCTAACAATGTGCTTGTACCCGAACGGATATAAATAATTGAGTTCCCAAAAAAGCAATTGAATTCGTCCTGAAAAGAGAGTGAGCCCGTTCATGAGGCTTTCTATCATATCGTTCATGGCTGCTCCGGGCCGGATCGTCGCGCCGTCATACACGAAGTATTCATAGAACAAGACAAATGGTTCTAGCCCCATAGTCATCATCGAGGACATCGTCATAAATGTCTGTGCCATTGTGGTATCAAGGAGGATAGATGTAATATGCGCTAGCTCTCGTAAACAAGATTTAAGATTGTCCCCCATTACAGCCGGCTGAATGTGGCTGATTTTGGTCACAATTTCAGCATAGCCTCCGAATACATATCTTTCTTGGTTGCTATTCCCTGCGATCAATTCAATCGTGGGCGCGGGCTGGTGCATCTTGGCGCCGAGCGAGTTAGGTTCACCGCCCATGGGGAAGCCACTTACTCCCGCTTGCTTACCAGTGATTATCTTAATACTTTCGCGGCCAATAATGCGCACGTTGTCAGCTTTAATGGCTACAGCGGATCGGGGTTGTTCTGCAGTGCCGCCAAGCGTCTTTCCTGTCAATCCAAAGTGCGTATCTACTTTGGTTAATTGACTAATGTAAATTCGTGCGGCATCAGCAGAAAAACTAGGATCAACATGAGTTCCATCTTTTGATCCCTTTCCTTCTCTGGCAGAGGCCATTCGACCTACAACAATATCAATGCTGCTGGCGCCTGAAGCTCCAATACCCCCTTCTCCAGAGGCTTTAGAACTAGGTCGATCGGCTCCAAAAACAATATAAGAACCATGATTCTGAAGTACCATTTCCCCGCGAGTTACTTTAAACTCTTGATCGGGGCTGAATACCTCTGAATGCATGATTCCCGCATCGCCAGGCAAAACGTTGGTTGACGATTTGCTCGCCATGCGATCGTAAATTCTATCTAATTTTTCTAATTGTTTGTCGGAGAAATTATCTACTGTGTAGATTTTTCTCTTTTTAGTGAAGCTCATTTTTCTCCTTATTACCCACTTCCGCCGCCTTCTTCTTCAGATGCATCAGAACCTGACGCCACTGCTTCCACGGGCGGCTCATCCATTTTCGAACGAATATTTTTAACATATTGGTGTCTCTTCACATGTTCAATGTGCCATGCCTCGGGTTTTGATCCACATTTCTGACCCAGGCACCCAGTAGGGCCGGCGTCTTTACAGGAAGGGGCGGATGGACCATTGCGCGCCCAACAAGGGTTGATCCAATTATATTTGTATCCATTTTCCAGTTGCCATTTATATGCATCGGTGTGGAATCCATGCGCGCCCCAATCCATGGCGGTGCCCCAGCCGTGATTTGAAGTTCCGGGGGTGGCTGCATTCCCCGGCTTTCCTCTGCTCACCCACTTGGCTTTGGCTGCGAGTTGGCCAGCGAACGTTCTATAGGTTTCTGTCACTGGATATTTTGTACCGTTGAAATGTTCGAAGAAGGCTTTGGCCATTCTGTTAAAATCTTCCACTACTTCGGGCAACAACAAGAGTCCCGGGGTGGCATACTGAGTGTCAACTGGTACCATAATGTCGGCTGCGGCGCCGTTGTTAATTACCTTCGTCTCGCCGGCTGCGTTAACGTAATCTGCGATGCGGGCACGGCCCGGTACCACCTCGGAGAGAGGCATATTGTCAAAGGCCTCAGACAGTAGGGCGCATGCGTCTTTTAAGGTACCGTGAGAAGAAGTTTTTTGGCCATGTGGCACGGGCTTAATATACTTTCCGTATTGTACATTGAAGCCTCCTTGCGGGCCGGCGTAAAGTCCAACTTCTACAATATCTCCCAACTTGGGCATTTCCTTGATTGTTTTCTCTGGTACCGTCATGATAAAGATTGTATGCATAACAACCGCATCAATAGCACTCCCACCACCGTCTGGGGCAGATGACAACTCGCACGGATCGGGTAAAAAGACATGCGGAGACATAGGATTAATTCGAGGATCAATGCGTCCATAAAAACAATATTTAGCAACCCTGCTTGAATCTTTATCTGTTGTTACTGCGTCGGGCTGACCGGCTGACCCACCAGCACTAAGAGCCTGGGGATCATTTAAAATAATGGCTTTAAAGTAGCCCTTGACTTCTTTTTGATCACTCGAATCAAAAAGGTTAGTTTTCTTAATGGTATGCCTTAAAAGGTCTAGGCCGCTCCATGGATCCGTGAAGACAGTCCAATCGAGGAAGTTTTGTGCCATTAGTTTTGCTCTCCCTGGATTAGATCAAATAAATTATTTTTGTCAGACTCTGAGAGATCTACACTTTTTGAGGTTCCCTTTTGTCGGAGACCAATTATCTTTACCAGTTGTTCGTTAGAACGTTGTAAGGTTTCAATATGTTTTGCAGCCACGGGCGAGAGGAACTTGTTCTGTTCGGAGTCGTTGGCAATCTCGTTGGCAATCTCGTTAAGAAACTCTCGCGCTAACTTTCGGTCATTGCGAATATTGTCAAGTGCTTCATCAATTAACGAATCTAAATTTTTACTACTCATAAGTCTCCACTCTCCCAGTTGTCTTTAAAAGATGAATATCTCTTGCGAAATTTCTTTAAAGAATTCACAATTTGTTTGGTATTAAGTCCAGTTATCTCTCGCAGGTATAGATAAATAGCTTTTTTGTTAAAAATTTCTATATCCTCCTTTGATTCAAATAAAATATTAATTGCTTTGTATACCTTCAGATCGTTTTCCTTCATCTGACCTACATCCCAAGAACTTAATTCCTCATAAAATTGTTTCCAAAATTCTTCTTCTTCGCGAGATGTAAGATAGGATTCATTTGTGGAAAGGTACTCTTCTTCATAATGTTTAGCAATATTGTCGTAATTAATTTCTCTACGCTGGCGCTTCTGTTGTCTTTTTACCTTGTGGATAAACCAATTCTTTGTAATGACCGAAAAATAAGAAAAGGCCTTAGAGCCTTTACTTTGGTCATATTTATCGAGAATGGTCATTAACCATATTTTACATTCATTACGTAATTGATCGATATCTGGGAGATTCGTAAATTTATAAGTAAATACAATTTTGTCCACCATTTCATTAAAGGCTGGTCGTATCCATTCAACATATAAATCTGTACGTTCTTTTTTGCACGTCGTAATCGCATACCTTACAATCGCGTCTTCATGTTCTTGAGTGAAGTAGTGATTTTTCTTACGAAACTTCTTCTTCTTCTTCATCGTCGGGGTAATCGGTGTCGTCATCTTCTTCCTGTTTTTCTTCTGTAATCGAGTATATAAATTCAAACGTTTCCATTTGTTCTCCAAAGGATACAGCATGATTTAATAAGTGTTTGAGTGTGGTATCTCCATAAAAAGCGTCCAACTCATAGACTGCTTTTACATGTTTGGCAAATGAATTAACCATTTGGTTGAGATCCCCCAGCTCTTCTGAAACAAACAGCAGACGAGCAATAGCGGCCCGGGCATAGATAAATACTCCTATGTTAAACACAACAGAGAGTGATAGTATACAGGATAGTATTATTTCAAGACGGGTCATAAGTTTGCTCTTTCGCTTGTTTCTTTTGATTTTTTAATATTTCTTTATTTTGTTCAATATGATCTTTAGTCACATCCCCAACCTTCTTAGGCTGTGGTGCAGTGCTTTTCTTATTCAGACTAAATGAATTTTTAAAAACTTTTTTCATCGTTTTTTGTAGGCACTTGGGGCACACTTCGGGAATACCGACGCTCTCGTTCATTCCATGAAAAAAAACATCGATGTGATCACACGCTTCGCATTCATATAAATAGCGAGGCATTATTTAACAAAACCTTCTAACTGTTCCGGTGTAATGGCGCTCTCGTCAGAATATCTCACCGTAGGGGGATTCTTAATAACGAGTTCTCCATCGGTTTCTTCTAACTCAAAACCTTTTAAAATGGGAACGATATCTAGTTCATTTAACAATGATTCCTGTAGGGCAATCATTATGGCTCCAAGCGCTTGGTTGGATAAGTGCATCTTAAACTCCTTTCTTTTTTGATACAAAAACGATTTTATAATCGTTTAATTTAGCCGCTTGTTCAGTATCAAAAGCTTTATATACTGAGCAAACTTCAAACCCTATGTCTTTTAATAAATCCTTTAGAATCTTAGGTTGCCATAAGGTTTGTTTTAGTGAATATTCAATTTCTTTATTATCCACTTTCATTGTATTATACATCGTAAATTGAGAATTGAATAGGTCATTCTCGCATATGGTAGTAATTTTAATAAATTTTCCTTCTATTTCCTTCTCAAGTTTGCGATCTTGAGGGGCATCTCGGGTAGCTGCTATACCGTTGAAACAGTCAAATACAAAAACTCCGCCGGGCTTTATACGATAATAGATAGCCCGAAAAAACTGTTTCAGTTGACTCAAGCTGTTAATATGATTCACCACATTAAAAAGACTAATGGCCATCTCGTAACTTTCCATTATAGACAATTGAGCAATGTCACCGATCATAAAGGTCACATTTTTTAATTTTTTTTGTCGCGCGATGTGGATCATCTCTTTAGAAGGATCCACCCCTAAGATTGATATTTCTGCGTTCGCCAAATGTTGCAAATGATTGCCAGTGCCACATCCCACATCTAAAATCTGATTCAAGGGAATTTCAGCATGTCGATCATATATGTCATAAATAAAATTTACTTCCCTATCATATGCCTTATCGGCATGCAAGAGATCATATATTTGGGAATACTGGCGATCGTACATATTAAAGTGGTATCTTCCCGGTTATAATGTCTTTAAGCATTACCCAATCGCATGCCTTTGCCCAGACGGGGTGAGAGAAAGCAGCAGGCTTGTTTTTTTCGAAAAAGAAATGCCCACACCATGCAAACGGGTATACTATAAATGGGGCGCCCAACAGAAGCCACCAGGCCTGCGAATATATTGCAGAAGTTATATAAGCAATAGTGGCCGCTTGACCCAAAACATGTAAACGGCGCGTCCACTTGTTCTGGTGTAGGGTTAGGTAATGTTTATAATATTCATTGAAGGTCATCTTATACGTTCCTATATGGGTCATTGAGTTGTACAACTTGAAGTGCGTTTACTAATTCGTCAACACCCTTTTCGATGCTGACTGTGGTGTTAAAGCCCGCTGCCGCGATCTTCTCGTAAGATACAACATAATTTCGTGCGTCGGCGTCTTTTCCATAATCAGCAAGGTGTAGATAATAATCTACCTTTCCTTGAATAAGCTCGCAAATGGCGCGCTTGCTACGGTTTAAACTGTCATCACCTACGTTATACACATTGTTCACCATGCCTTCACGATTCTCAATAGCGTGAACAAACGAACGCGCGATGTCGTGTACGTGAATAAATGTTCGCATAAAGTGAGATTCATAAACTACAATATACTTGTCATTAATCGCTTTATTAACAAAATCATTAACGAGCAAATCCAAACGCAAACGTGGAGAAATTCCAAATGCCGTAGCAAATCGATACGCGATGCCGTTCGTTTCGCTCATCACAATCCGTTCGGCTTCGGTTTTGGTTTCGCCGTATAAGCTAAGCGGCTTTAAGGGACTCTCTTCAGTACAGATTCCATCCGCTAGCGCCCCATAGTTACTGCCCGTGGAACCAAACAGCACTAACTGCTGTGGGCTAACCATGGATGCAAGGCGCCTCGTGGCGTCTACGTTCACCTGCTTTGCCAACTCCGGCTCTTTAGAGCACGCAGGATAACCTACAATCGCCGCCAAGTGAACGATAACGTCTGCCCACCCTACATGTGGGCGAAGGCTCTCAGAGTCCCTTACATCGCCTTTAACAAAGCTAAAGTTCTCTTTCCTAAACATTGGAATCAGGCCATTGCCGCCAAACTTCAAACAGTCATAAACTCGAACGTCATGACCAAGTGCTAGTAATTGTGGGACTAGCGTTGTACCGATATAGCCGGCACCCCCTGTAACTAAAATATTCATTATCTTCCTACGACCTCCCAATAATTCTTGTCGATAACATATGGACTAATACGAATGTCGTCATCCATTGCTGGCTCAAAACGTAAGTTGCTTAAGGATACTAAAACTGTGTTGTCCTCTAAGCTTACCCATCCGTTGGCATAATAAGCCGGCACGATGACCACTCCGTGGTGACGTGAACTTAAAACAAACGTCTTAACTGCGTCTGGATTCTGAATAAGGTAACTTTGAATCTCTGCATAATCATTTCTATCAGCCAATTCCTCGGGAAGCTTTGTTGTTACAAACTTAGCGGCGCCGGAGACAATGGTGAAAATTTTCATTTCCTTTTTGTGGTAGTGAAGACCACGGATAATCCCTTTACCATAATTGCCAACTACGTAGCATCGATGAAATAACTCATGATCGATATGATCTGTAAATGGTATCAAGTAGCCTCGATCATCTGAGATGCTCTGAACCTTCAATAACTGTGGCTCGGTTACCCCTTCATGAATTTTGTGCATTTTTCCTCTTTTGGTAATAATAAGTCTTAATGGCATCACATACATATGTGATTTCTTCAGCTGTTAGGGCCGGAAATGATGGTAAACACACACCTCGATTATAGGCATCTTGTGTTACTGGGAAGTGTTCCCGGTTATGACGTGAATCTGTCCCCCACCTTTCTTTGAAGCACGGCTGTAAATGAAGTGGGTAAAAGAAGGTGCGCGTTTCGATATCATTTTCTTTCATAAAGTCCATTAAACCCTTCGCATTATCCTCTTTGACACGTAAAACTACACGAAATGGGATGAATGGGGCTGTTGTGGGGCCCGGGACCACTACCTCTACGTCGTCACAGTTCTTCAATAAGTCCCGATATAGGTTAAAATTGTTCTGTTTAAGCTCAATAATCTTGGGTAATTTCTTCATCTGAGTTAATCCGATGGCCATTTGAATGTCATTCATCCTAAAGTTATAACCAATCTCGGGGTGTACAAACGTACCGCGGTTGATCCGGCCTTGATTGCGCAAATACAACAACTTTTCATAGGTGGCTTCGTTGTTGGTACACACAAACCCTCCTTCTCCGGTAGTCAGGGTTTTATCAGCAAAAAATGAGAAAGACGCTACATCCCCAAAGCTCCCACAACCCTTACCATCACGCTTGATTCCCAGCGCTTGGGCCGCGTCTTCAAGAACAAGTAAATTATTTTCTCGTGCGAAGCGCATTACTTCGGGCATATTGGCAGTAAACCCATACAGATGAACCGGCATAATGGCTTTGGTTTTATCTGAGAGTACTCGTTGGCAATCCTCGACGTCAATTTGCATGTCTTCTGGATTAACATCTACAAATACAGGGCGCGCGCCTGTCATCTCAACTGCGTTCGCTGAAGCGATGAATGTAAAGTCTGGAACAATCACTTCATCGCCGGGGCCAACACCGATTGCACGAAGCGCGAGATAAAGAGACAATGTCCCATTGGGCGCAAAGACCCCATATTTAACGCCAATCAAATCACAGAGTTGCTGGCCAAACTCTTTTGCTTTTGGACCTTCGGTGATCCAGTTAATTTCGAAGCAGTGTTTGATTGCTTCATATTCTTCCATATCAACATATGGCATAAATTGCGGTACTTTCATTTATCTTCCTTTGGTAGATTAATATTTTTAAATAAAGTATCAGCCCCTAATTCGACTTCAACGACAAAGTGATCTGATAGCATATTAGTAAGTTGGGTCTTGGTGGGGCCTCCCCACAACTCCTGTGTTTCTAACAAGAGGTAGTCAGTCTTTTCTAAGCTCTCTGTCGCACCCAATAGAAGCGCTTTCTGGGCGCCTTCTACATCGGCATAAAGTAGATCAATTTTATTAATTTTCTTTTCTTTGATGAACGTATCCAACTTGATGGCATCTGTGAGTATTTCTACCTCTGGGCGCTTCGACCGTCTGCGCGCAGCACGGGCGCCCTTTTTTTCCAGTTCATGTGGAAGAAATGGCATGATGGTGGCTGATTGATGTGCTGGATCGTCCGGGTTGTAATATAAGACTATTTGGCCGTCTCTATTACATACAGCTCTATTATGAATTTCAGTTTCGATATCTTTTCCTGGATATTTAAGTTTTAAATTGGAAGCAGTGATTTGTAAAAAAGAAATGGTGTTTTTGAGTGCTTCAAAACAATAAATTGTCGCTGAATTAAAATGCTGATAGAAAAAAGTTAACTCCTGGCCTGTATTGGCACCGATATATATTACACATACATCATCAGTAGGTAGATATTTGGTAACTATTGTTTCGACGTCGTTGCACTTTGGCTGGCGTTGGCTTTTTCGATGCATCTAAAAATCTCCCCACGTGCTCTTTCCCGTCGTAACGACTTCGTTTATTGTATCCCAAATATTGTATTTTTTTAAGACTAAATTACGAGCTTCCGTCAATGCAGGTAATCTTTTGGCATAATCGTCAGGATCATTAATCAATTCAACAATACGATTAATCTCATCTTCATCGGTCGTATCAAACGTTATAAATGAATCTGCAGGAAAAAACTCCTCTATATTTGGCGCGCCCCAATATATGGGGATACACCAACTCAATAAGGCATCGGTGAACTGCGTTCCAAAATAATTGCGATATTGTCCATTATCAAAAGCCAAACAATATTTATATTCTTGGCTTGTCAAAAATTTATTATTCTCTTTCATTTCAAATTTGTTTGAAAACTTCTTGAATGCTGCATCTTGTATGATGTTCCCATATAGATCCATACTTTGGGGCGCTTGAGAGCAAAATTTTTCAATAAACTTAAGGCGCAACCGGTGTCCTGATAAAATCCTTTTGGATGATTGGATGCACAATAGGTTTTTGGATTTTTCCGGGGCTGCTTCTTCCATTAAACTATTGTATGAGATGGAGACCCCCCCATTGCTTTCATTGGGGTATGCCCATTTGGTATAAAGATACGAGCTTTCTTTTAAATATGAAAACGACTTAACTTGCGAGTATTCTTTAATGGGGCCAGCGCCTGGAACTTCCCGAGAAAAATAGTAAGTTTGTTCCCACAAGTCATTTAACTTTAAAAAGGATTCCATCTCAGGGGTAGTATAATCTTGAAGAATAAAAGCATCGGCTTCAAATAATTTCGTGGTGGCAGAAATTGATTTCCATGTCCCAGTTTGGTCAGGAGTTTGAAGTTTTAGTGTTTCCAGCATTTCTTTAGAACTCTGACCCCACGCTGGTAGGAAGTAAATATTTTTCATTCTTCAAAATACCTCGATATAAGAGGAATAATCGTGGGGAAATGAAGTTTCATGTGTCCATCCCACTTAATGCGTTCATCTTTGGTTAAAAACTCATCGGAATGAAAGGACATATTTTGAGATCCATCCGTATATGATTTTGCCACTCCATTATTATAAAGTGCAATTGATACATTATTGTGATGATTAATATTTACCATAAATTCATTTAATTTTGAATAGGCATCGGGGATATTTAAAAACTCTAATAATTCACGCAATGTCTTTTCTGGGTGCAGCTTGAGATCTTCGTAATATACTATATGTTTTCGGCCGCGATGAGAGATATAACTACGTAATAAACCTCCCCATGACCACCCTTCGGTACCTAATGCGGAGTGCGCCGGCGCACCTGGCCGGGTGGTACCTCCGTGTTCATTCAAAATCTTTAGGGAGTTGTCGCGTATAATTTTTTTAACGACGTCGTCATTGGTAGAAATACCTCGAAAATCTCGTAAAATACATTCTTTAAAATTACGAACAATCAGGACAATATCAACATGTGGGGTAGCTGCATGCCAACGATGAGTATGTTGAAGGAGGACAGTCGACTGGTCTCCTTCAAGATCAACTCCCAACGTGCCCCCAAGAATCTTGTTTAATGCTTCTTCAATAGCTTTGTCGAGCAAAGTATTGGGATCCAGTGGCTGAACCCCTATAGTCGGCAACTTTGTTGTGGCTTCCAAACAGTAGCGAAGCCAGTTGGCGCCGGAACGAGGGTAAGACACCAAATAAGTGCGGTTTGAATCAAGATATCCATGTTTTTTCATAAGTGAATTATTCCCGGATTTATATTACTTTGAACCGATGGCCATGATTTGTGATGATGTTATCACAGATCATTTCGCGGATAGTAAGTTCATCTAATGGAAGCCCAAAAGAGCTGCCTTCTGGATTATATGCGCGTAAATCTAAGGAGCTTGGATCCTGTGCTTTAGTCCCGTCCATTATATAGCACGCATATTTACGGTTGGTGGCAAGAACTTTATATCCATCATTTTGTGCACGTTGATTTCCAAATATTTCAAATTCCCAAG
>TARA_R110002110_G_scaffold313921_1_pt1 | contig 13293 bp, 10 predicted proteins | sample TARA_R110002110 | Tara Oceans TARA_R110002110 (sample SAMEA4397330) | marine metagenome | biome: Polar Biome; feature: [SRF] surface water layer (ENVO:00010504); material: water (ENVO:00002006), including particulate matter (ENVO:01000060) such as... | depth 5 m
TCATCGCGCGGAAATCAGGCAGGCGGTACCAATCGGGCGGTTACCATTGTTCATGGTCAACGGGGTGCGGTCGGCATCCTGCAAATGCCATTCTCGCCCTGGCAATCGCCCCGCGTCATCGAAGTCTCGCCTGCGAAGGTTCGGGGAAGGCAGGCTCCGTTCGCGTTCAACACCGATGAGACGCTGCTTGCCGTACCGGGTAACGACACAGACATCCTCATTCTGGATTTGTCCGATCTGTCGCCCCTGTCGCTTCTGCCATCGCCCAGCCGTCCGGTTGCACTCGCTTTCCATGGTGACTTCTTACTGAGTGCGGAGGGGTCTGGGGAGGATAAGATCGTCAGACTTCAATCCTGGCGGGCAGAGGATTTGATCGCCCGATCTTGCGCCTATTGGCACGACGGCGTGACGACGCAACCGCCTCCTGGTGTTCCTGCAACCCAGCCCAGATCGGCATTCTGCCCCTACTGACCGTCAAAAACGCGCCTCTCGGGCGGGAGCCTGCTTAAAAGGCGTCACTCTGTTCGATGGCCCCAAATCGCGTGCTCGATTGCCGTGCCATAGGGAAAAAATGGCTCCAGATCCAATTCTTCTCCCTCCTCAAAGGCAGCCTCAAACGGCGAAATAGATTCTGAGCGCGAGAACTCCAAGCGTTCTTTGAGAACCTTCTCCGCATCAATAAGCGTGGCTCCCGTATCTGGAATGAAATCCGGCATTTTCCGCATAAACTTTCGGAAGAATATTACTTTCGGGCGGTTTTCTGCGAACCAGCCTCCCATCTCACGCATCGTGTACGTAAAAAAGCGCGTTGGATCGCCCGTTATGATGAAAACCGAAGGCGTATACTTCCAAAGTGCGTCTTGAAGCGACAGGGGTGGCGCAATCCGGGCAGGGTGTATCCACGGTTCAAACGAGGGTGGGCCATCATACCCCTTTAGCTGCGCCCCCTTTTCTGTTCCATCCAGAATAGCGGCCAGTGGCGGTTGGTGACGCTCTTCCCCTTCCGGCTCGGAAAAGGCCGAAAAATCCGCCGCGATAGCTGTCGCAATGGACAATACAGCCGGATGCGCCGAAACTAGCAGACGCGTGGTCATGGCGCCTTCACCTTTCTCGCGCGGCTCTGATAGTACAGCCCGCACGGTGGCAGCGATCGCTTGGCGCTGCATCAGATGGGCGTGCGATGACAATTTGTCATCTAAGGGCTCATAAGAAAGGTAGGTTGTGAACATGGTTGTCTCCCAGGGTGGCGTCTTGGTAATCACGGCAGCCCGAGGAACCGGGCAAGCTGGCCTTCATCTTCAACCTCAATGCCGCTCTTGTCTTCTAGCCAGTCGATACGCGTCCGGCGACCGCTGCGCGTCGCAGCGACCGAGCCGAAAAGTGTTGCCCCCTCCCCTGCATTGGCTCGCAGCTCATCCACCTGCCGAAAGTCATCAATATCCGGCGACTCGGAAGACATTGCAAGCAGCCGCGGCGTTCCGTTGAATTGCGCTCGCACCCGACCCAATCCGACATTAACGTAATTCACCCCCGCAGCATCTAACGCCGATCTCAAGCTGCGGTCGAGATGGCGGGGCCGCCGGCTGATTTGATGCGGAAACCAACGTTCGAATGCATCGCAAGCATTACTGACATCAACCTGCGACAGTTTGGAATTGTTAAGCAGCGCATGTTCTGCGTTGTAGCGATGAGCGAATTCAGGAAAGCTACGCTTGGTTCCCGGCAGATCAACTGCGATCATCCCCATTTCCCGCGTAATGGCAGTTGCTACCTCCTGCTGGCACCATGGCGAAGCGCCATAATTCGGCGTCTCCAACGCCAGCAGACAGGCTTTGTTCGCAAGCTCTTCCGAAATCAGATCAACAAAGTCGTCGCCGGGCACGCCCGAGAAACGATCAAGAAAGACGGCGTAACCCCTTTCGCTGAGCACATGAAAGAACTGTCCCGCCACGTCCCGTGCATCGTCATGGACGTAACTTACAAACACACTCGGCGTCTGGCTGAGAAGTCCGGCGCTCCGGATCACCTTCGCAAGAACGGGAGCCGGATTGCCGCCTGTTGTGGTGACGGCGATGCTGGTATCCATCCAAGTTGGCAGCGCCTGCGGCACGGCCATCCCCAGAGAATCGTCAACAACCGGCACCACCCGCGCTTGGCCACGACCAAAGTAACTTTCGAAAGACTTGTCCATCTGGCCGGTCCCGTCTGCGATGTAAACCAACACTCTGTTGGTCAAGCCAGCAACCGCACCGGCGCAGGTAACAGCCTCAAAGATCTGACCGTTGTCGACCTCGCAAGGTGCTCGCCCTTCAATTCCCCCTACCGACATCAATTGCCGACATAGCATGGCGTAAAGATGCCGCGCGATCCGCGCAGGCACTCCGCCCATCGCTTCGGTGTAGATGGTCAGCTGCAGCCCATGCGCAACGGGAACGTTGGACCAACTCCTACAATGTACTGGCGTTCCGACATGTAGCTGCAAAAGAACATTTCGCATCAGATACTCCTCATAAATGCCCCAAACGGCGAAAACGATTAGCTTCCCTTCTTTGGAGCTTATACCAGATTACCTCATTCAAAAACGCGTCTAGTGAAAACTAAATTCCTTGTCGCGCACCCACCGGCCTTACACTTGGCTAGCATCTGAAACGAATGGGATTAAATTTCAATTCTCGAAAGTGAACGTGCACCCACCCCTATGAATTTTCCAATCGTCCTGCTCATCATATAGCAAGGAGAACTCGGCCAACCTCGTCGATCGGCCCTCAAGTCGCCGTTCCAGGCATTCGCCATATAGCCGCGCCGTGTCAGGTGCACCGCGATGCCGTGCATAGAGGATCATCAGGCTGGTAAAGGCCAGGTCTTCTTCTTCTGTCGTTCTCAATCCGGCGCTGCGCGCCGCCGCGACGACGATCTCCACAAGATCGGCAGTCAGTCGTGCTTTGTCCGAGATCTCCTCTAAGGCATGTATCATGGTGGTCATGAACTTCTCTTGGACCGCAAAAATGTAGGGGCCGCGGCGGTTGAACAAGAGCGGCGTCTCCCTGTCGTCTTCCGCATCGACGCCAACCAAACCTTGAAAAAAGCCAACGGCCAGAGCGAGATCGATTCCGGTTTTCGCGCGACCAAGTTGGGACAACAACATGTCTGGCATATCGGCCATCGGCGAGTCTAGTTTGAGGAGGTCGGCTGCTTCAAGCGGCGTGTCGAGCTTGTCCAACCTCAGATAAATCTTGCGGACCCGTGACCTTTGAATATCCGGATCGATGCTCAACTCCGCGGCACACCATCCCCGGTAATCGTAATCGTCCCCGGGTTCGCGAAAAGACAGCAGATTGGAGGCACCGAGAAGGTCGTGTAGTCGGCTTAGCGTTTCTTTCCGCGCAGCCAGAGTTTCAGGCAACTGCGAAAGACACGAGAAATCGTACCAGATACCAATCCTACGTAACGTCTCAGAACCGGAATGACCAAACTGCGCAGCGCTTGCGGCATCGGGATCAAAACGATTGTTCTCTGCGAGAAAGTAGGCGGCCTGATAGGCGCCGTGGCGTAACACTGTCGTGGTCGCCTTTGATCCAAACCAGCGCTTTCGCCAATCAGCAACCTCCGCGATCATTTCTAGAAATCGGCGTAGTGCATTGAATTTGCGTACCGTAGGATCAGGGTTATGCGTATCTTCCCATCGGTGGGATATGAATATGACTGCTTCGGGCATGTCGTCTTGATTGAAAAAAATGCTCCGGTCATTTTCCACGAGAGTGTCGTAGGAATCGAATGCTTCAAGATCATCTAGCAGGCAATCAGCCCGCAGGATGTTGAAAGTTGCGGCAAGCTCCGGAGCTGTCAATGAAGTGCGACCCAAAGGGTCTAATCCCGCATTAATCATAGTGATTGTTCCTATTCGAATTGCCAATGGTTCAAAATACAGTCAGTGTTTCGGCGATCAGCCTCGAAGGCAACCTTCTTTGCAGAAAGCGAACCCGAAGCTTAGTCGACAATCCGCGTCAGGCCGGTAAGCACGAGTTCTGCAATCCGCCGCGCATCTGTTGAGCGGAAAAGGACCTCGTTTTCCGCGTCCGTCAATCCATTCTTCAAAGCCACTTCCGGCCCGAGTTTTCCGCTTTCGGCAAAGCCCTCGCCCATCCCAACCGTATCAAGCGGGATGCCACCGTGTTCCTGGAACAGCTCGCGTACCTGCACCATATCAGGCACCTCGGCGTGCCCGTCTTCGAACGCGGCGCTTCCATGGCCGAACATCTGGTCAAAGACTGCACGGCCCGCACCGCCAAATGCGCCAACCAGATAAATGGGCTTTCCGGATCGCAACGCGACGTAGGTTTCTTCCAGCACGCCGGGCACCACTCCGGCAAAACCCTTAAGTTTGCCACCGATGATCACCTGTGCTGCGGCGCGTTCGGCAATCAGCTGTCGTGCCGCATCCAGCCCCCGCGCCCAGGCATAACGTTGTTGCGGCGTACTTGCGGCAAATCGCCAGCCTTTGTTGTCCGGAGGGAAAAGACTATCGAGGTCCCAGGGCAATGCCGGTGTCGGGCCGCGTTCCAGATCGGCGATCTTGCCAAACAGGGCCAGTTCGCGGTCACCATATGCAGCGTGCAAGGGCCATGGGGGGATGTTGAGGATGGGTTGAAATTCGCGTTGTAGTCCAGTCACAAGGGGAGAATAGCTGCGGGCGAGTTCAAAGAGCCGGAGCGCGAAGTTTTCCGGATCCGACGGGTCCGCGTTCAGTGCCCCGCCATAGATCAATGAAACTCCACCAAGCAGTAGGTACAAATGGATTTCATCCGTCAGGGTGCGCAGATGCGCCTCGTCCATGCCCAGCTTTTCCAGATCGTCTGGCGTCGATATCGACACGGCAACGGGCAGATTCTTCAGCGACGACATCCGATCAACCAACCGTGACAAGGGCGTCTCAAAACGGTCGTCAGGCCGTAGGCTCGCCAGAATAGATTTCTCTTCGTGGTCAAGCGGCGGGTCTGGGTAAAGGAACGTACGGGCTTTCCCTCCAACATTTTCCGGAGACACGGCCAAAGTGATTGCTTCTGGCGCGGATGACAGGACGATGTCCCCGGCCTTTGCAAACTCTTCCAAGACCTTCCGATTGTGGGTCAGCCGGAACGCTTCCAGAACCGCCCGGTCTATCACGCGGCGAGCATTGGTTGCCGGCTCCGCATCGCGCCACCGGACAACAGGCACGTTGCCTAGGTAGGGAAACTGCCTTGGAACCGCATCCTCCAGCGCGTTGACTACAAGCACATGAGCGCCGTGGCGCTTGGCTGCCAGAACCTCCCGGCGGCACCACGAGCGAGAGTCAAAGTGGTCAGTGTGAAATGCAATGACAATCGTCGCGTCCCGAATCCCGGCTTCGAGCGCATCCGAAAAGGTATCCGCGGCCCCGATCCTGGCGGAATCGAACCAATGCTCCACTGGAAGATCCGACAGCGCGTGCAGGGTTTGATAAACTGGGTCGGAACGGTCTTCGGATACGTCGCGCTTTGCATGGCTCAAGAACAGGGTGACTGGTGCCTTCATCTGCCCAAACGGGGCAACACCTGCCGCCTCGTCCCGCAGCAGCCGAAGGCCGATGGTCGCAATGTGAAAGGAGATTTCCGAAATCTGCCGCTGTGCGGCTTCATCAACCTCAAGATCGGCTGGCGGCACTGCCGAAATCATATGGTGTGGCCCGGCAAGGTCGAACCCCTCTGGCTCCAACGCAACCGGTAGAACCGCCATTTGGTCTGGCGCATTCTTAGCCCGTTGTACGATATCCTCAAAGAAAGCCGCCCATAGAGCGCCCGTGCCGCCATCTACCCGTCGTGTCATCACCGCATCAGACAACAAGATCACGATGGTACGCCCCGCACTGCGGGGCGTAAGTGTTTCGGGGTCAGGTGGCAGGCCATCTGCCTGTTCTTGCGTAAAAAACACCGGTACCCGTAGCCCACCACTAAGCGGAGGATCGACAAAGCGTCGAAAAAGATTCAGAGCCACCTTCTTTCCGTCCACCGATTGCGGGTGGTAAAGGATGTGAAACCGGATCGGACCTGTGTCGGACTGCATTTTGCGCGCCTCCCTTGGGACAAACGTGGTTCTTCGGGTCGTTTGTACGGATAGCCTCGTCCCTGCTAAGCTAGACTAGCATGGTCGGCAAAACCCGTTTCAGATCACATACAGCCCCACTCAAGCTCACCTTAGTCCTTGTAGGCCAGAAAACCATATGAACTGCCCCCTGATGGCATCAAACCGATCACCGCAGTTGGTCCACGCGACGCGAGTCGCCCAAGCGGTTTCACAAAGTGCATCTTCATTTCGCTGCGGCTTGGGCGGTGATACCCATGAACAGTCCCACTTGAGTGGGCCAATTTGAAAATTGGTGCATGATTGGCCAAAGCCTAACCGCTGATACAAAAACTATGGTGGGTCAAATTTCGGTGAAACTTACTCAAGGTCCAAAACTGGGGTAAATTCCCGCCCTCTGTGGTTTGGGGTACAAAGCTTGGGCGGCACAACATCCGCACTGACCTCTTGTTCCATCAAGCCAGCCGCGCGATTCAAGTCCGTCCCTCTTTCTTGGAGATTGTCGCACAAGCGGTCGATCATCGCAGGCTCAGATATCGCACTCAAATCCCAGAACCAAACGTATCCATCAAGCGCCGCGGATGCCAAATATCTGCCAGTCGGCGAAAGCGCAATATCATTTGTGGGCCAGCGAGTTCCCTGCAATCGCACGGTAATTGATCCATCGTCGCGACGGCGAATAAGCAAATCACCAGAGTCGTAACTGGCTACGATATGCTTGTCCCCATTCAAGTATAGCAGCCTATTCAATCGATGCATATTGACACGCGGCTTTGTAAACTCAACCGATATTGCTACTTCACTACTATTGTGGGTCCTCCAGTGTCGAAGAACACCATCAACCGAGCCAGTCGATACCGCCTGGCCGTCACTGCTGAATGTAAGAGCCATAACGTAGTCCGTCCATCCCCCGCTTCGGTCTTCCTCAAACGGAAAATTATCGACTAGCTTCAGAACTTCCTCACTTTGCGGGTCAATAATTCTGAACGTATTGTCCTTGCTGGCAACTGCGAGCAGGCTCTCGACCGGAGAATAGTCAAGTGCAGTGATTGCGTTCTCCCGACCCCCGCGTGGCACAACAGGCGGTCCGACGTTGTCTAACGTCTTAAGGAGTGTTCCGGTTTCCAAATGCCAAATGCGGACCATATTGTCGTAGCCACCAGTGGCAAGTCGATCACCGTCATGTGAAAATGCTGCTGCCGAAATTAATCTCCCATGGTCATCCCGGGAGAAGAATTCTTTCGGGTCATTCAGATTTTTGAGATCGTCCCACAACCACCACCTGAGAACCCCCTCTTCACTCCCCGAGATGAGAAATTTTCCGTCTGGCGAGGTGCGAAGAACGCCAATGTAAGTGTCATAGGTCGCTATTGTATTGAGAACATCACGGCGTGCGATATCATAAATCAAAACATTGCCTTCATTATCTGCAATGGCTGCCAAGTTGTCGTCATTTGAAAATGCAACTGACCGAGCGGAGCCGACGTTGGGTTCTCCAATTTTTTGAGGAATAGCGAAAAACACCGATGCCGTTTCGGTCAAAGTACGTCGGTGGAGCGGCGTCAAAATACCGTCCTCCCGAATTGCTGTGGCGGCAAGAGCAAGCAAGACGCTGTCTTCATACCGCAAGTTATCAAGCGCAAGCTGGGCTCGCGTGGCAAGGCTGTCTGCAGCACGTGCTTGCTGCAATTTACGTTCATTCTCTGCCTGCCAATACCAAAATATCGATCCAGTAACCAAAAATAGGCCTAATCCGGCTACCAACAACAACGCACGTTTACGCTTGCTATCCTGACGCCGTCGCAGAAAGGAGCGCTTTAACGCTGCGAGCACTACTTCTGATGGTTGATTTTCTCGGGTCTCCGTGACCCGCAGCCACTCGTCCTTGATCAGCTTGCCGTCGACCACCATATCGAGCGGTGTGTTTTTCCGAACGACAATGATCGGGACTCGGCCGTTAGCTTTGAATGCTTCGATTTCCTCGGCGACCCATTTGGATTCCAACGTTCGTTTGCCCGCTACGACGATTAGGTACTGACTCATCTTGATCCGTCTTGCGGTTTCGACTGCCAGGTCATCACCAAGTTCATACTCTTCTGTATCCAGAAAGACGCGGAAGCCAGCTTCCAACAATCGGGTTGCAAGTTCCGCCGGATAGCGCTCGCCATCGCTGCGCACATAGGTGATGAAAAAATCATACCCGAACATCCAATCGACGATCCTAGAAAGATTCGAAGTTCGGTTGGGTTGGACAAGCTGTGTCTTACTTTCAAATGGACCCATATTTGGCGCTTCGATTCAATCCTTGGCAAGGTTAATTTGGCTAGAGGCCTGTTTGAAAATCTCCAGACTGATCCATGCTCTCACTCGGCACAATAAGGCACCTACACCTCTAACCTAAAGATCAATGCACGAAGTCACTCAGATACCCTCTAGATCTTCAATTTACGTTATTGGTTGTTCGCTGTCCAATCAGCGATTAATTTTGTCGAAATGTCCACTATCGGCGTTTCGGTCTACCCTCAGGTGGATCAGCCAAATTCAATAGAGCTGTTGGGGAAGCCATTCCCTGGCACGTCACCTGCCTAATTGAGAGCAACTTTGTTCTTGTGCCTAATCTATGCAACAACCCAAGAAGAAGAAAACATGAACGTTTACCTTGAATTGAAGTGACCAAGCACCGATATCGTTTCAACGTACGTTGAATCGTTTTGTCTTAATCTTCTGGGAGCAAACCCTGTGGTACAACGAAAGCACGTTTTCATCAGCCATCACCACCGCGATGATAAGCAGGTCGATCGGTTCACTTCGCTCATGAAGGACAATGGCCATGATGTTCGAAATAGTTCGATCCGGGCCAAGCCCGCAAACCAACGCAGGCTGGATGAGGGGCTGGTCAAAGATGCCACCATCAAGCGTCTTCTGCGGATGAAGATGCGATGGGCATCAACCGTCGTTGTTTTGATCGGCTCGAAAACACACAGTCGCCCTTGGGTGGATTGGGAAATAAACAAGGCAAACGAAATGGGAAAGCGAATTGTTGGAGTCTACGTACGGGGCGGTACCGAGGCGGAAATCCCTAAGGCGCTAGAAGATTACGGCAGCGCGATAGTAAATTGGAACTCCAAGAGTATTGTGGACGCTGTTGAAGGCAAGAATAACAGCTTTGAGGCTCTAGGCGGGGGCGAGCGCCAACCGGTGCATGAACCTCGAACTTCCAGCTGTTAAAGTGGTAGATTTCGATGCAAGTTCCACATCCCCGCCTGTACATGTATGTAGTTGCGCGCGACTTTGGCTTCGCCCCCAACCCTTTTCATGGTGCCTGCACGTTGGCGTGCTGCAAACCCGCGATTAGATCGACTGCCCAAGTGGGGGATTGGATTGTTGGCATGGGGGGAAGCAAACTCAAAGCTGTAGGTCAATGCGTATTTGCCATGCAGGTAACGCAAACCATGAGTTTCGAGGAATACTGGGCCGATCCCGAATTTTGCGCCAAACGACCAGTGCGCAACGGCAGTCGGAAGATGATGATTGGAGATAATATATATTCTCGAGAAAACGAAGATGTTGCTTGGGAACAACTCAACTCACATCATAGCCAACCTGATGGCCGCCCAGACGCTTCAAACATAGAGCGTGACACAAGCACAAATCGGGTGCTCATCTCGAAGCACTTCATCTATTTTGGTGAAGGTGCGCCCGAGGTTCCAGGTGGTATTCTGGAGGCTATTGGATATGAAAATCGGATCGGCCATCGTGTTTATCCACTTGTAGAGGCCGAAGCACTTCTTGATTGGGTCGTGTCAGAATGTGAAGGCGACTTTAACCGAGTCGTTGGTGACCCTTTTCAATTCAGGTTGAGCGGTGCTCGATATTCGGTTGGCAGTAATCGTATTGAGAACTTGACGGTGCTTCCCCCTGGCATCGTTGATTTTATTTAGTCGCCAGTTCTATTTCTTGGTATGGATTAAGCTCAATTTCCGCAATCCTGCCGACGCCAGTCGGAAGCCGTATTGACGCTCATCCGTGAGCGAGCGAATTAAGGCGCGTGCAGACGATCATAAAGAGAAAGCTGTACAGGAGAACTGGGCGTCTTGCAGATTGCTTCAGCCAAGCCGTATGCAGTCTCAACCTCAGAAATGAACTGTGTCTGTCCACCATAGCTAGGGTGGCGAAAAGAAATAGTTTCGATGCCCATTTTGTCTAAGCCGCGGCGTGCGTCTCCGCCGATGGTGTAAATGTGCTCCGGCCGAATAATGCCGATAAGGCTATTTAGGACCCACTCGGTCGCACGATGCTCGGATCTTGTATGGCATCTGTTGGTCATAGGTTCATTTGGTTCATGAGGATGAAACGGAAAAACATTCCATAAGAAAACAGGCTCGCTGATCCGGGTCAACATACGCCAAATTACAGTGGCTGTTCGCTCGGCAATCGCTGGCCCACGTGTTGCTCGTTCAATTTCAATTCCGCCGAGAAGTTTGGAATGTGCGGCAAGGTGCGTCTCGTCAGTCAAAGCCAACCCGGTCCGCCTGCCGCCACGATAGCCTAAGTCGCGTGCAATCCAGAGAGTTCTTACGTTGAGGTCAAGCGCAGCTTCCAATGCATTGGTCAAATTCTGTCGGCGTACACGGTCTGCATTGGCAAGATCATGTTCTACGCACACATCAACATATGGATTGAAGATGTTAGGCATATCCACGGCAGCAAGGTCATTAACAAATTTTTCTATTTGGCTCATTTTAACTTCTCGTATTGCAGTAGGTGCTTGTCTAGATCCACAGTCAATCGGCCGCCACGGTGCGCCTTAACTTGGCGAAAAGCAGCATATCCTTGCAAGATTGCTTCTTCCCAGCACCAAAGCGGACAGTCTTCAGACTCATATCCTTGGACAAACTCTCTAACATTTTTCAGCATGCTGTAATCCAGCGCACGCAGATTTTCAAAATACTCAAGCCGCTGTGCATGATTGAATATCCAAGTTGCAATGCCCTCTTCGATCAAAATTGCGCGCGCACCGTCTTGAGTTTCATCAATCAGGGGATCGCTCTTCCTCTTTCGCTTCAACAATCGTCGTAGAGTTGGTGACCAACCCATCACAGCTGCATACGCCATGTGGAAGACATCGTGAAAACGATAGTCATCGTCCCCTTGCCGATTATCTGTCAAAACATCTCCGATAGCCAACCCGTCTTTGGTTAGCCGAGATACCATTAGATCGCCTTCGCGAACTTCAGCAATTTCGAACATCATCACCCTTTCAAAGCGCTCTTGTTTTGGAAAAGTCGCATCAAACGGTGTTGGATAGACCCTTTCATCGGGCCACCTATCTTTGATCTTTCGTAAATTACCTTCCGCAGCTTTCTCTAACGTAATACCGGCGTCATCAGCTGCCTCTAGAAGTGCCCTGAGCACCGAGAGTAGGCGGCCTACAAGAGCTGGCTTGTTGTTAGTAAATCGGCCAGCATCGAAATCAACCATCAGCAATCCGACTTCGGCTGAGAGCCGGATTAATCTGCGCTCAAACTGAACTGTGGGCTGTGAAATCCAGCTTATTTGAGCTTCAGGTTCCTGTAGAGCCGCAAAAGTGATTGGAGCACTGTTAATTGACGATCCTTGGACGATGTCAGGCTTTATCTGCAGCGCTAGATGATCCAACGCTATGTCGGATCGCGTGGCAACAGAAACCAAATACCAGAGAACGTCTCCAAATTCTTCCAGTACGGTACGCTCATAGCCAAGGTATGCAACTGGGTCACGCTGCTTCTTTTTGGCTTCGCTTAGCAAGCTGCCAATCTCTCCGAACAGGCCGAGTAACGGCACGCTTAGATCACCATCCCTTTCGCCCAGATGGTCAGTGCTGCTTGCAAGCGTTTGATATTCATTGATAGTCAACATTATTTAAGAGCAACCTGTTCGACAAACCGGGTTGGCAGTCTTCGTGATAGGTAGTTTACTGACGACTGTTCAACAAGCCTGAGCAGAAATCAATGAAACAACGGATGACTGGAGATTTGCATGGCCTTTTGGAGCAGCCAAACCCTTGAGAAAAAGGCCAATGAACTGATCGTTGGATCGCCGGAAAAACCAGAGATAGACTGCAATTCTATACGCCTTCGTATAGGCGAAGAAATTTTCGTCACTCCTCAGCTAGAAGACGTCAATAGGGTTACTAAGAGAAGGCTCACTGATAAAGAATCCTTTACGATCCCTCCCCAGCAGTTCGCTTTCATCTTGACTGAAGAACAGGTCCGCATTCCAACGAATGCAATGGCCTTCATTTCTATGCGTGCTACCTTCAAGATGCTTGGTTTGGTTAACGTTTCTGGCTTTCACGTCGATCCAGGATGGAATGGAAAGCTAAATTTTGCTGTTTTTAATTCTGGCCCCACGCCCGTGATTCTGGAGCGCGGTCAATCCGTGTTCTTAATGTGGTGCGCTGACCTCGATTTTCCGTCCAAAAAACACAAGACAAAACCCGGCAGTAACACCATCGAACCGGAGCGCCTTGCCGCACTTACTTCTCCCTCCGATTCACTTTTCCAGCTTAACAAGCGCTTGTTGGCAGAGTCTGACTTGCGCAAGGAGGTCGCAGACGATCTTCGCAATCGACTCCACGCGGTTGAGAAGACCATGGAAGTGATGAAAGTCAGAAACGCAATAGCTCTGACTGCTTTGATAGGAACTGTCATGTACCTATTTCGAACTGAGCTGCTTGCTCTGTTAACACAGGCTACGACCTAATTGTCATGCATTTATTGCCTCTTCGTCAGCTAAACTGTTGAATATCCTTCGCTCGTTCAATGGCCTTACTACTGTACGTCTGCTTCTTTGTGGAACAGATCGCCTAAACTTAGCGAAGTTTCGTTATTTTCTATCACATCATTTTGAAAGAGCCAGAGAAAGGGAAGCCCGATTGCCGGGCTTGAAAGGATAGAGAGAGTCTCATCCGGGCCCGTCCAAAAGGACGAAACCCATGGCAAAATCCCAAACCAAAGCAAAGACCAAGAAGCCGGCGGTGGCCGCCAAAGTTGCTGTCGCCGCAGCGCCCGCGATAGCAATGGCACAGGACCTCCGCATGATCCCGCTCGATCGGTTGGAGCATAGCCCACTCAACGTGCGTAAGGCCGCCGCAAGTGCGGCTGATGACGCAGAACTGCTCGCCAGCATTCGCGAAAACGGCATCAAACAGAACCT
>TARA_R110002110_G_scaffold103087_8_pt1 | contig 13274 bp, 14 predicted proteins | sample TARA_R110002110 | Tara Oceans TARA_R110002110 (sample SAMEA4397330) | marine metagenome | biome: Polar Biome; feature: [SRF] surface water layer (ENVO:00010504); material: water (ENVO:00002006), including particulate matter (ENVO:01000060) such as... | depth 5 m
CGTGCCATAGGTCGGGTCGCCGAGCAGCGGATGGCCGAGCGCCGTCATATGCACGCGGATCTGGTGGGTGCGGCCGGTTTCGAGGCGGCATTCCATTTGCGCCACCAGCCCGTCCGCATAATCCGCCTTCACCGTATAATGCGTGATGGCGATGCGGCCGGCCGTGCGGTCGTTGCCTTCCGCGTCCTCGCGATGCTTCATCGCCGCCATTTTCGAGCGGTTATGGGTGGAGCGCGCGATATTGGCGTTGACGGTCCCTTTGCGCGTTTGCGGCACGCCCCAGACAAGCGCGGTGTAGGCGCGCGTCAGTTTGCCATCTCGTCCGTGTGCGGCGAATTGCGCGGCGAGGCCGCGATGCGCGCGGTCGGTTTTCGCCACCACCATCAGCCCGCTCGTTTCCTTGTCGAGCCGGTGGACGATGCCGGGCCGCCGCTCGCCGCCAATGCCCGACAGCGTCATCCCGCAATGGGCGACCAGCGCGTTCACCAGCGTCATGTCGGGGTTGCCCGGCGCCGGGTGGACGACAAGCCCCGCCGGTTTCATCACCACGATGAGGTGGCCGTCCTCAAAGACGATCTCGAGCGGGATCGCCTGGCCCTCCGGTTTTGCCGGCACGGGCGGCGGCAGCGTTATCTCGATGTGCTCGCCCGCCTTCACCTTCGCCGAAGGGTCGGCCATGAGGCGGCGCGCGGGGCTCGTGCCCGATGGGTCCGCCGCCGTTACGCCGCCTTCGAGGATCAGTTGCTTCACGCGCGCGCGCGACGGCGCTTCTTCCTTGCCCGCCAGCGCTTGCGTGAGATACTTGTCGAGCCGTGTGCCGGCTGCGTCTTGCGCGACGGTCAGCACATGCGTTTCCGCGCCATGCGGGCCCGCATCCATTGTTTCATCCGGCGTTTCAGGAGCGATCGACATCATGGCCGACAATACAACATCCGGTCCCATTGCGTCTCCCGGGGCGTCTCCGGCCGCGTCTCCGGCCGCGTCTCCAGCTGGGCCGCAGGGTGTACCCGAGCCCACCGGCCTCAACACGCCGCGAAATATCCGGCGATTGAAATTCGTCGTCGCCGGTCTCGGCGCGGTCATGGTTCTTGGCCTCGTTGCCGTTGCCGTCATCATCATCCAGCGCGCGAGCACTATGGATGCGCGCCTCGCCTCGCTGCCCGCCGGTTATTTCGGCGCCTCGCGTATCGGCATCGCGCCGGGCGAGACGGTGCGCTCGGTCACGATGGCGGATGGCCGTCTCGCCATTCATATCGGCAGCGACAATGCGGAGACCGTCCTTCTCGTCAACGCGAAGACGGGCGAGGAGCTTGGCCGCATCCTGCTGACGCCGATATCGGGTTTCGCGGCCCTATGACGGGGCGCCGGCGGCGCGGTTTATGACGCATCGATGACAGAGCGGCGGGGATAAATCCGCAGGTGCCGAATATCGGGCTTTTTCAAGAGCTTGCGTTCCGGCGCGCAGGCCGGGCGGACAGCAAGGAGCGCCGTGCGGCATTTCTCGGCAATTTCGCGATGTCGGGGGAAGGGAGGGTGCCGCCGGTGCTGGGGGAGGAGGGAGGAGAGCACCGGCGGCATTCTGAAACTATCGGTCTGGGAGGAGGTCGACCGGCGTTTCGTAGGAGCACTATCGCCGACGAATGACAGTTTGTCAATTCGTATATTTGTGCGTTGCGGTAGAACTGTCATCATTTTAATGCGTGTAAATATCGTTTTAACTACATGATTATGCTCATGTTAGGTCTAAATTTTCAGGTTTCTTTCTTGAGAACAGGAGGCATGCGGTCAAATGACGCACTGCGAGAGAATTTTTTTAGGGGGTAACCCCTAAATTCCTTAGGGGCCGGGCGAGGGGCCGCATCGTGCTTTTGCGGGCGCCTTGAGGATTGCTCTTGCACCACTCGGCCAAGCGTCCTAGAAGGAGCGCCCGAACTGGTCCGTCCCCTTCGTCTAGTGGTCCAGGACGTCGCCCTCTCACGGCGAAAACAGGGGTTCGAGTCCCCTAGGGGACGCCATTTCTTCCCGAAAAATCAGTCTGTTAGTTGTTTGCGCCTGTTAGATCCAGGCGCTTGCGAGCTGCATGACGAGGGCGATCGCGGCGCCGATCCAGAGCACCGCCAGCGACAGCAGGCCGATCGTGAAACCGGTCGAGCGCTGGAGCGCCGCGCGGTAATAGCCCTGGGCGTAAATCACCCTGCCGGTCGGATAAACCAGGCCGGCAAGGGCCGCCCAGGTGTCGCCGATGGTGAGCGCGAAAAGCCAGAGCGCGGGCAGGAAGATCAGCAGGCCTTCCGCCGTGTTGCCCTGAACGCGCAGGACGCGCAGGAAGTCGTCCGGCCCGTCCATGCGCGGCGCGGAAATACCGTGCATTCCCCGTGCCTTACCGACTTTGTAGGCCATCCAGAAATAGACGAGAAGCGTCGCAAGTGTGACAAGTCCGGTCAGCGGGTAGGCGAAGGTCGTCATGCTGGATCCCCCAATGCGTTGTCCATCCGCACCAAGAAGATCAGCTTGCCGTGATTCCGGCAATGAAAAGAAGATGTTGCCCTCAAGCGCTATGCGCGGGGCGAGACGCCGGCCTCCAATGCGCGGATGCGGGCGGCCAGCGCCGCATCGCTGATATGGGATTGCGATCGTGTGCGCGCTTTCTTGTCGCCTTCGGTTTCCATCTCGCCGGTTTCATTCGTTTGGGGCCGGGGCTCTGCTGCCTGTTCGGCGAGCGCGGCTTTCACGCCGGCCAGTATATGGGCGTCGTCACGGTCTTCATCGGCGGGACCGGGCGCAAATGTTTGCGCGGAACCATGATTTTCAGGCGATGTGGCGGTGCTCCGCGCCGGCGCGAGCGTCGCCGCCTCATGGCGTTCGGCGTCTTCGCTCATTTCCGTTTCGATATTGCCCAGCTCCTTACGGACGGCTGCGAGCCTTGTGCCGCGGTCCGCCGATTCGGCGGCGGCGCTGTCGATTTGCGATCTGAGCGCGTCGATCTCGTTGCGCAATGCGCCGGCATCCACGGAGAGCCTTGTGTTTTCGCGTCCGAATTCGTCGTTCGCGCTTGCGAGCCTGTCGCGCTCATCGCGCAGTCTCTCGATTTCGCTGTGCAGGGAGGCGTCGCGTTCGGCGCCGCGGTCGCTCCCTCCCGCGGGGCTTTCGCCGTTTTCCAGACGCCGCAAGGTCAGCGTCACGGCGCGTCGCCAGACCAGTTGCATGGCAATGATCGCGAACAGGGTCGCGATGAGAAAGCCGAGCGCGATCAGCATCAGGCTCTCGATCATGTCGTTGTCCTTGCATCGCGCGCTCTGTCCGGAATATGCGGAGGGAGCGGGGGGAGCGGAGAAACGATAGCCAGATTGCCGCAAAGGGCCGACGGTTTCCACCTTTCGGGGCCATTTTCCACAGCTTTTGGCGGTATCTGCATCAGAAAGGCAACCATTCGCGCGATTTTGTATATTTCAGATAGCCAACCGCCGCGCCGAGCCGCAGGCCCACACCGGCGCGCATCGGCGCAAGTATGATGTTGTCGCGTTGCTGATAATTCACGCCAATTCCGCCCACCAGATAGGCACTTCCCTCGACGCCGGGAAATCGCTGATAGATCTTGTCGCCATTCGGCAGGTTGTAGACCAGCGTGAAGACCTTCGCGGCATTGCCGCCAAAATCCCAGCCGGCGCTTGGGCCCTGCCAGTAAACACGCTGCTGGCCGCCGTTTTTCATCACGAGCTGTCCCTGCCCATAGCGCAGGCCGATAACGAAGGCGCCGCTCGCCTCCTCGCCCTTGATATAGGCGTTCGGCTCGCCATAGCGCTTGAAAACATTGTGGACGGCATCCGCGAGCCCCTTCGATACGTCGCCGAAGAAGGTTCCGGCTTCCCGCACGATTTCCTCTTCGCTGTAGGTGTCCGACGTGTTCTCCGCCTGCGCGTCTTGCTGTGCTTGGGCGACGGCGGGCAGGGGCGCCAGGACCAGCAGAGCGGCTGCCATCAAAATGCCCGTCAGGCCACGCCAAAGGGCCGTCTTCGTGCATGGAGCGCCACGGCTTTCGCCCTCCATTGCCGGAAGGGAGGCCGGTACGGTCTTGCGGCTGGTCATGTCGGTGTCCTTGTATTGTTCCGGCTTTGCCATCGAATCGCCCCAACTTATGCGAAAGTTTATCGCACTGAAAACAGACGAGGATAATTGACAGGTCAGGATGGCGAAACGGTGACGGCAACGCAAAGATATGCGCGGGCGCCGGATGGCGGCAGATGCTGACATCCTGGAAAAGCCGCTTCGGTCTTCTTGCGGTCATAGCGCTTGCCGTGCTGGCCGTTATCTCGGTCTATGTCTGGCAGCAACGCATCGCGCTTGCCGAACGGGTGATTGCCCGTGCGCTCGAAGATCGCGGTATCGCTCCGGTCTCGTTTCATATCGGCTTCATCGGTCTCCGGAGCATCTCTCTTTCCGGCATCGAAGTGGGGCCAGCAGGCAATCGCGATGCCGTGGTCGACGGTGTCACCGTCACTTATTCCTTTGGGGAGCTTCTTTCCGGCCGGGTTCGTTCCATCGAGATCGAAAAAACCAGTCTCCGCGTTCGGCTGGCGCAAGACGGCGTTTCGCTGGGTGCGCTCGACCCGGTTCTGTCGGGGGGCGGAGAGGGCGGCGCGTTCACGCTGCCGCCGATCGACGTGAAGAACGCGCTGGTTACGCTCGAGACACCCGAGGGCACGTTCATGTTGAGCGGCGCTTTAAACATAGCGCCGCGGAACGGCGAGATCGTTGCCTCGTCGCCCGCCTTGCGGATCGCCGAAAGGGCTCCTTCGCCGCGGTTTGCGCCGCTCATCCTTGCTGGGCAAATGTCCGTGGCGGAGCGGTTGTTTTCTTTTGAGGGCGATGTTTCGGCTCACACGAAAGATGCGGGCGAGGTGCCTGTGCTTCATGCCACGGGGCAGTACAATGGCGAGACAGGCAGGGGCCAAGCGAGCGCCGAAGGCAATCTCTCCTTCGTCCCTGACGGCCTCACACCCGCCATGCTCCTCCCCATGCTTGAGCCATCCTTTCCCGCGCTTGACGGCGCGGTCGAATATCGCGCCAATGCCGATTTCGCGCCCGGTGAAATTCGCGTCGCGGTGATGGCCGATCTCGACAGACTGGCGCTTCGCCAGACGGCGGCGGGCCCGCTCGCCCTCGCGGGCGCGCTGAAAATGTCGAAGACATTCGGCTCGCGCGCGCCTGAAGGTGCCTACAGAATCGAACTCCCCGCACTTAAGGTCGACGATCTCACGCGCCCTCAACGCTTCGCGCCGGTGACGCTCAAGGGACATGCGGATTTTCTGGCGCCGTCCGTCAGTGCGGAACTGGTCGCCCGGAGCGCGGTGCCTGCAATCCGGGGTGCGCGCCTCGGCATTCTCTCGGCCCGGTACGACCTTACGGAAAAGCGGGGAACGTTCGAGGCCGCCGGCGCGCTTGCGATGGAGCCCGGCAAGGTTGAGCCGCAAACCGTTCTGCCTGTACTCAGGGGCGTGATCACACGGGTCAGCGGCAAGCTTGGCTATCGTGCGGTCGCGACGCTAAGGGAGGGAACGCTTACAAGTTCCGGCGAAGTCGATCTTGCCAATGTCGGCTTTGTCGCCTCGGCGGCGACCGTCGCGGGCCTCAGTGGAACGGTGAAGCTTGCAAGCCTGCTCCCGCCTCTTACGCGCGGTGTGCAGGTGGTGAAGGTGAAATCCCTGCAAGCGGGCGTGCCGCTGGAGAATGGCGTCGTTGCCTTCAATCTTGACGAGAAGGGATTGCAGGTTGTCGATGCGGCGTGGCCTTTCGCTGAAGGAAAGCTCACGCTGGCATCGTCCGGCCTCGCGATCACGGCGTCCAACGCCGAATTTGTCCTTACCGTCGATGGTGTGGATTTGTCGGCTTTGCTGAAACTTGCCGATGTTCCCGGATTGAGCGCCACCGGACGCATCAGTGGAACGGTGCCTGTCGCCATAAGGAACGGCGATCCGGTTTTGCTCGACGGCAAGCTGGCGGCGGAAAGTGGCGGTCTCATCGTCTATAGGGGATCGGCCGCGGATGCGGCACCCGGCAATCAGACGAAGTTGCTCACCGACGCGCTGCGTAACTTTCGCTATACGGAACTCTCAGGCGAACTTTCGGGGAATGCGAACGGCAAGCTGGCGTTGCGTCTAGCCCTGCTCGGCGCCAATCCCGGTCTTTATGACGGGTATCCCTTTGCCATCAATGTGAAACTCGAAGGATCGCTTGCGGACATGTTGCGACGTGGTACCGTTGGTTTCCGGCCGCTTCAGATCATCAAAGAGCAATCCACTCCAGCGGCGCCCCCTTCTGCCGGCAGGAAGGAACCATGAGCTTGCACGTATCGAGAATTGCCCGACCGATCTCCATGCGCCGCTTTGCGCCGTTTGCCGCCGCCGGAATTGTGCTGGCGCTCGCGGCCTGCAATCCCACGGTAAAAATCGAGGCGCCCGACAAGCCCATCGAGATCAATCTGAACATCAAGATAGAGCAGGAGGTCAGGGTCAAGGTCGATCGCGACCTCGACAATCTGCTTGCTGAAAATCCCGACCTGTTCTGAGGACGACCATGCGCCTTTTTATGAAATCTCTCGTGCCGGTGCTGACATTGGTGTTGTCTCTGGCCTTTATCGCGCCGGCCCTTGCCATCGATCTCGATTCCGCCAAGGCGCAAGGGCTCGCCGGCGAGAAGCTGACGGGCTATGTCGGGATCGTCACGTCGAGCCCGACGCCCGATCTCCGCTCGATGGTCAATGAGATCAATCTCCGCCGCCGCGCATCCTACCAGGAGATTGCCAACAAGACGCCGGGGGCGACGCTCAACGCGGTGGAGAAGCTCGCGGCCGAGAAGCTGATCTCGAAAGCGCCGTCCGGCCAGTATGTCGAGACGTCGCCGGGCCAGTGGACGAAGAAACCCTAGTTCCTTCCCAAAGCGTGCCGGCTTGGTACATGGCCGGGTAAATGGTTGCCGTATCCGGCACATTTTACGGTTGCCGCGTCTCGCACCGATGCGAATCGCACCGGCACCCGCCGGTAAACGGCCACGCCGGCGCGGCACGCCGCTTGCACCTTCACTATCCGACCAGCTTTTCCGCCTGCACCATTGTTGCAAGGCGGGGTCGGCGCGGATCTCCGAGGGTCGGGGGGCCAGTTCGCCGGTTCGCGCCGACCGGCCGGTCCTATCCAACGGCCTCGACAGCACCAGGCCCCGGATCGGCATATGCCGGTCGGGGGCCTCGGCGCGTTCTTATTCTCCGCCGATATTCAGACGGGTGCGCCGCGCGCCACGAAATAAGGATTGTCGAGTCCGCGTTCCGTCTTGCCATAGACGAGGGGCGTACCGTCAAGCTGGGTCACGCTGCCGCCGGCCGACAGCAAAACCGCATGTCCGGCTGCGGTATCCCATTCCATCGTGCGCCCGTGACGGGGATAAAGATCGGCTTCGCCGGCGGCGATCAGGCAAAATTTGAGAGACGAACCCGCGGCCAGGAATTCCTTCACCTTGTAGAGGTTCAGATATTCATCTGTTCTTGTGTCGCGGTGCGTGCGGCTTGCGATGACGACCAGTCCGTCGGCAGCGGGTTTGCGGGCGCGGATAGGGTGAGCGTCCGCTTCGCCATCCGCGTCTTCGCTGTTCGCGGCGATGCTCTGCTCATAGGCATGTCCGGGGCCGTAGCCATAAAACATGCGCTCCTTTGCGGGCGCATAGACAACGCCGGCCACCGGCACCCGGTCTTCGATCAGCGCGATGTTGACCGTGAACTCGCCGTTCTTGTTGACGAATTCCTTGGTGCCGTCCAGCGGGTCCACGAGAAAGAAGCGATGCCCGATCTCGGGCACGTGCCCTTCGGATGCCGCCTCCTCGGAGACCACCGGAATATCGGGCAGGGACCGGCTCAAACCGGCGAGAATGATCGCCTCCGCGTCCCGGTCGGCTATCGTGACCGGGCTGTTGTCCTCCTTGCGGAGGACTTCGAATTCGGTGCGGTAATGGTCCATGATGGCGGCACCGGCGCGGCGCGCGATGCGGCGAAGCTCGGCGGTAAGGGCGGCTCTGTCGGAGATCAGGCTCGGCAAAACGGAATATCCTCTGGCGGTTTTGGTGCTGGCGCCGGAAGCAGTCCGGACGAATGACCGGGTATGCGTTCAAGGCGGCGGGGCTGGCATTGCGGACGGCGCGATGGTATCAGGCTTTCTAGACTTTGAGGGGGGCTGGGGCAAATCCACATGAGCGAAACGACCGATATCTCCGCGCTGGAGCTGGCCGCCTTGATGTGCAGCCGGGTGTGCCACGACGTGATCAGCCCGGTGGGGGCGATCACGAACGGGCTTGAGGTGCTGGCCGACGACGATGATCCGGAGATGAGAGCCCATGCGATGGACCTCATCACGAAGAGCGCGACGCAGGCATCGGCCAAGCTTCAGTTTGCGCGGCTTTGCTTCGGTGCGGCCGGGTCGGCCAGCGCCGAACTGGATTTGCGGGATGCAAGGGAGGTTGCCGAGGGCCTTTTGGCGGGCGAGCGCGCGACGCTGAACTGGAATGCGCCCGCCGCCATGATCGGCAAGGACTATGTAAAGCTGCTGCTCAATATGATTCTGATTGGTATGGCGGCCATTCCGCGCGGCGGCGAGGTCGCGGTTTCCGTGGACGGGGATATGGCGAAGCCGGTGCTGCGGGTGCATTCGTCCGGCCAGGCGGCCAGAATTCCAGTAGAAACCGCGACGTTTCTAGGTGGCCGCTCAGCCGATCATTTTCTCGATGCGCGCGCCGCGCAGCCCTATTTCACGGGGCTTGTCGCCCGCTCGCTCGGTCTCTCGATCGGTGCGCGCATGGAGGGCGAGGTGTTCCTGGTCGAGGCGTCGTTCCCCGATCGTGGCGCCGGGGTCTGAAGGTCCGCATCGATATCTCGCTCACGACATAGAAAAAGGGGCGTCCCCCCGGACACCCCTTTTAGTACGATCATGTCATGTCATGTCATGTCAGATCAGGCCGAGGCCTTTGCCGGCATGCTCCCCTCGGCCGGATCGCGCAGCACATATCCACGGCCCCAGACGGTTTCGATATAGTGGTCCCCGCCGGTCGCTGCCGCGAGCTTCTTTCGCAGCTTGCAGATAAAGACGTCGATGATCTTGAGTTCCGGCTCGTCCATGCCGCCATAGAGATGGTTCAGAAACATCTCCTTGGTGAGCGTGGTGCCTTTGCGGAGCGAAAGCAGCTCCAGCATTTGATATTCCTTGCCGGTCAGATGAACACGGTTGCCTTCAACCTCGACCGTCTTGGTGTCGAGATTGACCGTGAGCTTGCCTGTGTTGATGACAGACTGCGAATGCCCCTTGGAGCGGCGCACGACCGCATGGATGCGTGCGACCAGTTCATCTTTATGGAACGGCTTGGTCATGTAATCGTCGGCGCCGAAGCCGAGACCGCGAACCTTGTTCTCGATACCCGCAAGTCCGGAGAGAATGAGGATCGGTGTCGCAATTTTTCCAACGCGAAGTGACTTCAAGACCTCGTAGCCGCTCATATCCGGCAAATTCAGATCAAGCAGGATGATGTCGTAGTCGTAGAGCTTTCCGAGATCGACACCTTCTTCACCAAGATCGGTGGTGTAGACGTTGAAACCGTCCGACTTGAGCATCAGCTCAATGCTCTGCGCGGTGGCGCTGTCGTCTTCGATGAGCAGAACTCGCATTAGGTCCCCCTCTCGGCGATGTTTAAAGCCCGGATCGCCGACGGATTGGTTAATCGATGTTTTGGACCTTAAGGCGATTTGGTTAATAAAGGTTAATCGGAATGAAAAAAATTCAGAAAAATTTAGTCGTATTGTTTCTGGTGCACGGTGTGCCCCGGTTTGCGCTCTCATGATTGTGAAAAATTATTTTCCGAAACCCGAAGCGGACCCGTTCGGCCTTGCCCAAACAGGTCCAATCCGGCGGACATTCCAGCCATTCAGGGTTTACGCCGTCTTAAAGTCTTCGCGCCATGATCGTGCCGGTGAGCGACGCGCATTTTTCGCTTCACATGAACATGAGATTGGCGGCGGTTGCCGCTTTGAAGGGAGCCTTGGGGCCGGTGCAGGCATTGTTGGCGGAAATCGGTACTCTTGCCGATGTGAAGCATTACGGTCGGGTCGTCAGCATTCAGGGGCTGATGGTCGAGGTGGCCGGGCCGCTGCATGCCATGGGCGTGGGGAGCCGGCTTGCGGTATCCAACCGTGCCGGCGCAGATATCCTCTGCGAAGTCGTCGGCTTCCGGGACAATCGTGCGCTTTGCCTGCCTTTTGGATCGCTTTCCGGCATCGGCGTCGGCTGCAAGGCGGTGTTGTCGTCCGAAGAGCCTCACATTTATCCCTCCAATGCATGGCTCGGCCGTGTGGTAAATGCGATGGGCGAACCGATCGACGGCAAGGGCCCGATCGCACAAGGTGCCATTCCCTATACGCTGCGTAATCTGCCGCCGCCGGCACATACCCGCCAGCGCGTGCGGGGCAAGGTCGATCTGGGGGTGCGCGCGCTCAACACATTTGCGACCTGCTGCCGGGGGCAGCGCATGGGCATATTTGCCGGGTCGGGTGTCGGCAAGTCGGTCCTGCTTTCGATGCTGGCGCGCAATACGGCCTGCGATGTGTCGGTGATCGGCCTGATCGGCGAACGCGGCCGCGAGGTGCAGGAATTCATCGAGGACGATCTCGGCCCCGAAGGCCTTGCGCGCTCCGTGGTGGTGGTTGCGACCTCCGACGAGCCCGCCCTGATGCGGCGCCAGGCGGCCTATCTCACGCTAAGTCTTGCGGAATATTTCCGCGATCGGGATCACAACGTACTTTGCATGATGGACAGTGTGACGCGCTTCGCCATTGCGCAGCGCGAGATCGGTCTTTCCACCGGTGAGCCGCCAACGAGCAAGGGATATACGCCGACCGTCTTTGCCGAACTTCCAAAGCTTCTGGAACGGGCGGGGCCGGGCACGACAGCGGGCAGCATTACCGGCCTGTTCACGGTTCTTGTCGATGGAGACGATCACAATGAGCCGGTCGCGGACGCCGTGCGATCCATCCTCGATGGCCACATCGTCATGGAGCGCTCGATTGCCGAACGTGGACGTTATCCCGCAATCAACATACTGAAGTCGGTCTCGCGCACCATGCCGGACTGTAATGGGGTCGAGGAAAACGAGCTGATCGGCCGCGCGCGCGCATTGATGGCGACCTATGACGATATGGAAGAACTGATCCGCCTCGGTGCCTATCGTCCGGGGTCGGACCGGCAGGTTGACGAAGCCATTTACTATCAGCCCGCGCTCGATGCGTTTCTTGCACAGGCTAAACACGACTCCAGCACTCTCGCCGATGGTTATGAGGCGCTTGCCGCCATACTCGATAATCGGCCGGAACACTCCGAGGAGACCGAGTGATGCGAAACCGGGAATCCCTCATCCGGCTCCACAAGTTTCAGGTCGACGAGAAGCGCCGCAAGGTGGCGGAACTGGAGCTTATGCTGGCCGAGTTCAGGCAGCGTGAACGCGATCTCGAAGCCCAGGTTGAACAAGAGCAGCGGAAGGCGGGGATTTCCGACGTGGCGCATTTCGCCTATCCGATGTTTGCCAAGTCGGTCATCCGCCGGCGCGAGAATATCCTGGAGTCAATCGAGGGAATTGCGCGCCAGCTTGAGAGTGCGAAAGATGAACTTTCCGGTGCTTTCCGCGAACTCAAGAAATACGAACTTCTGGAAGGCAGCCGCAAGCGCAAGGTCCGCAAGGAGGCGATGCGTGTCGAGCAGGCCGAACTCGACGAGATAGCATTGACCGTTCACCGCCGCCACTGACCTTCGAGAGAACATCCTTCCGCTCAGCGGAATGCGCGCTAGAATGACCGCCGGCTCAATGCAATGAACAGCGGTCAATCTCCATGCCTTCTTTCGACATCGTCTCCAAAACCGACCTCGCGGAAATCGACAACGCGCTTCAGAACGTGATGCGCGAAGTCGGACAACGCTACGATTTCAAGGGATCCAGCTGTTCGGTCGAGCGCAAGGAACAGGAAATCGTCATCCAGGCTGACGACGATCTGAAGTTAAAGCAGATGCATGAGCTTTTGCAGGGGCATCTGGCGCGACGGCAGATAGAAGCAGGCATACTTGACTATAAGGAGCCTGAAAAGGCGGCCGGGCAAAGCGTGCGGCAGAAGGTGGCGATCCGCGAGGGGATAGACAAGGAACTCGGCAAGCGTATCGTCAAGGATATCAAGGGGGCGAAGCTGAAAGTGCAGGTCGCCATTCAGGGCGATGAGCTACGTGTCTCGGGCAAGAAGCGCGACGATCTGCAAGCGGCAATCCAGTTTGTGAAAGAGCTGAAAATCGACCAGCCGTTCCAATATGTGAACTTTAGAGACTAAAGCGGCCCGCGACTGATCGCGGGCCGTCTCCGCCGCTCCCGGCTCTTCTTCGAGAAGGTGCGTTCGCTTCGTCAGCTATTTCTAGCTGCGGAAGAATAGCCGCCGAACAAGATAGATGAGACTGATTGCAATCAGATAGCCAACGAAACGAATCGCGACCAGCTTCAGCACATCCATATCCAGATAATCGGGCAGCGGGTTCTGTGCGCCGCCATAGAAATTCCGGGCGATATTCACCAGTTCATGCACGATGGTTGCGCCAAGCGCGAAAACAACGATTCGATTGTAGCGTGTCATGATGATGGCGGCGATCAGCGCGATCACCAGACCCTGAATCGAATTGACGGTATCGAACCCCATTCGTGCCCAGTCGAGCGCCTGGTTTAAATAGTCTGTAAATTCCATCTTGTCCCCCTCAAGCATATCCGTGCGGAGAGATGCCTTCTCGCCGCCACGTCGCCGCGGGCGCTTTCGCTATCATGCGAAAGGCGGGCCCGGACGATCAGGAGAGAGGTTAGCCCAAAATGGCACAACGTCTAGCGATTTACGGCGTAAACGTCAGCATGCGTCGCAAAGAATACCAGGGTAAACGGGCATCGTCGGGTGACTTTGCCGCATTTCCGCGCGAAAGCGTGGGGGGCTCTCCCCGATTTGCGTGCTTTATCGATCGTGCAAATTCACAAGGCCGGGAGACGCCGATGCCCGGGGAAGGTGCCACAGTCTTGGTTAACGGGGCCCTCAGTGGAATATGTCCCGCACATCTTCACACAGTGCCGAGCGTGCGCAGGCGGATGCGAGGGTGAATTTCATTCTGCGACATGACGAATGTCTGCGGCCGGAACCGTTCGATAATCGAACGAACATACGGCCTTACGCCCGG
>TARA_R110002110_G_scaffold41165_6_pt1 | contig 13271 bp, 15 predicted proteins | sample TARA_R110002110 | Tara Oceans TARA_R110002110 (sample SAMEA4397330) | marine metagenome | biome: Polar Biome; feature: [SRF] surface water layer (ENVO:00010504); material: water (ENVO:00002006), including particulate matter (ENVO:01000060) such as... | depth 5 m
ATAGAAAAACCACTTTAGAAACTACAGCAAAGTTGTAAACAGTTGATCTCTTTTATGAACAAAAAAATCTAACACCAATTTGACTACATAGTCTCGTTTCACTAGCTTGAATTGTCTTTTGTTCACATGAAATAGAAAACCAACGCATAGCGCTACATACGAGTTTATTTAGTATTGAAACCCTTCTACTTAACTACTTGTAATGAGCAGAGGGGACGTGAGCCGAAGTATAAGCTAAAAAGCGAGAATTTATATGCGATATTATGTGGTTAAATTAGCAGAAAGAACCTAGCTTACTGTTTTTAACACCTCCAAAGCTAATCCGTTATTTCATAAAAATCTACATAAAACCTACCTCCACTAACGTTTAGTGTATCAGTAGCAGTAATAACGGTAAATTCAAATTCCCCTGTGATTTCTTGACCGACCTTATCCTGACTAGTGACGGTAATCGCACCAGAACTTCCTTGAGAATTGGTAGTATAAAACAGGCCATCGGTGCTTTTAAATGTAGCGTAATTAACTTCGTTCTCACCAACTTCGTAAACACCCTCACCTCTCCATTCGATATATAACTCTAACTTCTCTAGGTTACCGCCCCTCCCAAGTATAGCAATCATTTGATCCTGATTACTTGCTTGCGCACTCACGGAATAAGCTCTAAAAAAACTATCATTTAAGTTCGCTTGTAAAGTCCTTGAACTTACTTGGACTTTTTCGCAGGACATAAATAGAACAGCTACTAAAAGCAGGAGTATTGATTTTTTCATAAAATACTTAAGTGTTAACTAAAGATAAAATTTTTAGGATTTTAATACTATTTTTTTTTTAGAACCAGGTACCCCTATTTCATCTTGGCAATTAAGGTACAACTTATTTTAAACAACAAACGACAAAAAGCCCTATTATTAGACAAAGAACATATTTTTTTAACACTTATTTGCAGCTTTATAAGTATTATAATAGTATTTATTGTTATTAAAATCGGCGTTTTGACACTCCTTGTCCAAGACTCTATGTGATTCTCTGTGAAAACAAAGGAATCATGAAAGCCTTTTCAGATAATAATTTTATACAATTTCAGAATCCCAAAAAAAATAGATCTCGTTTACTATTAACTACGATTCAAATAACTAAGGCGTATGGTTATAGTCGCATGAACAAATATAGAGACTACTTCTATATCCTTGTCGCAACAATATTAACGAATGACAATCACACTTTGAGTATTCCATTTCCTTACAATAAAACCTGACAACACTAACACGTAATCATTAAAAGGATCGAATAAACTAAAGAAATCCTGACTGCTCACACTTTTTTTTTATAATCGTTGGTTAGCACGCTACCTCCTCCGTTAGTGTTTATGAAATAGCCACCTCCATTCAAATTCTCAAAGGCAGCAGCATTTATATTTATTACTCTAAAGTTAAATTCCCTACGTCCAATATCACAACTTTCTTGGTAGCTAATTACGGCTATGTTACCTGGACATTCTCTAAAAATGCAATATCCACGCACACACACTTTTTGAATCTAAAGCAACGTGCAAAGTAGTATAAATTTCGCTGTCCGATACCGTGTTTATACACTATGTGATTCCACAAAACAACACAAGAAACAGCAGGTAAATAAACACGCTCAACTATTTCATAACCAATGGAATTAATGATGCTCCTCGCAACGATAAAAGAAAATATTTAATCTTTTGATTTTGAATCAAAATATATGCTATATTTGCACTCCGAAATTATAACCGAGGTCGCGAACCTCAAAAAGTAATTATATGCCTGTAAAAATTAGATTGCAAAGACACGGTAAAAAAGGAAAACCTTTTTACTGGATCGTAGCGGCAGATGCCCGCTCAAAAAGAGATGGTAAATACTTAGACAAACTAGGTATCTACAATCCAAATGTAAACCCTGCTCAAATTGAGCTTGACATTGATGGCGCCGTAAAATGGCTTCAAAATGGAGCTCAACCAACAGACACAGCTAGAGCTATCCTTTCTTATAAAGGAGTTATGATGAAAAATCATCTTGCTGGTGGTGTTCGTAAAGGAGCATTAACTGAAGAACAAGCTGAGGAAAAATTCAATGCTTGGTTGGAAGAGAAAGGAAAAACTGTTGATTCTAAACGTGCTCAACTTTCAGACGCTGACACTAAACTTAAAGAAGCTGCGTTTGCTGCTGAAAAAGCTGTAAACGAAAAACGTGCTGCAGAAGTAGCTGCTGCTAATGCACCAGTAGTTGAAGAAGTTGTAGAGACTACTGAAGCTTCTGAAGAAGCTCCTGAAGACAATGTATCTCCTATAGATGCTGCTGCTGCAGAAGCAAAAACAGAACAAAATCCTAAGGCTACTGAAACGCCTAAGGAAGAAACTAAAGAATAATTTTTTAAGCGATGCAAAAGGAGAACTGCTTCTACTTAGGCAAAGTCGTAAAAAAATATAGCTTTAAAGGGGAACTTCTTGTAAAATTAGATACAGACGAACCTGAACTTTTTACTAAAATGGAATCAGTTTTTGTGGAACAACACAAAAACTTGGTTCCATTCTTTATTGTAAGAAGCTCATTACACAAGTCGCTATTACTTCGGATAAAATTTGAAGACGTAAGTTCTGAAGCCGAGGCGGATGTTCTTTTGGGCGCTGCTTTATACCTACCACTTTCTTTTTTACCCGAACTTAGTGGAAACAAATTCTACTATCACGAAATTATTGGGTTTTCAGCTGAAGACACTTCCTTCGGGAAAATTGGCACTGTTACCGGAGTGAATGACACAACTTCTCAAGCCTTGTTTGAAATTGATCGCGATGGTAAACAAATCCTAATTCCAATTATTGACAAATTCATTAAGAATTTAGATCGTACCTCGAAAAATATTCTCCTAGAAGTCCCTGAAGGATTGATCGATCTCTATCTCTAATATGTCACTTCCGTTTCAATTTAAAGAATTCTCTATAAATCAAGATCGATGTGCAATGAAAATTGGCACCGATGGAGTTTTACTTGGGGCCTGGGCAACTATTGACCCAAATGCTAACCAGATACTTGATCTCGGCGCAGGAACTGGAATTATTGCGCTTCAGCTCGCTCAACGAAATACTTATGCTGATATTGATGCTATAGAAATCGAGGATGCAGCTTTTGAACAATGCACCGACAATTTCGAGAATTCTCCTTGGGCCGACCGCTTGTTTTGTTATCATGCTTCAGCTCAAGAGTTTGCAACAGAAGTGGACGAAACCTATGATTTGATTGTTTCGAATCCGCCGTTCTATTCACCCTCAGATCGCAAGGATATTACTCTCGCAGAGGGACAAGAAATGCGGGAATCTAGAAAGCTCGCGAGATTTAATGATGCACTTCCTTTTGAGCACCTTATAGGCTGCGTTCATAAATTACTTTCAAAAAAAGGCGTCTTTGCTTTAATACTTCCTCGGAAAGAGGAGGAGTCATTCATTAACTTAGCTTCCGAAGCTGGTCTATTTCCAAGACGAATTTGTAGAGTTAAAGGAAATAGCACTTCCGAAGAGAAAAGAAGTCTACTTGAATTTTCTTTTCAAGCTTCTGACGCTGAATTCACTGAATTGACCATAGAAACCGAGCGCCATATTTACACCGATGACTATCGCAATTTGGTGAAGGATTTTTATCTGAAAATATAGCTGAGAAGAAGAAAGAGTCTTGGGTGCTGGGTGCTGAGTTAAAAGTTGAAGGTTGAAGGTTGAAAAGTTTAATTTTTACCATGAACTTCTCTGATTAGTGTTGACTTTACATTTTATATTTCACCGGTTGAAAATCACTTCTTTTTTCTCCCAAACTACGATTACACGTTTCAACGAATAAACAAATCAACTTTTACTAACATCCCCCTAACGGACGGGCAGGTCTCAATGCTCAAATCTAACATCTCAGATCTCCTTTGGCGAACTGTCACTTCGAGTGAAATTTAAAGTACGCAGTACATTTGAATTTCGTATCGAGAAGTCAAACAATCAATAACCCCGCAACAACGGCCTAGTCAAACAAGTTGGTCCTCCACCACCTTTTACACTTATCTCATTGCCTTTATACGCAAACACATCACATCCTGCAGCTTCAAGTGCTTTCTTAGTCTTCGGATTGCCCTCTACCATAATACATTTTCTAGGAGCTATAGCCAATACATTGCAGCCCATAGAGTCGAATTCCTCATCGGGGACTTCAACAAATTTAAATCCGCGTTTTATAAGTTCGTTTCTAAATTTTATTGGCATCAAAGGAGAATAAATCACCGCTAAATCCTTAGCAACAGGACTCAAAATAGACATCAGATGAAATACATCAGATTCTCCTTTATAATGTGGCAACTCGGCCACTACAACCTCAACACCATTTGGTTCAAGTAAATTTTTCAACTGTGAAATACCCCCTTCATTCGTTCTATATGTATGTCCAACGGCCAATGTTTTTTCATCTAACCAAGCAACATCTCCGCCTTCCAGAGTCCCAGGCGCCAATATCTCCCCAAGTATTGGAATATTATTTGCTATGTATTCTTTCCGTTGAGCTTGAGGCTCTAAGACCCTTCCTTCTTTTCCCATATTACATATGATCATACCAAAATCTGTCGCTATCGCTGCGTCCCTGCAATAGATAGAATCAATACTCAAGTCTTTGTCAAAAGGAAAATGGGAAACGCCAACATTTGCCTCTTTCAGACTATTCTCAAAACTCCTGTACTCCTCAACAGCTTTCCTGAATTCAGGTTTAGACAAATAATTTAAATCTTCCCATTGTTCTAAAAGCACTTCGCTTGACACAAAAGCCTTTTCAACGGGTTTAATATAAACTGATTTAAGTTTTAAATATTCTGAGTGACTTGTAACTCTATTCATTGTCTTTAGTTTTATTCCATTGCATAATTACATAAAAAGGGATTCCCAGCAATAACAGCAAGAAACCATAAAAAACGGTATCACGTCCAGACCCAAAAATAGCCCACAACGAATACGCAAAACCTAAGGTACCTAGCAAAAAAGTTTTTAGTGCACTGTTTAGGTGTATTTTCTTTTCAATTAAAACAATTACATAGGCGGCAGCCACGAACAAATATGGAATCAAAGCCGTAAACACCGTAATATTTAACAGAAACGTGAATTGCGCTACGAGACCGACGGAAAAGTTCATTAGCAAAAGCACAGAGGTTAAAGCACTCCCAATCAATAAGCCAAGAAATGGCGCCCCATTTTTATTCTCTTTTTTAAACAATCGTGGAAACATATTATCTTTAGCCGTTGCCATTGGTAATTGTCCGGATATCAATATCCAACCATTTAAACACCCTATTCCTGAAATCGCCGCACCCGCAGCTACAAAATTTCCAGCGAATTCACCTCCAATAATTTCGCCTGCTTCAGCAAAAGGTCTGGCGGAATTTTGTAAGGTTTCAATGGGTAAGATGCCAAATAACACCACAGTTCCAAGAATATAAACTAAGGAAACAATAATAGTTCCTGCCATCGTTGCCCTAGGAATTGTCACTTCAGGGTTTTCAACATTTTCCGCTGGAACCGATGCACTTTCTATTCCCAAGAAGGCGTATAGCGTAATCGCAGCAGCAGATGAAATAGCAACCCAACTCGAATTTCCAGTTAAATTAAAAGCTGGGAAATTATCAAAGTCGAAGAAGAAGATTCCAACGAATATGACAAAAAGTAAGGGAAGCAATTTTAGAACGGTAGTCACGACTTGTACTATTCCAGAAGATTTTACTCCTCGTGAGTTTATCCAAGTTAAAACCCAAATTAAGGCCAATCCAAAAGATACACCCGCTACTGGGTTCGTACTTAACGCTGGGAAAAAATGACTCAAAGCACCAATTATCGCAACGACAATAGCGGCATTACTAACCCAAATTGAAATCCAATACCCCCAAGCAATAAGAAACCCAATAAAGTCTCCAAATCCTGCCTTTGAATATGCATAAGGACCCCCACTTTTGTTCACAAACATTTTACTCATATTACTAAAAATCTTTGCCAAGATTAAAGCTCCTATCGCTGTGAAAATCCATCCTAAAAGACTAATACTACCATAACTAGCAAGGGATGAAGGAACAAGGAAAATTCCTGCGCCTATCATGTTTCCAATAACCAACGAAGTAGTTGTTATTATTCCTATTTTTTGTGGTTCTTTTGCCATCTTGCTGCCTCGATTATTGTTTTAGATTTTAATTACCTAAATTTAGGCTATGCTAAATATACATTTAATAATCCTATGAAAGACCAATTCACAATTCAAACGGATATAAGCAAGGCTGAAACGCTTCCTGCTTCATTCTATAGAGATAGAGATGTTTTTGAAATCCTAAAAGAAAAGGTCTTTCTAAAATCTTGGCAATGGATTGGTGACGAGAATTTGGTTAAATTACCTGAATCGGTACATCCATTTGTATTGTTAGATGGATATTTAACGGAACCATTATTAATCACAAAACAGGCTGATGAAACCATAACTTGTTTATCAAACGTATGTACACATAGAGGCAATATAGTAGCGTTGAACCCTGGAAAATCCAAAAACCTAATCTGTACCTATCATGGCAGACGTTTTGGCTTAGATGGAAGTTATAAAAGTATGCCCGAATTCGAGGAGGCTGAAGATTTCCCGCGACCTTGTGACAATCTGCACAAGTTTCCAATTGAAAAATGGGGTCCTTTGTTGTTCGCTGGGTTTAATCCGAGTTTCGATTTTAGTGGCGTGATTAATAAAATGAAAGAACGAGTTGGATTCCTACCATTTAATGAGTTTTATTTAGATCCAGTATTATCAAAAGACTTTCTGGTTCACGCGCATTGGGCCCTGTATTGTGATAATTACCTAGAAGGGTTTCATGTGCCTTTTGTGCACGAAGAATTGAGTAAGGTGCTCGACTACGGTAGCTATAAAACTGAAACATATGAATATTGTAATCTTCAAATTGGATACACTGATGAAGCCACGGAAGTCTTTGATTTACCAAAAGACCACATAGATTATGGGAAAAATGTAGCCGCATACTATTATTGGGTATTCCCGAATATGATGTTCAATTTCTATCCTTGGGGCCTCTCTATAAATGTAGTCAAGCCGTTGGACATCAATAGATCAAAAGTTTCATTTATTTCATATGTCTATGACCCTTCAAAACTCGACAAAGGTGCAGGCAGTGGTTTGGAAAAGGTACAACGAGAAGATGAGTTTGTGGTCGAGAATGTTCAAAAAGGGGTAAATTCATCTTTTTACAAGGCGGGTCGCTTTTCTCCAACAAGAGAGCAAGGTGTCCATCATTTCCATAGTTTATTAGCGAAGTTTTTGAATAAATAAAAACTAGATCTTATAAAGATTTATCATCATTTAAATGTGTGTTTCGATTGCAATACTTAAATTTGTTGAGACAAAAAAAAAAACATAAATGAGACCTGATTTATTCGAAGCTCCAGATTATTATGTTCTTGACGATTTACTTTCTGATGAACACAAATTAGTTCGTGACGCAGCCCGTGAATGGGTCAAGCGCGACGTTTCACCGATTATAGAGGATTATGCTCAAAGAGCAGAATTTCCAACCCAAATAGTTAATGGTTTGGCAGAAATTGGAGCCTTTGGTCCTTACATTCCTGAAGAATATGGTGGCGCTGGATTAGACCAAATATCTTATGGGCTCATTATGCAGGAAATTGAACGAGGCGATAGTGGAGTTCGAAGTACTGCATCTGTGCAATCATCTTTGGTAATGTACCCTATTTGGAAATACGGTAACGAAGAACAACGTCAAAAATATTTACCAAAATTGGCTTCAGGCGAATGGATGGGATGTTTCGGCTTGACCGAACCCGACCACGGTTCAAATCCAGGAGGCATGGTTACCAACTTTAAAGATATGGGTGACCATTATCTATTGAATGGTGCCAAAATGTGGATTAGTAACGCTCCCTTTGCGCAAGTAGCAGTTGTTTGGGCTAAAGACGAATCTGGTAGGATTCACGGATTAATCGTAGAGCGTGGAATGGAAGGCTTCACAACACCGGAAACCCACAACAAATGGTCGCTACGGGCTTCATCAACTGGGGAGTTAATATTTGACAATGTAAAAGTTCCTAAAGAAAATATACTACCTAACAAATCTGGATTAGGTGCTCCATTAGGATGTTTAGACTCTGCCAGATATGGTATTGCCTGGGGTGCTATTGGTGCTGCAATGGATTGTTATGATACTGCACTGCGATATTCCAAAGAGAGGATTCAATTTGGAAAACCTATTGGACAGTTTCAATTACAACAAAAGAAATTAGCCGAAATGATTACTGAAATTACAAAAGCGCAACTTTTAACTTGGCGTCTAGGGGTTTTGAAAAATGAAGGGAGAGCAACTACAGCACAAATCTCAATGGCAAAACGAAACAATGTAGATATGGCCATTAACATTGCGCGTGAAGCAAGACAAATGTTAGGCGGAATGGGAATTACTGGTGAGTACAGTATCATGCGTCACTCTATGAACTTAGAAAGTGTAATAACCTATGAAGGTACTCATGACATTCACTTATTAATTACTGGGATGGATGTTACGGGCTTAAATGCATTTAAGTAATGAGCTATATTTGTCTCTAAAAATAAAAAAGCTTCAGAAATTTCTGAAGCTTTTTTATTAAATTAATTTTTATTTTTCAGTGAATTAATATTCTTTCCTCTTCGGTAGCTTAAGTTTTATTTTGCTCATTCAAATTATATCTTTAAAAAAAGCACTCCCATGTCTTCTAAGAAAAGATTGAAGCTAAATTAACTTTTAAATGACATATTAATAATTTAAACTATTTTTGGCACAGTTTGAAAGTAAAATATAAACGCATCTATCGTTTTGAGCAAGCTAAAAATAACAGTAATGTAATGACAAATAAAGCGATTGATATAAATGAGTCTACGATAAAAAAGTTTGCTGAATCACATCGTTCTGATGACCCTGAAATTCGCAAACAACTCGATTTTGGATATTCCTTCGATAAGAACGTTGCTATCCTATATGAAATTCGACCTGCATGGGACGATCCTAAAACTATTCTACATATTGATTTTGTCAAAATTAGATATTATAGATCTAGACAAGAATGGAATTTATACTGGATGCGGGCAAGTGGCAAATGGGAATTATACCAACCCTTCCCAAAGTCGACACATTTAGATAAAATCATAGCAATTGTAAAAGAGGATGACCACGGTTGCTTTTATGGCTAATCTAAATGAAAAGAACGAGACAAAGCCTATCGAACCTTGCCAAACCCTTCGCAATATAGGTGACATTAAAATTAATCTCAACCAGTTTTATTTGATTTTCAGAATTAACGATATAAAATTCCTGAACATTTCAACAAGACGTAAATAGAAGCAAAGTAAAGATCAACCTCATAGCATAAGTCTAAAATTATACGTTGAGAAACTAAAAAAAAAGCCTGCTAAATGAAACAATCACATTAGACGGCAGGAATCTTATTTAATCTAACACCGTAGCCCTAACTAATAGTTCCCTACTATATTCTTTGAATAAAATTTTATTCAGAAATTAATTCATAGACTCTACTCTCCAATCGCAGTGGTTTACTCTCCCTTTTACAGATTGCCCGCAGTATTAAAGGAATATGCTTCGGCTTCTGTAACTATTGCGCCATAAACGTCCATGACTCATATAATCTCTAGAGCGTAAATCTTAATTTAGTACATTATCTATACCTGCATTAATAATAAAGGCCTGTCAATAATGGATTATCTAACAAATACATTCGTTCACTGTGCTACTGTTTCCAGAATATTGGAAGAATCCGTTTTTGTTGCCTAGATCAACATGTGCATTGTGATTCTTGTCACGCGAAAATTGCTTGTGGAATTTCAGAATCAAAGTCGCAGAAATTGAAATAATAACTGCTGATTTTTCATTTAAGGTTAATGACAACTTATAGGCCGCAATGGATGATACACTGGAGCTAAAAAACGATGAATTTCTTTTACTAAAATAAGTTTCAGACGCACTATTAGCTCTCTGGTGCCAATTCAACTTGCAGACCGTCCATTTCTGGATTCATTTGAATTTGACAACCAAGCCTACTATTTGACTTAACGTGAAAAGCTTCTGCTAACATAGCATCTTCACTGTCGCTTATTTCCGGGAGTTGGTGAGCACTTTCAATATAACATTGGCAAGAAGCACACATCGCCATGCCTCCACATATACCTATAGTGCCTTCTGGAGCTAGTTCATAAGATTTAACCATTTCCATTAAGTTCATATTCATATCGGTTGGAGCAGTAATTTCGTGAGAAACACCTTGACGATCTACAACGGTTATGTTTATATCTATCATAAATTAAATAATAGCTTTTATAACGGCTTTCGGAGCTTCTTTCTTTGAACCATCAAATCCTTCTACTCCAGCAACAGTAGTATATTTCATAACAAAACGTTTGTCTGGAAAAATCCTCTTGTAAGCGCTTTGACACATTAATGTCGCTTCATGGAAACCACAAAGAATTAGCTTAAGCTTCCCAGGATAGGTATTAACGTCGCCAATAGCATAAATTCCTGGTATGTTCGTTTGATAGTCAAGGGAATTATCAACCTTGATAGCATTCTTTTCAATTTCTAAACCCCAATCTGCAATTGGCCCAAGTTTTGGTGATAAGCCGAATAACGGAATAAAGTGGTCACATTCAACAATTGTTTCTACATTTTCCTTTTTAATAACTACCCCCTCAATTTTAGTACCTCCCTTGAGTCCAACTACTTCAGCTGGAGTAATCATTTCAATTTTACCTATATTTTTTAACTCCTGTACCTTTTCCACACTGTCAAGGGCACCTCGAAATTCATTCCTTCTATGAACTAAGGTTACGCTATCGGCAATATCCGCCAAGAAGATACACCAATCGAGTGCAGAATCACCTCCGCCCGAAATCACCACTTTTTTAGAACGATAAAATTCTGGATCTCGTATAATATATTCTACACCATTGCCTTCAAACTTCTCAATCGATTCAATAGGTGGTTTTCTTGGCTCGAAACTCCCCAATCCTCCAGCAATAGCAACTATGGGAGCTTGGTGTTTCGTTCCTTTTGAAGTAGTTACTATAAAGGATCCATCTTCTAATTTTTCGATTGTTTGAGCACGCTCCCCGAGCGTAAAACCAGGCTGGAAAGGCTCAATTTGCGCCATTAGATTATCCACCAAATCTCCAGCTAATATTTCAGGAAAAGCGGGAATATCATAAATTGGCTTTTTGGGATATATTTCCGAACATTGGCCGCCAGGCTGGGGTAAAGCATCAATTAGATGACACCTTAGCTTTAATAATCCTGCCTCAAAAACAGTAAAAAGACCAGTAGGTCCCGCTCCAATTATAAGTATGTCAGTTTTTATCATCTAAAATAAACACTATTTATATTGACCTAAAAGGTTCGTTTGTTTCTTTTTAATAAAACGCAAACTAATCCGTTTATTCTATATTAATTACAGTTTCAATTTGAGGGGCGTGCTTTTTTATAGTCATCTCAACCCCACTTTTTAAAGTCATTTGGTTTACAGAACATCCTACGCAGGCTCCCTGTAATTGGACTTTAACGAATTTGTCTTCGTCAATTGACACTAAGGTGATGTCGCCTCCATCACTTTGAAGAAACGGCCGGATTTCATCCAACGCAGCTTCTACTTTTTCTATTAACTGTTCAGTTGTCATATTATTTTTTTACAGCACTGCAACCCGCCATTGTAGTAATTTTAATCGCTTCAGTTGGAGGTAATCCCTCGTTTCTGCGAACCGTTTCCTGTACCACATTTTTTGTAATACTCTCAAATGCCGCCTCTATTAACGTGCCGGTTTGCAAGGCTGCCGGTCTTCCGGCATCTCCTGCTTCTCGAATACTCTGCACCAAAGGAACTTCGCCTAAAAATGGCACTTCTAGGTCTTCAGCTAAATTTTTAGCGCCTTCCTTTCCAAAGATATAATACTTATTTTCAGGAAGCTCATCTGGAGTGAAAAAAGCCATATTCTCAATGATTCCTAAAACTGGCACATCGATATTCTCCTGCTTAAACATTGCTACTCCCTTGCGAGCGTCGGCCAATGCCACGGTCTGCGGAGTACTTACAACAACGGCTCCTGTTATTGGCAAAGACTGCATGATACTCAAATGAATATCGCCTGTTCCCGGAGGTAAATCGATAAGCATGAAATCAAGATCACCCCAAGCAGCATCAAAAATCAGCTGATTCAGTGCTTTCGCCGCCATCGGTCCTCTCCAGATTACTGCCTGATTTGGTTCCGTAAAAAAGCCTATTGATAAAACCTTTACTCCGTAATTCTCTATAGGTTTCATCTTACTCTTTCCATCAACATTGATAGATAATGGTTTTTCCGTTGCCACATCAAACATAATAGGTATTGACGGGCCATAAATATCTGCATCTAAAACACCTACCTTAAATCCCATTTTAGACAAAGTAACTGCCAAATTTGCCGTAACCGTTGATTTTCCAACACCTCCTTTCCCAGAAGCAATAGCAACAATATTTTGAATCCCTGCTATCGGTTTACCTTTGATTAAATTTGGGTTTTGATTAGCTGGAGGAGCCTCAACTTTTATATTTACCACTACCTTTGCATCTTTAAAAACTTTTTCCTGAATCACTTTTATAACATCAGTTTCTGCTCTCTTCTTAATATGCAATGCCGGAGTGGTTAACAACAAATCAACTATTACTTCGTCTGCGAAAGTGACGACATTTTGAACCTGTCCACTTTCAACCATATCCTTTCCTTCCCCAGCAACCGTTATAGTTTTTAAGGCATTAAGAATATCTTGTTTGTTAATTTTCATCTCTATTTTTAATAAATATTTTATTGTATTCGATATAAAATCACAGCGTAATTGGAAAACACTTTTTATACTACTTTGCTTTCTAAATAAACACCCTAATTTAGATTTATTCTAAAGTACAAAGATAGTCGTAATAACTCGAAAAAAATAAAGCTATTATTGATTTGATTTATGATAGAATAGTTAGAAGTACGTTCTTTAAAAGCGTCGCGAGGCTTTACTGAGCTTACAGTTCCTTAATAGGATCCCAAAATAGTTTTTCAAAGTCCTGCACTTTAAGTTTTTTAACTTCGACCCCCTCACTTTCTAATAGTTGCTGCATCAAATTCGACCCTTCAAAATGATGCTTCCCGGTTAATAACCCCACTCGATTAAGAACC
>TARA_R110002110_G_scaffold341720_4_pt1 | contig 13249 bp, 3 predicted proteins | sample TARA_R110002110 | Tara Oceans TARA_R110002110 (sample SAMEA4397330) | marine metagenome | biome: Polar Biome; feature: [SRF] surface water layer (ENVO:00010504); material: water (ENVO:00002006), including particulate matter (ENVO:01000060) such as... | depth 5 m
GGAAGTCAAAAGAAATAAGGACTTCTAGGTATAAAGAATTATTTGAAAATAATATTGATTTTGAGAGTATAACTAACCCTTTAGGTTTTTAAATGGCTAATACATTAGCATATAACCACTTAGCAAAGCATGGCCGTAGTCATCCCGATGGTGGCCCTCGTGATACTGAGATGTATAAGACTTCCAAACTTGGCCCCGGTAAAGGTAAGGTATGGCATGTAAATGATGATGAAAAACGACTTATGAATATGTATGGGTTAAGGGGAGAGAAATTAGTAGATGCGGTAGGTTCTGGAACAATTAATCCAAAAACTGGTAAAGAAGAAAAGTTTTTTATAGCAGCCGCTACTCTTGCTCTTGGGGCATATGGAGCTTATAAATCTGGTAGTATACAGGAAAAACAAGCTGGTGCCGCAAAAGACGCAGCTCAGAAAGGATTAGAAGCTACTCAAGAAGCTGAAGGCAAATTAAGTGAATCTGCTAATGCTTCGAGAGAATTACTTGGGGCTCAGATGAAGAGAGAATATGGAGAAATGGGCAAACAATTAGGAGTTAGTGAAAAACAGATAATCGAAGCTACTTCTAAAGCTTCTGGTAAGACTGGTTTTGCGCTTTCAGGTGATGTAGAGGCTAGTGGTAAAGAAGCCTTAGATGCTATGAGGGAAAAGGGGGACTATTCTCGTGAGGGTATGATGGGAGAATATGGACAGAAACTTGGTGAAATAACATCTGGGTATATGCAAGAAAAAGCAAGATTAAAAGCTGACAAAGAAAAATTTACAAGAGAAATAAGTTTAGCTGGTGACATGGAAGGTTCGTGGTACTTAGGTAAGGGTATAGGCGGATAATGGCGGCCGAAGCATTACAAGCATTAAATAGGATACTGCAATATCAACAGCAACGTGATAGGTCTGATGTACAAGAGGCTTTAGGGTTGATGGAGTTTGCGGCTAAGAAAAGAGTGTCTGATTATAATTTAGCATCTAAGATGATTGAGGATTCTTCTAAATATAATTCACAACTTCAGATACAAGTAGCTCAAGATTTTATACAGAAGTCTAATCTTGACCAATTTGCTAATGCTATGACTATTAATAAAGATGCTAAATATGAAGATATACAAGACAATATAGAACAGGTCTCTAAAGATTTAAGAGATAAGAAATACTTCAAAGGAGTTGAAGGAAAGGGGACTGGAGTCACTTTCTCTAGGCAACAATCTGAAGAGATAGCATCTGCTTTGTGGGCTTTTAAAACAACTCAAGACCCTTCTTCAATTATGTCATTAGCTGAAGATATACGAGGAGTCTACGGAAGGTCAAGTGATGCTATGGAGACTGGTGCAAAATTAAGTTCAGGCGACGCTACAATGATTCATGCTTTCAAAAATCTCCAAGCTGAAGAAGGTATGTTGCATTCACTTAATCAAGCATCTGCCAGCCTTCATAATCAAGATGTTATAATGAAAGAAAGATTAGAAATGTTTCAGGGTGACTATAGCTTTGATGAAGAATTAATATCTGTTCTTGAACCAACTCAGACCGAAAAGATTGGTAAATCATTAAATGATATGGAAGTTGGACAGACCGCAGATATGATAGAAGGTATTATTGACCAACAAAAAGCCGAAAGTAAAGAAGATGATTTTGATATTCCAGTAGGAGGTATTCTAAAAGGTACTGCATTGACTGGAGCGATAGCTGGAGCTGTAACTGAATCCCAATCACAAGTCGCTCAAAGTCAATTTTTAAAAGATGTCGTTGAAGAAGCTATTATCAAAGTTCGAGGAGAAGAATCTATGATGGGGGCTGATGAATTTAAGAAAAAATACAATATGACTAAAAAGGCTTCCAGAACAGCTGCGGGTCAAAAAGAATTAGGAAGACAGGCTTTAGAATATGGTAAATCCCAAACTACTTTAGGTAAGGGACTTGCTAAAATGAAAGCTCCTTTTCAATGGGCAAAAGAACTTGACGTAAATTGGAAGAGTACCACCGCTATTAATATAGGTACTTTAGCAGCTCCAGTTTTATTACCTATGCTTGGTGAAGCAATTGGTGGAGATATTGGCAAAGCAACTGGAAGGACTGCAAGTACTGCTATATTAGTTAATCACGTATTCAATCCAGCAAGGTTAAGAAAAAGAACATTTATAAATTATTTAATGAGCAAATTCCCAATGATAGCTGCCAAGGCTGGAGCCACTGCGATGGTTGACTCTCCCGCTTTTCCTTTAATGGATGTTGTGGCTCTAGGTATTGCGGCCAATGACGTTATAGAGGTTTATAAAGAATGGTCTGATATATACTCCAGTGAATAATGGCCGACAATCTTACAAGACAATTACAAGAAGAACTAAAAAGAAGAGGTCGAACTGCAAGTTTAACTCAGATTGACAATGCATTAAAGAATCTCTCAGGTCAATCAGCTCCTTCCCCATCCGCAGCCTCTAGCAGCCTGTTTGGAGCAGGCCCGCTTCCAGAGCATGTAGAACAAGCAGATATAAAAGAACCTACTGGTAGCGCTCTTAATGCTGTTGGAGCAGCTTTGTGGAGTTTTGCCGATACTGCAGCTTTTGGTATCCCCGGTGCATTAGTAGATGAAGAAGAGTTTATAGACTTTGATGACCCTTATGCAAAATGGACTGGAGCAGTAGGTGGTTTTGCAGGATTTGTAGCAGGTGCTCCTATGAAATTAGGTGCAAAGGCAGTGCAAGCTGTTGCAAAACAAGCTATAAAGGGAACTGGTAGACAGCATGTTGATGAAGTCATTAAGGGAATGACTAAAATAGGGAAAGACAGGGGATTAACAGACCAAACAATTAAAGAAGTTACTGGTGGGTATAAAGCTCTTGCCCAGAGAGCTCAGATTAATACAAATATAAGAGGCCCAGAGTTTGTTAAGAAAGCTGAAGATTATTTGTCATCGTATGTTAATCAAGGAGTCGCTTCAAAAACCATGTCTCCAAGAGAAGCTGCTAATATTAAAAAGATGTTTACTTCTAATGTATTCAAAAGACCTATCCAAGATTTCTATGGTGTAATTGCTGAACGTGGAATATTAGCTGCTAACCCAAAAGCGGCTAAAGTATTAGCTCATGCTATAAATGATTCATTAATGTTTGGTATGATTGATACAGTCTTTGAAGGTGTTAGTATGATTGAAGACCATGAATTTGATTGGACAGCTCCTATTTGGGGAGTTGCAACTGGAGCAGCCTTCTCTCAGTTGTCATGGTTAAAACCTAAAGGTAGCGCAGCCTCTTGGAAGAAAGACTTTATGCATGGAGCAAAGGCTGCTTTTGCAAGAAAAGGTATATATAAAAATCTAACAAAAGAGCAATTAGAAGCAGCTGCTAAGTTTTTTGGTGAATCTGCTAAGAAAACTAAAGATGAAGGTGGTAAATATATTGTAGATATTGCTCATGGTGGTAAGAAGGTTACTGGAATAAATTTATTAGAAGGAAATATATTAGACCAAATATCACCAACGTTTAAAGGTGAATCTAAACAAGCTTTAATATCTTTTTTAGAATCTCAAAAGAAAAAAGCAGGTAAAGAATTAATAAAATTTGCTAATAGTGAATCACTTAGAAATCTATCTGAGGTTTGGCCTAGAATGTTGATGGGAGGAGCTTTATTTAATTTACATTCATTTTCTGATATGGCTTTTAAAGGGCATGAGATGGGAGTGCATGAGTTACTTCCACATTTCTTAATTGGAGCTTGGGTGCAAAGACACTCTAACCCCGGTAAGTTTGATATGAGGTCAACGGAGATTAATCAGTATAGAGCTAATTTAATGACTCTTGGTATGGGGCCTGGCCAATTATCTTCAATTCCTACATTTGATAATCGGAAAAGTTCTATTAATAGTCCATTCAGAGACGCTGAGATGATGAAGGTTACTGATATGGCAAAAGAATTAGGCATACTTTCTGATTCAACAGAGATTACTGGAGAGCTATTAAAGAAAGGTGAAGAAAGTGTTGCTATGCCCGGCAATGAGAATCCAAGATTTAAAGCTGTGTATGAGTCTCTTAAACAACATGGAGAGACAAAAGAAATAAAACCAATATCAGAGATTTCTGTCAATGAAGCAAATAAGATTTTAAAAGTTTTAGAAGAGATTGACCCAAGCTTAAAAGGAGGAACTTCAGAAGATATATTACATAGACTTGACAAAGCAACATTGTCAGCTACTAAAGATTTTGAGAGAAATTTTACTGATATTGTTGATGTCCTTAGTGCTTCTGATGCAACAAATGAATTAGGCATTACTGATTTTGTCGGAGCTAAAGACCCCGGTAGAGTTCCTCTTCGAGTAAATTATACTGAAGAATTAAAACAAAGAGCTCGGGATGGATTGCTCACTAAAGAAGATGGGACTCCATTATTGGTAGATGCTGAAGGTAATAGAATGACTGGTGACGTAGCTGTTGAAGCGTTAGGCTCTAAGATAGCAAGTTTAAATACTGTTCTTACCACTACAACTTTGATTGGTTCAAAGGTTGAAAATCCAAATCGAGATGAAAGATTTAAAACAATTAAATCGGAAGAATTATTAATAAAAGTGTATAAAACTATCGATGACGCTGAATTACGAGTACAAGCTCAGTATCCAGAGAATAGACATTTTGTTGATAAATTTACTTTTCATGGTTCCTATAATGATTATATTACTATTCTTTCAAGAAATGTTGCATTAAGAGCTGCTGAAAACGTAGCTGAAATTTTTAGACCGGGTTATGCTGAAATAGATAAATTAATTCCCAAATTAATCAATAATGACATTCTCTATCATCCCGCCACAGAAAGTCAGGCACAATTAAGAAAAGATATAAAGAGTTTAAGATTTGATGAGGAAAGTTTTGCTCAAGGTGCTGATGGTGTTGCTGAAGCTAAGAGATTACTAGCTAGGGTATTAACTATACAGTCTGCTACTGGGGGATATAAACTTGTTAGTGATGAGCCAATCTCTCAAAAGAAAATAAAAGAATCCGATATAAATGATTTAAAAGACTTTTTATCTGACAGGGGATTCCAAATTAAATCTAGCCTTCAAAAAGATTGGATGCATAATCAAATTGTTGACTATATAATTAGTGATAGAATATCCAAAACTAAGCTTTCTCTTGGGCAAGCTGATATACTTTTCAAGTTATCTGATGTGGAGATGGTATCTTTTGAAGCTTCTGCTGAAGGCAAAGCTGCTGGGTTTAGAATAAGAAAACTTGATATTAGTGCTTTCCAAGAAGGAACAATAGAGTATAAAGATGCTATAAAGTACAATGAATGGGCTGACAGGGCTATTTCGGATGGTAAAGGACTTGTATCTGAAGAAGTTGGCCGAATAAGAGCTCTTGATACGAATCTCATGAGAGCTATTAATGAAAAGATGGTTTCTGAAGGAGGCCAAGTTGATGCTACAATAGCTTTAACAAAATTTTTAAATCTATTACCAAGTGAGGGTAAATCATATGCAACATTAGAAAAACAAATATCTGCATTTATGGATACTGGTCTTGGAAAAGAAAGGTTAATGGGATGGCTTACTGCGGCTAAGGTTTTAACAAAAATAGGAGGCAAAGGTAAAGGTCAGTATAAAATAGATATGAAAAAGCTCAATGAGAAATTAGTTGGTGAGCTTAAGCAGGATATAGAAGCATACGGAGTAACTCAAAAATATGCTGAATCAAGATATGAAGAGATAGAACGTGGAATGAAAGATAGGTTACTCACGGATGTTTCTGAAAGAGATAGTTCTAATCATATGACAATGCAACAGTTCTGGCAAAAATATAAATGGGAAGGAGCTGATTATACTGGAGAAAGTTCAAAAGAGCAGTCCGAGCATTTCCAAAGTTTAATTTATCATGGAGATACAAATAAAAGAATATTAAATAAGAGTGTTATAAAAAAGTTGCTTGGTGGTATCCATGTTGAGAATCACAATGGAGAATGGGTTAAGCTATCAATGTCTAATAAAGAAATAAGGGAAAGATTCGAGAAAGACTTGCCAGTAATCTCACCAGAAAATAGAGTAAAGCAGTCTCAACAAGCTTTTGATGATATAGTTGCATTACTTACCAAGCAAAGAGCACAAGTTAAAACTAATGTTATTCAATATAAGCATGGTAAAGTTGTTAAAGAAGAAGACGTAGTACAGTATTCAAGGATGGATGCTTTATATGATAAACTAGATATTCCAAGATATGTTGTAAATCCATTAGCTCCAATTTATGTGACAGTTGATGGTAGATATACAAAATTAAAATATATTGATATTTTTGCTGGTGATGCAAAGAAAGTGGATAAAGAAACAAAAGAGCAATCTACGGCTCTAAAGAAAGAATTTCTAAGATTGATGAATATTAAAACTGATATTGATGGAGAACCAGTAAAAGATGGTGAGGGTATTGGAGTATTCAGAATTGGGAAAGGTGTTGATGCTATTGCTATAGAAAAAGCTCATCTTAAAAATCTTAATCCTCATTGGGAAAACTATGTTAAAGACTATGGCAAAGACGAAAGAATACCTCGTCCTCATTTAGATAAAATGAAAGAAATTTTCGACAGAATGGAAGCTGGTGAAATAGTTACAGATGCACATTATGAATATGTTTTACATAGACTAACTCATCGTGAAATGCTTACTGGTTCTGATGGAGACCAATTCTTTATTGATTTCTTAAATGGTAAAAATGTGGACAAAGTAAGTGGTCGCATAAAGTTATTTGAAACAAAGAAGTTTGTTAGAGCAGATAATGATTATATTAGAGAGCTTGCGTCTGGTCATAGATTAGTTGGTAGAAAGAAACTTTCAGATATGCTTAATAGTCTTGCAGATAAGGACGGATTTAATGTATCTATTTGGAATGATGAGATGGCCGCAAATACTGTTAGGGCTGAAGTAGAAAAAATGGTTCGTGATGAGTTTGGAGCGGATTATAAAGGATGGACTTGGGATATGATTCAAGGGACAGCTCATAATGGGGTATCTGCTTTTGATAGTATATCGTTTGTTTCAGAAAGAGTTATGACATTTGCACATGCTATTCAAGGACATGACGCATCATCTAGAAACCCCGTAAAACCAGTAATATCTTCTGGAGGTGCTACTGCTCCTTTATTGCTTGGGAAAACCTTATTTGTGTATGCAAAAAGTATGGATTCTTTTTTTAAAAATAACCCAGCTATTGATATATTATTAACTAAGAGTGGAGCAAAAGTTTTCAACGGGACTATTAAAAAAGACATGGATACAAGTTTGATTAATAGACCTTGGTCTTATATATCTGGGGAAAGAACCGGTCTTCCGATTGGGGAAGGAAGGATAAGAAAAATACCCTTAGATGCATTAGGAATTATGCCTAATAAAGATTCTAATTTTGTACCAGCTTCTATGGGTATGTCTGATTATAATTATGCAAATAATATTGAAAGTGGAAAATTGTTTAATACATTATACGAGAAGACTTTAAGTAGGAATTTAGACTATATGGATTATGCGGCTAGTGACCCTATAGCCATGAGACAATTTGTGATAAGTGAGATGTTTAATGAAGGAATGGTTCCAGACTTAGCTGCTAATCAAGGATTGAATCATATAAATAATTTAGCTTGGTTCTCATCTTTTTCAAGAGATGCTAATCCTATGAGTTATAGTGAGAACATGACAAAGAATAAGATTTATGCGATGTATATCAATTCTCTTGTTAATAGTAATAAATCTGTCTTTAACCAGAATGACCCTGACAACTCCCATAGATTCGGAGGTCAGTCAATTATGATACAGGCTGCTGATTCAAAAAATAGATTGAAACCTACTCTCGTTAATGATAAGGGAGAAATGATTATGAGAGGTGAGGTTATGCTTGGTCACCACGAACAGTTTATGAATTTATCAGAGCTTAATGAGAAAGGATTTGAAACAAGGTTCGTTAAAGGAGCAGATACTCTAAACACTAAACAAGTGGCAGAAGAATTGGCTAATAATATGCCTAAATTAGATAAGAAAAATAGAGAATCCTTTATAAATGAAACTATTGAGTCAATGGAGAATGCGACTTTAGGACAGCTACAGGGTATCCTAGAGGGAATGAATGATGCTTTTAAGAGCAATATCCAAGTTGGTGTAATAGTAAATAGGAAACCTCGAACAAGACCAAATGATTTAGCATTAATGGGACTCAAGGGATTCTTAGAAAAGACATATGGAAACTCTATTCAACTTAGTAGTCTTGATGTTGTGAATGTATTTGAAGGTGACTATGATGTAGATAAAGCGGATTATTTCTTTAGTCATAAGCCTGAAATGTACGAACATATTCAAAGAACTTCTCAATTTTGGGTACAGGGAGTAGACCCATCAAGCCTTATGAAAACAAAGGATTTTAATTTTTCTCAATCTGCTTCTACTGAAAGAGACAATAGATGGAGAATGATTGCTGAGTCTGAACAATTTGCGAAGAATATTGGACAAGTACAAAAAGTCCCAAGAACATTGGGGGCTTTAGAGAAGTTAGGTTCTGTCCCAGTTGACCCACGTAATGACCCATTTATGTCTGAATATGTTAGGAAGGGAAAGGTTGTCCGAGATGGTAAATTAGTTGAACAAGATGTTTCTCCAAGAATTTTACTTGGGAACGAAGGGGATAAATATAGAATATTCCTAGACTATGAGAATACTGATTACTTTACCCGTTCTGCTTTAGAGACTCAATATATTATAGATGGTACGGGGGAACTTAATCCAAATTTATCAGAGAATTTAAGGACATGGCGTGATGATTTCCTTTTCCCAAGAATAAAAGATGGAGATACAAATGTCTCTGTTACGCCGGAGCAAGTGAGAAAAGAAGGAATTGGATTTATTAATTCTATGAGAGATAAAGGTAAAAGCTCCACTGGTAAAAGAGTCCGTATTTTTAGAAAAGTTATAGAAACTTCTCCCGGTGTAATGAAAGAAGTAGAATTATCTACATTAGAAAAATCAATTATTAAAGAAATGCTTGGTCAATATAATTCTTTTCTTAATTCTACTGGCAAATCATTGTGGGAAAACTCGGGAGAACAAAGAGCTCCTAAATATGACGATGTAATAAATGCTACTGAAAAATGGAGAAGCTTCAATAGAAATATTAGTGATAGTATTTATTATAAATTAAGAAGAAGAAGGAACCCAGATAACCTAAAACAAAAGTGGGGGCAGACTCAAGAATTTAAAGACTTATTTAGAGTAAAGACTGGGACATATAAAGATACTGATGGTAACGATAAAACATATTCTAAGCCTTCTTATAGGATTGTAGATGAAACAGTTAATAAAAACGCTATTGAAGTTGCAGACGGTAAAAGAGGCTCTGTTATTGATAGGTTATCTGTAAGACTTCATGAATCAGACCCATTCAGTCAGACAAGAGTTAAGGGAATGACTGGTGATGTAAGGAAGTTAATGGATGACTGGTATGGACAACTCATGGAAGGAACATTGGATGACCATTCTGCGGCTATAGATAGATTCCAATACGAGATTCAAAAGGGAGCTTTTGACCATAATAATAAAATTAAATTGATAGGAAGTCTAAAAAAGAAATGGGCACAGATTGGTAATAATTTTAAAGTCCCGTGGAAAACAAGAGATTCTTCCCAAAAGAAATTAAATAAAGTTATTAAACAACTTGAAGGTGAGCTTGCTAAAGAGTTAGTCCCAGAAGATTATTGGAAATCAAAAAAAGCCAAAGACCTAAAGCCTATTAATTTCGTTTCTATAGAAAAAGACGATTTAAAAGAAGGGGCTATTCAGTATGCTACAATCCAAAATATAAAAGATATGATGCCCAATCATTCTGGATTGAGTCAAAATGCTCGTAAAGATATAAAAGAGATTAGAGCTCTAAGAAAACTATTTTATAGCAACAATACAACTCTTGGTGATGTTATGACCTATGGTAATACTCAATTACTTAATAGAGAAACAATAGAGTTTTTAAGGGAGATGCCAGATTTAACTACATTTTATGATGTGGAACATCAATATTTAAAACAAGGATGGATGAAGTATGGCAATGCATTTATATATGACTTTATGCAACCAGTACAAAGAAAACATGATATTGGCGTTTATGAAGGAAGGGTTGTTTCAATACCATTCCAAAAGTCCAAGACTTATAAAAGAGGATTGCAATTCTTAACTAAGATGGCTGTTGAAGGAGACCTTGAAGCTCAAGTTGATATAGGGCCTGATATGCAGAAAAATATAAGGGGAAGCCTGAGGAATCTTCAGGTTTTTGAAGCTCAGTTTGAACGTTTCTTTAATAGAAAGTTTGATATGAGGAATCTTATTAGTGAAAACCTTAGTGATTTGAATGGTACATTCCCAGAGATATTTCCCGGTGGCAGGGGATTAACTTTAGCGGATGTAAAGTTACCAGATTTAAATAGAGGCACAGAAAGAAGCTTAACTGGTTTTTCAAGAATAAAATGGGCTCGTGATAGAAATAGGATTAGTAATGGTTTCAATTTGATGAATGACCACTTGATAGATTTTTATCATAATATTGCTAAATTAGCTGGGAAAGAATCTGAATTTGCCCAGTACCTTGATGGTATGCACGATATTAATGCACAAATGACTGGCAATGGTATTATTGACCCAATAAGTTATTTAGCTCAAAGGGCAGAATTAGACTCTGGAATGAGAGAACTTGCCCAGAGTACATTGTCTAATGCAAATTTGATGAGTGAAGGTGAGAATATAAATGTTAGAAACATCAAGGAAAATCCTGTATATGCTTTAATGGGTGGTTCTAATTTTTATAAAGGAGTAACTCTCGAAAGGCAAGCAACATTAAATCCAAATAGATTGAAGAACGTTCAGCAGATGTTTAATAAACTGAATGAGTATAGAGATAATTTGAATTGGAAGTCTGAAAAAAGTAAACGAGAAGAAGTAGAAGATATTATAAGGAACTGTTAATTATGGCTGTATCATGTCCATCAAATAAAAACTATAAAGACCTTGTCGTTTCTCTAAGAGATTGGGCTGAGAAAGATATAAATAAAAAATACTTTAGAGACGCTTATGAAGCTGCTTATAAAATAGTTGAATCTGAATTTGGAGGTATGAATTTAAAATTATTAAAGCATAACCCTGAATTAAGCTCTGGTCAAGTCGGCTCTTTTAAATCAAGACTCAGAGAGCTTACAAATAATATTAGAAGAGGTAGTGTAGAAAGTAACTTTGCAGAGTTGTTTATTAGACCTAGTTCTGGATTTGCTAAGAAAGACCCTGTCATTGGTAACCTATTGAGGAATATGCAAAATTCTGGTTTCCATTTTAGGGCTAATGAAATGAGAGATAAGACATTGTTTAAGTCATTGTTAAAATCTCTTTCAGATGAATCTAGGGCCCGCTCACATAATATGTTTGATGGGGTACAATTAAAACTTGCTCAAAGAGAAATTGACAAGATGGACGAAGATTATCGTGTAGCTATAAATGATTTCGGTAATAATGTATCTGGTTCAAAATCGAGAATTGTTGATATTAAGAGGAAGATGAACAAACTTATTTCAGAATCTCATCTTAAAGTATATGATGATATGTTATATCTTCTTGAGGGTAAGAGTAGAAAAGAAGGTGAAAAAGTTGTTTGGGAAGATGGAATACCTAAGTTGTTGCAAGATAAATATCTTACTCTTTCTAAAGAAAGTCGTGAGAAAGTTGATGAAGGAAAACAAAGGTTAAAGCTTAGTAAATCAGACTTAGCAAAATTAAAGATGTCTGACGGTTCTGATATTAGCGCTCCTATGTATGAATCTGTTTCATCTTATATGAACTTAATGGATGGGTTATACAAGACTTTAAAAGGCGGAGTTAGAAAGGTTATAAATACAAAAAAATTAAAGATGACACGTGATGGACATCCCACCGCTGATATTACAAAAGTTCTTGAGAAATTAGAAAATAAATTAATGCCAAGATATGAAGATGGATTCTTTCCACATTATACAAGAGATTTAAATGCTTCATTTATGGATGGGTTGATGACCCACTTTGAAGACTTGCAAAATACAAGTAATTATTCAAAGAAGGGGAAGAAGGATATTGATACCGTGATTCGTGAAATAAACAGTTATGTTGATGGGCATACTATTGGAAGAGCTGAAGACTATGACTATAGCAGGAACTTTGTTAACTCAGTATCTAATTATATTGGAGATGTTAATAGGTTTAATTTTTCTTCTTTTATGGATTCTCATATAGTAGAAGGTTTAGTAAATGTAGAGAAAATATATAAATCAAAAGGCGACGCTCGTGGATATGCTCAGTCTTTAGTTAGTTTTATAGAAGATATGCATATGGCTGCTAATGGAGATAGACAGGTTAGCCCCAATACAAGAGCTATGATGAAGACATTGCTTGGTTTTGAGTTTATATCTAAGCTTGGATTTAACCCACGTGGGGCAGCTAGAAACTTTACTCAAAGATTATTGGATTATGTTCACTGGGGGCCAGTCCAGATTAGTAGGGCTAAAAAATATTTAGAGAAAATGCCGTTTGAGCAAGGTGATTCTGAATTTTATATTGAAAAAGCTTTAAGGGAATCTGGGTTATTATTTGAAGAAGCGTCTCCTGAGTTTACACAAAGTGGTCTTGATGCTCCAGCTTCTATGTTTAAACAAAGAGTTTGGAATGATGTTGAAGGAAAGTATGAAGTTGTTAAGAAAACTCGAATGGAAAAGACTGCTGATTTTGTTCAAAAGGCAGCTGGTAAAAGTTCTTTTATGCATAGAGCTGCTGAGAATGCTAATAGAAAACATACCTTTAAAATAGGTTTTTCGCAAATGCATAGGTGGTTGAGTGCCCCAGCTGTTAGAAAGTCTATGGAGAAAGAAAGAATTGATACTAAGAAGGGACAGCAAAGATTAAAAGAAGGAAAGCAGGTTTTAACTGATAAAGAATTTGAAGCTGAAATAAGAAAACAATCAAGAAATTATGCCACAAATATGGTAATTATGAATCATTTTGATTATGCTGATTATGCTAAATCACAAGCCTCTAGAACTAAAATTGGTAGATTTATGCTTCAGTTTCAACATTATAGTTTTGAGTTCTTTGAAAGAAACATGTCTATACTTAGAGAAGCTAAGCATGACGTTGCTACGGGTAATTTATTAAATTCTTTAAATTTCTTTGTACCCGGTAAAAAGAGTCAAGCTCATGGGTTAGAAAAAGCTTATAG